>PVBE012299031.1_pt1 | contig 11788 bp, 9 predicted proteins | sample 1631181 | NCBI WGS metagenome assembly PVBE01 (sample SAMN08397723, study PRJNA350692) | Marine metagenome, whole genome shotgun sequencing project. | isolation source: water | place: Pacific Ocean | collected 2012-04 | reverse complement strand
CCGCTGTCTTGTGCCATCGCCCCGACAACACCCTGTGTTCATAGGGTTAAACGATGCCGGCGGATCTGAAGATGACTCTTCCAAATGGGAAATCCGGGACAAGTACTATCTCACCGCTCCCGGACGACGCATCACCGCCACCGCACTCAAGCTGCGCGAGATGTTCATCATCCCATCGCTTCAAGGACTCCTCTATGAAGATTGATTTTCACGCCACTTTGAACCAAACTCAACCCCTAAGGGACTAAATTCACCCATTCGGCAAATGACTGCATAAGGACTCCGTCTGGCGCGTTATGATACCATAACATCTCGCAAGTTGGCCGTAAGCCATAGGTTACAGAGGAGCTTCAGCGTGGAAATACTTTCCTTCATAGTAGGGCCAATTCAGGAGAACTGCTACGTGATAGCGGATGGTGGCGATGCGATCGTTGTCGATCCCGGAGAGGCGGCACCGGAACTCCTGACGGCCCTTGATGACTACAATGTCACGACGATTCTCTTGACGCATAGCCATATGGACCATGTGGGCGGCGCTGCTGGCGTGAAGGAGAAGACGGGCGCGAAACTCGTTTGCCACCGCGACGCGGCCCCAATGCTCAAGGCCGCCGCAGACGATGGAGCCCGGATGGGGATGGACATTCCGCCGCTACCAGCGCCGGATGAGTTCCTTGATGAAGGGGACACGGTGACGGTCGGCGAGATAACCCTTAGGGTAGTATATGTTCCAGGCCACGCGCCCGGTCATCTGGCTTTCATCGGAGACGGCTTCGTCGCGGTCGGGGATGTGCTGTTCGCCGGGAGTGTTGGACGCTCGGATCTGCCCGGCGGAAGCCATGAAGTGCTGCTCGACTCGATCAGGACGAAGCTGCTTCCGCTCGATGACGACACGGTCGTCCTCTCCGGCCATGGCCCCGCCACGACCATAGGCAGGGAGCACGCAATGAACCCTTTCCTCCAGTAGAAGGCCTAGATTACGGCAGGGAATCCCGTAGGCCATGCTCTCCATTCTCGCATCGCTTCTCACGGCAGCGGCGGCTACAGCGATCGAGATAGTCGTCGCGCCGGATCAGCCAGCGCCGTACATCTACGCGGATGAGCCCCTGGTGCTCGAATTGCGGGTATCTTCGTCGGCGCGCGTCGAGGTGTCGGCCACGGCCCGCGGCCCACGCGGGGAAATTCACGAGGTCGATTGGGGCGCGCTAATCCTGGCCCCCGACGAGCCGCATTGGCTAACTTGGGCCGAATTTCCGAGAGGTATGGGTGTCTATTCACTGAGCATAGTACTGAACCTTGGAATGGAGGCGGAAACGCTTGAGCGCACGGTCTGCCGCATCCAGCGCCCCTCGGATGCGGCGGCTTTACCGGCCGAAGTAAACGTGCAGGACGCTTCCATGGACGCGTTGTTCGCGTTGAGATCCGCGGGGATTAGGTATATACGGCTCAGCGGAAATTCTCCGGACGCGACGCGGCGGATTGCGCAGGCGCAAGATGTGGGCTTCTCCGTTACGATTGCGTTCGACGGAGTAACGCCGTTGCCCGATTCCCATTCGCTCGAGGAGATGGCCAGAGCGGAAGGCGGGGTGTCGTCGTGGGAAATTGCGTTGGGGCGGGATGCGGATGCGTTCGCCCAAAACGTGTTGACATTGCGCCGCGCCGCGCCGCGCATTCCGGTCATCGCGTCTATCGAAACCACCGGCGACGCGCCCCGGCTCTTTGGCGGCAAAATGGGTGGCCTGTGCAACGGCGTCGCGCTAATTCAGCGTAGCGGTAACGCCGCCCAATTGGTTGAAATCCGAGCCGTTGCCGAAGCCTGCGGGTACGAGGGCCTTTCCTACTGTTCTATTCGGCCCTCGGGAGAGCGCCCCGACGTGACGGATGCGGTCGAGGACTACTTGGCCGGAACGGCGTCCGGGTTTTCCAAAACGGTTATCAATTCGAGCAAGTTGTTCTCGGAGAGCAATTTCTCGAGCGGCTATATGGCCTTCACAGCGATGCTCCACGAGGTCGGGGACGCGCGGTACCTCGGGGAAATCACCGGGGATGACAGGCCGCGCGTCCATGTATTTCGCGACGCCGCTTCGCCTGGCGGTTGGACGGTGGCGATTTCAGGCCAAGGGCTCGAGGGGGAGTCTTCCTCCGTATTCGAGGGGGCCACGGTCATCGGCGCGGTCGATTCGGTGGGAGATCCGCAACCGCTTCGAGGGGAGTCTTTTCTGGGCGGTTCCGCCGGACCCGATAACCGCCTTCTTTTCGTAAAAGGCTACGGAGGGAAGATCCTTCTACGGGCAGTCGGCTCTTCCATTCAGCGAGAAGCTCTCGGATTGCTTGCGGTCGAAAATCACGAGGCCATCCTCAGCCCCGAGACCGTCGAGGCGTTGAAGCTGTGGTCGGAGTCTCCCGAATGGAAATCCGAGCGGTTTCGGTTCTTGACGCTTATACGCGCCTTTCCCGAGTTGGAGGAGAAGTGGCACTCCGGCACGATCCCGAGAGCTACCGCAATGCAGTTGATCTCGGGCATATCGCGCCTGGCGCGAGGTTTGGCGGTGGTGGAACATGAAACAGGCAAACCGTTCCTTGAGCCCTTGCAGGAGATGCTGGCGCGTTGCGGCGAGTATCAATCGCTTTATCTGACGAGCACGGGCGCTGCCTCAGATGCCCGCGCGCGGGCCGATTGGCTTTTCGAAGAGGTAAACGCCCTGACAGCCCAGGCGCGTCAACTGGCCGAAGGGGGCCGCGCGATCGAAGCCGATGCCATCGCGGCTATCGCCGAGTGGCGGGCAAGGGCGCTGTCTCACGCGAGCCAGGCCAAGCCGCTCGGACATTATGAGGAGCCGGTGCCGTAGCCCCTCATTCTCCGGTATGCATAACGCCGCGTTGGATGGGGCGCATAGAGACCACCGGCGTAGCAGACGGCACCGGTTCGCCACGGAGAATGAAAGCTGTGTCGCAGAAGAACCGCATGATCGAGATCGAACAACCCCCATTCGGGAATTGCCGCACACGTTGGTTGCCGCGTTCCGCGCTACGTTGGAGGAGGTTGTCGAGGACGACTTGCTGCTCGTGGTGGCGGATGCCGCGCATCCCGGTTTGGAGAATCACATTCTCGCCGTGTCGGATGTGCTCGACGAGATTGGCGCGGCCGAAAAAGACATGCTAACCGTGTACAACAAATCGGATGCGGCCAGCGCCGGCCATATGCGTGCGCTTCAGACGCGGCGACCCAACGCGGCGGTCATCTCGGCGCGAACGGAAGACGGACTGGACGGCTTACTGGCCGCCATCGACCCGTCCCTCGCCGACCAGAGGAAACGTGTGCTGCTCCGGATCCCTCAGAGCGAAGCGGGAATGGCGGCGCGTGTTCACCGCGACGGGCGTGTCTTCGCGGAGACCTACAAGGGCGACAGCATCGTCATGGACGCCGAAATCGATTCGGTATTGGAGGCGCAATTGGCGTGGTTTGTCACCTAGCCCGGATATCTCGCCACGAAACCCGGTGAGATATCCGGGCTAGCGCACAGCGGGCTAGTCGTAGAGTTCCTCGGCCCTATGCTTACGATCACGTCTTCGCAGCAACCGTTTCGCGCCCCGTTCGACGGCGTCCTCCTTCGGATAGAACGCGTCGGGCGCGTCGAGGGCAAGGCCGATTCCCCAACCGAGAACACTCCACAGCACCCATGGATAGCCTGAGGTTCCTCCTGACATGAGTAAGTTCGTGAGGGCGAGGACGCTGTTCACGATAACGTAAGCGCGCAAGTGCTCGAAAAATTTCTGTTTCCGCCGTCGTTCCACTCTTCCTTGGCCCGCTCGATTTCGCCGACTTCTTCTTCCTCGTCGATGGCGCTGACTTCATCGCTAGTAAAACGCCTGTTCTCCTCGCGCATGTGCCTGCTCCTTGCCCGTCGCGAACGCGCATTCTCCCAGCCGTCTGGCACCTCTATTGTAGCCCACAGTTCGATTGCGGGCAATGCGCTCTCGCCACGCGCTGGCCATAAGATATTCTGACTGTCAATAGTACACTCGGCAACTGCAAATATTCGCCGTGAAACCACGAAACTTTTGTTTTAGACTATTCGGAAGCGGGAATAGTGTCGCCAAGGATAGGCGCTACCCCTACGCGTCAAACAACGTGCCGGGGCACCGTTATTTCCGCAAGGAAAGTCTCTTCCTTAAACACAAGAGCCTGAAGCGGGTCGAGGCCGAGAAGCGACAAAATTTCCTTCGGTTTGGCTACTTTCTCGTTAACACTCTTCGTTGCGAATCGAACGACCGCGCCTCCTTCCGCGCCGGTTCGCGCTTCCAGTTCGGCGATCATGGGACGGATATCGACGCGGACAACCGGACGTCCCCGGTTTTGGCGGCCTTTTCCTTTGGCTTTCCCCTTGCGTTCGACGTGGATTTCGTCCGCCGTCAGAATCTCGGAAATACGCGTGGACAATTCCTCGCCATCCGCTTCCGGCGCATGCAACGAGTAGGAGAACCCTTCCACAATACTCATGAGCGAGGGACCTTTCAGCGGCGTCTCCTCCGCTTCGTAGGCGAAGAAACCCTTGGGCAATGTCGCCACGATTCGGTCCAGCAGTTCGCCCGGATCAACCCGTTCTTTCAGAACGACATCCATATATTCGCCGCGGGATTCCTCGCCAACGGGCAGAGCGGTCGCGAAATTCAGTTTGGGGTGGACATGAAAGCCTTGCGAGTAGGAGATGGGCGTTTCGGCCCGCCGCAGAGTGCGTACCCACGCGCTCATCCATTCCAAATGCGAGAGGAAGCGCGGCTCGCCGGCGCGGCCTATTCGGAAGCGCACACGCTGGAGGGAGGGCGGCTCGGCGTATTTCTCTTTCGCCCTCGGCTCCCAGTCCTTCTCTTCGATGCGTCCCAGCCGCTGGTTCTTGAGCATATGCTGGCATAGTTTTCGTTCGCGGAAGATAACACCGCAAAGGTGGCATTTCCCGGCGCGGCAGTCCGGCGCATGCTGCAACTCCATCGCGCGCGCCCAGTCTTCCTGAAACCATTTTTTGGGAATGAGAATGTCAATGTGGTCCCAGGGGAGGCGTTCGCTCGGGGCCCGCTCGCGGAAAGCAAACTCGACATCGTACGCCGTGTCCTCGATGGCCTTTTCCCATGCGGCCAAGTCGCAGTGTTCGTCCCACGATTCGAATCGCGCGCCATTTCGCCACGCCGCTTCAATCAGGTCGCCCGCTCGCCGGTCGGCACGCGCGATGAGGCCCTCGATGAAGGTCGTCTCCGCCGTGTGGCGTCCGAACTTGATGCCGCCGCCCTTAGAAAAGCCGTTCTGCAAGATCTCCTGACGGCGTTCCGTCTCCTTCATACCAATCTGCGCGGCCCATTGGAAGGGTGTAAACGGTTTCGGAGCGAAGGTCGATACGCCTAGATTGACGCGGGCGTTCGATCTAATAGCCCGCCCGACCTTCAACGTCCGCTTACACAGATCGACAATAGCCTCGATGTCCTCGTCGCGTTCGGTAGGGAGGCCGATCATGAAATAGCACTTCACATGAGACCAGCCGCGCCGATACGCCTCTGCCACCATATCGAGTAGGCCTTCGTCAGGAATCCACTTGTTGATCACCGACCGCAGGCGCGGCGTCGCCGCCTCGGGGGCAAAAGTCAGCCCGCTCCGGCGCACGTCGGCCACGGCATCGGCCATTTCCACCGAGAAGGAGTCGAGCCGCAAGGACGGCAGCGACACGGAGACGCGGTCCGTGGCCGCCCTTTCAGAGACCCTATCGACGAGCGCCTTGGGCCGCGAGAAGTCGCAGGTCGAAAGCGAGACCAGCGTGACTTCTTCGTAGCCCGTGTTTGCGAGGGTTTCTTCCATGAGCCGGTCGATAGTGTCGATACTCCGCTCGCGGGCGGGACGGGTGACCATACCGGCTTGGCAGAAGCGGCAGCCCTGTGTGCAACCACGCAAGACTTCCAGCGAGAGCCGATCGTGGATCTGCTGCGTGTAGGGGACCACGTAATTCGTGGGAAACTTGGCCGCGTCCAAGCCGTCCACCAAGCGCTTAACGATTTTTGGCACATTCTCGTTTGGGAGAATCTGGCCGTCAGGCAAAGTATCGAAGAGATAAAGCGCCGGGACGTAGACCCCTGGAATTCTTGCCAGCGCTTCTAACTTTGCCGCGCGCGGCGCCTCCTTATGGCTTCGGACGAGCTCCGCAACCTCAAGTACGATTTCTTCGCCCTCGCCGATGGCGAAGAAATCGATAAAGGGCGCGAGCGGCTCCGGATTGAATACGGCCGGTCCTCCCGCGAAGATTAGGGGAGTGTCTTCGCCACGCTGCTCGGAGCGGATCGGCAACCCGGCCAGGTCGATGCAATTGAGGATATTCGTGTAGGTCAACTCCGACTGGAGCGTGAATCCGACCATATCCATGTCGGCCAACGAGTCCTTCGATTCGCTGCAAAAAAGAGGAAGGCCGCGCGCGCGCAATTCCCGCTCCATGTCCGGCGCGGCGGCGTACGCGCGTTCGCACCAGCACCAGGGGAGGTCGTTGAGGATGGAATAGAGGATGAGAATTCCCACATTGCCCAGACCGAGGTCGTACAAATCGGGAAACACTAACGCGATCCGAAGTTCCATCTCTCCGGCGGATTTGTGTGTGCTATTGAGCTCCGAACCGAGATAGCGCGAGGGTTTTTCGACTCTCAGCAATATTTCGGTATCCAGAACTTCGCGAACGTTCATTGACAGGCGCTTTCCACGGATTCAAACTGGCAGAGCATAGAGAAAACAGGGGAATGGCCGACGGCATTCCCAGATTGGGCAGGCATATCACGTGTAGGATAACGCGAATGGACGACCGCCCACAACATAATCGCCGCGGCGTATACTGTTACCTCCGCTCAATGGAGCGGTCGCCTGTTTGAACCGGGTTCGATTAGTCCATACTATGCGGCGTAAGGAATCATGAAGGACGCGAGAGTATCATATTGATCGCAGGACGCTTCTTTGTGGACCACATGCCTTTCGTGGTGAAGAAATGAGCGTGACGTGCGCAAGACAGCGAAATCGGAAGTTTGGATGACACTACCGAAAACTGAAGGCTACGAGGACTCACAGGAAACTCGCGAAGTAATTTGCGACGTAGGCCGGCGAATGTACGCGCGAAACCTCGTCGCTGCGACAGATGGAAATATTAGCGTTCGCCTCCGCAATGGGAATGTCTTAGGTACCCCGAGCGCCATGCCGAAGGGGCTTATGACGCCCGAAGACCTTGTCGTCTGCGACGTGAAAGGCGAGAAAGTGGCGGGTAACGGAAGAGTCACTTCCGAGATATTCACCCATCTCGCGGTCTACGAAGAACGTCCCGACGCCCACGCGGTTGTCCACGCCCATCCCCCGAACGCCGTGGCATGCACCCTCGCGGGAATTGCTTTGGCCGAGCCGCTGCTACCCGAAATTATAGCAACCCTGGGCGGCGTTCCTACGGCGGACTACGCGGCGCCAGGGACTCCTGAAGGCTCGGAGGTCATCCGCGAACTGATTCGCGATTGCGACGCCGTGATGCTAGACCGCCACGGCGCGGTAACGCTGGGTTCGACCCTAATGGACGCGTATCACCGCCTCGAGAAAGTCGAACATGCGGCGGAAACGATTATCGCCGCGCGGTCCCTGGGCGAGCCCATCCGTTTGCCGAATAAGGAGATCGAGAAACTTTACCGGCTCGGCGCGGATTATGGAGCGACGGGTAAACACTACCGGCCAAGGAAACCTTGAGCGGCTTGGGGGCAGGTACGGCGATGAATTGTTCGCCATTGGTAATGTATAGTCAACCCAGTGACGAGTCGAATGGCGGCGGTGTTGTAGAGTCAAGTCGGGGCGCGGCCGGGTAGCACTGTGGGCGGGAGACAGTTGTCATGTCCGACAAAAAACAAGAAGAATTCCCCTATCGCGAGCGCCTTTGCCCAATTTGCCGTTCGACCATCAACATTTTAGCCATAAAATGCAGATTCTGCGGCGAGGAAATCGGGAAGCCGAAGGAAGAGGAGCGGGAACTGACTGTGCAAGATTTAGGCGGCGAGTCAGTCTACCATCGTCCGGCTTCCGGTACCGTGATGGGCGCGATCAAAGCCTTTCGCGCCGAAGAACTGGCGGCCGAAGACCCGGACAGCGGGTCGGACGCCAAGGAGGAAGCTCCGAGCGAGATGCCGCCGGAGCCAGGCCAAGTTGATGCCCATGGATTGCCCGTCCTGGACGCGACGAGCAGAGGGTTGAACTCGCTTTCTGACAGCACGTTCAGCGGGCGCGCGGCGGTGGAAAGGCCGCCCAAGTCTTTGACGGAACGCGCGCTGCCGATCGGATTGGCAATCGTGGGGCTCCTCGTAGTGATCTTCGCCAGCGTGAAGGTCGTCAGCGCGGTCATGGTCTATATCGAAGAGAAGAACCGCGTTCCTGAGTTGATCTTCCACAACCGCGCGCCCGCAATTCTCGAGGCAGGCGGGCCGGCTATTGACGCCCTCCGCGCCGCGGCCGAGGCTCTCGCCGCGGACAATAACGACGAGAATCGCGCTATCGGCTCGCGAGCGCTGGCGGCGGTCGAGGCGGAGGTCCTCGCTCAGGTGAATACAACCGATTGGAGCATGGAGGCTATTCGCGTGGCGGCGGCCCTGGGCGAGGCCTGCGCGCGCGCGTACATCCACCCCCTGACGGCTCGTCTGAAGAACATGACCCGCGAAGAAAACATCCTCTATAGCATGGTCCTCAAATCAATCGCGGCGGACGGCAAATCGGCTGCGTTTACTCTGCAAAATGGGCGTACCGTCGACGGCATGCGCCAGGGCGATGTCATCGAATCGCGCTTCAAAGTCGTTCGCCTCACTCCGGTCAAAGTCGAACTCGAAGACCCACTCAGGAAGTCCCGCGCAGGCTCCCCGCGCATGGTGACCTTCTCGCTGGACAATCGCGCCGCCCACTAGCGTACATCGCTCGTGCTCTGCAAGAAGAGTGTCGCGATCGCCGAAGCTCCTTGTTAAGCGCGCGTCTTCCAACTTCCGATGAGTCCTCCCTATTGGGGTCGTGCTGCTGAATGCTTTGTTGGGTTTCGAGTCAGCCTGGTGGCACGGGCATCCTGCCCGCGACCTATGGGCGGGAGTCGCCACATCTCCTTCGGAGAAGTTCGTGTGGAGAAAGGCAGATGGCGAAATGGAAGAAAGCAAGATAGGAGAGTATGCATTCCCACGGAGGACCGTGGGAGCGAGAGAAAAGTGGACTCGGCGATCTGGTGGGTGGGAATCGCCGCCTCTCTATTGTTGCGCCAGCACACACCGTTCCGTCCCATGGGATTGCCGGGCAGCGGTTGGTATGATATCCGAAGGTTCGCATGGCTGTGGGCTCTGCTGACCGGAGCGGTCTACGAGTGGGAGAGCGGTTATGAATCTTACCCAGGCAGCGATTGCGCGACTTCTTGTTTGCGCGGTGTGTTGGTACCTCCTATCGAACGCCGGCGCCGCCGCGCAGGATGAAGGTGCCGCCGACCAGCCTGCCGCTGCCCGTGACGACTCGGAATTATTGCTTCGGACGATCGAGGAACTGGCAGAGCTGAAAGAGACCGTGCAGCAGTTACGCGAGAGCCTGGAAAGGTTCATGGATACCGTAGCCTTCGACCTGCGGGAGGAGAACCGCCGACTTCGGCGCACGGTGAATTTGCGTTATGGCGAAGAGCGGGGCGGTTTGCCTGCCGTACCCATGCCCGACCGGGAGTTGCTTGAACAAGTCTTAGAACGCGACGTTGAACCGCTACCGGCCGTAGAGCATCCGCCTCAAAAATCTACATACACCGTCGTGGATGAGTTTGGACGTACTCCCGAGGCCGCGGCGCGTCTCGGCGGAAACGCCATGTCACTCAAAGGAATGATAGTTGCGATTCCCGGCTGGGCCGGTGACGACCAAATCATCGGGCTGGGCAGGGAACTTCGGCTCAAGTACGATGATTACGACAACATCAACATCGAAGTCTTTAATGACATGAACACCGCTCACCAATATAGGGAGATGCATGTGGGCAAGCCCGGGCATCGTGTGCTGAGCATTTCACGTTTCAAGGAGCAAGGGCGCGACACGATTCTCTTGATGAAAGACGGCGCAACAACGGAAATTCCCCTCGACCCGGACGCTGGACCAGTGGTATTGGAGCCATGACCCCCGTTCCCATTGCCATCGGATTGTCTGCTCAGCGGCCCTTCCCTTTCGCACGGCTTCAGGCGACCTTCGCGTTGCTTGTACTCGTATTGAGCCTGCAAGGTTGCGAACAGTCGACGCTTCGGGGCACGGTGGCCAACACGCGCGGCGAACGCTTGCCTGGCGTGTCCGTGCGCATCGAGGGATCGGAGTTGTCCGCGCTGACCAACGCTCTGGGCGAGTACCAATTTCGCTTTTCCCAAGGTGCCGAAACTCTGTTATTCGACAAAACCGGCTATGCCCCCGCCCTTTTGGAGTTGACCGGCGGCGAGGGTGCGGCGCCGGTAAACGGAACGATGAAGCTCTGGCGGCTGCCTGTGCGTGAAGGGGTCTACCTGCTCGAAGAATCCGAATACAACCCGCTGACCCGCGATGTGCCCGAGCAGACCCTCATGCAATACGGCAGCCTCGCGTATACGGCGAAGCGCATCCCCGAGCGAATAACCCGACTTGAGCTTCCAACGATCGTCTGCTACAAGACGCCCCGCTTCGATACGCGCGTCACAGGCCTCAAGGTCGAAGAGGCGCGATTCGGCGTCGGTTCCGACTCCACGTTCGCCGTGTTCCGGCGCGCGGGTACAGTGAAAGTCGATCTAACCCCACTGGATCCGTTGGAAGGCCTGCTTCAGACAGTGCGATTCGCACAGCCGCTCGAGGCCGGCCACTACGCCATTCATTGGGGTGCGCTGGAAGGGTTCACAGCCCTCGAATCGCGTGTATTCCTGTTCACGGTGGAGCCGCCAGAAGTAGAAGCGCCACCCCTCACTCTGGAATTCACGGAGCCAGCAATCGAAGAGCCAGAATTGGACAACGACACGCAACCGCGGCGCGTGGAGACGGAGTAGGCCTCCGACTTCAAACGGGTAACAAAGCGTGCCCATGCCAAACGCAAGAACATCTTCGCGTCTCCCGCTTCTCCGCGGTGAATGGCCCTTGCGCATGGAATCTCATGAGACGCCTTTTTGTTAAGAGGTTGCGCCGTCTACCGGAAAAGGGATACCGTTGGGCGGTTGTGGAACCAAGAGCACCGGAGATTTAAATGAAATCGCAGTATGTGGACACCTTGGTAGACGGCGATGTGGTTAACGACTATTTCGTAGCGACCCGAAAGGATCTCCGCGATACGCAGAACGGCGGCAAGTTCCTGGGCATGGTCTTCAAAGACAAGACCGGCGATGTGGGGGGCGTGCTTTGGAACAACGCCCCGTCCGTCGCGGCTCTGTTTGAGGTCGGCGATGTGGTTAACGTGCGCGGCACGATCAACACCTATCAGAACCGTCTGCAGGTGCGAGTCGACCAAGTGCTTCCGCTCAAAGACGGCGAATACGACCCAGAGGACCTCGTCGCATCCGGCGAAAACTCGGGCGAAGCGCTAGAGAAATTCCTCGCGATTATGGGTACTGTCGAGAACGAATGGCTTAAACAGTTGCTCAACGCGTTTTTCGATGACGCGCGATTCATGGAAAAGTTCGAGGTGGCCGCGGCGGGCAAGAAATGGCACCATGCGCACCGCGGCGGGCTCGCGCAACATTGCTTCGAAATGGCGACCATCGCCGAAACGATGTGCGGCCTTTTCCCCAATAT
>PVBE011036380.1_pt1 | contig 11788 bp, 8 predicted proteins | sample 1631181 | NCBI WGS metagenome assembly PVBE01 (sample SAMN08397723, study PRJNA350692) | Marine metagenome, whole genome shotgun sequencing project. | isolation source: water | place: Pacific Ocean | collected 2012-04 | reverse complement strand
TGATTGCTTGCCATCGCACCGTATAGTGCTCGCTGCATTACCAGGCGTAGGCAATGTTGGAAAGTTGATTGTGGACTCACTGATTGAGGCCGGTCAAGCAGAGATGGTCTTGCAATTACTCCACCCTGCCATGCCGCCACAAGCAAGGTTGAATGAAGACGGTTTGTTGACCCCCCCCGGAATCATGTTCCACCATCTTGACGACGTCATCATCGTGACTGCCGACGGTCAACCAATGACTCCCGAAGGGCAACATGAATGTGCGGTCGAAATTCTACGTCTAGCACTGGGAGCAGGTTGTGAACATGTCGTGGTATTGGCAGGCATGGCAGCAGCGGCGGGCGAAGAAGAAGCGTTCATTGTCTGTTCTGACAAAACTGTAAGACTCGACCTTGAAGTAAGTGGAGCCGATGTCAGGAGAGATCAACCGAACGGAGGGGTGATTGGAATGGTCGGACTCCTCGCTTCTTTAGGACCTGCAATTGGAGTGAACAGTTCCTGCGCCATCGCAACAACTGTCGGAGCAAGCGTGGACCCGGTTGCTTCGGACAGACTATTGCGTGCTGTCTGCGATTGGTTCTCTCTCGACATCTCCCCTCCTGGCGCAATTCTAGACCGTATGGCAATCAATATGGCAATGCTGGAGAGTAAAGGAACCGCAGGAGTGATGCCTGATTTGCTACAAGATGATTCATCTCCAATGCTATATTCTTGACAGTGTTGTCGGCGCAAATCAATTTACCACATGGCTACTCGGCCAATTGATGATTGCGAAGGCAGAGGGCGCTCAAATTCGACATATCGTCCTTCTGAAGATTGCAGGTCCAGTCTTTGTCGTCTTCTTCCTCTATATCTCTACTGCTTTTGCAGTGTGGGGTTTTGAGACCTCTCAGAATCGTGAATTCGAAAAAGCATTCAAAGAATCTGGTCTGACAGATGAAGAATACGCGATAAGTGGATGCGGCGAATGCCCGCGTGAACCCAATATCAAACGCCCAGATGATGCCCTTTGGTGGTCGACAGTGACCCTCGGTACCATCGGTTATGGAGACCACTACCCCGTTTCTCTAGGAGGTAGATTGGCAGCAGGATTATTCATAATGACCACGATGGTGTTCATCGCCATCGTGCTCTCGGGAATACAATCAGCAGTGATAGATTACAACAGATTGAGGTGGCTAGGAATGACAGGAACAGAATTGGAAGAGCATGTGATAGTATGTGGCTGGAGCAGTATCTCCAAAGTTGCAATACCAGAATTGATCGCTGCGGGGCGTAAAGTCGCGGTGATTTGTGAAGACCAGAATGAAATATCGTTGATCAAAGAGTTGGGTGAATCATCCGAGGACCTTTTCATAACGGTAGGCGATGCAACTGCTTTGCCAGCATTGGAGCGCGTGAATCACCTCAAAGCGCATACAATAATCATCGCCACATCAGAAGATACAACTAATCTGATTTCGAGTTTGAATGTCAGAGCCAACAACCCAGATGTCAGAATCATTGTCTATGTTCAAAGACCTGAATTGAGACAGACGTTCTCTGCCTCGGGGGTGACATATGTTGCATCACCCTTCGAAATAGGTGGAAGACTGGTTGCAAGTGCTGCTTTTGAGCCAGAAGTCGCACTATTGGTGGATACAATGACGTCCGGTCTCTCAGAATGTGACATCCAACAATTCACCGTCACGGAGTCTTCGTCTGCAGTTGGAATGAGTGTCGATGACGTGAGGAAGGACATGATTCTCAACAATGGAGCGTTGTTGATTGCTGTGGCGGAAGAAAACCCAGACTCTGAAGGCGAAGGCTGGGATGTCAAAGGAAATCCATCGCCAAAGAAGAAACTCGAGACTGGAGAAATCATTATCTTCATGGGAACTCCAGAAGAGAACATGATTGTATCAGAGAGACTCAATGTCAAACAAGGTCGTTGAATCAACAAGCGCCGAGAGAGAGATTCGAACTCTCGCGTCCAGAGGACAGTGGATTTCGAATCCACCGCAATACCGGGCTATGCGATCTCGGCTTGTTGGCTGCGGCTGAAGCGCGCTGGTCATAAGAGTGATGCCACAGGCGATTGATATGCTCGTGGGCGTAGTCAACCAGGGTCAGAGAAATGAACTTGTCATCGATGAGCCCACATCCGTTATCGAGATTCTTGAGAAACTGAAAATAGCACCATCAACAGTATTGGTCATTCATGAAGATAACGTGATTCCTCAGAATGCGGTCATCTCAGGAGATACTGAACTAGAACTGATTATCGTTTCATCAGGAGGATGAAACTAGACGTGAGGAGCCAGAACGGTTCTTCTTGGCCCTCAATATCACTTGCCCACCAGCATTCACAACTACCGCAAATCCATTGGCCTCCACCACTTGTCCACGCTGTGGTTCTCCCTCGAGAAGCATGGAATGGATCTTATCATCCCAACCTTCGACAGCTATCACTCCGGTATCATCAACCAAGCGGGCTCCCCATTTCTTCGAGTCACTACCGTCGGCTCTGATGAAATCGCGATGATCGAATGAGAAAACGAGTCCTCTTACCGAGACCTCCATAGTTTCAATTTCAGCCATCAGACAATCTCCATCCTCTCGTTGTTCGGCTTCTCTGACAGCACCACCTTTGCCGAGTTTGAGACGTTTCATCCAATTCACGCCCTTCTTCACAACGCCTCCTGTTGCATCGAACAATCTCAGGCCCATTCCTTCCTCCCATTCAGGAAGTTCAACCTCATTGTCAAGGACTACGTTTACCTGTCCCTCCTCCATGTGCAAGGTGAATTCGCGCTTGCGAATGCCCGCATTGTATGGATACTGTAACTCCTCGCTCAACCTGTATGCTCGTCCCCACGCTGTAAGGCGGGGGTTGATGTTCTCGATAGAAAGGAAGCCTCTTTCTGCACTTGGAAGAGAAATCGGCCCTGAACGGGAACAGACTGCTACAAAATCACAATGGGTACAACGAGTCAGAGGGTGTAAGTCATCACCAGCCGGAATCCCACCTGGGGAAAATTGTCGGAAGGCTGCAGGCTCAGCTGGGAAATCATCGATGATTACATCATCCTCCTGTGTAGAATCCCAGGCTTCGCGCAATTCATCTCCAATCTGAGACAATTCATCTGCACTCGGAACTGGGATTGACTTGCGCACTCCCGCTCCTAAATACCAAATCTCCAAACCAGATGGTGGCTGGTTCTCATGCATGTCCCACCATAGCCATGCATAGGTTCGCATCTGTTTGATGTAGTCACCAGAACGATCTCCTGCCCCAACACTGGCCTTGATATCGATGATACGGATAGCGCCATCCCAACGATAGACCAAATCATATTCCCCTTGGAACCAGTGTTCACGATGAATACAGGTCAAAGAGAAGTCATCTGCATCGGGGTCGACAAACCAAGGTCTCGCCAATTCCCATGCCTCTACCCATGAAACACTGCCATCCTCTTTGACGGTCGGATGTGGCTTATCCCAATGATATGGAAAGCCATCAGGTGCAGGCCATTCAGGTCTAGATGTGCCCGAACGCCAAGCCTGTATTGCTGGACCGCCACCATTCTCTAAGCACGATGTAACCTCCTCCATATGAAGTTCGATTCCTTTCAACGCCATGTTGAAGGCACGCTCGCCATCACTCTTGGTGAATTCATCGAAATCTCCCACTCTATTGGGTTCTTTTGCCCATTCCTCGGCTGCTCGACGCCAACATCTTTCGAAATGGACTCGTATGCGAGCTGATGCCCAAGCAAATAATTCATTTCTGCTGAGAGGCCAATCCGCCTTGCTCAGTGGCTCACATTCCGGCCCCCGCCAGCCTTCCTCTGCACGAGAAGGTCGTTTCACAGCCTGAAGTTCTCCACCTGCCCATGTTGGTGTATCAACCTGAAGTGGACTATCCAACCATTCGGATTGAGCATCGGCAGGAACCAATGCTGCAGATTCCCTGAGAGTACGGCAAACTGCAGCCTCTACTGCTCGCCCCATTGCCAGTATTGGAGGCGATGTTCCTTTGAGTCCCTGCTTGTATCGATGATACCATTGTCTCTGACAATTAACCAACATCGCTGATTGCGTGTGTGAAAGCCGCTTGTAGGGACCTATCGGGTCGTCGGGTGGAGGATGGTTGACCGGCATACGCTGTGTTCAACAGCCATGGCATTTGAATGATGGGATTCATCTTACTGATTCGGGCAATTCTTCCGATGGATTCCAATCCTTGTCCCTGACCTCTATCCGAGTGCCTCGCGGCGAGACCCTGAGTTGTGGCAGACCTGCCCTCCATCCAAGTTCCCCACCTATCAGCAGGATTCGGTCTCCAACACTGATATCTGAGAATGTCTCAGTCATACCCCAACCAAAAACAACCGACTCAATGGTATCATGTCCATCCCAGAGATGGAAGGTCACCATTGTCCAAGGCTTACCGTCGATCCTCATTCCTTGTGCGGTTCGACGGCTGACCACCAAGCCATCTACATTCGCACGCGTCGGAAGTAGACCGATTCGCGTGGTCTCGATATCGGATGCCTCATCAACCACCATCAAAGTGCTTCGTGAATCTAGATAGAGACGAGAAGCCCCCCGCCAGACGCCCGGAGCGGCGTTGAGGATCAACCACGGACCATCCGCTACCTCTCGCAAGGCGAGACAAGTACCCGGAGCCATCTCTTCGAGCACGACACTGGCCTGCCCTCCACTGCTCAATACAGCTCCATGAACCGGCTCACCATAATGATTTGACATCGGCCCCCATTTGCCTCCTAGTTTTCCAGTCACATTGAGGCGACTTGGAATCGTGGATATCGGACTTGCTGGTTCTCTGGGTAACAATCGCTCAACCACCTCATCACGTGACAATCCTGTCATCCTTGCAGGTAAGAAAGTGTCAAGGCCATCCTTTTGCAGTTCTTCGGAAACTTCACTGCAGATGAAGCGCGCATGACAACGCTTGCAGGTTTCTTCAGGACCCTCATCTTTCCAGGATGCAGGCTCCGCTACTGGCCAAGTGGAGGAATCACCATCTGCAGCAGTCATCTGCTCCCATATCGAATGCAATTCCTCATCCTTCTGTTTAAGCACCTCGACGCTCCAAGGTTCCGCCTCAACCAAAGTAGATGAACCAAGATACCAACCCTCCAGACTGCTGACCTCAGAAACTAGATGCTCATCCGTTCTTGTCCTCAAATAGAGCCACTGATAGAAACGCAGTTGGGCTGCAAGTCCAGTTGACCAGCCACTACTCCCGTCACCTGATTTGATATCGACAACCTTGGCCTTTCCATCCCATCTGAGAAGAAGATCGAGTTCACCCGCTGCCCAGCCATCTGGGTGGTAGAGCCTTTGCGGCTGCCAGACACGCGGGTCCTTTACCCATGGTCTGGCGATACGCCAGGCCTCTGCCCAACCAATTTCTCCTTCAACAGAAATCTTGGGAGTTTCTACCGCTTCATTGAGAGCCAACTTCAATGAATGTCCAGGAACCTTGTCCGGAATAGGGAATCTGGGTTCTGCTGACCACCTTGGTGACGGTACGAAATGGGGGTCTCCACCGTCCCTCCATCTGTCGAGATGTGGGCCGCCCTGTGCCTCGAAGCATGCTGTGACTTCCGCTGCTTGGAATTCTATTCCCGCTCTGAGCAATCCTTCCACTCTCTCCTGAGTAATCTCGCTCCATTTCCGATCCTCTCTCTTGAATGGTGCTTTAGCCCATTCTTCAGCCCCAAGTTCAATCACCAATTCAGCACTCGCAGAAACGCGTGCCAGCAGATATGCCTTGATATCCTCAAGACTTTCTGCTTCCTCGATATCCTGTGTAGATTTCAAAGACTGACCACGGCGATATGCAACCCACGATGGGGTTGCGTCGAGTTCCTGATGACCTGGGTCCTCCATCAACAGACCAACCATTGCTTCCTCAACGATGATCCCAAGAATCATCTCTGGATTGACAGGACCGGATAAGCCTTGTTTTGTTCGGTGGAACCACTGTCGAGCACACCTTTGCCAAGAGACAAGGCCACTCGCTGAAATGCGCATCCTGCTACGCCCGACGGGGCCCCCTAGTGGCGGAGTTCCGACTGGCATATTGCCCTCTGGAATCGATATCAATCATCAATCCGCCGGCTATCGGGTTCACTCAATATTCTATCAAAGACTAAAACCGGAGTGCGAGAGGCCTCGATGGGAACATCGATGTGCGGCATAATCGGCATCGTCGCCACCGAGGAATCCAAGGTGGCGCAACTCATCTATGATGGCTTGACCGTTCTTCAGCATCGCGGGCAGGATGCAGCGGGAATAGTTACTAGCGATGGAGATAATCTATACCAACGCAAAGCCAACGGATTGGTCAAGGATGTTTTCCATCAGAGACATATGGACAGATTGCAGGGGCACATGGGGATTGGCCACGTCAGATACCCTACTGCTGGAAGTTCATCTGGGGCAGAAGCACAGCCATTCTACACCAATTCCCCCTACGGAATCAGTCTGGCACACAATGGAAACCTGACAAATGCTCCCGAGTTACGCAAGACACTGATGGATGACCTCAGACATCTGAACACCTCAAGTGATTCTGAGGTTCTGTTGAACATACTTGCAAATGAGATTCACAAGGAACATAAATTGATGATCGAGAAATCTGTTTACCTCGATACAAATGCCATTTTCAATGCAATATCAAGAGTGAACGAGCAATGTAGGGGGAGTTATGCCGTGGTGGCTGTGATTTCAGGCTATGGTTTGGTCGCATTCCGAGACCGGTTCGGCATCCGTCCCCTCTGCCTTGGGCGACGGGTAGAGGAGGATGGAAGAGAAGAATGGATGGTCGCCAGTGAGTCGGTAACAATGATATCACTCGGTTACGAACATGTCAAGGATATCAGCCCAGGTGAAGCAGTTTTCCTTGCCGCTGGAGGACAGATGTTCTCTCGACAATGTGCACATGAGCACCTGTACCGGCCCTGTATCTTTGAGCAGGTTTACTTTGCCAGACCGGACTCGATCATAGATGGAATCAGTGTTCACGCTTCTCGACTTGAGATGGGACGGAAACTTGCCCATCGTATCGCCAAAGAATACAATGGAGATGATATTGATGTGGTGATACCAGTTCCAGACAGTGGAAGAATCGCAGCGATGGAATTGGCCAATGAAGCAAAGATTCCATTCCGAGAAGGATTCGTCAAGAACCGATATGTTGGACGTACATTCATCATGCCTGGACAAAACATTCGACAAGACTCTGTCCGAAAGAAACTCAATCCAATTCCACTTGAGTTCAATGGCAAGACCGTTCTGCTTGTTGACGATTCCATCGTACGTGGCAACACCAGCCGCAAGATTGTGCAGATGGCGAGAGATGCGGGGGCAAAGAATGTCCTGTTCGCAAGCGCAGCCCCTCCAGTCATCCACCCAAATGTGTATGGAATCGATATGCCTGCCAAAGGAGAGTACATCGCCCATGGCAAAACCACTGAAGAGATATGCGAGTCCATTGGAGCGGATTGGCTCATCTACCAGACCTTGGAAGACTTGATTGAATCATGCTCCAATGGCTCTCTCGGCCTGACTCAATTCGATGCATCATGTTTTGATGGAAACTATGTGACTGGAGATATCGATGATGACTATCTACTGGCCTTGGAAAAAGAACGGAACGATGGTGCTAAGGCAAAACGACATATGGACGATGAGATTCTCGAGATCCACAATGAGGAGTGAGTTCCTCCAGAGGCGAGCCAGATGGCTGAAGAACAACAATTCTGGGCACTTAGATTCGGTGAACTGGGGCTTAAGTCAGCCCCAGTCAGGCGGAACTTTGAGAGGGTCCTTCGTAACTCGCTTGAACGTGGAGCGATTGCCAATGGCATCGATTTGTTCCTTGAACGCTCAGACAATCTGATGTTGGCATCATCTCACGGTGAGAAATCAATAATCGAAGGATTGTTGAGGCGCTGCTTCGGACTGGTTGGGGCTGACCCAGTCACCGCTATGGAACTGGATCCATTGGTGGTTGCAATGGCAGCACTTGAAAGGGATGCGATGCGGAATGAGCCGAGAACCTTCGCTGTACGTTGTAAAAGAAGTGGGGCCAAACAAGAATGGGGGAGTCAGGATTTCGCTGGTGAAGTAGGTTACCACATGCTCCAAAATGACTCGGGCTTGAAAGTTGACTTGAGCAATCCACAGAATACCATCAGAGTACATATGAGTGCATCTCGGGCTTGGTTGATGGATGATAGAGTGGCTGGGCCAGGTGGATTACCAGCAGGGGTACAAGGCGATGTCATCGCCCGCATCTCCACACAAGACGAGATGTTGAGCGCTTGGCAGGTGATGCGTAGAGGTGCTGGTATCGTAGCCATTGAAGGGAGCGATGATGCTTTTCTTGAGATGCTTGACCAATGGGACCCCGGACTGTTGCAGGCAGCCAAGGGTTTTCCATCTGCATCAAGACGTAAGCGAACGGCAAAGAGAACACCTTGGGGATTCATTGGAATCACAAGAGAAGAGGCAAAGAAACTGATTCGTGAAGACCGACACCGAGATACCCCCGCGGCCGAACTGAATGCTACTCAAGGATGGAGTGACAATGAGAAGAAAGCACTGCTTTCTCACATCCAGAATCCTGATGATCAGACATGGGGACATGCCGGAAATGAAGCTTTGCTGTCGTGGATAACCTGAAGAACGATGTCTATGTGTACGAAGCGATAGCCATGCCGCTCGTCATCGATCCCCTCTCCACAATCGAGACCAAGGCGCTTCTCACCGGCATCGCTTTCTCTAGGAATGGAGAACGTCTGGCTTGGGGTGAAAGAGAAGAAGCATTCCACATCGCTGACCACGATGGTGGCAACCCTACACAAATGGAACTCGAGGGAGTACCTGGCCCAATAGCGGCATTATCGCAGAACAAATTCGTGATGGGTATGTCAGACTCAGACATGCATCTGGTTTCATCCGAAGGCGAAGTCATCTGGAGTCACAAAGTAAGCGGCGGATGCGATGTTCTTTCTGTATCTCCAAGCGGTGGATTGATCGCTGTCATCGATGGGAGTCGTTCATTGCATATGCTGGACATCCATGGGCGGAGTCTCCATACCTATAGTTCAAGCGAACTCAATCTGGTGGCCGTGGATCGCACTGGAAGAACCGTTGCAGTTGCAGATGATGCGGGTGTTGTCAAGGTGTTCGACCGAACTGGAGAAACTAGATTTGAGCGCCACCCCCGTTCCAGTGCTGGAGAAAGAGTGACTGCAATAGCCTTCCAGCCAGATGGACATTTGGTGATTGCCAAAGAAACACTGGGACTAGCGGGGAATGATGAGAATGAACTCGAAGCAGAATGGTGGAGTCCTCTAGGACAAAGAGAGCACACTGCGGAATTGTCTGCCAGATGTACCGGTATCGCCCCTCATTCACGCGGCTGCTGGTTGAGTCAGTTCGATGGCCGTATCCTCAAAGCAACAGTCAACAGCGAACCCGAACAGATATGGCAATCATCCTATGCAATACAAGGACTGGAAACAATAGGTGATGACCTGTTGGTCGCTAGTTGGTTCCACCTGTATAGAATCCCTGACCAGAATATGGAAAACGAACCAACATGGCAGATTGAACATGCCGGAATTGTCGAACATCTTGCAGTGAATGGAGAAGGAGACCGAATCGCAATTGGAGGAGAGGACCAGAATGACTACACTGATTCTGAGCCGATTCTCATCATCGACGCAAATGCTGAACCAAGAGAGATGGAAATCAATGTTCAGGATGACCCATGGACCGCTGACCTTGACATGGGAGGGGTTGAGAAGAAAGAAGAAACGGATATCTATGCCGATGATTTTTCTGCAATATCCGACCTTTTGACTGAAGATGAGAGAGCACAGTTGAAGACAGGTGGTGTAGAATCCTCTGAATCCTCTCTACTTTCTATGTTGAGTGGTGATATTGAATTGGAAGAAATGGCTGGAGATGACTTCTCCGCTGACATTCTACTCTCGGGCCTAGAAGGCGAAACCAAGGCCGCAAACATCCCTCCAGTTTCCAATGCTGGAGATGATCAGAAGATATCTGCGGATGATGAGGATGCAGCAGTGGTCCTTCTCGATGGCAGCGAATCATTCGACCCAGATGGCACAGTTGTCTCATGGACCTGGAAGGACAGGACTGGAAACACCATTGGAGACAGTGCAAAATTGAAGGTCAAACTATCTAAGGGGACTCATCACTTTGAATTGACCGTCAAAGACAATGATGGAGCCACAACAACAGACACCACAACCGTAGTAGTTGAATGAGCAGCACCTGTGGCGAACACCATGGCGGCGCTCATCGAGGGATTCTACGTCGGCCCATTGCAGATGCGATGCAGTGTAGTCACCTGTCTTGAAACCGGAGACACTGTCATCATCGATGGAGGCGACGAAGCGCCTCGTCTGATAGATTGGATAGATACAGCATCCGGTGATGGACCTGATGAATCAAATATGCCAGAACTCGAAATCGAGAGAACAGTAGTCGTCCTGTTGAACACCCATGCCCATTTCGACCATTCGGGGGCAATCCCCCCACTTCTTGAGCGATATGGAGTCGAATGGTATCTGCATGAAGGCGACCATCAACTGCAAACCACAGCCAAACAATCAGCAGAGCGTTGGAGACTGCATGCACCCGAACCAGCACTGCCGACCAAGACATTCGAACATGGAGATGAGGTTATATTCGGCAGTTTACGCTTTGAAGTCAGGCATGCACCAGGACACTCGCTGGGAAGTGTCTGCCTCATCCTTCGTACTCCTGAAGATGAACCAGATCATGCCTTCGTTGGTGACGTCATCTTTGCAGGAGGGGTAGGGAGAACAGACATCCCGAATTCTGGAGGGGATTGGCCACTGCTCAAGAAGAGTATAGAAGAGCAGTTGTTCACTCTTGATGATGAGACGGTGGTTTATCCTGGGCATGGTCCGTTGACAACGATAGGCGAAGAGAGGAAGAGTAATCCAGTACAAACTTGGCATCCTTGTCGATGAGTGTACTCGGCCATGCCCACATATTAACTCAGTCGTTTTAGAATTAATTCATCTTAGCCTCAAAAAACCATCAAGCATAATGAACATTGAGTTGAACCTGGAGCATTATAGGTGCCACAGTTGGGACATGTTTTGGGCGGAACAGGATTGAGTGGTTGTTGAATCATTGGTTGTGGAGTACTAGGTTGTTGAACAAATTGCTGAGATGCCACTGGTTGCTGAGATGCCACTGGTTGTTGAGTTACTTGCTGGACCATTTGTTGTTGCATAGGTTGAACCATTCGCATTTGCATCACTGGGGTAGCAGAAACAGTGTATTGAATTGGTTGTGTTGGGACGGAAAACGTGCCAGTAACCATCTTCAGTTGAGCAAATTTGCTGGTGAATACCTGTGATTTGTATAATATATCAATTGAATACTGGAGTTCTTGATCACGTGCAACCGTGTTGAATCCATTGGCACATTCAAGTAGGTACTTTGCATGTTTTCGTTTTTTCTTGATTCCAAAGCCAAACATAGGTATCGCATTTATTGCATTACTTCCTTTGATGAAGTATGCCCACCCTACCAATCGTTCGTTTCCAGAAGAATTGAATCTCATGATTGCATCATCTGACATTGATTCAGATGCGGTCCGGTTGCCTGAGTTGAACAGATTCAGCAAATTGACAAGTAATTCCTCATTTGTTGCTGAGGGAACCATTTGTTGTTGTGGCACTTGCATTTGTTGTTGTGGCAC
>PVBE011743706.1_pt1 | contig 11789 bp, 9 predicted proteins | sample 1631181 | NCBI WGS metagenome assembly PVBE01 (sample SAMN08397723, study PRJNA350692) | Marine metagenome, whole genome shotgun sequencing project. | isolation source: water | place: Pacific Ocean | collected 2012-04 | reverse complement strand
GGCCAATCCGGGCTTCCTATCAGCGACCTGTTCCCTCACATGGCGAATCTTGCAAACAACCACTGTGTCCTGCGCTCGCTGCACTGCGACAGCATCGACCACACCGGCGCCACGTTGCAGACCTTCTGCGGAGCAGTCTCCCTGCCCCGCCCCGGCATCGGGAACTGGCTGCTGTACGGGTTGGGCACGGAAAACAAAAACCTTCCCGGATACATTGTCATGGGGCCGGATCAACAGAGCGGCACTGCAACCTACAGCCCGCGATTTTTACCCGGCCGGACCAGTGGCACCCGGGTAAATTGGGAGTACAACCCGAATGTCACCGCGCACAACGCCCTACCCAACCTGCGCAACGCCGGGAACCTCACGGTCGACGAACAACGCGCCCAGTTGGCGTTGCTCAGGAAGTTTAATGGCGCCTACGCTGCAGACCGGACACGGACTGACCCTCTCTCGGCACGAACACAATCCTACGAATTGGCATTCCGCATGCAGGCGGCCGCGCCTGAGGCGTTCGACATCACCGGCGAAACCGGAGCCACCAAGAAAATGTACGGTCTAGACGAGAGTCACAGTCAAAGCTTCGGCTATCGCTGCCTGCTGGCCAGGCGCCTTGCAGAGCGCGGGGTCCGATTCATCCAGGTTCAATGCGGCAAGGGCGACGGACTCGACTGGGATCAGCACGGCGAACTTGAAAAGGGGCACCGCAAAAATGCCGCCGCCACAGATAAGCCGGTCGGCGCGCTGCTGACCGATCTCAAGGCACGGGGATTACTTGACGACACACTGGTCGTTTGGGGCGGTGAATTCGGACGGACCCCAACCAGCCAAGGCACCGACGGTCGGGAGCATCACCCCCACGGTTACACGCTCTGCCTCGCCGGAGCCGGCGTGCGTGGGGGGCACATCTACGGCTCAACGGATGAATTCGGCTGGAACGCCGAAGAAAAACGGATGCACATCCACGACTTTCACGCGACGCTGCTTCACCTCATGGGCATAGATCACGAGAAACTCACCTACCGCTACAGCGGACGAGACTTCCGGTTGACCGACGTCCACGGGAACATCGCCCACGAGATCATCGCCTGAACCGGCGCGGGCTACTTGCCCTGCGGAGCGGCACCGGCCACGCGCAGCTTGATCTCGATCTCGTCCGAGACCTTTTCCTCGCGGTCGCCCGGATTGATGTTGTAGTCGGAACGCTTGATCGTGAAGTCGGCTCGCAGCACGAGCAGGTCGCCCGGCACGCGGTTGCGCTTGGCCAACATTCCCTTCAGGTAGGTCAATGTCACAGGCACGGTGATCTTCCGGGTCACACCCTTGACAGAAAACTTGCCCTCTACCTTGGCCGAGGTTTTCGTGCCGCTGGTTTTCACGTTGGTAAACTTCTCCGCCACGAACTCGATCTCGGGGTGCTTGGCCACGTCCATCCAGCCCTTGTCCAGCATGTGCTCACGCATGACCGGGTTGTCCACGTGCAGCGTCTTCGCATCGAGGGTGATCTTCCCCTTTGTCGCCGCCGGCTTGGCCGGGTCGAACGTGACCTTGCCGGTGATTCCGGTCGCCGTTCCGGAGATCGACTCCAGCGGTGCGTCCAGCAGGAACAACGCGTTGTTGACCTTCTTCGGATCCTTGAAATCAAATTCGATTGGCCCGGCCTCGACTGTTCCCGCTGCGGCGGCGAGGCCGGCGCACAGCATCCACTTTGCAAACTTGTTGATGATCATGTCAGTTGGTTTTCCCTTGAATTATTTTTCTCGAACGCGAACGACGCGCCGAAGCTGACCCCGGCCAGCAACGCGCTGGCCAACAGAATCTCCACCCCGAACACCAGGCGATTGGTTGTCACGGGAAACTCGAGGCCCGTGATTTCATCCACCTGCATCTCGGTGACGGACGTCTTCGACCAGCCCCAATGAAAGCCAGTCGCTGCCCAGCCCAGCAATCCGAGGACAAGGACGACAAGGCTAACCCAGCGCAAACCCGTTCGCACGGCGGGAGTCTAAAAACGCCCCCCTCCAACGCAACCCCTTTTTGGCATCAATCACCCCCGCTTGGCCAAGCGCTTGGTTTCAAAAAACTCTTGATTCTCAATTGGTAACGCAGCAACTTGTCCCCCGCTTTTGGAGCGAGGCCAGTTTAGCTCAGTTGGTAGAGCACTCGATTTGTAATCGAACGGTCGTCAGTTCGAATCTGACAACTGGCTCCACTTTTTCCCTCCCCTTCTTTCACGATCAATTGCCGGTGAGTTTTCGCTGCGGATTATCCGCCCTCAGGCTCAGCAGCGCGAGCAGCGTCGGCACGAAGACGCTCGCAACCAAAATCCCGCGGTAGCTACCACTGAACTGCTGGCACAAACCGAAGGCCAACGGCCCCAGTCCGCTCGCGATCACCATCGCCGACATGTTCACGCCGCTGATCGCCCCGAGGTACAGCCTCCCGTAAAAGCGAGGGAACACAATCCCGGTCAGGCTCACGAATCCGCCACTCGCAATGCCGTTGCCGATGACATACGCCGACACACCTCCCGGCTTGTCGAGGAACAGCATCCCGAGCGTGGCCGACAGGCAGCCGATGTTCATCACCAGCAAAAGCCACTTCAGGCGCAATCGCGCGTTGATCGCCCCGAAGACAAGGTTGATCAACACGCTCGTCGCTGCGATGGGGACAAAGAGCGACAGGATTCGCTCGTCCGCAAACTGATACTCTGATGCCAACGACAGGATGTGAAACGTGAACGCCGTGGCGTACAGGCCGTAAAATGAAAACGTCAGGTTGAACACCCAGAAGGAATAATCCCGCAACGCCTCCCCTCGGGTGAACTCCCGGTGGATGTGCATGTCGGGATTAACGACTGCCGCTGACGCGACCTTGCCGCCGTCCATCTCCAGCCCTGCCTCCTCCGGTGTGTCGCGAAACAACAGCCAAGCGATCGGCCCCATGATAACAATCGTCACCACGCCCATACGTAGCCAGGCGCCGTCGTAGCCGTAACGGTCGATCAACCAATCCAGCCCACGCGGTGCAAACGAGTAGCTGAACGAGACCAGCACTCCGCTAATGGCCAGCGCCAGTCCGCGCCGGTGATCGAACCACTTACCGATGGCGTTGCGGCAGGTCATCGAGAGCACTCCCTGTGCCGCCGCACGGATCATGTAAAAACCAAGCCCGATGACAACGAACGCTGCGGTCGCCGCCGGAAGCGCTTGGCCAAGCAATTGGCTGATCACGCTGCAGTTGGCCAGATAAAATAAAACCAGGCCGGTCGCCAACACCGAGGCCACCGCCATGCGACGCTCCCCCCAGCGGTCCAGCACCCGCCCCAGCCACGGCAATGTCAGCCCGCTGGCCACAGTCCCCAGGCAATAGGCGAGGCTCAACTGCAGGCGCGACAGGCCAAGCTCCTCGATCAGTACATCGGTGAAGACGCTGAATCCCATCGTCTGGCCGGGGATGCTGAAGATCGATCCGATGGTCGCCGCGAAGACGATCACCCACCCGTAAAAAAACGGAAGCCGGCTTGGCGCAAACGGCGTCCGTACGCCCCAGATTCCGTCCGGTTTTTTCGTGAAACGAGGCTCGGTCACTCAGCCGCCTTCCCGCCCGACAGCGGCACCTGCCCTTCCCCTCGCAAATACGAAATCAGGTCTCGCAACTCCTGATCGGAGAACGTCAGCACCAACCCCTCCGGCATCATCGAGAAATTCTGTGGCTCGATCGCGGCCACATCGCGCTTGGCCACCGACAACACCTCACCCGGCGTCGCCACAGTGATCGACTGCCCCTCGCGACTCCGGATCACTCCCACCAGCACGCGGTCGTCCTTCATACGCACGATGGTTGTCCGATAGTCGTTGGGGATCTCCGCGTTGGGATCGACGATGTTCGAGATGATGTAGTGCAGATTGCGCCGGTCCGATCCGGTAATGTCCGGCCCGATCGTGCCGCCCTCGCCATACAACTTGTGGCACTGCACGCATACCCGGTTGAACAGCGACCTGCCCTTCGACAGATTGTTCGGTACATTCGTCCGCAGCTCCGCGATGCGCTTGTATTTTTCGATCTCCTTCAGCTTGGCCTCCGGGGTTGATCGGCTCACCCCCCAGAGCCGTTCGATCTTACTGTTCAAAGTATCGTCGTTCAACGCGCGAAGCTGCCGCACCACATCCGCCGACAACACCTTCGCCGGGATTGTTTTTTTCTCCACGGCTGCCATCAACGCCACCGCATACGACCGTCGCGAGGCCAACGCCGCCAACGCATCCCGCTTGGCTTCCGGTTTCATTTTTGAAAAACGTGCAATGATCGCCTCCGGCACCCCCGGTGCATCAAATGCAGCCAACCCTCGAACCGCCGCCCGCTGCAACGCTGCATCGTCCAATAGGCCAAGCAACACCGGCGGCAGCCTGACATCGCGCGCCTCGACCAACGCTTCCAGCGCCCGCTTGCGCTTGGCCAAGCCAAGCGATGTATCCTGCAACTGCCCACGCAAGTCATCCAATGCCGCCTGACTGCCGAACTTGAGTGAAAGGGAAAGTGTCAACTCGCGCACCTCGGCGTTGGGGCTCTTGGCCAAGCGCTTGGCCACGGCCGCCCAACCCTTTGGCTCCGGCACATCACGATGCCCCTTCAACGCCGCAGCGATGCCCTTCAAAATATCCAGTTGAAACTGAGCCTCCTCCGACACCCCCAACACTCCAACCAAAGGCTCAAGCGAACCGGCGTCCTGAGCCCGTATCAACATCGGATGGAGGACACCCACAGACAACAGCACGATGCATAGGTGTTTTGCAGTGATCATCCTCCTGATGACAATTGTTTCACGGCCATTCGGCGGGTGATGAATTGGCGTAGCTTGGGAATCTTGCAGGCGACCAAAAGTTGAACAGCCTGTTTTGAGTCGGCCGCCACAACCGGCTCGGCGGCGTACCAGTACATGAGCGGCAGGTTTGGATCGTTCGCATCCTCCACCCGGGCGAGCAACACCTTGAGCAACGGCGCCCGCATCGTCACCGGCACCCGCTGGGCGGCACTCGCGAGGTACAGTCGAACGAGGGGGGATTCTTCGTCACGCGCCATCTCAGTGAGCATAGCCACACCCGCCTCGGTGAGGCGAATGTCGTTCATGAGCAGTTGGACCGCCCATGAGCGCACGTACTCGTCGCTGTCCCTGAGCAGGTCGATCAGGTCGGCCGCCTCGATGCCTTCGCTCACGTACAAAGCCCACAATGCGCGGAGTCGCTTGGGAACACTCTCGTGTCCGGAGAGTTGTATCTTCAGCGCGGCATCCGCCTCGTAAAACCAATTTGCCCGATGCCCGCGCCAGGCGGCGTGGTTCTTTTCCAGATCCGGCGAAAACGGACTCCAGATTTTGCGCGAGTAGTCCAACCGCTCATGCAGCACACGTCTGGCGTGGCGAACAAACCAGTCGTTGTCGTGCAGTTGCAGTTTCGCCAATTCGATGTTTTTCAATTTACCAATGTCACCCTTCCACGGCTCCGGCTTACCGTAGGTAATCTTAAAAATGCGCCCGGTGTGTTTGCGGGTGTTGCGGGTGTGATGACATTCGCCGGTGTCGGAAAAGTCACTCACGAACACCCCACCATCCGGCCCATAGGCGAGAGTCACCCCGACGAACCACGGGTCGGCAGATCGCACCACGTCCGGGGCATGGCTGGCGGCATAACCGCTGTCCCTGCGTGTCAGCCTGTCGTGATTAATGCGGCGGCCGTGGATGTTGTTCATGAACACATCCCCCCGGTATTCATCCGGCCAGTTGTCGCCGAGATAGACCATCGTGCCGCAGTGCGCGTGGCCGCCGCCGACCAGGTCCTCCTCCGGAGTGCCGATGCCTGCGCGGATGGTTTTCGTGTTCGAAAAATGCAGGTGATCCGCAATCGTCTCGATGCGTTCATAGGCATACCTGCTCGTGGGCCGATTGCGGCCCGGCGCATAAAACGCGCCCTGAATGACGTGGAACAAGTGCGGGTTGACGCAGTTGCAGATGAAGGCGTGGCCGTAATCGTTCCAGTCGATGCCCCACGGGTTCGTCGTGCCCACCGCGAACGACTCCCACTCGTGACGCACGGGATGATACCGCCACACCCCGCCCTCGAGTCGGCGGCGTTCCTCCTTCGGCGTGCCCGGTTTTCCCGGCAGCGACCAGTTGGTGACGCCATGCGTGCCGTACAACCAGCCGTCCGGCCCCCAGGCGAAGCCGTTGGCAATGTTGTGGGCGTTGGCGTGCGTGCCAAACCCATCCAGCAGCACCTTCGGTTCGCCGTCTGGTACGCCATCGTAATCCTCGTCCGGGATGAAATAAAAGTTGGGAATCGACATCACCCACGCCCCGCCGAACCCCACCTCGATGCCGCTCACGTACTCGAGTTTGTCGTAGAACATGATCCGCTCATCGTGCCGCCCGTCCCCGTCAGTGTCCTCGAGGATGATAATACGATCGTTTTTGCCCGCTTTTTTGTCCGGGTAATTCTTCGCCTCGGCCACCCACAGTCGTCCACGGTCATCGATGCAAAAACCAATCGGCTGGGTGATCGTCGGTTCACCGGCAAAGAGCGTGACGTTGAACCCCTCCGGCACCTGCATCGTGCGCGCCGCCTCCTCCGGGGCCAACGGCTTTTCCACCACCGGCTGTGCGCGCTTCTTCGCCGCATGCGCCGTGGCGCAAAACAAAAGAACGATGAAGCATCTGATCAACACGCCGGAAGTGTAGGCGGAATACTACGGTAGTTTCAACCAGACTGAATTCGCGAGAGCCAACTCGAGCAACAGCAGTGCCAGTCCCGCGATCACGAAGAAATGAAACAGTTCGTCGTAGTGAAAATAGCGTTCGACTTCGACCTCGGTTTTTTCCATCGAGTCGATCTGCTCGTAAATCTTGCGTAGTCTGCTGGTTGTGTCGGCCCGAAAATATTCGCCGCCGGTTTGCTTCGCGATTTTCTGCAACGTCTCCTCGTCGATGTTCACCTCCACGTTGCGGTAACGCTTTCGGTTGAACACATCCGTGTACGGCATGGGCGCCACGCCACGCGTGCCGACGCCGATGGCGTACACCTTCACACCGAGCAGTTCCGCCGCCTCGGCCGCCGTCAAAGGATTGACGCTGCCGGAGTTGTTTTGGCCATCCGTCATCAGGATGACGATCCGGCTTTCCGAATCCAGATCCCGCAACCGGTTCAACCCGGCGCTGATCGCGGAGCCAATTGCGGTCCCATCCTCAATCGCCTCACTGCCGGCCTCCAGTCGATCGAGATTTGCCAACAGAAAATCGTGATCAAGCGTGAGCGGCGCCGCTATGTACGCCCGTCCCGCAAACGCCACCAGCCCGATCCGGTCCGCCGGTCTGTCCTCGACGAATCCCTTCAGCACCTCCTTGGCCACCGTCGCCCGGTTTACCCGTTGCCCATTTTGCTCAAAATCCTCCGCCAACATACTGCCGGACAGGTCAAACGCGACCACGATATCGATGCCGCTCGCCTTGATTTTCTCCGTACCCTCACCCCATTGCGGACGCGCCATGCCAATGACGAAAAGCAGCAGCGCAGTCCAGCGCAACAGGCCAAGCAGCAGCCCTGATCGCGGCTTGGCCAGGCCGGTGATGCCCCGCACCAGTTGCACCGACGAAAACATCAGCGACGCCCGCCCGCCTAGCCAACGGCGCCGCACCCAGCCGATCAACGGAAACAGGATCAGCAGCAACAACCACCATGGACTCTCCAACCTCATCGTTCGCCGCCCTCCCCCTCGCCCAGTCGCGGCTGGGTTTCGCCAACCAGGCGGCTGGCGGCCTCGTGCAATCGACGCAACTCGGTTTCCGGTGGCTCCGCCTTGGCGAACTTCACCATGTCGCACTCACCGAGAAACTCACGAAGCAGCTCCTTGTGATCGTTCACCAGTCGATTGCTCGACTGCAGTTCAAACAAAAACTCCTCCGTCGTGCGATCCGGTGCGTGCAGGTTGAATCGGCCCTCGAGATAGACCCGGACGATCAACGACACCTCGGTGCAAAACTGTTCCGCGTCGTGGATCAGGCCAAGCGCATCCTGCAGCCGTCTCCACGCGATGACATGCGGCGGAGGCGCGGGTGGCGGAGCCTGCTCTCCCGCGCGCCTGGCCAAGTGCCGCCTCACAAGCCAGGCGGTCACCCCGATGATTGTGAGCAGAGCCAGTGCCCCAAGCAGCCAGTACACCCACTCGTTACCGCTGGGGATATCGACGGCACCCTTGATGTCCCGGATGTCAACAACCTCACCGGTCGCCGCCGCGTTGGTGGCGTCCGCCGGGTCCGGCAAAACCAATGCCGCGGAGTTGGTGTTGGTCGTGGGCATCAGGCGGCGAGGTGCCGGCGCTTCATTCGCATTTCAAAAAAATGTTCCAGCGCCGTCGCGTACGGCTGGTCGGTGCGCAGTTGGATCGAGTCGATGCCGGAGACGCGAAACAGTTTCACCAGTTCCTCCTGCGCGTTGGCCTGCCGCTGGGCGTACGCCTCGCGCCGCCGCGTGTCCCCGGTGTTAATCTCCACAATCTGCCCGGTCTCGGCATCCTGCAGCACCACCCAGCCGACGTTTGGCAGCTCCAGTTCCCGCGGGTCGGTCACCTGCACCGCCACCACGTCGTGTCGCCGGTTCGCCTGCCGCAGTGCCGTGGCTGAGGTCTGCGCGAGTGTCTCCGACATGACGACGTGCCGCCGCAGATGGGCGTCCATCAGTTGGCGGGTGGGATTGGTTTGCCCGAGAAAATCCGACACGCAAACCGTGATTGCCTTTCGCGGCACAACGCGCCCGAGAAACTCCAGCGCGCCGTTCAGGTCGGTTCCCCGGTTTTCCGGCTCGAAAAACAAAATCTCACGAATGACGCGCAGCACGTGAAAACGCCCTTTGCGGGGCGGCATGTATTTCTCGACCTTGTCGGTAAACAGAATCAGCCCCACCTTGTCGTTGTTGCGGATGGCGGAAAACGCCAGCACCGAGGCCAATTCAGCCGCGACCTCGCGCTTGGTCTGCTCGACCGAGCCGAAAAAGCCGGACCCGCTCAGGTCGACCAGCAGCATCAGCGTCAGCTCGCGTTCCTCGGAGTACACCTTTACGAACGGCTGATTCATCCGGGCGGTCACGTTCCAGTCGATCGATCGAATCTCGTCGCCGGGCGTGTACTCGCGCACCTCCTCGAAGTGCAGCCCCTGCCCCTTGAACGCGCTGTGGTACTGCCCGGCCAGCGTCTCGGTCACGAGACGCTTAGTGCGCAGCTCAATCTGCCTGATTTTCTTGAGAATCTCCTTCGGGATCATGGCGAAACAATCGCGGCGGAGGTTTTAACCGATTTTCCGACGGGTGTGTAGTCTGCGCTTGGCCAAGCGGGCAATAATGCCGGTCAACCCCAGCACAAGGCAGCTCCAGCCAAACACATCCCCGTGCCGGTTGTAGAACGAGCGGCCAAGCGCTTGGCCAAGCGGAATCTCGAACACAGCGAATCCGGCTCCGTAAATGTCCCCGTTTTCCTCCCCAAAAAAACGGCGCACTTGGCCAAACCGATCCACCCAGCACGACAGGCCATTGTTGCAACTCCGCACCATCGGAACCCGGTTCTCGATGCAGCGAAATACCGCGTTGGCCGCGTGCTGCCACTGGGCCGGTCCCTCTCCAAACCAACCGTCGTTGGTCAGGTTGACGAGTAGCGTCGTCCCGGGCAACACATGCTCCCGCACCCCGTGCGGAAATGCGTCCTCATAACAGATTACCGGCGCCATCGTCGTTTTCCCTTCCCCAACAGGAAACTGAACAGCCTCCGTGCCCGCGGAAAAACTGGCACCAATCGGAGAAAGATATTTCATGAACGGCAGGGTCTTTTCGAAGGGGATGTATTCGCCAAACATCACAAGCCGGCATTTCCGGTAAACCACCGGCGCGCTGTCATCCACCGGCACGAACGCCGCGCTGTTGTAAAACCGCTCCTCCCCCGTGTCGGCATCCCGCTCAAAGTCGTCAATGCCAAGGACCAGTGGCGTGTTCGCCTCCAGCAGCATACGCTTCACGCGCGGCCAGTTTTCCTGTGTCACCGGTGCGCTGGACTCCGGCCAGATCAGCACGTCCGGTTTGGAAACCAGCGCCAACTCGGAAAGCTCGAGTACCTTGGCCATCCGCTCCTCCTTGTTGCCGGATTCCCAGATCAACCGCTGCGGTATGCTCGGCTGCACCACCGCCACCCGAAACGGCTCGCTTATCTTTACGATCACATCCAACCGCAAAAACCCGAACGTGCACACACACACGAGGACAACGCAGGGTGCAGCCAGATCGGTCATCCACGACCAGGGATTCGCCGTGGCCCTGCGGATTTTCAGGATCGCAAACAACACGCTAACCGAAAACCAGACGATCAAAAACGAGACCCCGTAAACGCCGGTGAACGCGGCAATCTGAATCAGCGGGTTGTTTTCAAACTGGGTGACGCCCAGAAAATTCCAAGGGTAACCACCGAGTGCCCGGGCTTGAAACATCTCAATCCCCACCCAGACCGCAGCGGCAAATAGACCAAAGCAAAACCGCTTGATCCACGGCCAGTTTTGATCCGCCAGACCGCACCGAAACCAGACGCCACAAATCCAGGCCCATGCCGCCGAGAACAACGCCGCGTACACGCTCAATGCCAGCCAGCCGCCGATCGCACCGCCCGTGTGCGGGATGTTCAATAGAAACCGCAGCGAGACCAATCGAAAGACCAGTGCCGCCAAAAAGGCCAAGCCGAACAGTCGCCACCCCTCCCTGCCGGACACCACGGCCAGCAAACAGCCCGGCACCAGCCAGGCGAACACCGACCAGCGCGGCTCGGGATACGCCAGCGCCCAGGCCAGTCCCACCAGCATCGCCAACAGCCACCGCGCCTGGCCAAGTTTTATGATCACACTCAGGCGCGCAAGATTGCCCGACCCCCCGCGGCGAGTCGAGCGCACGGCTTTTGGCTTGCGAAGTCGCCACCCTCCCGTCACCGTTTCCCGCATGAAACCTCTTGCTGGTTTGCTGAAAAAAATCCTCGTTATGGCCGTGGCGACAACTGCCATGACGACACCCGCCTTCGCCAAGAAAATCAGCGTCCTCTACGTTGATGGACAGAACAACCACAACTGGGCCGCGATGACGCCGTTCATGAAGGCGCAGATGGAAAAGACCGGATTGTTCAAGGTGGACGTCATCACCTCGCCGCCGCGCGCACCGCGCCCGCCGCGCAACCTTAGCCCCGAGCAAAAGGACAAGGCCGCACAGGCAGCCGAGGAGATTCGCAAAAAATTTCAGGCCAAATGGGATGCCTTCCGCCCGGCCTTCAAGAAATACGACGTGGTCGTGAGCAATTACAACGGCGAGGACTGGCCCAAGCCAGTGCAGACTGCCTTCGAGAAATACATGGAAAAGGGCGGTCGATTCATCGTCGTCCACGCTGCCAACAACTCCTTCCCGAACTGGCTGGAGTACAACAAGATGATCGGCCTCGGAGGCTGGGGCGGGCGCACCGAGAAACACGGCCCCTACGTCTATTACGATGACGCAGGCAAGGTCGTTCGCAACACCCAACCGGGACGCGGCGGCAGCCACGGCCCACAGCACGCCTTCAAGATCATCACGCGCGACACCGAGCACCCCGTCACCAAGGGCATGCCCAAGGAATGGCTGCACGCACAGGACGAACTGTACGACTCCCTCCGCGGCCCGGCCCAAAACATGAACGTGCTGGCCACCGCCTACAGCTCCAAGAGCAAGCGGCACGAGCCGATGATG
>PVBE010164972.1_pt1 | contig 11789 bp, 8 predicted proteins | sample 1631181 | NCBI WGS metagenome assembly PVBE01 (sample SAMN08397723, study PRJNA350692) | Marine metagenome, whole genome shotgun sequencing project. | isolation source: water | place: Pacific Ocean | collected 2012-04 | reverse complement strand
CTCTACCTCAACCCGGCCATCTCCTGGAGCAACAATGGGACCTTGCATCGCATTCGGCTGACGTATAGTTGCCCCAACTGACCGGGTTTTCGGCGTCATACAACCTCCGGTTGGCGGCGGCGGTACCGCGGCCGTGTATGGGTGGCCACCGGAGCCGATCCGCTCAGACAGGGTCGCCGATCACCCCCGCGGAGCCTTGATCGATCGGTCGGAAGCCCAGGGCCAACGCCGGCGAATCAGGCTGCAACCGGTAATCGCCACCCTCAGCATCAACGAACCGAGGGTCCGCTATCACCGAGTGCGCATCCATTTTCCCAGGGGTGAAATAAGAGCTCACTTGCGCTCCCTGCTGCTGCCATTCCTCGAAGGTCCACTCGAAGAACTCGATCGGCTCACCGTCGGTGCGGGAGTAGAGGTTGTAGTCGTGCACCCGATCGAAGTTCGACCAGCTGCCCCTCAGGAACAGCGGCCCCGAATCCCAGTACACGATGTTGTATTCGAACAGGTTGGCGCGGTCGGTGTCGAAACATAGCTGGGCGACTCCGCCGAAGGCGAAGATGTTGTTGACGATGACGTTGGACAGCGCTCCCTTCTGCAGGCGGAGACAGGGGCCGCTGATGTGGTGGACGACGTTGTCCTCGACCAGGTAACCCGAGCAGCCCTGGTCGAGGTAGATGCCGCGGCCGCTGTATTTCGAATAGGCGTGGACGTCGTGAATGTGGTTGTTGCGGATCACCGTGCCCGGGGCCAGTCCGATGGCATAGATGCCGCCGCCATCGCTCAGCACGTGGCGCATCACATGGTGTATGTGGTTGTGGGCGATCAGATTGTCCCGGGTGGGGGTGCGCTCGAATTCCCAGTTCCAGCCGACGGAGATCCCGGTGTAGTCCAGGTCGCTGACTTCGTTGTGACAGATCCGATTGTCGCTGCTGCGGCCGACCCAGATCCCGACGCATCCGTGATGGATGCAGCCGCCGTCGTGGATGCAGTTGTCCTCGACGAGGTTCCCCGCCGTCGCCGGATCGGCCGCCGTGGCCAACGCTTCGCCCAGGCGGATACCGCCCGCGCCCAGGTCGTACAGACGATTGCCCGCCATCCGGTTCGCCGTGCAGCCCCGCTCGAACCAGATGCCGTAGTTGCCGGTGTGCGATATCTCGCAGCCCTCTACCGCGCAGTTGCGGGCGCCGCGCGCCTGAATGACCGCGTTCACGCCCCAGGCAGCCTGAATGTCGCTGTGGCCGGCAGGCGGCAACGACCAGGACGTGTGCCGGAAACAGAGCCCCCTGACCGTCACGTGCTCGACGAATCGGTCCCCATCGGGATCGCCGCGCAACACCCACAGCTGTGGGGACACCGGTACGACCACTTCGGCCTCCGAGAGATCCTCGTCGCCCACCGGGATCAGGGTCAACTCCCCCGTGTCCCGGTCCAGCTGCCACTCCCCGGGCTCGTCCAGCGCGCCGGGGTGGTTCTCGACGTAGTAGCGCAGGTGTTCGCGTTGGCCGATGGCCCAGCATGCAGGTCCTGTCAGGGTCACCGTATTCGTGTCCTCGTCCACGGACGCCACGGGAAGCAGCGACGGAGACCAGCGGAACAGCGTGACCACGTTGACGTCCGTCAGATCATCCCAGGCGCGCAGATCGCCCGGCGCGAAGCGGAACGAGTCCTTCGACAGCTCGCCGTCGGCCTCCTCGATTCCCTCGGCCACCTCGAAATACCCGGTGTTCGGCGATCGCGCCAGCTGGCGCCGCTGTCCGTCCACGAACAGTTGCCGGAAGATCCAACCCCGATCCGCCGCCGCGGGAAGGCGCACTCGATACCAGCCGTCGTCCCCCAGCTGCAGTCCGTCGATACGACGTCCTCCGGAGATCACCGGGGTCTCGCCGGCGTGGGCTTCATAGACGATGGGGGCGTCGTCGCGACCTGAATCCTCGGGACCCAGCTCGAAGGGCGTCTCCCTCTCATACAGCCCCCCACGCAGCACGATTCGGACTCCACCTGCCGGAAGGCCGCGGTTGTTCAGGGCGCGCACGGCATCACGCGCCTGCTCCAGGGTGCCGAACGGCGCGTCCTCGGTGCCGTCGCCGTCGCCATCGGGGGATACGTAGAGGCTGGTAGGTACTGGTTCCATGGTTCCAATCTCCCATTTTGCCTTGCGGTCATCGTTCATTGCCGAGGGCTGTCCGCATCGTCAGGAACGAGCCTCAACCGGCGGCGCATCGAGCCCCAGCCTTCGGTGAACGGACCGACCGGGACTTTATCCGAGGCATACGGGCGACCGAAATAGTCGAGGCGCAACAGCTCTTCACGCTTCACCGTCGGTGCATCAGTGTCCGCACACGACCAGTCCAACAAGGATCACCATCTCGCTGCCTGCGACGATCTGAACGACCAACGGGTCGCTCTCTTGGTTGACCACGCCCATGCTGAACTCGATAAGTTGTTCCCAAGCGCGTTTCCAGCTATCGAGAATCATCAGCACAATGCGGTAAATAATCCGGTCCTCAATTTCGGTTAATTCGCGCGGGGCCGCCAAAGACATGCCCTTCCCACCCATGGCCCGGTCCACGATGGGAAAGACCATGGCGGGACTCATCTCGAGCACCGCCTTGCCGTCCAAAGGAGACATATCCAAGATGGACATCGACGTAGGACGCGAGACGGACAAAATGAACTCATCGTAGGTAAGCTGGTCAATCGAGGTAAGATCGACACGGACTACCGTGCGCAAGAAGGGAGGCATGGCAATGCCCAGCTCGCGCGCAAAGGCCTCGAACAAGCTCTGAAGCCCCTTGAGCTCTTCCTTCGACACCCGTTCGGGACGGCGAAAATCGTAGGTCGTCAGAACCGTCTGCTCGAACTTCTCCGGTTCCGGTGTTTCCTCGCCAATATCCCCATCGGATACTGCCGAAAGGAGCATATCCACTTCATCTCGACTGAGAATATCAGCCATCAAGCGCTCCCAATACTGGCCTGGTTCGAAGGCGGACCGCGCCCTCGATTTGAGAAGGCCCACTCATTATTATCGCGGAGTATAGCACAGCGGACGAGGGCGCGCAACCATTCCGGACAGCCATAACGCATTGATTCGCCATTAGATACAGAAGAATCTTGGCAAGGATGGACGCCTACACGACTGTTGCCGAAATCGCAGATTGCAGACTTTAGTCCACTAACTATCGGCGCATGGAAGGGCGGCTAGACCAAGCTCCTTACATCTGGAATTCTGCGACGGCGATGAGCGGATTTCCGTTTGGCGCCGGAATCAGATAATTGAGTTTGACTTCCTGTTTCCCAAAGATCTCAACACTGGTGGCCTCTTGATGTAGCGCGTCCAAGTGGAACACACCGGAAAACAGGTGGAACTTGCCCGTTTCTCGCTGGGTCCCGCGCGAGGGGCTGTCTATCGGATCTACAACGGGAAGTTTCAGGGGACAAGACGAATCGCCTGTCCCTGAAACTTCCCGTTGAGTTCAAGCTCGACTGGGACGCGCGCTAGCGTTGAACCAGTTTCATCATCATATTGCCGACTTTACGTGTGTCGAAGTAGGCGAAAGCCGCATCATTTTCCGGATTTCCGCTCTGAAGAACCCGAACCCCTTTGTCGGCCAGTTTGGCCGTCTCTTCCTCAAGATCCGCCACGGTGAATACGAAATCGTTTACGCCCTCCCCCCGCCGGTCCAAGGACTCCCGATAGATAGTCTCTCCTTCAAGCGGCTGTGTGAACTCATAGGTCATCGGGCCTATCTGGAGCGTCCGGGTTCTGGCCTTGACGGTTCCCGTCGAGGCCTCGCCGTTCACTTTGAAATCCGCCGTCGCGCCGCTGTCTAACGCTCCCTCCGGCTGAAACGTGCCCAGGCCCAGGTATTCATAGTACTCGACAGCTTTATCCAAATCCTCGACGCCTATTCCCAGGCCGCGGAAGGTCCAGCCGTTTAGTTCCAGGCGATCTCTGGCGGCCTTTTCCCTTTCGCTGCGCTTGCCGTCGGGATCAGGGCGAAGCGACAAGATGACGCCGCCGAATTTGGTCGTGTCGATGTGATTCTCCTCGATGAGACTGTCCTTCACGAATACGAAAGGCACCTCACACCCCTTTTCAACAACCAAGGGAACGGACTCCGCGTAAAGATCGGGCACGTTGAAACAGACGTGGTGGATAAACTCGACGTCTTTCTTGAGCCGCTTGGTCACCTCGACGTTCAGCGTGCCGATCTGACTGAAGGTCAAGAAGGTAGCCGCGTCGGCGGGCGTGGCGCCCACCGCTGGGCCGGTGGCCTTATGGAATCGTAGATTCAACGTTTCCGGCACTCTGGCATCCGGAGCCGGCGGAGGCCCAGGTTTTATGGGCAAGTGTATCCCTATGCCGATAGAATCATAGTAAGATGTGATCGCATCCATATCTTTCACATGTAGCGCTATATGACTTAGTACCCAGTCTTTTTGCATGTTGCCTCCTGTGTATTTGATTTGCCGGGTGCGCATACGCGCCCGCCCCGCTAGCCCGTAGTGCCGCACAGAGTGAGTTAACCAGAAAGAAAGCGCCGAGTCAAGGAAGATCGCAGCAGGTTCGAGCCCTGCGCCGCCGATCGAGGCGAGGATCCGTTGCGCAGTCAGTAACCACCAGCGGAGCTGCTGGCCTGAGGAAGAGCCCTGAAAAGGGGGGCTCGATCCAATCGGAGGAGGCGGCGAAATCGGCGACGCCGGAACGGCAGAGGCGGTGGCTTACTGATGAGTTACCGTTCTCAGGTGGCGGAATCGATATTGACGGCACTGGATTATGTGTGTATTCTGGCGAAGACATGTCCGCGGGGTTCCTTGGCGGGTCTATTGGGCGAACTTCCGCGCAGAAGGATTATGTAACTAACACGGGTATTGCACTACGCTATCCGAATAATCTAGAAGGAGGAATGATGGTTGCTTTTCGTACGGTGAGTAGACGGTTTCTAATCGTGGCGCTGGCTCTCTTGGCAGCGGGCCAGGCCAGCGCGAATTTTCCGTGGCACAAACCTATCGACCGCAATCCCGCTGAAGTACAGCGCATCATGGGGCCGCAAGTGCAGAAGGAGCCGTCCCGGGATCTGAACATTGTCTGGGTCTGGAGCATCGACAAGAGCCACGAAAAGGAGACCCACGAATACGGTTGGGTTATGGACCGCTTCGTGTTCGAGCTTCTGCCCAAGGTCCCGCGTGTCACGGCGACGCACGCGTATAATTTTCCAACGACGGAGCAATGGGAGAATGCCGACCTGGTCGTGTTCTATATGTGGCCGCATATTCGAGACTGGGGCGGCAATTGGGATTACGAGGACATGGACCGCTTCCAGAAACGCGGCGGCGGAATGATGTTTTTTCACATGGCCCTGCAAGAAAATTCGGGGATTGAATTGGCGAAGCGCATTGGGCTTGCGTGGCAACAACCGCCCAAGGGCAGCGGCGGACAGGTAACCGCTTGGGGACCGTTGCCCCCTTCGGCGAGCCTTACCCCTGAGGGGTTGAACCATACCATCTTCGAGCGCTTTCCGCCGAGGGTCACATTCCATGAGGAGACTTATTGGCACTTGACCGGGGACCCGGCAGATGTCACCACGCTGATGACGACGCCCGCTGGACCGACGATTGCGAACAAAGTGCCGCGTGTTCCGCCGAAGTTGGAAGATCTCGACGGCAAAAAGTGGCCGGTTATGTGGACGGCGGAGGTGGGTAAGGGGAAAGTTTTCGCCACGACTACGGGCCACAACTTCTTCACGTTCAACGATCCCTACTTCCGGATCATCATGCTGCGGGCAATGGCTTGGACTCTGAACGAGTCTTTCGACCCATTCAAGCCGCTGGTGACGCTCGAAACCGAACGCTGGTAGGTGACTGGAGAAGATTGCCGCGGTCGCTGTCGCTCCCTCGCAAAGACGGTTAAAGGTTTTATTTAGGATAGCAGTGTTCTTGGGATAGCAATGTGATCGCACGTAGCGGTCTTGTGAAGACGACGGCCGCGGTAGCTATCGGCGCGATCATTGGCGCGCTAAATGACCGAAATAGTGTCCAAGCCGTCCCATATGGAGTCGATCTCGCCCTGATCAACGCCGAAGGTCGCGCCCATGCGCGGCGCGGCTTCGGCGCGAACGAACTCGGGAGCGGGCCCGTGCATCGAACTGAACTCGGCGCGCTTGTTGAACGCGAGTTCGGTCCGCAGCGTTTCGCGGCCGATATCGATGATGTCGTCTTGAGTCACGTCGAGTTCATAGCAAGCGTTTAGGAGATCTCGGACGAATGACATCAGGACCTTGCGGTCCTCGGTAACCGCGAATTGACAGAGGCCCAGGGAGTCAAGCGTGGCATTCAAGATCTGTTCTCGAAGCGATTGCTCGACGGCGCTCGCGTCGTCCATTTCGTATTTCAGACCCGCGGTGTGGTCGGCCCCCATGGGGCTGGTGTGGTAGGTCACGCCTGTCGGCTTGCCGACGCGGGGATCGTGGGCGGGCATGGCTTGGCCTTTGAATGCCGGAACCCGTTCAACGCCCAGTGACTTGGCAGTGTTGACGACGCCGTCGGCTATCGTCATGCCGAGTTCGCCGCCCTGCTCGATCTCCTCTAAGATAGCATTGACCGCGACCACGTCGCCCATCGCGAACTTCCCCACGCTCGCGGCCACACCCAGCGCGCTGCCGATCTCGATTGAATCGACGCCAAGGTCGTCACACTTGCGGTCGAACCGCGCTACCGCGTCCGGGTCGGCAACTCCAAGGTTGGCCCCCATCAGCGCGAGGGTCTCATATTCGAGTGAGGAGGTGACATGTTTGCCGGCGGAATCGTGGTAGATGACGGAGCATTTCACGAGACAGCCCGGCATGCAGGCATCCATTTTGCCGCCCCGCCTTTTACCCTCCGCTTCGATGTTCTCGCCGAAAAGGTCCTCGACGCCCTCGACAGGCTCCCCGCTATAGTTCTTCGAGGGCGCACTGCCGATACGTGTGAGAGTGCCGAGAATGCCTGGCGTGCCGGTCTTACTCATCCTCTGAACCGATGGTTCGGCGGCGAGCAACTCGGGCCACTTACTCAAAATATCCTGGAAGACCTTCTTCTGCAACGGCGCCACCGTGGAAGTGCCCGCGTCGTCGACGAGAATCGCCTTGAGGCCCTTGGCGCCCATAACCGCCCCTAGGCCCCCGCGCGCCGCGTGGCGCGACGGACGCCCATCTTTGTCGGTCAGCGCGATACTCGCCGACTTCTGCTTGCGCTCGCCGACGACTCCAACGCTCATGGTGGAGACTAGCTTGCCATGCTTCTCATGCAGGGCCTCGACCAGGGCGTAGTTTCCCATCCCGCGATAGGCATCTGCGTCTTCAAAGGAGACGCCGTCCTTCGAGATCTTCACAACGTGAAGCTCTTGTCCCATTGGAGCGCCCTGGATGATGACCGCTCGAATCTCAAGCTTGTCGAGTTTCTGCGCCAGCGGCCCTCCGACGTTGGATTCCTTTATCCCGAAGGTCAACGGGCTCTTGGCGCCGATAGACATTCTTCCGAAGGAGGGTGCTATCGTGCCGGAAAGAGGACCCGTCGCCAGCACCAGGCGCGCATCAGTCCCTAGGGGATCCGCGTCCGGCGGCATTTCGGCGCTCAGTATCTTGGCCGTCAGACCGCGTCCGCCGACAATCGTCCACGCCTCTGGAAAGTACTCAAGGCTGGCCGTTAACGCGCACATATCAATACGAAGAATCTTCATCTCATGTCCTGGGGTCCTTCAGAACCCTACTACTGTGGATCCAGACTGGCGGCCCTTTGGACGCATCGCGGAATCCCACGCCGGTATAACTGTGTTTCGCCGTATGGAGATTGGCAGAACCAACTTTGTTCGCGCCCCGTTCCAGAAGCTCCTCCTTGATGTGCGCGCTTAGCGATTCAAGTTGACCCGTGAGCATAACACATCCTTCGCTCCGTCCGCCTGCGCTTGCAACGGCCCTTGTCTCTCCTGGCCTTGCCGAGCCCTACGACTCCCGATCTGAAACAAATGCGTCAGGGGCACTTATTCCAGGCTCGGCTCGCCGACTTGTTTGGGTATTGATTCATGCTGTTTCCACCCTATCCGTCATGCTGAGCGAAGCGAAGTATCTCTTCTTCATTGGGCTTCAGGCGCATCGAGATCCTTCACTTCGTTCAGGATGACAGAAAAAGCACGCTTTGCCTTGCCTTCAAAAGCGCCGCCAATTGAGAATCAATGCACTGGAACACTACTGTCCTAAACAGAACCTCCAACCGTCTTTGCGATGGAGCGATGCGGGCTAGATTCGAATCATCGCCCCTTTCTTGGCCGATTCATACGCCGCGACGGTCACCTCGACCGCCCGCAGTCCATCGACTCCCGATACGCTAGGCTCTCGGCGCTCCCGCACCGACTTAACGAAATCTTCCATAAGCGCCATGTTGGAGTCATCCCCCCAGGGGGCCCACTCATGGCGCATCGTTCGGTCGTCGTACACGTCCAACTTCTGAATGAACGCGTCTACATTCATGACGCCCTTCGATCCGATGAACTCCACTGTAACGTCGCCCCAGGTAGGAAAGCTCTCCGGCCGGTTCCAACTCGCCACGTGAGAAATCTTCAGTCCGTCTTCCATTTCCAGGTGGACGCTTCCTACGTCGTCGGTGTCGATGCCTTTGTGCAACAAGTTGCCCTTTTCGCAGAACACCTTGGTGAATTCATTCCCCGTCACCCAGCGCAACAAGTCCGCTACATGCACCGTGTGGTCCATCGTCGCGCCGCCGCCCGCCAGGACCTCTTCCGCAAACCAGCCACTGGGAAACCGGCCATTGTTCGTGGAGGCGGCTGCGTACAGCGTTCCAATCTCTCCCGCGCGAAGGCGGCGGCACGCCTCGACCAATGTCGTGGCGAACCTGCAAGGGAACGCGGTGCCCAGACCGACCTTCGCCCTCTTGCAGGCCTTCAACATGGCCTTGGCGTCCGCGACGGTGGAGGCCAGGGGCTTTTCGCACAAGATCCACTTGCTGGCCTTCGCGGCCATTTCGACCATCGCGCGATGCTTTACGTTTTCGGAGCAGACGATTACTCCGTCAATATCGGAACTCAGGAATTGCCCGGCATCGTTGTGGAATACGGAGCCGAATTCCTTCGCAGCCGCGCGTCCGCGCTTTGCGTTGTCGTCCCAGACCGCGGCAAGTTTCACGCCCTCCATGGCGTTGACGCAAGCCGCGTAGCTGTGCGCGTGCATGTGCGCGAAACTCATGATTCCGATTCGTACCATTTTATTCGTTACCTCACGAAGCCCTTAGCCCGGATCCGGACTCACTCCGGAACGGTCATCCTTCTACCCAACTTCGCCGATTGCAATGCCAATTCGGCGACCCGCACCGCCCGAAGGCCCGCCACGGTTGAGCCGGTCTTCTGCCCGCCAAGCCTGAGGCCTTCGAGGAAAACTCGCCAGTCTTTCAGATATGGGCTCTCGGAAACGATACACTCAGGCAAGTACGGCGAGAGCCTATCATTCTGCCTCTTTCGAGGCGATACGGCGACAGGCCGCTCCGCGGAGTCAAAGGCAATCATGCCCTCGCCTCCGCAGACTTCCGCTTTCACGCGGTATCCCTCTGTGTGCGCCCATGAACCGATGAGCTGAGCGATGGGGCCATTATTCACTTTGACCGTCGCCATGGCATAGTCAAGCGGAGTCGGTTTTAAGCGGAGAAGATTCTGACAAAATACAGACTCAATCAGGCCAAACACATGCTCAATCCAATCAAACTCGTGAATCAATAGATCGAAGGCCGCGCCGCCGCTTTGAGCATAGTCGCGGTACCAATTGCCCGCTCCCTTGGGGAACGTGCCGCCGCGGAACGTCCTCACAAAGCCCACGTCTCCGATCCGGCCCGTCGCCACCAGCGCCGCAATCTCTTGGTACTCCGGAGTGTAACGGGCCGCGCAGTTCACATGCAGGGACACCTTCGCTTTGCGCGCTGCCTCTTTGGCTCTGCGTCCTTCAGCGGATGAACGCGCGAAGGGCGTTTCGCAGAAGACATGTTTCCCCGCGCGGGCGGCGTCCACCACCAAGTCGGCGTGGCTGGGCGTAGGCGTGGCGACGACGACGATGTCCACATCGTCCCGCGAGAATAGGTTGGGCCTATCGGTTGCAACCGCGTCAAACGTTCTTGAAAGGGCCCTTGCCCGCGTTCGAGACGAGTCGGCGCAAGCGACAATATCGAGGCCACAGGCCGTCGCCATCTGGGCGTGAAGCGCGCCCATCGTTCCGCAACCGACTATCCCGACATTCAATCTCCATCCTCCGAAGCCAGCGGCCGAATCCTAGCGCAAGCCGACCCCAGCACCATACCGAGAATCTTGGCAGTTTGTCCATACACGCCAACAAGAGCAGTAGCTTCCAAATGATTGGATCCGTCAAGAGGCCGCGCCACTGTCTTGACGAAGCAACGCGATACCGTTCGATATGTTGTGGGTTGTCGTTGAAATCCCGGGCGCGGCTCGTATCGGCAGGCTAGGACAGGCCTTCCCTCTTGAGGGCTTTGCTCAATCCCGATTGTGTGATGCCGAGGAGTCCTGCCGCAACGAATTGATTGTTCTGGGCACGGCTCATCGCTTCCATGACCAGCTCTCGCTGACCTTCCTTCAGGGTAGGGAGTTCTTCAAACTGCGCAAAAGCAGACGCTCCTTCGGCTAGCTCCGCGGCTTGTGCTGGGCGAGTGGCGCGATTCTCTTCGATGTGCGCCTTGAAACGGTCCATAGACAGTATCTTCGATTCGTGCCGGCTCACGACGTCGAAAACCATGGCGTTCTTCACGCATTTGTGCAGAATGCTTTGGTCGATAGGCTTGAGCAAGTAGCCGTAGGCTCCGTCTTTCATCGATTCGACGGCCACGCCAATATCGTTGACTCCCGTGATGATAATGACCGGGATTTCGGGATACTGGGCGGCGATCTCCTTGAGCAGTTCCTGGCCCGAGATATGGGGCATGGTGAGATCCAACAAGATGACGTCGATTTCCTCCGCGCTCATCATTTCGAGGACTTTCCGGCTATCCGAACAACTGCGCGTGTTCCGGATCCCGTCTGAGTGGAGCGCGAAGGTGCAAGTCTGGACCACCGCCAGTTCGTCATCGACTACTAGGACGGGACACACCTCCCCCTTTCCCCACGGTTCTTATCGCGCCGGCTGCTCCGCTTTCGCGTTGCATTCGCCCGTGGGAGGGGGGTGCTCTCAAGGAAGGTTGTTCTTTTGGATCGCTATCTGAATGTTCCCCGCGAAGACCTATTCGCGGCGGTTGCTCAAACGTTCTGAGAATGTTCCAGAAACGGTTCCATTCTATGCAAGTTCCTGCAACTCAGATAGAATTACTCCCTCATGATAGGGCCTTTTCATATGGGTTTCCCACTTTGCAGCTTCCCCGTTTACAGGCTGATTGATTCCTGGCGCGGGTATCCGGGCCAGGCCCTTACCACCGGACGATGGAGGAGCCCCAGGTCAACCCAGCGCCAAAGGAAACGAAGAGCACATGATCGCCCTCCTCGATTCGGCCGGCGGCGTTGGCCTCGTGCAGCGCGATGGGGATCGAGGCGGCAATCGTGTTGCCCACTTTGTCGATGTTGACGTATACGCGCTCCATCGGCATTCCCATGCGTTTCGCCGCCGATTCAAGGATTCGGGTGTTCGCTTGGTGAGGCACGAACAGTTTGATATCGTCTATCGACAACCCGGTCGCGTCCAGTGCCTGCTGAGCCGCTTCCGGGAACGCCGTCACGGCTCTCTTGAACAACGCCCTCCCGTTCATAT
>PVBE011937688.1_pt1 | contig 11790 bp, 9 predicted proteins | sample 1631181 | NCBI WGS metagenome assembly PVBE01 (sample SAMN08397723, study PRJNA350692) | Marine metagenome, whole genome shotgun sequencing project. | isolation source: water | place: Pacific Ocean | collected 2012-04 | reverse complement strand
TCTCGATAAGGACTATTTTTCCCGGGGCTTTTCGGAGTTCCACGATGGTCCGCAATCTCATCAAGAGACAAATCGCAAACGAAAGCCTTCCCCTCTTTAATCAGCTCCTGAGCAAGCTCGTATAACTTTTCAAAGTAGTCTGATGCAAAAAAAAGATTTTCCCCCCAGTCAAATCCCAACCACGACACGTCTTGCTTAATTGATTCAACATACTCGCTGTCCTCCTTAACAGGGTTCGTATCATCGAACCTTAAGTGGCAAACCCCACCTTTATTTTCATTTGAAAGCCCAAAATTAAGGCAGATGGACTTGGCGTGACCAATATGAATGTACCCATTAGGCTCAGGAGGAAACCTCGTGACTGGCGATTCATGCTTACCGCTAGACAAGTCGTTGGCAATTATCTCCCGAATAAAATCAAGTGACTCAGCCTTAGTGTCGTTATTATCTTCTTCCAAAGTATTGTTTTGGTTCCCCATCTTTTTTCTGGGCTGCCCAGTGGCAGCCAGACCGCGACCCTAAATCAGCACTCATACTTGGCCAAGCGCTTTAACCTCCGGACTCTAGGCTTCACAGGTTTGACTTTCTGCTTTTGACTGTCGGCGGCCTTAACATTTAATCATCTGCCCACAATGCCCGAACCCCAACCTTTTATTTTTGATGTTCATTTGGATCTGTCAATGAACGCAATGGAGTGGAATCGCGATTTGACGCAGCCGCTCCAAAAAATTCGTAATTGTGAAGCTGATCTGATTGACAAGCCAGATCGCGGCAAGGGAACGGTTTGTCTTCCTGAAATGCGTAAGGGACATGTAGGCCTATGTGTTGCAACCCAAATTGCACGCTACACCAAGCAAAAAAACCCCTTGCCCGGATGGCATTCCCCAGCCCAAGCCTGGGCACAGACACAAGGGCAATTATCCTGGTATAATGAGTTGGAACGCCAAGGAGAGCTAACTCAAATTTGTAATTTGGAACAGCTTGAAGCCCATCTGGCAAAATGGTCTGCCGGCCAGAACGAAGACCTTCCTATTGGTTATGTCCTTAGTCTGGAAGGGGCTGACTCAATAGTAACGCTTCACCATCTTGAGATGGCTTACGAAAAAGGATTACGTGCAATTGGGCCAGCTCACTATGGCCCAGGGACGTATGCCCCTGGCACAGGCACAAGTGGCCCTCTCGGCGAAGCAGGGCCAGACCTCCTTCGAGAAATGGATCGTTTGAATATTATTTTAGATGTGACACACCTTAGCGATACATCACTGGATCAAGCTATGGATATGTTTGCCGGCACCGTCTGGGCCAGTCACTGTAACTGCCGCACTCTGGTCCCAGGAGAGAGACAGCTTAGCGACGAACAGCTCAAGCGAGTTGTTGAGCGAGGAGGCGTTATCGGGGCAGCGTTGGATGCATGGATGCTTATCCCCGACTGGGAACGCGGAGTAACAACACCGCGTTCTTCTGGAGTGAAACTGTCCCATGTGGTCGATCAGATCGACTATGTTTGCCAACTTGTAGGTAACTCCAATCACGCCTGCGTTGGGACAGATTTAGACGGAGGCTTCGGGCTTGAGCAATCGCCAGGGGACCTAGAGTCAATAGCCGATTTACAAAAACTACCAGACTTGCTAGCCAAACGCGGCTATTCCGCGGAAGACATCAATAATGTCATGGGCTTAAACGCAATTGATATACTTCGCCGTGCTTGGAGCTAGGGTTTGCTCGCGGTTTTGTCCTGTCCCGTTTAAGCTAGGCAGCAACTTGCAATGAGCGAGCCAGAGAAACAAAACGATGCCCCGCAACCCAGCGTGATGGACGAAATCTCGCGACTCTGGGCCGGGCTTCCGGACAAGCCATTGTTTCTCACGCTGTTCGGAGTTTGGTTGGTTCTCTTCCATTTCCTTGGTAACTCCACCCTAGGTTACGTCGATACACACTCGCTATACGCATGGATGAACTGGACCTACAGCACCTCGAAAGACGATGAGCTGGGTTACATCATCCCGCTTATCGTTCTGGGGTTGTGCTATTGGAAACGCGACGAGCTTTTGGCTGCGCCCAAGCATACGTGGTGGCCGGCGTTGGCGCTGGTCGCCCTTGCTTTGGCCATTCACCTGACCGGGTATGTGATCCAGCAAGCCCGGGTTTCGATCGTGGGTTTTTACTTTGGCATTTACGCCCTAACCGGACTGGTCTGGGGGCCGAGCTGGCTGAAGGCCAGTTTCTTCCCCTGCCTGCTTTTTGCATTTGGAGTGCCGGTGGGCACGATGGCAGAAACTGTGACCGTGCCGCTCAGCCACATCGCCTCCGATATCACCGGTTGGATCTGCGGGACGCTGCTCGGCATCGACATCATCCAAGAAGGAGTACAGATCTCAGACTCACAACGACGGTACACCTACGCGATCGCGGCGGCATGCAGTGGGTTGCGGAGCCTCATCGTTACGCTCGCCTTTTTCACCATTTATGGCTTCGTGTCATTCACAAAAAAATGGAAAACAGCTCTGATCATTTTGTCGGCGTTTCCGTTGGCTGTTGCAGGAAATGTGCTTCGATTAACATTGATTATCTTGGCAGCAGAAATGTTCGAAACGGCCAAACCGGGGGACGGGCAAGCAGCTGGCAACTTCGTGCACGACAACGGTATCCTCAGCCTACTTCCTTACATTCCGGCTTTTATCGGAGTGTTCATTCTTGGCCGAATCATCAACGAGGATGATCAATCGGAGCCCAAGCCCGAACCAACCATATCCGAGAAGGAAAACGATGAATAAAAAGGCCGTTTCCATCCTGATCGTTTTCCTCATATTGATCGGGGTATCATCTGCCTTCCTTAGTCGGCTGACTTTTGCGCTCGGCGACCCCGGAGTGCTACTTGCCGAGATGCAGATTCTTAACGAGACCAACAAAGTAGTCCGCACCAACGGTGTAGCCCTGCCGATCGACATCCTGCAGTGCTCCTCAGAAGCGACTCCTATCACCACCAAGGAATTGGATTGGCTGCCGGACGATACCACATACGGCCGCCGCCGCTATACGTTTCCCGATAAGACGTGGGTCGAGAATAACGTAGTATTGATGGGGCACGACCGCACTTCCATCCACAAACCAGAATACTGCCTGCCCGGGCAAGGATTCACCATCGACCATCGCGAAATCGTCAACATCCCAATCAATCATCCCCATTCCTATGATCTGCCAGTCATGAAACTGACGACTTCTAGGCCATTCCGGGACGGCAATGGCAACGAAGTACAAATGCGCGGCATTTACGTCTACTGGTTTGTCGCAGACAACAAGCTGTCAACAGATCACTTCGACCGCATGTGGACGATGACCAAGGGACTCCTCACTGAGGGAGAACTTCAGCGCTGGGCCTATATCTCCTACTTCGCCATCTGCCAACCGGGTGCAGAAGACGAAACCTATGCCAAGATGGCAAACTTCATCACGGAGTCTGTCCCCAAATTCCAGACCACCACCGGACCAAAGAAATATTAATCGGCGCCATTATAAAAAAATTTATTTTTTATATCTCCTTGCTAAAAAATCTTTCACCTTTTCTGCTGATTTCTGACCGAATCCTGGAACGTCCTTAATTTGATCCACTGTAGCCTTGCGAAGCCTACTGACAGATCCAAATTTTTTTAGCAATTCTGCTTTTCGAACGCCGCCCATCCCTGGTAATTCATCTAATATGCTTTCTGAGACTTTTTTAAGGCGGAGCTCCGCATTATAGGAATTAGCGAACCTATGAGCCTCATCCCTAATCCTTTGAAGTAGCTTAAGGCCTCCACTCTCAAGAGATAATCGGATTGGCGAACTCTTATCAGGTTGATAAATTTCCTCAAACTCCTTTGCCAAACCAATTGTCGGCAAACTATCCAAACCCAGCTTTATCAATTCTTTTCGCGCTGCACTTAGTTGCCCTTTTCCCCCATCTATAAGAATCAAGTCTGGCATTGCCCGATTCTCATCTTTTAAACGGCCATAACGTCGCTTAACAGTTTCGGCCATGCATGCAAAATCATCCTGTTCACTTACACTCTTGATCCGAAACCTTCTGTACTGAGATCGATCTGGCCTCCCATTCAAAAAACTTACCATAGACGCCACCATAAATGTGCCGCTAATATTTGATATATCAAAGCCCTCTATTCTTTTAGGAGGAGCAGAAAGTTTAAGCACTTCAACAAGAGTTTTCAGGTCGCGCTCGATATCGATTGCACCAGGCAAATTTGTCGGGATCCTTGAGAATTTTCGTGTTTTCCGAGTAGTATCACGAAGATCTTGGATGATATCTCGGCATCGTGCTGCCTTCTCAAAATCCAAATCTGCTGAGGCTTTTTGCATTTCCGCCTCGATCTCCTTTTCCCACTCTTCGGTTTGGCCTTCTAGAAAATCACAAGCAGCAGCAACTTGTTTGCGATATTCCTCGAGTGTCACTTTCCCCGCGCAAGGCGCGGAGCAATGCTGCAAGTGCCCGTAGAGGCAGTGCTTAAAATCGCGCTTTGTGGGAACCAGTGGCCGACACCCGCGTAGGTTGAATTTTTTTCTCAGCATAGTTGTGGTCCGCCGGCAGGCTCCGCTACTTACAAATGGCCCAAAATACTTAGCTCCGTCATACTGTCGCACTCGAGTAAATGTAAACCTTGGAATTGCGTCTTTCAGATTTACCTTAATTAGAAGAAAATTTTTATCATCTCTGAAGCTTACATTGTATCTAGGTTTGAATTCTTTGATCAATTTACCCTCAAGCAACAAAGCCTCAGGCTCACTCTTGACTATATGAACATCAAAGTCCTCGATAGCCTCAATTAAAGCAGCCAACTTAAGGTCCCATCCTTGTCGGCGGGATGGATGAAAGTATTGGCTTACCCTTTTTCGTAATGCTCTAGCTTTTCCAACATAGATCACGGTGCCAAACCGATCCCTCATCAGATAGACCCCCGGCTTATGCGGAATCTTACTGAGTTTGCTTCGGATACGTTCGTTCGCTGGCATTGCTTCCCTGCTTCTAAAGTTTCCAACGGCGAGGTTCAAGAATTCTGACAGCCTAATAAGCAATTCATCATCGTATTGCCTTTGCCCTCCAATTATGTTGGATTCGTCGGTTCTGCCAATTCGGCCACCACTAAACCGAAACTTAAATGCCTCAGCTTAACAGCAATCAACTTTGGGATAGATTCAAAAAATACTACTTTGAGTTTCCTTCAATCAATCTGGGACTTGATATCAGCCGCATGAAGTTCGGGAGTGAATTCATTGAAGAATTCAGACCTCGCTTGGAAAAAGCTTTTCAAGCAATGGATTCACTTGAAGCGGGAGAGATTGCGAACCCAGACGAAAATAGAATGGTGGGGCACTACTGGCTCCGAAATTCTCAATTGGCCCCTACCCCTGAAATCCGTGATGCCATAGATGAAGCCATAAACATGATCGAGACCTTTTCGGCTGAGGTACACGACGGAATTATTACGGGCGAAGGAGGACGCTTCGAACACCTGTTAGTAGTTGGAATCGGAGGCTCTGCCCTAGGCCCTCAATTCGTTTCTAAAGCATTATCTCAACCGAATGAAGACAAGTTGCAGGCTTGGTTCATTGACAACACAGACCCAGACGGAATAGATCAAATTAAATGCAAATTAGCGAATTTGCTAGGTAATACGCTTGTTATTGTGATTTCTAAATCCGGAGGAACCAAAGAAACGCGTAATGGCATGCTTGAAATGCAAGCTGCATATAAGTCCAAAGGATTAGATTTTACAAAACACGCTGTGGCCATCACAGGCGAAGGCAGCACCCTCGACCAAATCGCCGAAAGAGAAGGATGGATCAGGCGATTTCCCATGTGGGATTGGGTAGGAGGACGCACCAGTGAAACATCCTCAGTAGGACTACTGCCTGCCGCTCTGCAGGGGATCGATATCAAAGACCTTTTAGATGGAGCAAGAGCCTGCGATCAAGTTACGAGGAGCAAATCATTCGAAGAAAATCCAGCTGCACAACTGGCCTGCATGTGGCATTACGCCGGCGATGGGCACGGCAAAAAAGACATGGTCATCCTTCCCTATAAAGATCGGCTTGAATTATTTTCTAAGTACCTCCAGCAACTGGTAATGGAATCCATCGGCAAAGAGTTAGATCTAGAGGAGAATGTAGTTAACCAAGGAATAGCTGTATATGGCAATAAGGGGTCAACTGATCAACACGCATATGTACAACAACTCCGCGAAGGCATTCATAATTTTTTTGTTACCTTCATTCGCGTACTAAAAGACAGATGTGGGGACTCTATTCAAGTTGAAGAACTTGTAACTTCTGGGGACTACCTTGACGGTTTTTACCAAGGCACGAGGAAAGCTCTTTATGAAAATGATCGCGAATCTATAACGATTAATATTACAAATATTGACAGTTTTAATATCGGAGTATTGATCGCATTATACGAACGCGCTGTTGGCTATTACTCTACGCTAGTTAATATAAATGCATACCATCAGCCAGGCGTTGAGGCAGGGAAAAAGGCAGCGGAAGAAATCATTAACTTGCAAGTCGAAATAGTCGATTTACTTAATAAAAATGCAAATTCTGCGTATCATATCGATAAAATAGCTGATGCCCTAGAAGTGCATACTAAGCGCGAGGAAGTCTATCAGATCTGCTTACATTTATCTTCAAACCCTTCTTCAGGCATAAAAATAAACGAGGCGGATTCCATCGATCTTGTAACCTTTTCTGCCAAATAATAAATGTTCGTATACCCAAAAAAATACGATGTAATAGTAGTCGGCGGAGGACATGCCGGCGTTGAAGCCGCGCTCGCTGCAGCGCGCATAGGATGCCAAACATTAATGCTAACCTTGAATGCCGATACCATTGGGCAGATGTCCTGCAATCCAGCGATCGGCGGCTTGGCGAAAGGCCACTTAGCCCGGGAGATAGACGCGCTAGGCGGAGAAATGGGAAAATGCACGGACATGACGGGCCTTCAGTTTAGGATGCTCAATACAAAAAAAGGTCCCGCCGTTCGAGCGCCCAGAGCACAGTGCGACAAGAAAGCATACCAATTCCGCATGAAATGGATCTGCGAGCGCGAACCAAACTTAGATATCCGACAAGGACAAGTTTCTGAGCTCGTGCACAAGGGAGGGAAAGTCCTTGGCGTGGAGACAACAATGGAAACCCGCTACGAGAGTAAATCTGTTGTTATTACAACGGGCACATTTCTTAAGGGCTTAATGCATGTCGGAGGCAACAAACAGACAGGCGGAAGAGCCGGAGAAAGCGCGGTAGGGGGCTTTTCTGATTCCTTAAAAGCAGTGGGCTTAGAATTAGGCAGACTAAAAACCGGAACCCCTCCTCGCCTATTAAGACGATCTATTGATTTCCCCAAGACGGCTGCGCAACCTGGAGACGATCCCGTTCCCTTTTTCAGCTTTTGGAAAGAAGATTTGTTCCACGTGGAACATTCTGGAGTAAATCCCAAAGATATAGGCCATTCTGGAGGAAAGTACCCTCCCGGATCTATACTGGACCGACTTAATGGCCAGTTGCCCTGTCACATAACCTATACAACTGATAAAACCGCTGAAATCATTCGAGCAAATCTCCATAAATCTCCTATGTACTCAGGGGAGATTGAAGGAATCGGGCCTAGATATTGCCCATCAATTGAAGACAAGATTGTGCGTTTTGCGGATAAAGAATCCCACCAAATCTTCTTGGAACCGGAAGGAATCGGAACAGATGAAATTTATGTAAACGGGTTTTCCACATGCCTGCCTTTTGAAGTGCAATATGAAATGGTGAGATCCATCAAAGGCTGCGAAAATGCAGAAATCCTTAGGCCAGCCTATGCCGTAGAGTATGATTTCGCATTCCCAACCCAGCTGAAAAACACACTCGAGACCAAGCCTTGCGAAAATCTATTTTTGGCAGGCCAAATTAATGGCACCTCCGGGTACGAAGAAGCCGGCGCTCAAGGGTTGATTGCAGGAATTAATGCCGCACTAAAAATTCAAAGTAGAAAAGGTTTAGTTTTAAGGCGGGACCAAGCATATATCGGAGTACTAATAGATGATCTCATTACAAAAGGCACAGCCGAGCCTTACAGAATGTTCACTTCTCGTGCGGAATATAGGCTTTTACTGCGGCAAGACAACGCAGATTTGCGACTTTGCGAAATTAGCAAGCAAACAGGCCTGCTTTCCAATCGCCAATATGAAATTTTCCTCCGAAAACAGTCTCAATACCAGAAAGAACTGGAGCGAGTTAAAAAGACCAGACAGGGAACTCACACTTTAGAGCAACTATTAAAGCGGAATGACTTCACCCATAAAGATCTTCCTCAGCCGGATCTCACTCTTTTGCCTGAAGTTGCTGAGCAGGTAGAAATCAACATCAAATATGCAGGCTATATTGAAAGACAGGAAATAGAAGTCGAACAATTCAAGAAAATGGAGGCGCGCTCTATTCCCGATTGGATAGATTATGATCAGATCTCTGGCTTGCGAACGGAGTCCAGACTTAAGTTGAAAGAAATACAGCCAGCTACAATCGGACTGGCTTCTCGAATATCAGGAATTAATCCAACCGACGTTTCTCTTTTGATGGTATGGATCAAGCGAGGGAAAAAAGAGGCCGCGGATAATATTGAAAACTCTGGCCCTCATAATTCTTGCTGCGGAGATCTTTAATGTTCCACGTGGAACACTATTTTAATAATCTACCTATAATGGGCTTCAGTCTGTCTTTCGTTTCACTAGGCCAAGAATCTCGAGCTGTCATTATTGCATTGTCCAAAACTTTATGACTTGGCCAGCTGGAGCTTGCTGGAATTGTTTCAATTGCCTTGCCAATAATTTTTTTTGCATTAGCTACATTTTTATTAAGGCATAAAATAATCTCCTCTACAGATACCGGATCCGTCTCAATTTTCCAGCAGTCATAATCTGTAACCATAGCCAAAGTAGCATAAGAAATCTCAGCTTCTCTTGAACATCTGGCCTCTCCCAAATTTGTCATGCCTATAACATCAAATCCCAGTTTCTGGTTACGTAAAGATTCTGCCCGAGTGCTGAAGGCCGGCCCTTCCATATTGACATAGGTTCCTCTGTCGTGAGTTGCAACGCCTACATTCGAAGCTGACTTTAAAAGGATTTCCCTTAATTTCTCACAGATCGGGTCTCCAAAAGGAACATGTCCAACAATACCATTTCCAAAAAAAGAATGCGAAGATGACTGCTTGGTATTATCTATGAATTGATCGATCAGAACAAAATCCCCAGGGGCATACTTTTCCTGTAATGACCCTACAGCACTGACGCTTATAACCCATGAGACCCCTAATTGCTTCATCGCCCAAATATTTGCTCGATGATTAAGTTCGCTAGGAAGAATACGATGGCCTCTTGCATGCCTAGGCAAAAAAACGACATCTCGTCCTGACAATTTGCCAGATAGATAATCGTCAGAAGGGCTTCCGAATGGAGTGTCCAGACTTACCCACTCCTTCGCATCAAATCCTTCAATATCGTAAAGCCCACTGCCGCCTATGATCCCTATCTTCTCCATAACAAAAAAGTAAATTAAAAGGGATGATGTTCATAGTGAATTATAATTATATAATTATATTAATTTTATAATTTATGCTTCACTTTGTAATAAGATCTAGGTGCGCCATGCCTTTGGCTGTAAGAACCCACTTTTGACCTTTCTTAAATACCAATTTGCGGCATGGAGCAGCTTTATAAACTTGAGGATCAACAACAACCTCGGTGGATTCCTTTGCTCCTAATTGATCTGTAGCTATCGTGATTATCCTTACCGGAACTCCGTTGGGATTTAGGCTCACCTCATACCCGGCCAATTGACCTCTATTATTTCCTGTAACAAGTAAGGGAAACCTCTTTAATAAATTAAAATTCTCCGGTTTTATTACCTTAATTCTGCACAAAACCGGCTGTGCTTGTATATATTGTACCATGCTAAACTTGCGCTGAGAGAATGCTGCTTCTTTTTGAGAAACGAAAATATCCCACGGATTGAGGCCTATCAAATTTTGTCCATTCCACTTCCCATGATCATTTCTTTGACCAGGAAACCGGTTCTTATACCATGTAGGAAAAGATTCATTTGCTAATAAGTTGATTTCAAAATGAAGATGAGCTCGCTCTCTTGAAATACCCTGTCTTGTATTTGCTGTCCTCCCCATTGTCGCAATTATTTCACCTGTCTTTTTGTATTGCCCGACCTTAAGCCCTCCCTCAATTCTTCTAAGATGTGCGTAAAGCGTATACATTTCCATCCCATCTATTTGATGCCGCATTACAATATAATTGCCATAGTTTGATAGCCCTGGCTTTGAATTAATATATGATATAATTCCCCCTGCTGCTGCACTAACAGGATCTATTGGCTCCCCTTTCTTATCCCTTTCTATGCATTTAATATCGATCCCCTCGTGCATTTGCCAGCCATCGGACCGGACACAGCCGAAGGTTCCACTCTCCCATGTGCGGCCTACAGTTGGCGTAAAGTAACGCTCCTCCTTTCCTTCCAAAAAGATCGCTCTGTTCGGTGTAGGAAGTTGAAACGCCTCTGCAAGCGCGCTCGCTTTTTGGCTAATAAACGAGATTAAGATAAGAAGCACTGTGGCTCTACTCATCAGCTATTTTTTTTGATTTCCTTGATTGCGTTAGTTAAACCTTTGACAATTTGCTCTGCCTCTTCACGAGTGCAGTCAGGGGTAAAACGAATTATACCTGTAGTTTTCCGCGTTGTTATCATTGGCGCTGCTATCATTCGCGAGTCAGTGAATTGGCAAAAAATAGCCATCCGCTTTCCCTTTGAAGAAGTTGTGTAGCTCTCCAGCACTGCGGTGCCGTGTCTATTAAACTGAAACTGCAAGGCGAATCCTCCTGTTGCATCCATCAAGGTAACTCTTTCCAAGTCGGCAGTATCTAGAAATGGCTTGCTGTTGACATAGAATAACTCCGGGTCCGATGGGTAAATAGAAACGAGCTTAGAATATTTTGTCCCATCATTATTTTGCTCAATAAAAAAACTTACTAGCGCATAATTTTCCCCAGGCTCCCGATTCTTGGTTGATTTACAACCAAGGCTCAATACAACTGCTATAACTGAAGCAAATAATAAATAGTGTTTGAACATGAATCGGTGAATCCGCATAATTGTTTACCGCCTTTGTGCGGAAAATGTTTATACATCATGGGCAAACAACACAATAAACTTATCAAGCGTCAGCGCCGAAAAGCTTATCTAAAACGTAAGCGGGCTGCTGCCAAGAAATAAGCTGGGCTTGGGCGTCGATACCACGATGCTTAACCTGAGCAACTATATTTAGAGAAATGGGAAAAATATATAATGACATTGTTGAAACCATTGGTCGTACCCCTCTGGTTCGATTAAACAAAGTCACCGAAGGAATTGGTGCCGAGGTCTTGTTAAAATGTGAATTCTTCAACCCGCTATCCAGCGTCAAAGATCGCATTGGAATGGCAATGATAGAAGAGGCAGAAAAAAGCGGTCGGCTCACCAGTGATACAGTAATCATTGAGCCCACCAGTGGCAATACGGGCATAGCTCTCGCCTTTGTAGCTGCTGCTAAGGGCTACAAACTTATCCTCACAATGCCGGAAACCATGTCTCTGGAACGCCGCACTTTGCTGGCTATGCTCGGCGCAGAATTAGTGCTTACGGAAGGGGCAAAGGGAATGAAAGGCGCTATTGAAAAGGCCAATGAGCTAGCCGCCGACACTCCAAATT
>PVBE011677038.1_pt1 | contig 11790 bp, 8 predicted proteins | sample 1631181 | NCBI WGS metagenome assembly PVBE01 (sample SAMN08397723, study PRJNA350692) | Marine metagenome, whole genome shotgun sequencing project. | isolation source: water | place: Pacific Ocean | collected 2012-04 | reverse complement strand
GATCATTGACGTCTACGACAACCAGCAGCAATTGACAATGCACGGTCTCCTCAAGCGTCGATCGAAATGACGCGACGAGATGGTGCGGAAGATCCCGGATGAATCCCACGGTGTCACTCAGAAGCACGCTATTCCCGTCTCCGAGGCTCCACTGCTCAACCCGTGTTGAGAGCGTTGCAAAGAGTTTGTCATGCGCGAACGCCCCGCCCGCCGTGAGACGATTGAAAATGCTCGACTTGCCCGCGTTGGTATATCCCACCAAGCCAACCGTAAAGTGATCTTCATTGCGATGGCTCACTTCCCGCTCCTTACGAGCATGGATTCCATCCAACTCTCGCCGCAACTGCTTGAGTCGACGCTGCACCAGCCGACGATCGATTTCCAGTTGCTGCTCGCCCGGGCCCCGTGTTCCAATCCCGACCGGAGCTCCACCGGTCACCTGCCCAAGGTGGTCCCACATGGCGCGAAGTCGCGGATACGTGTATTCCAATTGCGCAATCTCAACCTGTAACTTGGCTGCATGTGTCATTGCCCGCCGGGCAAAAATGTCGAGAATGAGTTCGCTTCGATCGATAATTTTGACCGACAGTTCTTTCTCGAGGTTTCGAATCTGCGCTGGTGTGAGGTCGTGGTCAAAGATGGCGATCGTGGCCTTGGTCATCTCAATGAGACGAGCCAATTCTTCCACCTTGCCCTTGCCCAGAAATGTCCGACCAACCGGTTTCCGCCTCCGCTGTGAGAGTATCCCCACAACTTCGGCCCCGGCCGTCGAAGCCAAGGCTTGAAGCTCTTCAAACCGCTCCTCCAGATCTACCCGATCCTCGGGCAGACGAAGTGCCACAAGCACAGCGTGTTCCCGTGCTACCTTGAGCTGCTCACGCTGCGATTGAGAAATGGGTGTGATCTGGCTCTCCGTTGGCGGCTACGATGGGGTTCAACCGGCCCCGAACACATCGTCGGACCGATCGTACGACATGTGTAGTCCCGAGACGAGGCGCATCCTTCAATGAATATTCGGCAAATCGTACCCACCATCCTGCTGATCGCTCTAGCGGCCATTCTGGCGATTGAGCTTCCCTCTGCCATTGCAGGACGAGCCCGCAACTACGACTGGTTCGGGCCTGTCATCGACACGCGGTCGATCCTCATGAACAACTATGTGGAAATGCCCGACGAGGAGGCCATGCAGCAGGCCGCGATCGAGGCCATCGTCAATAGTATGGACGACCCGTACACCATCTACGTTCCACCGGCCCACGCGGACGACTTCCAGAAGGATCTCAGCGGTCGCTATGTCGGTATCGGTGCCCACGTCAACGGAAGGGCCGGACGGCTCACCATCCTGTCTCCGATGGATGACTCCCCCGCGCTGAAGGCCGGCATTCGCGCAGGAGATGTCGTATTGATGATCGATGAGTTCAGTACGCTCGACCAACCAATCCAAGCCTGCATTGACGAACTTCTTGGGGAGCCAGGCTCGGAGGTCCGCGTGCAAGTACGACATACCGACGAGGAAGAAGAGTGGCTCACGGTCGTGCGGCAGCCAATTGCCGCCCCGACAGTTGCCGGGTTGGCCCGACAGAATCAGGAATGGCGGTATCTCCTGGACGAATCGAAGGGCATTGCATACGCCCGAGTGAATCAATTCACGATGGATACGGTGCCGCAACTACTCGACGCACTGAAGCCACTCCAAGACGACGCCTCGCTCAAGGGGCTTGTGCTTGATCTCCGTGGCAACCCAGGCGGCGCACTCCCCGCCGCCATCAACATGGCGGAATTGTTCCTCGGGGGAGGTGAGATTGTGAGCATCGCGCCAGACCGCGAGGACCGGTCTGGCGAACACCGCACGGCGACCGCGTCGGCGGGCGAAGCGTTTGAAGACATGCCCCTGGTTGTGCTGATCGATGAGAATTCAGCCTCAGCCAGCGAGATCGTCGCCGGCGCGCTCAGAGACAACGACCGAGCACTCATCGTTGGAGAGCGATCATTCGGCAAAGGTTCTGTGCAGGAGGTGCGGCCCTTGGACGACGACATGGGCGTGCTGAAATTCACGACCGCGTACTACTTCGTCCCGAGTGGCCGCAATATCCACCGACGAAGGCACGAGCCCGACGCAGAGTGGGGCGTCGATCCGTCTCCTGGATGCATCGTTCCGGAGACACCCGAAGCATTTCGTGATCGCGTAGAAAGCCGCTGGGCTTTCGACGCCATCACCGACAGCGAAGCCGATGTACCGGAAATCGTCAACGAAACATGGCTTCGAACCGAATACAAGGACCCCGCCCTCGCCGAAGCGATGGCTTTGCTCCAGCACCATCAGGTCCACCAAGTGTGGCCCGAGTTGGCTGAAGACGAAGATCTCGCTTTCCCCCCACTCCAAGCGGACCTTGATGCAGCGCTGGATCGAAGAGAAGCCATCGAACGGCATCTTCTTGATCTGAACGACGAGATCCTTCGCCTGATGGGCAGCAATGAAACCATCGAGCGTGGGCTGGTGGGACTTGATGAGGGCGTCGATGTCTCTGGTGCCGAGATTACGCTGCGGGCCGCCGACGGATCGACGATCGGCGTCTGGCGATTTGCAGAAAGCGGGGACATCAGGACGAGCCTGGATGGACTCGAATTGGAACCAGTCACCGTCGACGAGAATGACGAGGCCGGATGATCTCCGCGACGTCACTATGCCTTTGATCCTCGGCATTGAAACCAGTTGCGATGAGTCGGCCGCCGCGGTCGTCGAAGGTCCGGACGCCGTCCGGTCGAGCATCGTGGCGACTCAGCACGACCTGCACGAGCGATTCGCCGGGGTCGTACCCGAGATCGCCAGCAGAGCGCACGCAGCACGGACCCTGCCGGTCATCGATGAAGCCATTCGGGAAGCCGGCATCGAACTCAAGGACCTGGATGCCGTGGCGGTCGGCCACACACCTGGGCTGATCGGATCGCTGCTGGTTGGAGTCAGCACAGCGAAGTCACTGGCATGGAGCCTCGACATCCCGATCATTGGCGTGCACCACTTGCTCGCGCACTTGCACGCTCCGGCACTGGATGACGACCCCATCGAATTCCCCGCCCTCTCATTGATCGCTTCGGGAGGGCATACAGCCCTGTACCGTCAGATGGATTCGCTCAGCGCCACACGGGTGGGCTCCACCATCGATGATGCCGTCGGGGAGGCCTTCGACAAGGCGGCCACCATGCTTGATGCGGGCTATCCCGGCGGCCCGGCAATCGAGCGGCTGGCGGTGAGTGGGGATCCGAACGCCATCGACCTTCCGATTCCGAAGGCAGGTCAGAACCGCTGCGACTTTTCCTATGCAGGGCTCAAAACGGCCTTGCTGTACGCAGTGCGGGGGCATCCTGTGGGGCGTGGTCGAGCGGCTCGGTTTCCTCGAGCGGTGTCCGAACTTACACATGAGGCCCGCGCTGATCTCGCGGCGAGTTTTCAGCGATGTGCCATTGCGGCCTTAATGCGAGGTGTCGCAGCAGCGGCAACCGAAGGCCAATTCCGATCACTCTGTGCTGGGGGCGGCGTCCTGGCCAACAGTGAACTGCGGCGGCAACTGGGAACATTTGCAGAGTCGCATGGGCTGAAACTTCGAGTTCCACCGTTGAGATACTGCGTTGACAACGCCGCCATGATCGCTGGCCTGGCCGCGATTCGCCTTCAGGCCGGACTTGTTGACGACCTCGAACTTCAGGCGAGCCCGCGCCAACCAATCGCTCCTCCTGTAGGGTGACCCACCCACCGCGGCCACCAGAATGACCAATGATGCCCCACCACCGCCGACGCCTCCCATTCTGATGGAGGGCGTTCACCCTGCTTGCCTAGACAATGACCAACTTCGCAAAGAGTGCGAGGAGACCTTTGGTCGCCAACGAGGACCCGGTGGACAGCATCGAAATCGACGAGATTCGGCTGTGCACCTGCGGCACATTCCCAGTGGCGTTGAAATCGTGGCCGCCGAACGTCGGAGCCAACAGGAGAATCGCCGCGTTGCATGGAGGCGGCTCCGACTGAAGCTCGCCAGGCGAGTTCGACGCCGGATCGACACCAACCGTTACATCTGTAGCGATCTCTGGAAACAGCGGCGGCAAGGCGAGCGGATGGGGGTCAGCCCGAAACACACTGACTACCCGCCTCTCCTCGCCGAGGCAATGGATGTCATTGAAGCTCGAGCATGGGACGTCGCGGGGGCTGCCGGGACATTGGGCATCACCATGTCGCAACTTGTTCGCTTGGTCCGCCATGACCCGGGTGCATTTGAACGTGTCAATCGGGGGCGAGTCGCCCGTGGATGGCACCAACTTCGTAAGTGACTAGGAGGTACAGATGAGTACCGTGCCGATGATGGAATCGTGTCTGACTGAGCTCGTTGGCATTCGGCGGGATCTTCACGAACACCCGGAACTCGGGTACGAGGAGCATCGAACCAGCGAAGTCGTCCAGCAAGCGCTCAAGAGTGCGGGCGTCGAGTTTCGAGCGGGGCTCGCAGGCGGAACAGGTGTGCTCGGACACATTCCCGGTGGCGACGGTCAACCAATCGCTTTGCGGGCGGACATGGATGCCTTGCCCATTCTCGAACAGAGTGGCGTGGACTGGACATCCAAGCATGAAGGCCGAATGCATGCCTGCGGACACGACGGGCATACGACGATTCTGATCGGCACGGCTCAAATACTCGCAGCCATGAGCCGCGAAGGCAGCCTGCCGCGGCCCGTCACACTTGTATTTCAGCCCGCCGAGGAGGGTGGGGCCGGCGGCAAGCGGATGGTGGACGATGGCTGCTTGGACGGCTCGGTTCTGGGGCCTGCTGTGTCGGCGATGTTCGGATTGCACGGCTGGCCCGCGTTGCCGCTGGGGATATTGGCTTCCCGCCCCGGTCCCATTTTGGCTTCCGCCGATGGGTTCGAAGCCCGGATAACAGGACGGGGAGGCCACGCTGCGATGCCGCATCTCTGCGTCGATCCAATTGCCGCCGCTGCCGCAGTCATTCAGTCAGCGCAGCATGTTGTTTCCAGACGAGTCGATCCTGTGCAGGGTGGCGTGTTGTCCATCACTCGAGTCGAGGGCGGGACGACTCACAACATCATTCCTGAACAAGTCTTTCTGCAGGGCACGACGCGTTTCCTTGAGCCGGAAGCAGGCGAGGCGCTGCATAGCGGGTTTGAGGAGATTCTCCATGGCGTTGCTGCCGCTCACGGCTGCACTGCCGAAATCGACTGGCACGATGGCTACCCGGTGACGTACAACGACCCCGAGGCGTACGCCCACTGGGACGCGGTGACAGCGAAGACCTTTGGTCGCGATCGGGTGCAAACAATGTCCCCGGTCATGGGAGGTGAGGACTTCTCCTTCTATGGGCAGGTGGTTCCAGCATGCTTCTTTGCTTTAGGTCTTTTGCCTGAGGGTCAGAACTCCATGCCAGGGCTTCACCACCCGTGCTTTGACTTCAACGATGACGCGATTCCCGTTGGAATTGAGGCCTTCATCGCGCTCGCCATGGCTTGAGGCGACCGCCCTACACACTTTGTCCGATAATGGCAGCGTTTCCAGCCGCTCTCTGTCTTGAAAAGCCTCACTCTCCGAGCGTGATGGGTGTCCGACGATCACAACGGCACACTCCAAATGCCCCTGAGTCCGTCGCTTGAATGACCAGAGCCCCCTCGCACCAAAGCGGCGAACTTGCTACTATCCCCGGCTCAAAACTTGACGCCGCAATACCACTTTGCCTCGCTGGTCCGGCCTGACCAGTGTCCCCGATGGGACATCCGAGCAAGGTGGGAGGCAGGAGGATCTCAATGGCCAAGAAGCTTGAAAAGCAGTTCAAGATCGTCGCGCCCGGCGGTCAGGCGACCCCAGCCCCTCCGCTCGGGCCCGCCCTCGGTGCCAATGGCATCAATCCGGGCCAATTCATCCAGAGTTTCAATGAACGAACCAAGGAACTGAACGGCAAGGCCGTGACGTGCCTGATCTCGGTCTACGCGGACCGTTCGTTCGACTTCGAACTCAAGAGCTCCCCAGCTTCGGCCCTGCTCAAAGATGCTGCCGGCATCGACAAGGGTGCCGGCACGCCGCAGGACCCGATCGCATCTGTGACCACCGATCAGGTCAGGGCCATTGCCGAAGAGAAACTTGCCGACCTCAATGCTGCGACGGTCGAATCTGCAATGCGGATGATCGAAGGCACAGCCCGATCGATGGGTATCACGGTCGAAGGAGGTGACGCGTGAGCGAAGAAACGACTCCCAATACAGAGGCTACCGAAGCACAAGCGCCTTCTGCTGAAGCAACTCCGCAGGTTGACGCCGCCGCTGGAACTGCAACCGAAGAGCGCACAGCTTGGAAGGCCAGACTCGCCCGTCGCCGCCGACGCACACGCTCTGGCCGCACCGCGGAGAATCGCAAAATGGCCGAAGCCGCCCTGGGGGCTCACCCCACTGCAGAGGCCGTTCAGATCCTGAAGAAATTCAAGCCAGCCAAGTTCGATCAGACGGTCGAATGCTGCCTGCACCTCGGAATCGATCCTCGGCAGGCTGATCAGCAGCTTCGCGGAGCATTGTCCATGCCCAAGGGGACCGGCAAGACTGCCCGAGTCATCTGCTTCTGCGGCGCTGACAAGGTCGATGAAGCCAAGGCTGCCGGAGCCATCGAAGCTGGAAGCGACGATCTTGGTGACAAGATCAAGGCCGGTTGGTTTGACTTTGACGTCGCCATCGCGTCTCCAGACATGATGCGAGTCGTCGGACAACTCGGCAAGGTGCTTGGGCCGAAGGGTCTGATGCCTTCACCAAAGGCTGGAACGGTCTCGCCTGATCCGATCACTGCAGTGAAGGAGTTTGCTGCAGGCAAGAGCGAATATCGAAATGATGACGGCGGCAACCTGCACGTCGTCATCGGACGGCTGAGTTTCCCCGAGGCCGACCTGACGGAGAACCTCGAGTTCTTCCTCAATACGATCGAGAAGCTCCGACCGGCCGCGGTCAAGGGGTTCTACATGAAGAAATGCGTGATCTCAGGCACGATGACGCCCGGCGTGGAGGTGAGCGTCTCATGAGTAAGCCAATCAAAAGCATGATGGTGGCGGAATACCGCCGCCGCTTCGAAGGTGTCGATAACGCCCTGCTCGTGGATATCCGCGGCATCGAGGCCAACGACAACAATGCATTGCGCCAAAGCCTGCATGCCTCTGGTATCAAGATCACGGTCGTGCGAAACACGCTGGCCCGCGATGCTTTCAAAGAGACCCCATTAGAGATATTGACCGCTGGTCTCGATGGCCCCTCCGCCATGTGCTACGGCGCCGACTCTGTCGTGGAGGTCGCCCGTGAACTGGTCACCTGGGCCAAGAAGGTCGAGAAGTTGGATCTCAAGGGCGCTTGCCTCGACGGCGAGTTCTTCGAGGGCGACAATGGCGTCAAGCGGCTGAGCACGTTCCCTACGCGGGACGAGGCACAGGCCAAGGTCGTCCAGCTCATACTCTCCCCCGCTGGCAACGTGCTCGGCGCAGCGAAGAGTGCTGGAGCCAATCTGCTCGGGATCGTCAAGGAGATCGAGGAGCGGCTGGAGAAGGGCGAGGAGATCGCCAAGGTCGGCTGAGTAGCCGAGTTTATTTCAATACACACACGCGATTGACTGGCCCCTCGGGGTTAAAAGCCGCACGGCGGCTCCTCTCGATCGCAACACTGAGTTCTGGAGTTCAACACTATGTCCGAAGAAACAGCAGTCAAAGAATTCGATGCCAAGGTCACCAAGATGGGCGACGAGATCGCCGGTCTCACGCTCAAGGAAGCCGTCGACCTGGCTGATTACATGAAGGATGCCTACGGCATCGAGCCCGCAGCAGGCGGCGGCGTCGTGATGGCGGGTCCTGTCGGTGGCGACGATGGCGGTGGCGATGACGCCCAAACCGAATTCGACGTCGTTCTTGAAGCCGCTGGCGACAAGAAAATTGCCGTCATCAAGGCCGTCCGCGAAGCGACTGGCTTGGGCCTCAAGGAAGCCAAGGGACTCGTGGATAGCGCGCCCAAGGCCATCAAGGAGAAGGTCTCCGAAGAAGAGGCCAACGACCTCAAGGCCAAGCTCGAAGAAGCAGGTGCCTCGGTCAACGTCAAGTGATGTGAGCCACCTCGGGTGGCACCAATCGAATCGCATACAGGCGGGGCCCCACTTGGGGCCCCGCTTGTCATTCAACCTGCCGCCAACTGCGGAGAGGCCTGATGCCACCCTATCTCTCTGCACGACAACGGATTATCTCGCCGCCGCTCGCGTAAGTTCTATCCTCACAGTCACGCACCGTGACTGGAGGTTCCCGGCTGGTTATCGGACTGGCATTATTAGGGGTGCCGAGGCCTATGAATCCCAAAATTGTCTCTTTGCTGGCTGATAAATCGCCCAAACCTCTTTTTTGAAAGTGGTTATGCGAGCGTGGGGCCGTTTCTATTCCGAAAGTCGGCGCGTTATCGGTTCAGGAACGGGTTTTGCTTGCAAGAATCGGTTGCGGTTTTTTGGCCTCTGGTCTACACTGCCCGGCTCGGCGGAGGCATTTGACCAACAACCAATCGTTTTTTCTTCGGCAGGAAGACCCCGGTCCTAAGGGTCATTCAGTGCCTGATCGATGAAAAGACGCGTTCCCTTCTCTCTCTCAGAGGTGACCGCATGACTTCGATGACGGTGCGCAACTTCTCAAAGCGTGGCGACGCAATTCCAGTCCCGGCTTTGACGGAAGTACAGCAGGCCGCGTATGAACGTTTTATTCAGCTTCAATTGGATCCGCTCAAACGCGATCCACATATGGGACTTGAGAGCCTCCTGAAAGAGGTCTTTCCCATCGAGTCGTATGACGGCACGATGCGACTCGAGTACCTCTACTACAAGCTCGATAAGCCTCGGTACACCCCGGACGAGTGCAAGGAGTTGCGACTGACGTACGGTCGCCCCTTCCGCATCGGCGTTCGGTTTGTCCGCGAAGGTATTGCCGACATCCCCGAGGAAGAGATCTACCTCGGCGAAATCCCGATCATGCTTGGCGGCGGCGAGTTCATCGTCAACGGTTCTGAACGTTGCATCGTCAGCCAGTTGCACCGATCGCCCGGCGTCGACTTCGGAATCACGCAAGACCTCGGTGATCGGCCACTCCATAGCGCTCGGATCATTCCGGAGCGTGGCTCGTGGATTGAACTCGAGGTCACCAAGAAAGACGTTCTGGCGATGAAGATCGACCAGTCGCCGAAGATCGCCGCAACCGTGTTCCTTCGCGCGTTGGACGAGTCGCTCAGCAGCACCGAGGCGATTCTCGAGACCTTCTACGATGTCGTCGCCTGTCCCGTTGCCAAACTCGAGCCAGAGCACTACTCCGCCGAGACGATCTTCACCGACGAAGGTGAGGAACTCTGCCGAGTCGGCGCCCCCATTGGCGACGCCTTGGAGGCACTCCAGTCCTCCAATGTCAAGAAGATCAACGTCGTGCAGGATCCGAGCGATCCGCTCATCCTCAACACGCTCGCAATGGAGCGACTCGACTTCATGGCGGATGCCACGGAGCACGAGGCCGCCCTCCTTCGAATCTACAGCCGCCTTCGACCCGGCAACCCGCCGCAGCGCGACAAGGCCAAGGCACTCTTCCGCGAGAAGTTCTTCGACGAGAATCGCTATCGACTTGGACGAGTTGGCCGGTTCCGAATCAACCGGAAGTTCGACATGGACATTCCGGAAGACGTCATGCACCTCCGCGGCGAAGACTTCATGGCGGTGACTCGCTACGTACTCGATCTGAGATCGAAGCGAAACAAAGCCTATATCGATGACATCGATCATTTGGGCAATCGCCGCCTTCGAACCCTCGACGAGCTCGCTATCGAGGAAATGCGAAAGGGCTTCCTGAAACTTCGCCGCACAGTCCAAGAGCGAATGAGCGTCAAGGATCCCGACGAGCTCTCCAAGATCGCTGACCTTGTGAACTCCAAGTCGATCAGTAGCGCCATCGACTTCTTCTTCGGCCGAAGCGAACTCTCTCAGGTCGTCGACCAGACGAATCCGCTCTCGATGCTCGTTCACGAGCGACGACTCTCGGCCTTGGGCCCAGGCGGTCTGAACCGAAAACGAGCCGGCTTCGAGGTCCGAGACGTCCACATTTCTCACTATGGACGCATCTGCCCGATTGAGACGCCGGAAGGCACCAACATCGGCCTGATCGCCTCGCTTGGCATTTTCGCCCGCGTCGATGAATACGGTTTCATTCTGACTCCGTATCAGCGAATCGACGGAGCAACGGCGACAGGCAAAGTGGAGTACCTCCGCGCCGATCAGGAGATGCAAGCGATTCTGGCAACCGCCGACTCGCTTGATAATGGCAAACTGAAAGGCAAGCACGTGCTGTCCCGCGTCAGCGGCGAACTCAGCACTGTTCCCGCCAAAGATGTTCAGTTCGTCGATGTCAGCCCGAAGCAGATCGTCGGCGTATCGGCTTCGCTCATCCCCTTCCTTGAGCATGACGACGCCAACCGGGCGTTGATGGGCTCGAACATGCAGCGGCAAGCTGTTCCGCTCATCAAGGTGGATCCGCCGCTCGTCGGAACGGGCATGGAGCAGATCGCGGGTGAGCATTCTGGAATGATTGTCAAGGCCCGACGCGGCGGCACGATCACCAGCGTCGATGCTGAACGCATCATTATCGACAACACCGACGAATACGAGTTGCAGCGGTACCGCCAACTCAACGAACGAACCTGCCAGACTCAGAAGCCTGTCATCAACCTCGGCGAGACGGTCGCCGAAGGTCAGATCATCGCTGACGGCGCATCGACAAGACTTGGGCAGATGGCAATCGGCCGTAACGCGCTCGTCGCATTCAACACGTTTGATGGATACAACTTTGAGGATGCCATCGTTGTTTCGGACCGACTCGTCCGAGACGATGACTTCACATCGATTCACATCGAGTCGTTCACAGTCGAGGTTCGCGATACAAAGCTCGGCCGCGAGGAATTCACCGATGACATCCCGAATGTCTCGGAGAAGCAGCTTCGCAATCTCGACGAACGCGGCATCATCAGATGCGGTGCTCGTGTCGGCCCTGGCGACATTCTCGTGGGCAAAGTCAGCCCGAAGAGCAAGTCCGAACTGACCCCCGAGGAAAAACTCCTCCACGCGATCTTTGGGCGTGCTGGCGAGGATGTGAAGAACGACTCCCTCGAGGTCTCTGCCGGCAGCAGCGGTATCGTCATCGGCACCCGCCACTTCAGTCGCCGCATGCATCTCAGCGATGAACAGAAGGCCAAACTCAAGACTGACATGGCCGCCTACGGCGATGAAATGAACCTGAAGGCGATCGTCCTCTTCCGAGAGATGATCGCAATGATCAACGAGCTTGCGGGCTCCGAGATGATTGACCCGACGACACGCCAGAAGGTGGGTGCGTCCGACATTCCTGAAGTCATCATCGAGCAGATCGAGAACTTCAACGAGAAGTGGATCAAGGGCTCGAAGGAAGTCAGGGCCGAGGAGGTCACGATCCGCAATCAGTTCTGGCCCCGCATCGGCGGCGTCCAGGAAGAAAAGGAACGTCGCCTTGCTCACATGAAGCGTGGCGATGAACTGCAGAGTGGTGTCCTTGAGATGGTCAAGGTCTACATGGCCAACAAGAGACAGATCTCGGTCGGCGACAAGATGGCTGGCCGTCACGGCAACAAGGGCGTTGTTGCCCGAATCGTGCCGGTGGAAGACATGCCGTTCAATGCGGACGGCACCCATGTCGACATCGTGCTGAACCCGCTGGGCGTGCCGTC
>PVBE011459206.1_pt1 | contig 11790 bp, 12 predicted proteins | sample 1631181 | NCBI WGS metagenome assembly PVBE01 (sample SAMN08397723, study PRJNA350692) | Marine metagenome, whole genome shotgun sequencing project. | isolation source: water | place: Pacific Ocean | collected 2012-04 | reverse complement strand
CTGACGTATGCGATGTCTGATCGGTGTTGATTAAGACGGTTCTACCAAGCGAGCCTATCCGCTCAAGCGCGGTTGCAAGAAGACTCGAGAGGGAAGCTCCTCGCTCTGCGGTGGATGTGCCAACCTCCTCAACATGGCGTAAGAAAGTACGGTCTCGACCGAGTTGAAGAAACTTGCGACCAGCTTCTACGTCCGATGTGTTCAGGCTATTGCTGCCCTGGTCGGCAAGCCACCCGGCGAAATCCTCACCATGGCTCGATGTATTCGCTGGGGTCATTTCAACTGTCACTGAACAGCTCTCATTTGCGCGGAAAGTTCATTGTGTGAGAGCTGTTCGATATTAGGAGGGCAGTTGGTTCGTCTGAAGTTCATCAACCTGTGCATCATCGCCGACACTAGACGGCTTGCTGCGAGTTTGTGACTCGTCGGACGAAATTATGCGCTTGGGGTGTGCATTACGTCGATTAGCCGGTAAACGGATCGAAGATTTGGTTGTATGGAATCCTGTCGCGATTAACGTGACACGGATCACCGAACCAACGTTGGGATCGACCACAGCGCCGAAGATGATATTGGCGTCTGGCGAAACGACACCCGCTACATGCTCGGCTGCAACGTTTACCTCGGCCATTGCCACATCTTCCGCAGCTGTAACGTTTAGAAGTACGCCGCGGGCACCGTCGATCGAGGAATTCAGCAGTGGGCTTTCCATTGCTTGGCGAACTGCGCGTAGGGCTCGCTCTTCACCCGAAGCTTCGCCTAAGCCCATCATGGCTGTTCCGGAGTCTTTCATAACCGATTTCACATCGGCGAAGTCAACGTTAATGAGACCCGTCGTGGTGATCAGGTTCGCGATTCCTTGTACGCCACGGCTCAACATGTCATCAGCCAATATGAAAGCGTCGCTGAAAGACGTGTGCGGGCCGGCGTAGTCAAGCAATTTGTCGTTGTAAACCGGTATGAGCGCGTCGACGTGTGATTCCAGTTGAGTCAGACCGTCCGCAGCGATCTGGGTGCGTCGACTACCTTCGAAGGAGAAGGGGATGGTTGCGACGCCAATCGTGAGTGCACCAGCCTCCGAAGCTAGCTTTGCCACCGTTGGAGCTGCTCCGGTACCGGTGCCCCCTCCCATACCGGCTGTAACGAAGATCATATCCGCGTCTTTAACGAGGTCCGACAAATCTTCAGAGCTTTCGTTAGCGGCGCGTTCACCGAGTCTTGGGTTTCCACCTGTCCCCAGATTTCCGGTTGATTGGTCACCAATCAGAATTCTTCGATCGGCGTTTGATGCGCTTAGGTCTTGCGAGTCTGTGTTTACAACGACGAACTCGACCCCTGCAAGACCGGCTTCGATCATTCGGTTGACGGCGTTATTTCCGGCACCGCCAACACCGATGACGCGTATGTCGGTTGCGCTTACGGGAGAATTCGGATCGGCTTGGGGATTGTGGCGCAGTATTCGGGGTACTAGATCTTTTGGTCGTTGAAGATCGGCGAGCCGATTAGGGTTGAATCCAGTTTGTTTCTTACGCGGCACGGGTGCGGACCTCTGCGGCTAGCGTTTCGTAGGCCTTGACCGCTCGACGTGCACCGCTATCTTTCGAATCGGCGGCGAAGATTGAGGTTCCCGAACTAGCGGCCTCAAGGATCTTACTATTTGTTGGGATGTCAGTTTCGAAAACGCTGGTGCCCCAGCGATCGCGAAGATACTTAGCTACGGTCTTCTCCTCGCGAAGACGTCGATCAAGTTTGCTAAGTACGATTCCGAGCACGCGGAGCTGAGGGTTGAGAAAGGTGACTTCTTCGATGCTTTGATTCAACATTTGTAGCCCCTGTAGCGAAAAGAAACGTGCTTCCGTAGGAATGATTACCCATTCAGATGCAACTAGGGCGTTAAGTGTGAGCACCCCGAGGGACGGCGGTGTATCAAAGAAGATGAAGTCGTATTTGTCGGACACGCGGAAAATGTGATCACGTAGTCGCATTTCGCGTCCAAGCTTTGTTTGTAAGGATGCCTCAACGCTAGCAAGCTCCGGCGTGGCGGGTACGACATCAACACTTGATCCCATTGGGTCTTCGACACGGTAGCGAGGAAGCTCAATTTTCCGATCGAGTAGCGCGTCGGCAAGAGTCATATCCATCACGCGCTCTACACCGAAGGCGGATGTAAGGTTTGATTGCGGATCGCAGTCGACCACGAGGACCGATAGCCCAGCTCGAGCTAATGTTGTTGCGAGGTTCGACGTCGTGGTTGTCTTGCCGACGCCACCCTTCTGGTTGGCGATTGCAATCGTCACGGCCATGGGAGCCTCCGCATGCGCGTCACCCACCGACCCCCACGGCGACGATCAGGCGTGATGCTATGCCACCCGAATCTGACGAGTCAACATAATTATTCTTCAATTCGACTAACACCGAGGTGAGGCGACCCATGGTAGCCTCAAGCGTGCTCAAACCAAGACCTGGGCGCGATGGCGAAAATACTGAGGCTGGAGTGGCCTCCTCGCTTGCTGTGGATATTGCGCCCAGCCATCCGAACGGATTGCAGCTGCGGGCACCGGTCCTTACCGCGTCTGGCACGTTTGGATTCGGTGATGAATATCGGGACGTCGTTGACTTAGCTTGTCTAGGCGCCATTGTTACCAAGACGGTTACGCCTGAACCACGCGAAGGCAATTTAACGCCGCGTACGGTTGAGACACCAGCAGGCATGTTGAATTCAATTGGTTTGCCAAACCCGGGTGGCGATGGTGTCATCCGTGAAAAGGCATCGATGTGGGCTGATCTTGCGTGCCCCGTAGTTGTAAGTATCGCTGCAGACACTCAGCAAGACTGGACAGACTTAGCGGCTCGTTTCGATGGTTTGGATAATGTGGTCGCAATCGAGGCGAACCTTTCCTGTCCAAACGTGGCTGGCGGGCTCGATTTTTCCACGGATCCTGATAAGACTGCTGGTGCTGTCGCAGCTGTGTGTTCAGGCAGTTCGCTGCCTGTTATTGCAAAGTTGTCGCCGAACGTCACCGATCTTCGTCGAATTGCATGCTCGGCCGAAGCGTCGGGTGCTCATGCGCTGTCTCTAATCAACACGGTTTTGGGTATGGTGATTCACCCAGAAAGCGGACAGCCTTTCCTGGGAGCAAATTGGGGTGGCTTGTCTGGTCCGGCGATACGTCCGATTGCTGTGCGCTGCGTGTATGAAGTAGCGGATGTCGTATCGATCCCAATTATTGGAATAGGTGGAATCGTAACTAGGGACGATGCTCTCCAGTTTTTTCGTGCTGGTGCCTCAGCCGTTCAGATTGGAACTGCCACATTTCGGGATCCGCGTACAGCTGAAGGGATAGTGGCGGGGCTTGCGGGTTACCTAGAGCGGAATGGACACAGGTCTATCGTTGAAATTGTCCGACGGTCTTCACCAACAATTAACGGCTGAAGTGCACCTGAATTACATCGCAATTTTCGACGATGTAATCACGACCAACGCTTTGTAGTTCGCCGATCTCACGAAGCTGCGCCCATGATCCAGCTTCGACCAGCTTGCTTGCTGAGGCGACGTCCGCACGAACGAACCTGTCGGCTAAATCGCTGTGAATCGACCGGGCTGCATCAAGTGCCGACTTGCCGCGCGCGAGATTCCACGCATTGACTGACGACGAGTTTCCTGTGTAAAAGACGATGAAATCGAGCGCACCTTGTACCGCACGTCCTAGTCGAAAGGCGGCGCTGGAAGTCACTCTTAGATCGGAACGAAAGGCGGCGATATCCTCAGAAGGTAAATCGGGTAGATCAGCCTCGGTAGATCCAGCGATGACACACCATGAGATCAAATCGGCCTCGGATCGCTTTGCCTCGGTCGTTGCGGCTGCTTCGTCTGGCACATTGACGGCTACGGCAGTTGGTTTGGTGGTTAGTAGACCGTATTCACGGAGGCTGGCAAGTTCATGAGGCTCAAGAGTGTTTCCAATGTGGTGGCCCGACTCTAGGGTATGCGTTACCTGGTCGAGAAGCTCGAGCTGGTTTCCAGAAGTACGTCGCTCAATACGCGGTCCTGACTCGAGCTTTTTCCGGAGTCGATGTTGTGCTGGTTCAATCACACCCAGATCCAGTAGCGCCAGTTCCGTCCGCAGGGATGAGATCTGTTCGGTCGCTGTCTCGAGATTTCCATCACATGCAACAACTAACAGCAGCGCGTCTGCTGTACGAAGGAAGCCCACCCATTCGGGGTACGAGGGGGTGATCGTGGACAGTGCATGGCTTGGCGTATGCCAAAGTGTGAATTCGGTAGGGACGATTCGTGATGCAGAAAAGACGGATTGGATCGAGTGAAGTACGGGGTCGGAGATTTGAAGCGTTCCGGATTGAACATCGACTCTTCCATGGGAGTGCTGAACGATTCGTCGACCTACTACAGCGGTGAAGACTGATTCAATTCCAGTACCAAATTCACCTATGAGTGCGATGGTCGACAAAGTCTCGGTCTCCTACTGAAGTTCAAGGATAGGCGGGTTTCTTTGATATATTAGGCATCCACCTCAGAAGAATCTTAATCTAGGATGGAAGTTCCAGTGCCTTCACCGAAGGAACTTGTTCGTCAACGCCGGCGTGCAAAGCAGGTTCGTCGACAGCAATTAGTTCGTGGGCGAAATGTGCGAACACGATCGGCGCTCAGGACTGTCATTAAGCGTGCCGAGGTTGCTATCGACTCAGGTGATTCTGAGGCTGCTGGTACAGCCGTCCGATTCGCACAAAGTCATCTGGATGCTGCTGGACGTAAGGGTGTAATTCACCGAAGGCAAGCGGCTCGTCGTATTTCCAGATTGATACGCCTACTGCAGGCTGTAGATTCACGCTAACCGCCGCTGGCCTGAGGTCTTGAGGCAAGCCGCGCCGTAAGAACTTCAAGTAGGGCGTCTTTGTTTCCTCCTGTTGATTTAAGGGCCGCATCTGTTCGAACAACCTCTGCGTACATTGCACCGATTAAGCTGTCGGACATGCGTCGAGCTTGTTGCGTCAGGGTTCTTGCTCGGCTTGGCTTTACGCCTGCTGCTTGTGCTACGTCGTGTTCGTTTCCGCCTTCGACGACGACCTGTCTCGCAGTTGCGATGCGCCGTAGCGAGGTCGTAATGTCGTTAAGAATCAATTGATGTGGGGTATGTAGCGACAGCATGTCGTGAAGTACCGACAGTGCGTCGTCAGCGCGGAGGTCAGCAACGGCATTCATATAGTCCCAACGTGAATGTTCACCAATGGTTGCGGACGCGGTGTCGACGTCTTCTTCAGTGATCTCACCACTGAATCCACAAAACGCGGCCAATTTCGAAACTTCGCTCTCGATAAGCCCCGCGTGACTGGTTACCAGTTCCACCAAACGGGTCGCTGCAGGCGCAGATAGTTGAACATTCAGGTTGTTAGCGATTGATTGGGCATACCGAACAGCCGCGTCGCCGCGTAATGGCTCGAACCGCTGAATTCGTGTCCCACTCGTTTTAAGCTCACCAAAGTTCTTCGCCCGTGATGCTGTACGACGATCGCTAAGGTCGAGATATACGGAGACTGCGAGATCACAGGTATTCGCGCTGGGGTCACTTTGCTGAGTTGCGACAAACGCTGCTAGCCATTCGACTAGATGCTTAGATCGGGTTCCACTGGACGGAGCATTATCCAGATAAACCTTGCGTTGCTCACCGAACAACGACAGCATGCCGCACGCTGCGTTCAAGTCGTCCATGGTGGCCTTGGTTCCGTCAAGGTGGACGAACGATAGGTCACTGGCAGAGGGATGGCTGAGGGCTACGTTGACGGCGTGGCTCAGTCGTTGGTCGCGAAGGCCTAGAAATACAAATAGCACCGCGTTAGCCTACGTGTATGGGAATAGTCGCGCTAATGGGCTGATGTGTTATCAGGTTTGACAGCGACGGGTTGTATCCGAATCCTGTGTGCACGAGACAATGATAATAATGGGTACGGTGCATCTGAAGCTCAGGGTATGTAGGCGGAGGACCAATGAACTTGAAATCTGCTAACGACGAAGCGGACGTTGCTTATGCGGCGGTTCGCTCTGGATCCGCTCGATTACATGAGCGAGCGCAGTCGGTCTTGGCTGGTGGTGTGACGCACGATCAACGGATCCAGAATCCGTTCCCAATTATGGTGGCGCGAGCGGACGGTGCTCGCAAGTGGGATGTTGATGGTAATGAGTATGTCGATTACACCATGGGACACGGTGCGCTTATCTTGGGGCATAGTCACCCGCTTCCTGTCCAAGCGGTGCAGGCCCAGCTTGGGTTAGGCACGCACTATGGTGCTGGCCACGAACTCGAGATCCGATGGGCTGAGCAGATCAAGGCTCTTGTTCCAAGTATCAAGAAGGTCCGATTTCACTCATCAGGCACCGAGGCCACACACATGGCCATGCGTTTGGCTCGTGCTGTGACGGGTCGGGATCGAATAGTGAAATTCCAGGGCCACTTTCACGGCTGGCACGACTATGCCACGGTTGGAGTCGAGGAGCCGTACGAGATTCCGACTTCAAACGGCGTGCCTGAGGCGACGCGTAGCACGATCACTGCGCTCCCGACCGATCTTGATCGTGTTCGTGAGGAGTTGGAAATAGGGGATGTGGCGGCCGTGATTGTTGAGCCAAGCGGTGCTGGTTGGGGTGCCGTACCAATCGAGCCTTCGTTTGTGCAAGGTCTTCGCGAGTTGACGATTGAGCACGACACACTCTTGATATTGGACGAAGTCGTTACGGGTTTCCGTATGTCACCCGGTGGATTTCAGGTTCGGGCAGGTATCACGCCCGATCTTACGACCATGGCAAAGATCGTAGCTGGCGGTCTACCAGGGGGGGTTGTTGGTGGGCGCGCTGAAATAATGGATTACCTCGAAAAGCGCGGTGATCCGGAATGGGATCGTGGAGGACGCGTTGCTCATCCCGGGACCTATAACGGTAATCCTTTGTAGGCAGCCGCTGGTGTAGCCGTACTCGAGCACATTGCAGACGGTGCGGTACATCGGCAGATCAATAGTCTGGGTGAACGTCTGCGGCAGGACTTGCAGGCTGTTTTTGATCGGCATGATGTGGGAGCGCTGGTATATGGAGAGACCTCTTACTGGCATTTGAGTCTCACAGGCACGCCGGTCAAGAGTGGCTTGGCCGGACCTGCAGGATTGGCACTCCAGCGTGCGTTGATTTCTGAGGGTATACACATCATCTCGGGTGGTGGATTCGTTAGCGCGGCGCACACCGAGGCTGATATAGACCAGACCTCAGATGCTTTCGACCGAGCGCTGAGAGCGGTTGCTTCTGAAGGACTCTTGGGCTGAAAGATAGCTACAGAAGGATCTAATCTGAATGAACATCGAGGCGAAACTGTTGGATTTGGGTGTCGAGTTACCGGAACCGTCGATACCTCTAGGGGCGCCGCTGCGGGCTTGGAACATGAGCGGAAATTTGATATATCTCTCTGGAGCAGGGCCTACGGATGCTTCGGGAAATACGCCGGTCGGTAAGGTTGGTCGTGACTTTGATGTGGTGGAGGCTCAGGCGTTTGCTCGGTCCATCGCGGTGAACCATCTTGGAGTTTTAAAGACTGCTCTTGATGATTTAGATCGTGTAATGCAGGTTGTGAAGGTGCTCGGCATGGTCAACTGCACCGAAGATTTCACTGATCAGCCCGCAGTGATTAACGGCTATTCGGAGTTCTTCGTTGAGTTGTGGGGTGAGAATGGCCGTCACGCGCGATCGGCAGTTGGTATGGGGCAACTCCCGGGCGGTATGCCGGTTGAGATTGAGGCGATCATTGAGTTTTTGTAGTGGGATTCGTTGTCCGGGTATGGGTGTGGAGGTTCCTCGTCTACGAGGCGGGATCTGTTGCAATATAGAGGCTGTCCCGCCAGGACACGGGGACACGTGCAGTCGTTAATTCGTTGGGTTTCTTGAGGTTTGGTACGGGAACCCTTACATATCCATTGTTGAGCCCAAACTCGAAAATGCGGTTGGTCAGTGAGACGTCTTGTGCACAGTAGTCGATTACACGTTGTCGCTCGCACGGATTTTCTGTGCGCCAGAGCTTGGTCGCTTGGGTGCTGTCACTGAGCAATTTGCAGTCTCCAAACATGGTGGATGCAATGTGTTGCAGGCTCATGCCCTTGCGTCGTCCAGTCAATGCGTATAGAGACTCGAACAGATCAAGGGATTTAGCGCGCAAAGCAGTTACATCGGCGTAAGCGGACAGTACGGTTAGGTCGAATCGTTGTGAGTTGAACCCAACTAGGCATCGAAACGTGCTCAAATAATGAATAAGTTCTGATGCTTCTGGTTCTTCCCACACATGCTGCACCCCGTTGGCGTCGCGTGTGACGCAGACGGCGAGGCCAAAGCCCTGAATGTTTTGCCATCCACCACGGACTTCGTGGCTGAGTCGTAGAGTCTCGATATCGAAGGCAACGTGCTGTGCCGGGTCATTGCTTGTATAGCGGGTGGGCGACATCTCCACAGTATCGCCTATCGGATGTCGGTCCCCTAAGGGTCTCCGAATCGAAAAACATCTTGCCGCGAGGCGGGCTCACTGCTAGTGTTTTGAAACATTCGATTCGTATTCCGGTGCTTTGCTGTTCCTCTGATGGCAGCTGGAATGTTCGACTGGTTGATGTCTAGAAGAGGCGTTGACGGGGAAGAGTAGGCTCTCCCGGGACCCCAAGCGAGCCGGAGTTGGTGTGAGCCGGCGGGTTCTCAGAGCTGAATGTCGCCCCTGAGCTGGTTGGCTGAAAGGTTTTCTGCTAAGCCGATCCGGAGCCCTCCGAAAAAGGGGTTCGAGAGGTTCGATGGTTAATCGGACAAGCGGGGTGGTACCGCGGGTCGCTGCCCGTCCCTGATGAGAGGGACGGGTTTTTTGTTGTGGGATTCCGGATGCTAAAAGGATGGATGGCAATGAGACAGAGTGCTGTTTCGCGACGTGCGGCGCAGGTGCTGGGTTTTGTGGTCGATGTACGAGGCGGAGGCGCCGACTAGTCGTTGTCTCCGCTACCGGATCTAGACCAGACCACATTTGATTTCATTTCCTCGCCAGATTTCTCTTTCTCAGGAGTTCCACTGATGACTTCCAAGAACGGATCGTCCACGAACGGCTACAGCCCCAACGCTCTTGCCTCTCGCACCGGTGGTGACGTGGTGTGTGACGCTATCTTGGAGGCTGGTGTCGATGTGGTATTCGGAATGCCTGGTGGTGCTTCGCTACCGTTTTATGACACCCTTTACCGCTATCAGGATCGACTCCGACACGTTCTGATACGGCACGAGCAGGCTGCAGGATTCGCTGCGAATGGGTATGCGCGTGCGACCGGGAAGATTGGTGTGGCTACGAGTACCTCAGGTCCTGGTGCGACCAACATGGTCACATGTATGGCTAACGACATGATGGACTCTGTCGGTGTCGTATACATCACTGGTCAAGTTGCGCGGCCTGTAATTGGGTCGGACGCATTTCAGGAAACTGATATCACCGGAATTTCGATACCAATCACGAAGCACAGCTATCTAGTTCTCGATGTTGATGATCTCCCTCGCGTGATGAAGGAGGCGTTCCATCTCGCTGGAAGTGGGCGACCCGGTCCTGTCCATGTGGATATTCCCAAGGATATATTCTTGGAATCGACTACCGAGGTGGCTTCAATGGATCTCAACCTTCGGGGTTACCAACCTCCGAAGGTTGGCAATCGAACAATGGTTCGACGGGCTGCGGATGTGATTAATGCATCAGAGCGACCGGTGATTATGGCTGGTCACGGCATTGACATCTCTGGTGCGGCGGACGAACTCTTCGAGTTAGCGACCGGTGGGAACATCCCAGTTGTCTCAACGCTTCATGGAGTTGGTACGTTTCCTGAGACGCACCCCCTCTCATTCGGCATGCTTGGGATGCATGGGCTAGCCTACGCAAACTTCGCTATGGGACAGACCGACTGCATCATTGGCCTGGGTACTAGGTTCGATGATCGTGCTGTTGGGAAGGCTGATGAATTTGGACCTGATGCGAAGGTAGTCCATATCGATGTGGATCCTGCAGAGATCGGAAAGGTTCTTCAGACCGACGTCCCAATCGTTGGTGATTTGAAAATGACCCTTGAACATCTACTTCCGCTCATCGAATATCGGGAGCGCGTGGCGTGGATTGATCAGCTTAATCACTGGCGGGACGAACACCGGTCACTTGATATCCCTGAGAGTCCTGATTCCGTTTTGCCGCAGGAGGTCGTGCGTGCCATATACGAAGTTTCGGGCGGTAAGGCTCGCGTGGTCGCGGATGTAGGCCAGAACCAGATGTGGGCGGCGCAGCACTTCTGGTATGAGAGTCCACGGATGTTTTTCAGCGCCGGTGGTTTAGGCCCCATGGGATATGCACTGCCGGCTGCAATGGGCGTGAAGTTGGCTGATGATCATCAAGATGTTTGGTGTGTGACCGGTGATGGCGGTCTGTTGATCAATATCCAAGAGTTCAACACGCTTGCTGCGGAGGGTATCAACTTGAAGGTTGCTGTTCTCAACAATGCGCATCTTGGAATGATTAGGCAGTGGCAGGAATTCTTCTATGAGGGACGATCCATGGGTGCTTATCTGGACAACCCGGATTTTGCGAAGGTTGCACAGGCTTTTGGTCTCCATGGCATGAGTGCCAATTCTCGTGACGAGATGAATGAATCGATCCAGATGGCTCATGCACATGATGGTCCGGTTGTGCTGGATATGCATGTCGACCGCGTAGAAAACGTGTATCCGATGATCGTTCCTGGTACTGGTGTGTCTAGTGTGATTGAGGATCCGAGATGATGGAGACACAAGTGCATACCCTAGTGGCTACCGTGCAAGATCACCCTGGAGTTTTGACGCGTGTAGCTAGCCTCTTCCGGCGTCGTGGATTTAACATCGCCAGCCTCGCTGTCGGGCATTCCGAGGAACCGGGCTATTCTCGAATGACCATTGCTGTTGAAGGTTCCTCGGATGACGTCAAGCAATGTGAAAAGCAGCTCTATAAGCTAATCGAGGTTGATTCAGTTCGGAATGTAACTAATGCTCCCGCAATCACACGTGAGTTGGCCATGATCAAGGTCCGAGTTGGAGCGAGTGATCGACCAGCCTTGGCGGCTGCGGCCGATATTTTTCGTGGTGAGATTGTGGATGTAAGCAAGTCCTACATGATCGTGCAGATGACCGGTGGGCAAGACAAAATTGATCGGTTCATTAATGTGATTTCGGATTATCCGATTGAAGAAATCTCTCGAACCGGTGCTATCGCGATGGTGCGTGAAAGCGCCGACTAACGAAATGGAACATCCCATGGATAACGAAGTTCTCTATGAAAAAGACATCCTGAATGATGAATTGCGTGGCAAGAAAGTGGCCGTGCTTGGTTACGGGAGCCAAGGGCATGCGCACGCGTTGAATCTGCGCGATTCAGATGTCGAGGTTGTTGTAGGGCTGCGTGCTGACAGCAGTTCACGCGCTCGAGCTGAGGATGCTGACTTGGTGGTGATGGATGTAGGTGCGGCAGTCACTGCTGCGGAGGTTGTGATGTTGGCGCTCCCTGACCAGGATCAACCGCATGTCTATGCTGAACAGATTACGCCGGAGCTCAGGTCAGGTCACATGGTGATGTTTGCGCATGGATTTAATATTCATTTCGGGCAGATTCAGGTTCGGGATGATGTGGATGTTGCCATGGTTGCTCCCAAAGGTCCCGGGCATATTCTTCGAGACCTTTTTGTTGAGGGTGTTGGTGTTCCGGCTCTTGT
>PVBE012712058.1_pt1 | contig 11791 bp, 10 predicted proteins | sample 1631181 | NCBI WGS metagenome assembly PVBE01 (sample SAMN08397723, study PRJNA350692) | Marine metagenome, whole genome shotgun sequencing project. | isolation source: water | place: Pacific Ocean | collected 2012-04 | reverse complement strand
GGAGGAGGAGGAGGAGTACTTCGAGGAGGGCGCCTGCGAGGAGTGCGGCGCCAGCTATGGCCTGCTGTGCTCCGACTGCCCCGCCGACCGGCTGCCCGGCCGCTTCATGGCCAAGCTGGTCCTCATGGGTGGCCGCTGGAGCGGCAAGTACTACGCCGTGGACGGCGACAGCGTGCAGATCGGCCGCGAGGGCGAGGTGCCCATCAGCGACGGCTCGGTCAGCAGCCGCCACGCCGTGATCCGGATCGACGAGATGAAGTTCGAGCTGGCCGACCTCAACTCGACCAACGGGACGTTCGTCAACGGCAACCGGGTGAGCAAGCAGTTCCTGAAGAGCGGCGATCTCATCAAGGTCGGTAACGTCGAACTGAAGTTTGAGCTGACGTGATGGAGGGTCCGGTGGCCCGGCCCCCCCACGACGTCACCTGAGGGCGACTGATGGGCTCCAACTTGCCCAACATGGGCCTGCCTTGGTTCAAGCAGGAGTACGGTCGGGGCCTGCGGGACTATGACCGCCGGGGGCTCGAGGGGCTGCGGTTCCACGGCATGCGGCTCGAGGACTGCCGGTTCCGCAGCTGCCGCGGCGCTCGCAGCGACTGGGCCATGGCCTCGTTGACGGACTGCGACTTCACCGACGCGGACCTGGTCGGCGCCAGTTTCTCCCGCGCCTCGCTGTCCAGGGTCCGGTTCACCGGCGCCACGACGACCGGCTGGAACCTGCGCGACGTCAGCGCCCGGGACTGCGACCTGCGGGGGCTCGACTTCGAAGGGGTCGACCTGCGCGACGCCCGGCTCGAGTCCTGCGACCTGTCAGCCCTCGATCTGCGAGGCGTCAGCGGCTTGCACAGCACCGTCTTGCGCCTCGCCCGCCTCGTCGGCTCGATCCTGGAGCGCCAGTACCTGGCAGGGTGCGACCTGACCGCGGCCACCCTCACGGGCGCCGACCTGCGGGGCGCGGACCTGTCCTTCGCCCGCCTGGCCGGCGCCGACCTGCGCAACGCCTCCCTCGAAGGCGCCACCCTGTTCGCCGCCGACCTGTCCCGCGCCGACCTGCGCGACGCCAACCTCACGGGCGCCACCCTGACCGACATCAAGCTCGACCGCGCCAACCTGGCCGGGGCGACGCTGACCGACGTGATCGGCGCCCCGGCGGGCGGGCTGTCGGGGGCTGTGCTGGGTTAGCCCGCTCCGCCCGGCGCGTGGTCGGACAGGTTCACGCCGGGCATGCGCTGGGGGGCGGACAGGCCTTCGGCAGGGAGGCGGGCGGCGGCGCGGAAGGTGCGGACGGCGGTGTGGACAAGGGGGCGGGAGTGCAGGTCGCCGACGAAGGCCAGGAAGTTGCCGGTGGTCGGGTAGAACGGGGCCAGGACGTGGGGGTAGGCCTGGGAGTCCGGGGCGTCGCTGTAGAAGCCGAGCATCTCCAGGGAGAGCATCGCGACGATCCTGTCCTCGCGCTCGGTGCAGCCCATGGCGTGGACGCGGCTGCCCATCTCCTCGGTGCCGAACCACGGAGGCTCCTCGTTGACGAAGGCGACGAAGCGCAGGGTCCGCTCAGGCGCGGGGCGCGCGGACCGACCGAACGCCCGGGCGAGCTCGATCAGGCCGGCGGTGCCGGTGGCGTTGTCGTCCGCGCCCGGCGTGAACTCGTCGGAGTCGTAGTGGGCGCCGACGATCACGATCTCCTCCGGGCGGTCGGCGCCCGGCAGCTCCACGATGAGGTTGCGCGCCCGGACTGGGCCGGCGTCGCCGGTGACGTCGAAGGCCTCCGAGCGGACCGTCCGACCTGAGGCGGCGGCCAGCTGGGCTTCGACGTACTCTGCCGCCGCGCCGATGGCCGCCGGGCCGGCGTTGGTGTTGCGGCGGCCAATGGTGACGGACAGATGCTCGACGTGCTGCAGGAGGCGGGCGCGTACGGGCCGCTCCGCCTCGCTCAGCTCTGGCGACCCGGACGCGAGGGCCGGGGCGTCCTCACCCGGGGTCGAGGTCATCCAGGCCAGCGCGGCGAGGCAGGCGACCGCCGCTGCGGTGAAGACCCCGATGATGCGAAGGACGGCGAACAGCCATCCCTTCGGCGAGTCAGGCGCCAGCTGCATCTTCAAGCAGCGTCGGGGGGCTACCAGGCCGCCTCGCCGACGGCGGCCTCGGCCGCCTCCCGGACCCGCTTGTCGGGGTCCGACTCGGCCAGCGGGCGGAGGGCGTCGAGGACGTCGGGCGAGGCAGCCTGGGCGAGGGCCCCGACCGCGCCCAGGCGGACCTTCGCCGACCGGTCCTTGAGCATGCTCAGCAGGGCGGGTCGCGCGGCGTCGGGGTGCTGAAGGGCGAGGTCCCAGCGGCCGGCGACGGCCCAGAAGGGGGTCCAGTCCGGGGAGTCGGGCTCGGGGGCGGCGCCCATGGCGACGGCGGACTGGGCCGCCACCATGCGCACGTCGATGTCCTCGGACTCGTTGGTCAGGGCCGAGAGCAGCGCGGGGAGCGCCATCTCCTCGGCGCCCGGGGCGTCGGCCGGGAAGTCGCCGAGGGTCTCTGCGGCCAGACGGCGGCGGACCGGGTCCTCGTCGCTCCCCAGGGTGGCGGCCAGCAGCTGGATCTGGGGGGTCTCATCGTCCGGCGGCTGCCACTCGGTGCGCAGGGTCCACCGTGCGAAGCCTGCGTCGGTCCGGCTGGTGCGCCAGCCGACGGGGCGCCAGCCACAGGCGACGAGCGCCTGGCGGGCGGCGTGGCGCACGCCGTGGTCTCCGGCGATCAGGGCGCCGATCAAGGGGTCGCTGGCCGCCGGGTCGCCGATGGCGCCGAGCCCCTGGATGGCCAGCCGCTTGGCCGGGTGGGAGGGGATCGCCTCCACGGCCTGCACCAGGATGGGGGTCGCCTTGCGGCCGTGGCGGATGAGGGCCTGCAGCGCGGCCTGCACCACGCCGGCGTGGTCATCGGACAGCAACGGCGCCAGATCCGCCGGCGCGGCCGTCCTCGCCGCGGCTGCCCGCACCGCCGGGGCAGGATCCGCCAGGGCCTCCGGCACCTCCTCGGACAGCCCCGCCAGCCCGTCGCAGGCCGCCTCCCGCACCGCCGGATCGGCGTCCGTCGCCAGCGCGCGCAGGTGCTCCACGGCCGCCTTGCCGCCCGCGGCAGCCAGCGCCCGGGTGGCCGAGGATCGCCGACGCCGGTCCGCCCCCTGGTCGGCGGCCACGGCCTCGAGGCCCGTCACGGCGTCGGGGCCGCGGGACGCCGCCGCCTCCCACCGCTCCAGCTCGATCAGCCGCTCGATCTCGAGGGCCGTGCGATCGAAGTCGTCGCCCAGCAGCTTCTTGAGCAGGCTTTCGGCGACCCCGACGGTGGCCAGATCGCTGGACAGCAGGAGCACCGACAGGGCGGCGGCCGAGTCCGCGCCTGCGATCGCGGCCAAGGTCTCCGCCGCCTGGATGCGCAACGCCGAGGTGGCCGCGCGGGCTATGACGCCCTCCACCCGGGTCTGGGCCCCGGCGTCCTTGCGCCGGGCGACCGCTCGGAGGGCGGCTGCCTGGGCCAGCGGCTGATCGCTGTCGAGGGCGGTCGCCAGGGCCTGGTCGGCGATGTCGTCCCGGATGCCCGCGAGGAGGTCCACCGCGACGGCTCGTCCACCGGGGTCCTCGGCGTTGCGAGCGGCGGCGACCACCCCCGGGAGCCAGCGATCATCGACGTCTGCGGCTGCGGCAGCGCCCTCGGATCGGGCCCGCGGCGACAGCGCCGCCAGCGCCGCGCGAGCGGCTGCACGCACCTCCTCGTCGCGATCGTCCCAGGCCCGCAGCGCCACGGCCGCGCCGCCGGCGCCGCCGATCACCGCGGCCGTCCGGAGCACCGCCGCGCGGATCGAGGCCTCGGGGTGATCAAGCTCGCGTGCCAGCGCCGGGAGCGCGGCCTCCCCGGCGGCCAACGCCCCGCCCCAGTCGGCGCGAGCCACGAAGGCGGGCGCCCAGCTCGGTCCCTCCCCCGCGGGTACGCCGAGCTCGAGGAGCGCCACGCCGGCCACGGCGGCCAGCTCGCCGTCGTCGCCGTCGAGGAGCGCTCGCAAGGGGGCCTCGGCCCGCGAATCGCCGCATTCTCCCAAGGTCTCAGCGGCGCCCCGGCGTCGGATCGGGTCCTCGTCGGATAGCCCCTCGACGAGGACCGCCACCTGGTCCACCTCGTCACCCTCGGCCCACTCCGAGTACCGGTACCAGCGAGCGAAGCCGGGGTCGGTCCGCCGGGCGCGCATGCCGACCGGTCGCCATCCGCCGGCGGTCAGGGCCGCACGCGCCGTCTCGCGAACCGCCCCCGAGTGGTCCGCCAGGGCATCGTGCAGGGCGTCCCGGGCCCCGGCGCCCTTGAGCGCCGCGAGGCCCTGGGTCGCAAGCAGGCGTTCGGCCAGGTCGTTGCTCTTCAAGCCCCGCCGCGCCACCGCCACCGCGGAGTCGCCCAACGTCGCCACGGCCTTCAAAGCCGCCCGCCGCACACCCTCGGCCCGATCGCCGACGCAGCGCAGCACGGCCTCGACCGCCGTGTCGTCCTCGCCCAGGCGGCCCAGGGCGACCACGGCAGCCTCCCGGACACCGTCGGTCAGATCGCCAGTGGCCTGCACGAGGCCCGCCCGGCCCCCGTCGCCGCCGATGAGCCCCAGCGCCTCGGCCGCGGCCTGCCGCACCTGCGGCGAGTAGTCGTCGAGCGACCCGAGGAGCGCTGGGGTCGCCTCCTTGCGGCCGATCGCCCCCAGGGCGCGGGCGGCGCCGCACCGGGCGGAGGTGTTCCGCTGGTTGGTGCTGCGATCGTCCAGCGCCCGGATCAGGGGCCGCAAGGCAGCCTTGCCGAGCGCGGCCGCGTCCTCCCACCGCTCCAACGCGATGTGGCCGTCGGCCCGCAGCGCGCCCGGATCGGCCGCCTTGCCGAGGATCGCCGTCAGGGCCTCCTCGGCGGCGGCCTGCAGCCCGGGCTCGTCCTCGATGAGCGCCAGCGTCAGCCGCTCGACGGCCTCCTTGGAGCGGATGCGGCCCAGCGCCCGCGCCGCCTCCGTGCGCACCTCGGGCTGGGGTCCGTCGCGCACTGCGATGAGCAAGGCGGGGACTGCGTCTGCCAGCTCCATTCGGCTGACCGTCCGCAGTGCGATGAGGCGCACGTGCTTGGATCGGTCCTTCACCATCGACACGAGCCTGGGCTCCGCGCCCGACAGGGTGGTCATGGCCTCGGCGGCGGCGACGCGAACCGCCTCGTACCGGTCCCGGTCAAGCAACGCGCCCAGCGCCTCGGCGGTGTCCGCGGCCTTGGACCCCTTCAGCGCCCGCGCTGCCGCCGCCCGCACGCCCGCGTCCGGATCCTCGAGGCGCCTGTGCAGGGCCTCACCACGGGCGCCCACTCCGCACGCGGCCAGCGCCGCCGCCGCCGCCCTGCGGACGGCAGGCACCGCGTCGTCCAGTCGCTGGGCCACGGCGTCGGCCAAGTCGCCCGCGCCCAGATCGCCCACCGCCGTGACCGCGGCCCGGCGGACGTCTGCGTGGGAGTCGTCGAGCAGCGGCTTGAGCGCCTTGGCGCGCGCGCCGTCGCCGAGCCGACCCAGCGCTTCGGCCGCGCCGGCGCGGACCGCAGGCGCGCCGTCCTTGAGCAGCGCCACGAGCTTCGACGCCGCCTTGGCGTGCCCGATGTGGCCCAACGCCCGCGCCGCCCGCGCCCTGGCTTCAGGTCGCTCGTCTGCCAGCGCATCCGTCAGGGCCTTGGGCCCCGACTTGTGATCGCCCAGCGCCTGCATGGCCCGCAGCGCGGGCGCGCCGCTGTCGTGCAGCGCGGTCTGGAGGAGGTCCTCAAGCATGGTCAGGGGATCTGCATGCCTCCGGAGACGTTGATCTGCTGTCCTGTCACGTAGTCCGACAGCGGCGAGGAGAAGAAGAGCACGGCGTTGGCGATGTCCTGCGGCGCCCCGATCCGACCGAACGGGATCCGCCGAATCGTCGCCTCTCGGTGCTCTGCTGGCACCCCGAGGCCAGGATCGCCCTTGGCCTTGGGCTTGGTCATGCGCGTGTCCGTGAACCCGGGGGCCACCGCGTTGACGCAGATTCTGAAGCGGCCCCACTCCTGGGCGATGGTCCGCGTGATGCCCACGTTGCCCATCTTGGCGGCGGTGTAGTTGATCTGCCCGGGGTTGCCGCGGATGGCCGCCGTCGAGAAGAAGTTCACGATCTTCCGGACCTTGAGCACTTCGCCATGTTCCGACATCTCGGCTTTGGCGACATCCCGCATATACGGCGCGGCGGACCGGATGCAGTGAAAGGTGCCCTTGAGGTTGACCGCGATCACCAGATCCCACTCGTCGCCGGTCATCTTGTGGACCACGCGGTCGCGCGCCATGCCGGCGTTGTTGACCAGGATGTCCACGGCGCCGCCGCTGTCGGGCCACCGGCTCGCGGCGAAGGCCATGAGCTCGTCGGTGTAGTCGGAGTCGGCCACCGAGCCCGCGCTGATTGCCGCGCACCCGGGCGACCCCATCGCCTCGCACTCGGCCGCGACCTCTGCGGCCGGGGCTTCGTCCAGGTCATTGATCACGACGCGGGCGCCTTCGCGGGCCAACGTCAGGGCGACGGCTCGGCCGATCCCCCGGCCCGCCCCGGTCACGACCGCGGTGCGGTCCTCAAGCAGCGGCATCCTGCCTCCTCGTGCTGTGGCGGAAGATTGTCCACAGGATCTTCGTGCCGGCCCCTGCCACGCCTCGGACCGTCCCCGAGACCTTCGACTCGCCGGCTCTGCGTCGGTGATAGCTCACGGGCACCTCGGTGACGCGCAGGCCTAGGCGCGCAGCCTTGACCTGCATCTCCACCGTCCAGCCGTAGTCCTCGTCCGCCATTTGCAGCCGCTGTAGCGCAGCCCAGGACAGGGCCCGGAACGGACCGAGGTCGGTGTGGTCGGCGCCGTGGAGCACCTTGATCAGGCCGCAGGCCAGGGCGTTGCCGAACCGCTGCACCGTCGTCAGGGCGCCCGGCTCGAGATCGCCCAGCACCCGCGAGCCGATGACCATGTCGGCCTCGTCACGCAGCACCGGCCCGGCGACCAGGGGAAGCTCGGCGGCCCGGTCGGAGTGGTCGCCATCGATGAACACCACGACGTCCGGCGGCGCCTCGGCCAGCCTGCGCAGGCCCGCCAGGCAGGCCGCGCCGTAGCCCCGCTTGGGCTCCTGGACGACCTCGGCCCCGGCGCCCCGCGCTGCGTCGGCCGTGCCGTCGGTGGAGCCGTTGTCCACCACGATCACCCGATGGACCACGTCCATAGGCACCTCAGCGAGCACCCGAGGCAGCGCCACCTCTTCGTTGAGCGCTGGGATGATGAGGGCGACTTGCACGGCGCCGGATTCTAGCCTGAAGTTCCGCCATTCGATCGGTCGCACTGCTTCTGCTCGCCGCTGTCCTGTCCGCCGGATGTCCGCGCGCCAAGCCGGGCCCGTCGCGCACGCCGCGACGGGGGGTGGCGTTGGGCCTGTACGTGTCGAGCGCGGATCCGGCCGAGCGCCGGCGCTGGTACAGCACCTTCCTCGACGAGATCCGCGACGTCGGGGCCACCGACGTGTCCCTGGTGGTCCGCTGGTCCCAGGCCGACGTCACGGCCAGCGAGGTCGCCCCCAAACCCGGCGTGACCCCGCCTGACGAGGTCGTCAGGCAGGTGGCGGCGCTGGCCCGGGAGCGCGGGCTGCGGGTGTTCCTGCTGCCCACGCTGGACATCGCCCGCCGCCGGGCCGGCGAGTGGCGGGGGGTGATCAAGCCGTTGGACCCGGAGGCCTGGTGGGCGAGCTACGGCGCCTTCATCGGCCACTACGCCCGTATCGCCCGGGAGTCAGACGTCTCCTTGCTCGCGGTGGGATCGGAGCTGGTCAGCATGGAGCGCCACAAGGACCGCTGGGCCGACCTGATCGCCAGCGTCCGGGGAGAGTTCCGCGGCCGACTGACCTACAGCGCGAACTGGGATCATTTCGAGCCCGTGCCCTTCTGGAGCTTGGTCGACGTGGTGGGGGTGACCGCCTACCAGGGGCTGTCGCGCAAGAACGATCCCACCGTCGACGACCTCGTGGCGGGCTGGGGCCCCTTCCGGACCAAGCTTCGGTCCTGGGCCGCGCGCAAGGGCTACAAGTACCTGTTCACCGAGGTGGGCTACCCCAGCCGAAAGGGGGGCGCGTTCCGGCCCTGGGCATACGGTGCCAAGGCGCCGCCGGACCTCGATCTGCAGCGCCGCTGCTACGAGGCGCTGCGCAAGGTCTGGGAGGACGATCCGCGCCTGCAGGGCCTGTATCTGTGGAACTGGTTTGGCCGCGGCGGCGCTGAAGATGCCGGCTACACCCTGCGGGGCAAGCCCGCGGAGCAGGTGTTGCGAGCCTGGTGGGGTGGCCGCCGGCGTTGACGGGCGCGCGGTCGCAGGCTACACGCCACGCCGTGGCGACCACCTACCGGGACGCCGGAGTCGACGTTGAGGCGGGGCAGGCGTTCGTCCGGTCGATCTCGGCGCTGGTCGAGTCGACCCGCCGTGCTGGGGTGGTGGGTGGGATCGGCGGCTTTGGCGGAGTCTTCGAGCCCGACCTGTCGGGCATGGACAGGCCTCAGCTGGTCGCCGGCGCCGACGGCGTGGGCACCAAGCTGCGGGTGGCCTTCGCCGCCAATCGTCACGACACCGTCGGGATCGATCTGGTGGCCATGTGCGTCAACGACGTGGTCGTGACCGGCGCCGAGCCGCTCTTCTTCCTGGACTACTTCGCCACCGGTCGCCTGGACGCCGGCGTCGGGGAGGCGGTCGTGGCCGGTGTGGCGGCGGGCTGTCGGCTGGCCGGCTGCGCCCTGCTTGGCGGCGAGACCGCCGAGATGCCGGGCTCCTATCCGGATGGCGAGTACGACCTGGCTGGCTTCTGCGTTGGTGCCGTGGACGCCGGCAGCCGCCTCGACCAGGGGCGGGCCCAGGCTGGCGACGCCTTGATCGGCGTGGCCTCGAGCGGCCTGCACTCCAACGGCTTCTCCCTGGTCCGGCGTGTCCTGCTGGACGACGCAGCCCTGGCGCTGGACGCAGACCCCGGCGGCCTGGGCCGCTCCCTCGCCGACGAGCTCCTCGAGCCCACCCGCATCTATGTCCGAGACCTGCTCGACCTGGTGGCCTCGGGCGCGCCCGTGCACGGCGCGGCCCACATCACGGGCGGCGGGCTGATCGAAAACGTCCCCCGGATGCTCCCCCGGGGGCTGGGCGCCCGCCTCGCCCCCAGCGCCTGGCCGGAGCCGCCGGTGTTCGACCTCGTGCGGCGGCTTGGGGCGGTGCCCGAAGACGACATGCGCGGCACGTTCAACCTCGGCGTCGGCCTGGTGCTCGCCGTGCCGGCGGACGGGGCCTCCGCCGCCTGCGAGCACCTCGACGGTGCCTGGGTCATCGGCGAGGTCGTCGCCAACGACGGCCAGGTCGAGTTCCCATGACCCTGGCGGTGCTGGCCTCCGGTGAGGGGACCAACCTGCAGGCCATCGTGGACAGCGGCCTTGCGGTCGCCGTGGTGCTGACCAACCGGCCGGGCGCCGGGTGCATCGCCCGCGCCGAGCGCGCCGGTGTCCCGGTCGAGATCGCGCCCCACAAAGGGTGGCCGTCGCGGGAGGCGTACGACGCCGACCTGGTCGAACGGTTGCGCCGCCACGAGGTCGACACCGTCGCCCTGGCCGGGTTCATGCGGATCTTGAGCCCCGCCTTCCTGCAGGCCTTCTCCGGCCGGGTCGTCAACATCCACCCGTCCCTGCTCCCCTCGTTCCCCGGACTGCACGCCGTCCGCCAGGCGCTCGAGCACGGCGTGAAGGTCACCGGCGTCACCGTGCACCGCGTCGATGACGGGATCGACACCGGCCCGATCCTCGCCCAGGCGCCGGTGGAGATCCGGCCGGACGACGACGAAGACTCCTTGGCCGAGCGCATCCACGCCGTCGAGCACCGGCTTTATCCGCAGGTCCTGCGTAGCCTGGCTGCCCAATGACCGCGACCCCCCGCAACTACTTCGACGTCGTCGTGCTCGGTACGTCGCCTGGCGGCTTCGTGACCGCGGCGCTCCTGGCCAAGCGGGGCTACCGGGTGGCGGTGATCTCCGAGGACGCCCAGGTCCCGACCCCGCTGTTGATCCCCGGTGGGCGGGCGTCGGCGGTCCTGGGGTGGGTCTTCGGACAGCTCGGGCTCACCCAGGAGATGCGCAATCGCCTCCGCCGCCTGGCGCCAGGTTGCCAGGTGATCCTGCCGCGCCACCGGTTCGATCTCGCCGACGAGGCCGTGACGACCCGCGCCGAGCTCGAGCGTGAGCTGCCGGGCGACGAAGGGCTCATCGACAAGTGGCTCGAGACCGTGGGCGCCGCTCGCACCCGGACGGATGGCCTGCTGGATCCGCCGCCGATCCTCCCGGCGGAGACTTTGCGGGACTCGCGCACGTGGAAGGGCCGCCTGCGCTTCGCCGAGGCCAACGGCTCGACCCCCCCGACCTCACCAGCCTGCACCTGACCGCCGGCATCGACGCCGGCCACGCCCTGGAGGCCGTCGCCGGGGCCGGGGTCCGCTTCCTTTCGCTCCTGCGCCCGTCGGTTCGCCCCGGGCCCGGCCCGCCGCGGCTCTTCTCGCTGCTCGACCAGGGCGTGTGGATCATCGAGGGCGGCCGGGTCGCTTTCCGTGAGATCATGCGGGAGCGGCTCAAGACCTACGGCGCGGCGCTGCTCAACTGCGGCGCCGTCCGCGAGATCGAGCCATCGTGGCGGGGGGAGGTGCGAGTGGGTACGGACAAGGAGCCGATCGCCGCTCGCGTTGTCGTGCACGCGGGCGACGCAAGGGGCCTGCCCGGCCTGCTGCCTCCCGGGGGCAAGCGTCGCAAGCTCGAAGCGCAGGTCGAGGGCGCCAAGGAGGTGGCGCGATGCCGCGTCCTGCGCGCCCGGGCGCCGGCGGAGGCCCGACCGAGCGGCCTCGGGCCCCTCGCGGTGGCGGAGCCGTTGGACGGCGGCCCGCCCGTGCTGATCCGGACCGTCGAGCACGGCGATGAGTGCGTGTTCTCCGTGGTGTTCGAGGAGCCGACCAACCCGGCGCCTGACCAGCGAGTTCCGGCGGACCGGGCCTGGGACCTCCTGCTGTCCGTAGCCCCGTTCCTGGACGAGCACCTCCTGGATCCGCCCACCGTCGACCCGGCGAGCGTGCCGGTGTACGAGGCACCCCCGCTCGTCGCGGGCGCGGGCGGCGGCGCGCCCGACGGCGGCGTGTCGCTGCTCACCCACCGGACCCCCTACAAGCAGCTCTTCCTCGCCGGGCACCAGGTGCTGCCGGGCCTCGGGCTGGAGGGGGAGTTCCTGGCCGGCGTCGGATGCGCCGAGCTCGTGGCCCGGCAGGTCAAACGCAAGGATATGCTCGGACGATGAGCGGCGCCGCAAGACCGGTGGCCACGATGCGGTTGACCCCCGGCGAGGTGCGATCCATCAGCTCCCTGTCCACGGGCGACGCCTGATCGCCTGATCCCGACCGCGGGGTTTCTGATCGGCAGGATCGGAAATGCTAGGCTGGGCGTGGTTCATTCCTACCCGTTCGGAGACCTCCATGCGCCCCGTTCTCTGTGTGCTCTCGTGCATCGCGCTGTCCCTGTCGGTCGGTTGTGGAGGAGGAGGGGACGAAGGCGGCACGCCGGACTTTGGTGATCAGGGCGACGGCGGTGGCGCGGGCGACGACGGTGTCGCGCCGGACGCCGGCGGCGACGGAGGCTCGGACGGCGGCCAGGGCGGCGGCGACGCGGGCGGCGACGGGGGCGACGGAGGCGACGGGGGCGACGGGG
>PVBE012275091.1_pt1 | contig 11791 bp, 9 predicted proteins | sample 1631181 | NCBI WGS metagenome assembly PVBE01 (sample SAMN08397723, study PRJNA350692) | Marine metagenome, whole genome shotgun sequencing project. | isolation source: water | place: Pacific Ocean | collected 2012-04 | reverse complement strand
CCCGGTCGGTGTTGAACCGCTCCCCGCCGATCACCAGCGGGAAGTGCTTGCCGAGCCCTTCGCGGACGCTCGCGATGGCGGCGGCGAAGCCGGCCCGGCGCTCCTCGCGGAAGAAGGCTGTGTGTGACTCGTTCACGAAGGGAGAGTCCGGCTCGGGGTCCGGGACGTCGTCGCCGGTCGACACCGGCTGGCGCAAGAGCACGTCCGGGTCGGCGTCGTCGTGGAACTTCGCGCGCAGGAACCCCTCGTTCGACGTGTTCTCCAGCAGGCGTCGGACCAGGTACGCCATGCCCGGGACCAACTCACCGATCGGCACGTAGTCCCGGATGCGATACCCCATCTCGCGCAGGGAGCGCTTCTGGGGCTCGGCCATTCCCCACAATGCCTGAAGCTCGAGGCCGGCCCTCGGCACTCCGAGCTCCTCCGCGTCGGCGAGCGCGGCGGCGATCGACCGGACGTTGTGCGAGGCGATGGCGAGGCCGACGACATCGTGGTTCTCGAGCAGCACGCGGGCGCACGCCTCGTAGTTCGCGTCGGTCTCCCATTTGTTCTGGTAGACCGGGATCGGCCAGCCGTGCTGCTGAGCGTGGATGGTCTCGTAGTCCCAGTACGCCCCCTTCACGAGCCGCACGACCGGGCGGACGCCGGTGGCCCGGGCCCACTCGCAGAGCGCCCGGGTGTCCTCCAGGCTGTCTCGCAGATACGCCTGGATCACGATGCCGATACCGTCCCCGCCCCCGACCTGCGGGTGGCTGGCGAGGTGACGGTAGAGCGCGAGGGTCAGGTCTTTGACCGCGTAGCTCTCCATATCGAGGTTGACGAAGGCGCCACGCTCGCGGGCACGCGCCGCGATCGGGACCAGTCGCTTCTCGATGCCGGCGATCGACCCGGCGAAGTCGAGCGGATCGATCTGGGAGTAGAGCGAAGAGACCTTGACCGAGATGTTGACCCGCGGGATGGGGCCGCGATCGTCGGTGTCGATCAGCGGGTGTTCGTCCCAGTCGACCGCCGCGGCGGTGAGATCGTCGATCAGAGTCAGGTACCGCTCCCGGTACGCGTCCGCCTCCGGCTCGCTGACCGTGGCTTCGCCGAGCAGATCGACCGTGAAGGCCAGATCCCGACTCCGCATCGCCAGCAGCTCGGGGAGCGCAGCCGCCGCGGTCTCGCCGGCGACGAAGCTCCCGGCCATCCCGCGGATGTTCTTGTCGATCTGCCCGGCCGCGGTCTTCGCGACGAACGAGCCCGACGACACGCTCTTCAGGCCGAGCTGGATCCAGGCAGGGAAGTCCTGGTCCGGGCGACAGAAATACTCCTGCAGATGGCGGGCCACCTGCTCCGGTGTGTTCAGGACGGGGAACACGTCGACGAAGCGGAACATCTCGATCTTGAACGCCTCGTCCCGCATGGACCAGTCCATGATCTTCCCGTTCCAGAATTCCTTGCGGAAGATCGACGGCGACTCCTTCGGCATGCCGTCGAAGATCGCGTGACCGAGTCTCTGGATCGCTTCCTCGGAGGCCATGGCACCGGCGGGGATGCTGGGGACGAGACGCGCGCCACCACCGCCTACCATGCCTCGCGCTCACGCGCACGTGTGCGCTCTAGCGGCCGCAGGCCGTGACGAAGCGCCGTTGGTCGGGGTCCAACTGCGCGGCGCGACACCACGCATCGCGGGCGTCGTCCGCTCCGGTGTCCGTGCGGGCGTTCCCCAGCTGGAACCACGCCACAGCGAGCGTCGGATCACGCAAGACCGCCGCCTCGAACGCGTCGGCGGCCTCGACCGCCTTGCCCTGACCGAGCAACGCGCTGCCGAGGTTGTACCAGGCGTGAGCATCGTCGGCGCCGCTGTCGATCGCCGTCCGGAGCACGGTCTCGGCTTCGACCGCGCGGCCGGTCTGGATGTACACCACGCCCAACAGAAGGCGCGGCTCCGGGTTCGTGCTCGCCACGGTCGCCGCGCGCACGCAGTCGGTCTCGGCCGCGGCGTACTCGGCGTCCCGTGTACGCGCAGCGCAGAGGGCGACGTTCAACCCGGGGTGGTTCGGGTGCCGCGCCAACGCGTCCGACGCGAGGACGACCACGGCAGCGTAGTCTGCGAGGGCCAAGGCCGTCTCCGCCGCGGCGAACGCCCAGCGCGGGTTCTCCGGATCGGCTTCGATCGCCGCTCAGAAGTTCGCGTACATCGCCTCGACATCGCCGAGCTCGCGGTGGGTGTTCCCGATGTTCATCAGGTAGTGGGGGTCGCCGGGGCTGCGGCGCTCCGCAGCCTGGTAGCTCTCCAAGGCCTCGGCGTGGCGTCCCTGCTCGAAGAGGTTGAAGGCGAGCTGGGCGTGGCGGTCCGCCGTGGCATCCCGCTGGAGCGCATCACGAAGCCATTGCTCGCCCTCGGCGAGTCGACCGCTCCGGGTCAGGACGTCGCCGAGGGTCCCACGCGCCGCGATCAGCTGGTCGTTGAGCTCGACCGCCCGGGCGAGGTGCTCGGTGGCAGGCTCCGGGAACCCCGCTTCGCTGGCTACACGACCGAGGCAGAAGTGGCCAAGGGCTTCGCCCGGGGCCAACTCCACCGCCCGGGTGCAATCCGCGTCCGCTTCGGCGATGTTGCCGAGCCCGAGGTGAGCCATGCCCCGGCAATACCAAGCGAGGGCGTGAGAGGAGTCGACCTCGACGGCCGCGGCACACGTCGTCAGCGCGGTTCCGTCATCGCCCCGCTCGAGCAGGAGCGCGCCCAGGCAGTAGTGGGCCATCGGATCGCCCGGCGCGTACACCAACGCTTCGCGGCAGTGGATGTCGGCCTCGTCGAGCGCGCCGGTGTTCGTCAGCGCGACGCCGAGCCGCCAGTGCATGTCCTCGGAGTCGGGCTGGGCCTGCAGCCCGGCCCGGCAGTAGGTCACCGCGTCAGCCCACCGATAGCGAGCCACCTGCGCAGCGCACATCGCCGCGTACGCGGTAGGGTCGTCGGGATCGAGGGAGATCGCGACCGTGCAGGCCGCCGCCGCCGGCGTGAAGTCGCCCTCGACGACCAGCGCGCGACAGAGCAGGGTCTGGGCGATCGGGATCGTCGGATTGAGTTCGGTCGCCACGGTCGCGAGCTCCGCGACCGTGGGCCAGTTCCCATAGGCGGCCTCCACCGCCGCGAGGCCGGCGTACGCGGCGCCGAACGACGGCTCGGCCGAACGCAGCTGCTCGAACACGACGCGAGCGCCCTCCGGGTCGCCTCCCTCGAGGATCGCGTATCCTGACTCCACGACCGCCGCGAGCCCCGAGTCCTGCGCGAATACGCGGGCAGGAGAGACACCCGTCATCATGACGATGATCGCCGCGCTTGCGATCCGTTCGGCGATGGTCTGGGTTCCGAAAATCACGCTGGACCCCATATCACAGACGCCATGCCAGAGCTTCCAGAAGTCGAGATCATGACCCGGAACGCGCGCCGATGGACCGCCGGTAGGGCTATCGCGTGGTTGGAGATCTGCGACCCCAGACTTCTGCGCGCCGGGCACGAACTCGCCGAGGTGTCGCTCCCCGCGGCGGTGACGGGAGCGTTTCGGCGCGGCAAGCACCTCGTCGTGACCTCCGACCGCGTCGACATCGCGTTCCACTTCCGGATGACCGGCAAGCTCGTCGCCGGGGAGGGCGAAGGCCGCATCAGGGCCCGCTTGCACCTCGACGACGGGAGCTCGATCGCATTCAAGGACAGCCGGCGGCTGGGAGAGCTTCGGGTCTTCGAGTCCGGCGGCGGGCGCACCTGGCTCGACGGCCTCGGCCTTGGGCCGGAGCCCTATCCGGAGTGTCACGACGGTGGGTGGTGGCGCGACCGCTTCGCGGGAGTCCGTTCGCCGATCAAGCCGGCACTGCTGCAACAACACCGGGTCGCTGGCCTCGGCAACATCGTCGCGTCAGAGGTCTGTTGGCAGGCGAAAATCGACCCGCGGAACGCGACAGCGCAACTCTGCGCCGCGCAGTGGGAGCGTCTCGCCCGCGCCGTTCCGGCCGTCCTCACGTCGATCATCGACGCCGAGACCAGCGACGAGATCACCTACCTCGGCGAGGGTCGGGGCGACCCGACGGGGGTGTTCGCGGTGTACGGCCGCGCAGACGAACCCTGCAACCGGTGCGGATCGCCGATCGTGGCGATTCGGCAGTCGGGGCGGTCGACCTTCTTCTGCGACCGGTGCGTGTAGACTGGCGCCGTCGGCGCGCCCCCTTGCGTGCCCGGCCGGCGCGACCCGGCGGGCCGTCTCCTCGACACGGGGCCCACGGGCTTCTATCGTCGGGCCCAATCTGGTCACCGCTTCGAAATCCTCCCACGGGTGTAACGCGCCGCGATGTTTCGCCGCCGCCTCGACAATCTGATCGCGTTGGGCGCCTCGATGCTCTTCGCCGCGTGCACCGGGGACGGCGATGCACCCGTCGACTCGCAGAGTCCGGTCGCCCCGGCCCCGATCGAAGAGGAGCAGGTAGAGGCGCCCCCTGGCTCGTCGCTGCTTCCGGGTGAGTTCGAGTTCCGCGGCGAGCACGCCGGGCGCGAGGTGCGGCTCGGGTTCGTGTTCGACGCCGAGAACATGACCCGGCTGGTCGACGGGCAGCCGACCGCACACGAGACATACTCCGTGGTCGAAGACGGGCCGGCGAGGGTCGTGATCGACCTCGTCGATGCCGAGGGCGCCGTGAAGCGACGCGAGTTCGTCTTCTCCGGACCCGAAGTGCTGGCCGATGTCGCGGTCCCCGAGGTGGAATACGCGCGCGTGCCTGTCGACGTCGACGGCTCAGGGAGCGTTCCCGCTCCGGACTGAGCGCGCGTCCTCGACCACGGTGGCCGAGACACCCCCGGCGCTGCGCGTCTGCACCCGGTGGGCGGCGAACGGCCCGAGGGTCGAGATCGCCCAGATCGTCTCTGTCGCCCACTCGTACCGCTGTCCATCGTGGTCGATCAGCAGCACCGACCGAACTGAGCGCCATTCGGCGTCGAGGTCGGCGAGCGGCGGCGTGGCACCGGCGTCGGCGGCATCCCAGGCGAAACGGTACGGCGCGAGGGCGTCCCCGGTGTCCACCTCGATACTCACGTCGCCGGATTGCTCTCCGGATGCCGCGGCGAAGGGCACCACGGGGAGCGGGGGCACGAAGGTCACCCGCCGGCCGTCGGGGCCGGTGCTGACGAGCCACAGTCCGGCGGCATCGCAACGATAGAGCTCCGTGCCGAGCTCGATGCCCCGTTCGTCGCGCTGTTCGTAGCGCACCGCGAGCTCGTCCTCAGCGCCGCCGTCCGTGACGAAGTGGCGCAGCCGCGCGTCGACGACCGGAGGGAGGAGCGACGTGACCTCGGCTCGCGCCATCTTGATCGCCGGCAGGTCGAGCGGGCAGCCCGCGCGGCTTTCGCCCGTCATCACCGTCGTGGGCTCCAGGACCGACGTCGCCGGGGTCGGAGTCAGCGGGGCAGGTTCGACGACCTCGGGTGGCTCGTCTGGCACGACGGGCGTGCCGGAGCAGGCGACGGCGCACGCGCAGCAGGCGGCGAGGGCGAAGGCTGCGAGATGAGGTGGCGAGAGTTGCACGGGGTGTGTTTGGCGTCCGGATCTCAGGGCTCCGCTCTCGTATAGCCTTCGCGTACGAGGCCGTCGACCCGCCCCACCGATCGGATGGCCCGCAACTCGCCGTCGGTGGCGTTGACCCGCTCCCGGTCCTGTGCCACGTGGGGGCCATGCGCATGCGTGAACACACGCTATTCGTGCGACTGGCGACGCACCGCGACCTCCTGGACCCGGGCATCCATCTGGATCTCGTGCGGTCTGCGGAGGACCTGACCGAATCGGAGTTCGAGACCTTCCGCGACCTGGTTCCCGCGCGGATGCCGACGCACCCGCTCGCCGGTCGACGTGCGGAGTTCCTCGACTGTCACGTTGGCGCGGGCATGCACCAGAGCGCGCGATTCGAGCTGACCGGGCCACCGGAGGCCCCGCTCCGCCGGTTGGAGTTGCACGCCGCGCTCCATCCGTATTCCGGCGCGTACACGACCTTCGTCGACCTGCGGCTCGACGTCGCGTGGGCGTTGGCCAACATAGCCGCGGTCGACGACGTCGTGCGGCATTGGATAGAAGCCACGGAGCCCTTCTCGGTCCACGCCCATGACACCGACGACGACGCGATCCAGAATTGCGGCAACGTCGGGATGCTCCGGCGCGGCTTCGGGGTCGAGGTCGAGTCGGTCGATCTGGCTGCGAATCCTGGTCGCGAGGTGAACCGCGGACAGTTCCGATACTGCGTAAATTGGCTCACCCACTTGGGGCCCGAGCTCCTCGCCAAGCTCGACTTCGATGCCAGTGACCTCCCGGTCCCGGTCGAGGAGATCGGGGGTGGCATGTTGCTGAAGCTGGGGCCGGATCCGGGCTCGCCGGAGCTCCCGGAGCGCCGCGAGGTCCAGGCTACGGTGCGCGAGGTGCTCGGATTCCGCGAGGTCGGCGATCGAGATCGCCGCCTGTGGGGGTATTGGCAGAGGAAGGCATGACGGCGCTCCAAGCGGACATCGACGCGGAGCTCCGAACAGCGCTGGGGCCGCTCCGCGAGCGCGCCGAGCGGGCCTTGTCGGCAGCAGCGGCAGATTGGACGGGGCCCGAGGACCTCGTCGGCGCGATGCGTCACGCGTTGTCGGGAGGGGGAAAGCGGATCAGACCGGCCCTCGTGCTGGCGACCACGCAGGCCGCCGGTGGCGCGGTCGAAGACGGAGAGGCAGCGGCGGTCGCTCTCGAACTCGTCCACACCTACAGCCTGGTTCACGACGACCTGCCCGCGATGGACGACGATGCGTTGCGCCGCGGTCTGCCGACGGTGCACATCGCGTTCGGGCAGGCGCTAGCGATACTCGCCGGGGACGCGCTGTTGACCGAGGCGTTCCGGCATCTCGCTGGCGCGAGTCGGCCGCCGGAGTCTCGGCGATGCCGGGCGGTCGCTGTGCTGGCGGAGGCCTCCGGGCATCTGGGGATGGTCGCGGGGCAAGCCCGGGACATCGCGGTGCCGGAGGCGACCCTGGCAGCGTTTCGAAAAATGCACGCAGATAAGACGGGAGCGCTCTTCGTTGCGGCGTGCCGATTGGGTGCGGTGTGTGCCGGAGCGGCGCCGCGGGTCGAGGAAGCCCTCATCGCGTTCGGGCGTCATCTGGGCGAGGCGTTTCAGGTCAGCGACGATCTGATCGACTACTTCGAGGAGCGAGAGGAGGGCGCGCACGAGACCGAGGTGAACGTGGCCACCCTACTCGGACCGCGCGAGGCCGCCGAGTTGGTCGCCCGCGACGTGGTCGCCGCCCAGCAGGCGCTGGCGTCGCTTCCCGGCGACGGCGCAGTGCTGTCGATGGTCGCGCGTTGGGTCGACGAACGCGCTCGGCGCACGCTCTCCGGGGCGTCCGGGTGAGCGCCAAGGTGCGACTCGACCGATTGCTGATCGACCTCGGGCTGGAGACGAGCCGAGAGCGCGCGCGCGCCCGGATCATGGCCGGCGAGTGCCGGGTCGACGACCAGCCGGTCACCAAGCCGGGCACGCGGATCGATCCGACGGCACGCGTCGAGCTCGTCGGCGACCGCATCGGGTACGTGTCGCGGGGCGGATTGAAGCTCGCCCAGGCACTCGAGGCGTCCGGACTCGACGTCACCGGGGTCGTCGCGCTCGATGTCGGCGTTTCGACGGGCGGGTTCACCGACTGTCTGCTCCAGCACGGCGCCGCGAAGGTCTACGCCATCGATGTCGGCTACGGGCAGCTCGCATGGAAGCTGCGCACTGACCCGCGCGTCGTCGTGATGGAGCGCACCCACATTCGGGACGTCGCTCGAAGCGCGCTGACCGACCCCGTGACCTTCGGCGTCGTCGACTGTTCGTTCATCAGTCTGAGGAAGGTCTGGCCGTGGATGCGCGAGCTACTCGTCCCGGGAGCCGGGGTCATCGCGCTGGTGAAGCCACAGTTCGAGGCTGGGCGGGCCCGCGTCGGCAAGGGAGGGGTGGTCCGGGACCCGGGCGTACGCGGCGAAGTCGTGCACGAGGTCAGGCAGGCGCTCGCCGAGGCCGGCCTGCGGGTCGAGGGCGGAGTCGACTGCGCGACACACGGTCCCAAGGGGAACGTGGAGTACCTCCTCTGGGGCCGAAGCGAGGGGCCGGTCAACGAACCGGCGTCGCCTTCAACGTGACCTTGCCCGCTCGGACCGCGACCTCGAAACGGACGTCTCGACACCCGTAGCGGTCGATCAGCGCCGAACGGTTGCGATCGAGTTTGGCGACGAACCGGTTCACCGTCAGGCGCGCGGTGTCCTCACCGGCCTCGTCCTTTGCGGCGACGAACTCGTCGAAGAGCGCCTGCTCGACGTCGTCCGGCGGGCGGCTCGACTGCTCGCGTTTCGGACGAAGCTCGCGGAGTCGCGCCTCGGCAGCGGCGAGGACCGCGTCGTGGTCGCGCTCCTTGCGTTCGGCAGCGGCCTGCGACGCCAGATCCTCGATCGAGACGCGGGGCACGGTGGCCCGCTCCGAGGGGCTCTCTTCGGGGGTCTCTTCGGTCGCGTCACCCTCCTCGTGGAGGGCGGCGGCGTCAGGGTCGGCCTGGTCGAGCGCGGCGAGCGCTTCGCGAAGGGTGGGTTGGGCGTCTCGTGTGGTCGGCGTGGACTCCACCGCGCGGTGCGCCCCCGACGAGGTCGGTCGCGCGGCCGCTGCAGGCAACGGCGGGGGTGTGATCTCCGGCTCGGTGCGGGGGGCAGACGTCGGCGCGCGGGTTTCCGGCGCTTCATCAGCTTCGGCAGAAGCTGTCTCCGCTCCGGAGTCCCAGCCGTCGGCGGGGAGCTTCGGTTTCGACTCGTCTGCCTCTGCGGTGGGCGCCAGCTCGGGCTGTTTCGCGGTCTCGACAGGCGCCGCCTCGTTTGCGGCAACGTTGGGGAGCTCGTCGACGATCGCGTGTGGCGACCCGGTCTCGGTCGGCACCGTCGCGTAGTTCGCCGACATCTCGGCGCGCCGGAAGGCATGCTCCTCTGCGGTGGCGACGAACTGGAACATCGGCGTCGCGCCACGCGGCTTGCCCTCGATGGCGTCGAGGATGTCGTCGATGCCGTCGTCGTCGAGCGCTTCCAGGGCACCCGGTGGGTCGGTGTCGACCGCTGCTTCGTTCCCGGTGTCGACGCGCGTGTATCCGACGGGCACGTCAAGCACCAACCCGATCAACGTCTTCTTTTCCGAGGGCGGTTCATCCTCGGGGGGCTGCGGCTCCGGCTCTTTCGGCGGATCCGGGCTCGCAGTCTCGGCTTCGCTCGCGACGGCGTCCGCGGTCGGCTCCGGAACCACGACCTCGTCTTCGTCCGCCTCGTCTGGGCCGAGCGTGTGGAAAGCATCGGTGCCGAAGGGAGTCTCCGGACGCGGGGGCTTCAGCGCTCGCTCGGGCCGGGTCTCGGCGGGCGGCGGGGGCGCTTCGCCCGCCTCGGGGGTGGTGTCCTGGTCGCGCTCGTCGACGGCGGCCGCCGCTTCGTCGAAGAATGCGTTGAGGTCACTGGCGACGGCCTCATCGAAGCTGTCGTCGGGGGTCAGTTGGTGCACACCGGGGTCCGCCGGCGCGGGCTCCGTGGCAGGCTCCAGCTTGTCGAAGACGGCCTCCGACGGTGCGCTCGACGTGCCGCTGAACGACGTTGCGGGCGGGTGAATCTCGAAATCGAGCGGTGCTCGCTCGATCGGCGCGGGCATGGGACGGACGCCCGATGACGTGTCGACGTGGAAGATCCGCGCGGCGCCACTACCTTCCGCGGTACGCGCACGCCGGGCCAGTGGTGTCTGTGCCCGATAAGCCTCGAGGAAGCCGTTGAACGCCTCCGCGACGGGGCGGAGCCACGGTCGGTAGTCCTTGCCGGACAAGGGCGCCGGATCGTTCGCGGTGGCGTCCTCGCGAATGCGGCGCGCAAGGTCGCGCGTGGATCGCTCGAGGCCGGTGTCGAGGAAGACGAGCCCGCCGAAGAAGAGGATGAGACCGAGCGCCAGCATCAACCACAGGTCCGAGGCGTTCTCGTCGAACGCGCGCCCCTGCGCGAGCACGGCGAAGAGATTGTCCGCGACGCGGATCCCCTCGACGATGGTTACGACCCCGACCTCGGGGCCGGACCCCGCAGCCGTCTCGGCGGGCTCGGCGATACGGAACGGCGCCAACACGACGACGTGGTCATCGAAGTCGCGCCGCTCGCTCAACAACAGGCGCCCGGGCAATCCGATGGTCGACGATGTCGTGCGACGGACCACGGCCTCGACCTCTTCGAGGACCCGCTCGTCGGCCACGTTCGAGGCGAACACGTCGAACCCCACGAAGTAGGCGGTGCTCGAACCGGTGCCAGAGCGACGCTGAGCGACCCGGGCTGCGTCGTACTCCTGCACGAGCACGACCGCGCCGAGCGTCCGCCCCGTCGCGCTGGTGATCGGCTCGCTCGCGGTCGCGAACATCCGACCCATGACTGCGAACATCGTCGACCCCGGCTCTCCGGCCGAGAGGGTGGCCCCCGCCGCGCTCCGGTCGACGAATACCGAGGGTTCGATCGTGGCGATCCTGGTGCGGGAGTCGACGATCGCTCCGGTGGTGTCGAGGAGAACCAGCGTATCTACCTGGGCGCCCGCGCTGTTCCACAGCCCGTGCGACGCCTGTCTGAACATCGCGGCCGGGTTGGTCGTCGCTCCCGGACCGAGCGCCGTGCGCAAGGATGCGTCGGCGGAAATGCGGAGCGTCAGCCCATGACGCTCGGCGTCCGCCGACTTCTCCATCTCCGCGATCAGCAAGCTCTCTACCCGCGCCCGATCGGTGAGCGCGTCCTCGTTGAACTTGGTGACCACCGCGGGCGCGAGACGCGCCATGCCGAGGGCCAGGCTTCCAGCGAGGACTACGACGAGGAACAGAAGTCGAAACGCGTTCATACTGCGAAGTCGCTGAAGAGCATGTGCGGCGTCGTTCGTGAGACGATTCCGCGCGCACGAATTAGACGCTGGCTGAAGTAGGCCAAGCTTACGCCCCGCAGAAGTGGGGTGTCAAACAAGCGGCGACGCCTGACGTCCCCGAAAACCAAGAACAATCGCTAGGCACGGCGCGGCGTACTCGAGCACACGAACCCACAACGGATCCGCCCAACGGCCTGCATCCGACATCGAAGCCGGACCCCAGAACGCGAGCATCACGCTCGCACCCCACGCCAGACCGACCGGGGAGCCGGCGCGGAGGGCCGGAACCAGCAGCCAGACCAGGTACCAGGGGTGCACCACCGGGCTCGTCAGGAATAGCGCGAGCAACAGCACCGTCGCCGACCGAGCCGCTGGCCAACGACGCCGATGGATCGTCCATCCGACCACCAGCAACGCGAGAAGCGCGACGGCCCGTGTCGACGCCCCCGCCAGCTGGGTCCGCGTCACCCACGCTTCGTGGTGGTCCTCTCCGTCGAGTCGTCTTACCCGGCCCGTGCGAGCGTTCCATCGCGTCAGCGGCTCGAGCTCGACCACGTCGGGGACACCGACCGAGGCCAGCACCCGATCCGTCGCGGCGCCGACAACGGCCTCCGGTCCCGAGTTGTATCGCCAGGATCCGGCGTACGTGCCGAGCGAGCCGAGGGACTTCGAGCCCAGACCGAGCACCGGCGTGTACGTGGCCAGCAACACCCCAGCGGCGACCGCCAAGACCGCACGCCACGCCCGAACGCCGTGCCCCACGCAAACGCCAGGCACCGCAGGAGCCATCAAAAGAGAAGAAAGGGCGCCCCGAGCCGGGGCGACACGCGACGCCTAGCGCCACGCGTCGGTCAGTCCCTTG
>PVBE012831330.1_pt1 | contig 11792 bp, 11 predicted proteins | sample 1631181 | NCBI WGS metagenome assembly PVBE01 (sample SAMN08397723, study PRJNA350692) | Marine metagenome, whole genome shotgun sequencing project. | isolation source: water | place: Pacific Ocean | collected 2012-04 | reverse complement strand
CGGACGCAGTCCAGACTGGCCAAAAAGTCCAGGTTATGGCGCCCGCTGAGCCGCCAGAACAAGCTACGCTCGCTGGCCGCGGAGAAGCCCACCGCGGCGCGTGTGAGCGCCCCCTCGCGGAGCGTGTCGTGGCCCTCCACTCGCACCGTCCCGCTGGTCGGCAGGTAGAGTCCGGCGATGAGCTTCATGAAGGTGGTCTTGCCGCTGCCGTTGGGGCCGGTGAGGCCCACGGCGCGCCCCGTTCCCAGCTCCAGGGTCAGGCTCCGGAACACCTCCTTGGAGTCGGTCCAGGGGGAAAGGCCGAAGAAGCCCGATCGCCGTGAGCGGTACACGCGGCGCACATCCTCCAGGGCGATCACGGGGCCGTGACCGGGTCTCGCCGTCCCCTCGCACGCAGCCGCCCGCATCTCAGAGGATCCGCTTTTCATCGTTGAGGATCAGCGATTGGCAGAACGGCAGCGGCGCGCCGCCATGGCGAGGCATGTAGCCCGACACGCAGCGCTTCATCTCTTCCAGGTCGATGCTGTCGCGGTCCGGCCAGGCGCGCAGGCGGATGACCAGATCCTCGGTGAGCCCGCCACCGACCCGCAGGACCCCACGCCGTGCGGCGTCCTTCAGCCCGATCCGCCGGCGCCACCAACGGGCCCGGGCAAGCCCGGCGCGCGGTCCCCGGCCGTGGCGCGCCATGGTCCGTTGGAGGTAGCGCCCGAGGTCGATGTCCAGGTGGCAAGGCATGGAGCCCGCCACATAGGCAAATCCCCCGCCGGCGCCTCGGGGCGTGCCATGGCGCACCAGGTTTTCAGGTGTCTCCCCTAGCGCCGAGGCCACCCGGCGCAGCAACTCGGAGAGGAACACCTGGCCGCCCCGTCCCCCCTTATGGATCCGCCGCTCCGGGCGGATCCGGAGCTGGCGCACTGCGTCCCCGTGGCGCAGGCAGTAACGGACCACCGGCTCCACCTGCTCCTCGCTGACGCCGCGCACGAAGAGCATTGACAGCACCGTGTGAAAGCCCAGCGCGCGCAGGTTGCCGAGGGCGCGCAACTTGGGGGCCAGCAGCGGCGATCCGTTGATCCGCCGGTACACATCGTCGTCGAACCCGTTGAAGGAAAAGTGAACCCAGCAGAGGCCCGCTTGCCGCAGGCGGGCCGCGTAGGCGCGGTCGGCAAGGCGCAGGCCGTTGGTGATAAGCACCGGGATCTTCCCTCTGGCCAACACGTGACCGATGATCCGGGGTAGGTCTTGGCGAGTGGTGGGCTCGCCGCCGGTGAGCCAGATCATGCGCCCCGGGAAGTCGTCGATCCACCCCTTGAGGGTGGCCAGCGGCACGTCGGCCCGGCCGCTCCGGGGCATGTAGCAGACGCCGCAGTCGAGGTCGCAGCCGTCAGTGACCGTCAGCGCCAGGCTATGGAACGCGGCTGCGTGGTCCGCGCGCGCCGGGTTGTACAACGTCTGGTAGAGGGCCTGGTCCTCCTCCAGCGGCACCTCGGTCGGCCCGTGTCGCGGGCAGCGCTTGAGCATCAAGATTCGGCCAGCCCTCTTGACCACCCGAGCCTCCACCTCGTCGAGGCAGACGCTGCACAGGCTGCGGGTCCGCTCCTTGAGGATGGTGTCGCCTGCGCCTTTTTCGAGGGAGAGATGTTTCTTCAGGGCCGTCAACCTGGCTAGCGTAGTCTGCCCTCGGAAAAGTTTCAACCGTCATATGGAGGAGTGTGATCGTCTCGCCCTTTCGGGCATCATGGGCGCATCATTTTGGCCCTTGTCCGTTTCCGGCCTCGGGAGGACAGGATCGATATGCCTGGACACGTTGCAAACGGATGCCACGGATTTTGGTCGGCCTGGATACGGGCAATCTGTTATATTTATCAAACGGCATCTGTGGGGCGGAGCGACTGAATCTTCCCTCCCGCTGTTGGGCCCGTTAGGCAGAATCTTGAATCTCTCGCACACACTGCCGGTAAGGCGTTTCATGTATCGCGAGGCGTACTCCACCCGAACCGGAGCATTTTCTGCTGTCCTGCGCCGGGTCGCCTTCAACCTGCTGGCGCGTAACCCGAGGACCCTCAAGTTGCACCTCAACGGAGAGTGCAACCAGAGCTGTCCGGGATGTTACCTCGAGGCACCCACGGGGCCATCCGCCAGAGCGGAGGAGCTGTCCACTTCACAACTGCTGCGGGCTGTGCGGGAGGTGGACGCGCCCGGGACGCGCCTCGATCTGCTGGGAGGCGAGCCGCTGCTGCATCCGGCGCTGGACGAGATCATCGCGCAGGGCCGGCAGAACCCCAACATCGAGCAGGTCTTCCTCTACACCAACGGCACCCTCATCGACGGCCCACGGGCAGGCCGGCTGCGTGCCGCCGGCCTGCACACCGCGCTGGTCTCCTTGCACGGCCATGAGCCCGGGTTGCACGACGGCATCGTGGCCCGGCCGGGGGCCTGGGCGCGGGCCGTGGAGGGGATCCGGGCCCTGGGGGCGGCCGGGCTGCGGACTTACATCTTCGCCGTTGTGTCCGCGCCGAATCTGCCATATCTGGAGTTGTTGGACGGCCTCGCCCGGCGGCTGGATGTGGGGGTGATCTACTTCCCTCATGTGGCCCGGGGGCCGGACGATGCGCTGGCCCTGAGCGGGTCCAGCATCCGTTTGGCCCTGCGGTGGTCCCTCTCGCGAAACTATGTCCACGGTCGCGAGCTGCGCGAGGCGCGTCGCTGCGGACGCAGGCTCTGCCGCGCATTCACGGACACCATCTCCGTGCGGCCCGACGGGGTCGTGACCCCTTGCCCTTTTCTGGACCTCACCCTGGGAAACCTCAAGTCCGCGCCGCTGTGGCAGATCATCGAGGAGGCCCGGCACATGCCGGAGTTGCGCCGGTTCCTGGCCCTCCCCGATGAGTGCCGCGGGTGCACCCTGGCCCGCGTGTGCGGTGGGGGTTGCAAGGCCCGGCGGCAGACCCTCCTCGGTGACACCCGCGGCCGCGATCTTTTCTGTACCCACGGCCCCTTTCGGAGGCCTATCCCCGTTGACCAATATGACAGCTATCTCCCCCTCCTGTCCTGATCTGGCGCGCCGGGCCTCACCGGTGCTGCTGGTCTATGCCCCCACGGCGGGGCAGAGGATGCTACCCTCGCCACCCCTGGGTCTGGCCGTGCTGGCGGGTCACCTGCGGCGGTGCGGGGCGCGGGTGACCGTTGTGGACCTGGAGGCGCGGACCTGGCAGGAGGACTGCTGGGCCAAGACACCGGCGGCGCGTCTGGCGCGGGCGGCGCCGCTGCGGCTCAACAACCCCAAGCGGCCCTTCCTGGACACCGCGCGGGTGGAGGCCTTCCTCGGTGGGCAGCGGGATATGGAGATCGGGCGGGTCCTCTCTCGCTGGGAGGCCCACCTGCCGCGCGGCAGGTACACCCACCTGGGACTGTCGGTGATGAGCCTGCAACAGCTGGCCACCAGCCTGTGTCTGGCCCGGCAGCTCCATCGCCGCGGCCGGCCGCGGGTGCTGCTGGGCGGATCCTACATCACCGCCCGGCTATCAGTTTTGTTGGAGCGCTACCCCTTCGTGGACTACCTGGTGCTGGGAGAGGGGGAGGTCACGTTGGAGCGCCTGCTGCGCGGCGAGGATCCCGGTTCCATCCCGGGCCTGGTCCACCGCGACCGCGGGCGGGTGATCCACAGCCCGGGGCGACCACGGTACGCCGGGGACCTGACCCCCGATTTTTCCGGCCAGCCGTTCCAGCTATACCGGCAAGGGGGGGCCGTCGTGCTGCCCATCGAGATGAGCAAGGGTTGCCGGAACCGCTGCCGTTTCTGCATCACCAGCCGTAAGCCGTTGCAACTCAAGGCGCCGGGGCAGGTCGTGGAAGAGATGGCGCGAGGGCTGCGCCTGCACGGTGCCCGTCGCTTCATGGCCGTGGACAACGCCATCAACGTCAGCCAGGCGCACTCGGTGGCCGTTTGCGAGGCCCTGATCTCGGCGCGTCTGGACGTACGCTGGTCTGCCTACTTCATCCCCGAGGATCCAGGGCAGGAGTACTTCAAGTTGCTCCGCCGGGCGGGTTGCGTTCAGCTCCGATGGGGCCTGGAGACCCCCAGCAGTGCGACGTTGCGCCGCATGGGCAAGCAGATGGATCCGGTCGCGGTCTCCCGGGCCCTGGGGGCGGCCCACGACTGCGGCATCTGGAATCACCTCCTGTTGATGGTGGGCCACCCCGGTGAAAAACTGGTCGACCTGGCCCGGGCCGTGGCCTTCATCTCCCACAACCGGCACGCCATCCGCAGCGCCCTGGTCTCGCCTCTCGACCTTCAGCGGGTGGACCTGTCAGATGCCTCGGAGGAAGGGTACCAGGACGGCGAAGCCCCGGTGGCTTCATGCGAGGCATTCGGTGTCACCTACAGGATCCTGCGGAGCCCGACCGCGGCCCTCAAGCGCCGGCTGCTGGGCCTCGTGCTGGCGGGATGCGGAGTACGGTACCGGCGCAACTTCAGCCGGTGGAAGGACCGCGTCGACCGCGACCAGTTCATCTTCCGCGCGCTGGCCGAGGCCTGAGGATGGCGCGGCGGCTCACAGTGTCTCTGCGGCACAAGCTCCAGGCGGTGATCGACGCCACGGGTGACGCCAGGTGGGTGCGCCGTCACCGCCAGGTGCCCCTGTGGCGCCAGGCGCGGGATCTATTCGCCCTCAAGGTGCGGGGGGTTGGCGCGGGCACCTACTACACTCACGGACTCTTCGACCGGCAGCGCTTTCCGGACCTGGACACCATGCTCACCTACCGGGACCCCACCATTGCCTCGCGAGAGTTCGCGCATTTTACCCTTCCCTGTTTGCACGGCCTTGGAACCCGCAAGCACCTCCTGTACCGGCTACTGCCGGCGTTTGGCCTGCCGGTGCCACAGATCCGGGCCATCTACAGCCCCGCACCCGACGGCTTCGAGCGCCACCGCGCGTTGACCTCGCCGGCTCAGCTGGCCCACTACCTGGAGACTACTTCCGAGATGCCCCTGTTCGGCAAGCCGTCTTGCTGGAAGCGGGGCCAGGGGGCCCGGATCCTGTCGGAGCGGGTAGGGCCGGGACAACTCCTCGTGCCGGGCGGCCGGCGGGTCTCCGTGTCGAGCGTGGTGGACGAAATCCACGCGGTGGCCACGCGGCGGGGCACCTATCTGTTGACAGAGCTTCTGCGGCCGGACGAAGCCAGCCGCGCCCTGTGCGGCGACACCCTGGCCACCCTGCGCGTTGTCGTGCTGGTCCGGCGCGGAGAGCCGGAGATCCTGTCTGCGGCGATCTTGCTGCCTCGTCAGGGGCAGCAGGTGTCCAACTGGGACGGGGCGCAGCGCAAGGCCCTCTGTGGGGCCGTCGATCCGGAGACTGGGCGCGTATCCGGGGTTCTTTCATCCCTGGGCCCTGATCGCACCTACACTCCGGTCCACCCCGACACCGGCGCGCGGGTGGAGGGGCACACCATCGCCGGCTGGGACGACGTCCAGACCTCGGTCTTCGATGCCGCTCGGGCCATGTCTCCGTTCCGAATGCAGCACTGGGATGTGGCGCTCACATCCCGTGGACCGGTCTTTTTGGAGCTGGAGCTTTTGGCCTCGGAGCTGCCGATTCAGATGCACGGGCCCCCCGGCGTATATCGGGAGCAGTACCTCAGCTTCGCCCGCACGCACAAGGTGTGGTGAGGGATGCGCGCCGAGCAGACACAGATTTGCCCCTTCTGTGAGCGGGTGGTCAGGCTCGAGGCCGTCAAGTGCCGACACTGCAAGGAGACCCTGGACCGGCGAGCCCTGGATCGCGCCCGGAAAGCAGCGGCAGCGCCTGGTGGGCCGGGCCATCTGCGCCACGCGCTGCGCCGGCCCGGAACCTGGTTGGGGGCCGTGATGTTCATGGTGCTCTCGATCATCGGCTATCGTTTGATAACCGACGAAACCAACGCCGTGCATGTGCTGGGGCTCTACCAGGGCATGCCGTGCGAAAGGTTCGCCCGGCGCCTGATGGACGGCCACCGCCGGTACCTCGCGCTGGTGCGATACCACCGCCTGCCCGCCGGACCGGAGTACCGGACCAGGATGTCCCTCGCCGATGGATGCCGGCTCGCGACCGAGTCACACATCAAGAACCTCGGCTTTCTCACAAAAGGGGGAACAGCGCTCAACCTGATCTGGGTCTCTGACAATGATGAAAAGCTGGAGAGCTGGTCCCTGGATGTGTCCACATGGACATCTGTGTCCGGCGATCAACGTCGCCAGTTCGCGTTGATCAAGGGGAAGCTGATCCAGGGCAAGGACATCGGCGAGGATCTGTTTGGCGAGAGGGCCTCGCTGTTGGCGGAGGCGACCCGCAGTTTTCAGGCGATGTTACACACGGCGCCCTGTAACTCCTCCAAGAGGAAGAGGCGCTTCTGGGTGGTGGACGCTGGTGTGGCCTGGACCAGATGCAGCCACACATCACTGGTCACGGTGCAGTCCGTGCACCACCTGTTGGATCACTCCTTGAACAAGCAGTCCCTGTCCACCCTGCGGGAACGCCTGCGCTGGATGCTCCGGCGGGAAGGGCTGATGGAATAATCGGGCCCTTTACTCTCGTACATGCGGGACGGCAGCAGCAACGGGCCGCTGTCAGCGGGAGGTTTTTTTGCCCTCTGGCCCATTGACCTGGGCAGGTGCCTCCCTGGGGGGGGCGTCGGCCCCAGCGGTCGTCTCACCGGGCACTGCGGCCTCGCTCTTTTTTTCCTCGCCGGGTTGGGCATCCTCGGGGGGGGCGCTCCGCAAAGAAGCCCCTGCCCGTGTCGCTTCATCTCCCCTCTCCTCCGCCCCTGGCGTTGCGGCCTTCGTGGCCCGTGGCTCGTCCGTTTTGGTGGAGTCTTCCCTGGAAGCGGGGCGCCGGCTGCGCTGGACCGTGCACTCGTCGCCCTTGGTGATACAGTCTCTGAACTTGTTGCAAACGGTCACTATCTTGCGGCAGCCCCTGGAGTCTTCGAGCATTCTCTTTCTTTCAATTTCGAACCGCGCCCTTCGCGCCCTCTCTTCCACATCGACGCACGTTAGCTTGATGCAGCGGAGCCCCAGCGCGCAGTCGGCGGTTCGAGCGCAGGACTCTCTGGTCTTGGACAGGCGCTCATGGTTGCAGCCGTGTATGGTCAAGGCGCAAAGAACGAGGAAGATGAATCTACGCATGTGGGCGGTTGCTCCCCAGTTGCAGGCCAGGCCGGAACCTTCTCGCTCCGCTTTCGCGTCACCAGATCCCCAGTCCATGTTTCCTACAGACCGTTTCAAACTTGTTTCTCAAGCCTATCAGATGTGACCTGCTGAGATAATGCTCGATCACGTGGCGAACCGAATGTAAGGCAAACACGGCGTTGGTCTCGCAACCGGTCCAGGCGATCTGCTCTCCCAGACGCCAGAAGCGCACCATCCTGCCTTTCAAATTCGGACAGCGGTAAGCAGCCAGAGGGTATTCGAGGGAATCCGTGACCTCGGTCCCGATTCGCTCGGACACAACCTGTAGTTCATGCAGTATGTTGACGCCCGCGACCATCTCATTGGCGATGATAGCGTGCTGGAAGACTTCTCCGGTCCTGGCCACGCTGGCTGTCCAGTTTTCGACCTCCACCTTCCACGACATCACCTTGCCGTCCCGGATGCCGATGGTCACCAGCAGCAATGACCGGGAAGGGTCGGTTACTCCGATGCGCATCCCCAAGCTTTCGCTGGCCAGCGAGCAGGTGCGCGCCAGCGTGTCCCTTGTAACATACTCGGGCCACAGCGGGAGGTAGTGCTTCCTGACCAGGAGGTTATGCTGTATGTGGGAGTCGTGGAGTCGCTCGGCGACCTGCGCGCATGACATTCCTTGCCACAGCCCCATGAGCTTCGCCGGGGTCTCCGACAGGCCTCGTAGCCAGACGATGAGGACCACGGCCACCACCACGATCCCGGCCAACACAATCCAGGACAGCGGTGAGCGCAGCAACGTGCGCCCTCTACGTGGTCTGGTGGCGCGCTGCGGTTGAGCCTTGTCCAGCTTTCTGCGCGCTTCCTTGTAGCGCCGGGGAGCCAGCACCTCCCCGCAGAACTGACACCTCAGGGCCTTGGCCCGGATCTCCTCCGCGCACACAGGACATTGCTGGGTCTCATGAACCATCATCCTTCTCCTGACCACCATCGATCATGGAAATCATACTTACTTTGAAGTTCCTGCCTGTATCAATGATATTGGCACATTGGCAAACGAATCACCAGAATCCAGTCCAGCAGATGCGCCCGCGCAGGGACACGGAGCCACAGGCCTCCATGGGATCGAGTGCTGCACCATCCCGGCCGGGTGTTTCAAGATGGGTCAACGGTTCCTGACTGGCATGACCGGGAAAAGAGATGAGCTTGTGATATGAAAAAGATCCCAAAGTTGGAGGTGGGCGGATGGGCCAGGTGCGAGGACAGACCGGCCACTGACCCGGGTCCTGAGCCGTTCGGCGACGCGGTGATCGTGGACGACGAGATCCGCCTGAGCCGGGATGGCCAGACTGTCACACGGACCATCGAGCAGGCTCCGCCGGAGCCCTGGGGCTCTCCTTGTCGCCAGGCGCTGGTCTTCTGCGGCGACGGTCGTTGGCTGTGGCACCTGGGGTATAAAGATGGCCTGGCGAAGGTCAACCTACTCGACGGGATCACGCTGGAGACGGTGGACGCCCACACACCGATGACCCGCGACCTGCAGAGAAACCGCGAGGAGGCGGTGCTGAGCTGGTGTGAGCTGAGCGCCGATCCGCAGCCCTGTGCCGACCCACATGTGATGCTCGCGTTCGCCAACGCGGGAGACTCCTTTGAGCTCCTGCTCACCCTCCAGGCGACGCCCCATGGCATCGTGGATCCTGTGGGGATGCGCCTGTTCGACGCCGTCGCGGACCAACTGGACGCGGTGCTGTGGTCAGCGTCCTTCCTGTCACCCGACCGCCTGCTGGCCATCGATGACGTGGGCAACCTGACGTTGTTTGCGTGGCCCAGGTCGGAGAAGGTGGCCGCGATCTCTGTGCTGAGCGGCCTGAGAAATGACGACCACGAGGTCAAGATCTGGCCAGACGACGCGGACGAGGACCTCTGGGTCGTGGTGGGTGAACAGGTGGGAGTGGTGGGGCGAACGCTGCTGGTCAACGTCTACGAAAACGACGATCCGTTCGTCCTTCGAGCCCTGGTCGCGCTGGACAAGGAGATTCCTCGGAGCACACCAGAAGGGGAACATAAAGATGGGTACACTGGATGTGCTGTCCAACGACCGCGCGGTGCGAGGGCTGGGGCACATGCACGCGCTGCTGGAGTTCTGCAAGTCCAACGGCGCGGAGCGTTGCTTCGATCTCGACCCCCTGCCCGAACTCCATGGGTGGCTGACCGCGGTACGCTGCCGGTCACCGATTCGGGGCGCCGCTGCCCCTCCTGCGGCTCCGGCCGGGTGCTCCCAATCGTTTACAGCGAGCTGCCGGCCGATCCGGAGTTCGGAAAAAGGTACGTGGCTGGCGGCTGCTGCGTCGGGCCGGAGCAGTGGTGCTGCCTGGACTGCGAGGCGGGGTGGACATAGATCGCGGGGCTTCATAGGAAGCACCGGGAGCTCGCCCAGTTGACGTTCATTTCTTACTTTGACTTGCCTTGTGCGACCTCTGTTGTCAGAGGTTGCACGGATAATCTGTGGACGGTTCCACCGTGGTGATCTCCAGGCGCCCCACGGTCTGAGGAGCCACGGCGTAGGCGGCCTGGGCCTGGGCAGCCTGGGCAGCCTGGGCGGCCTCGGCCTGCTGCTGGGGATAGGACGCCTGGGCCGGAGGCACCTCGGGCGAGCCCGCAGAGAACGGCACCGGCGTGGTAAAGGGCGGCGCCTGTGGAGGGGGGACCCCCTGTGGGGGCTGCACCGGCGGGGACTGCTCCTGGGGCGTGGGTTGCCCGGACGGTGCATAGGGCTGCCCTTCCTGGGTTGGGGCGGGTCCTTGCTGGGGTTGACCGGCGGGCCCCGGAGGGGGATACCTTGGGCCCTGGGGATTGGATGGATCGTCAGCATTCATGGTAGCAACTTATCACCGGAGGCGAAGATGGGCCAGCACAGGGGACGGCCAGCGTCACACTGCCAACGGGATCGTGAAGGTAATCCCCTTTACATGTCGGCCCATGGTGGTGTCAAATAAGCATCTACTACACAGGAGAGAGCGATGAAATGTACTATGTTGACCATGCTCGTGGCCATGGTGGCGCTGTTCGCCGTGGGATGCAGCAATATTGCGGCGTCCCTGTGCGAGCGTATGAGCGAATGCAACTACATGGCGGCAGGGGAGACCGTGGCGTCCTGCACGGAAAACTACGAGAAGGCCCTGGACAACCTCACCAGCTCCAAGCGCTCGGACTGCGAAAAGGCCGTGGACGCGTGCCTGTCCAAGACGGACTGCGCAAACTTCGCCGCGTGCTTCAACGCCATGACAGCCTGTAACTGACCTGGCAGTCCATCTCCTTCCCCCTGCCACGGCTCGTCTCCGCTCCCGATCTGCCCATGAGCGAGGTGCGACGGTCAAATGAGTGAGGACAAGACCAGACGCGTGGAGCGGCTCCACAAGCTGATCCTAATAGATCCTGGTTGATCCTAGAGGATGCGCTCGATGCTGGCGTCCAGCTGGCTGCGGATCAGGCGCATGATGCTCTCCACCTCGTCGCTGCCCACGCTGAGCCGCCGGGCCAGGGCCTGGCGGGTGCTGACCAGCAGGGTCTTGCGCAGGCTGGCCAGCCAGCGCGCCACGGTGGAGCGGTGCACGTCGTGGATGACGCCGATCTGCTCGATGTTGAGCTGCTGGAGTAAGTGGTAGCGCAGCACGTTGCGATCGCGGCTGGACAGCGAGGCAAGCACGTCCTCGAAGGCCTTCTTGAACTCGGCGTGGTACAGGCGCTTGAGGTGGTCGATCTCCGGGTCCACGCCGGGGGCGGTGAGGTCCTCGAGCAGCCGATCGCCCAGCCCGATCTCACGCCGCTGGATCCGCAGCACGTCGATGGCGCAACGCACCGCGGCCACACGCAACCAGCTGCGCAGGTCGCCGCGCTCCGCGTACTGGGCGATGCTGGGCGGACGGTCCCCGTCCCCCATGAACAGACGCTGGCGCAGCTGCTGGGTGATCTCGCTGGAGTGGGCCGCGGCGTCGGGCATGCGGGCCAGGGCCACGTCGATGATGTCGAAGTTGTCGCGCTCCAGCGAGGCCATGGCCCCCTCGTCTTTGCGGGCGCAACGAAAGGTCAGCGCCAGGTCCTCCACGTGCACTTGCGAAAGGGCCGGCATCAGCTCGCCCTCCGCGGGCAGTCTCCTGGCGATGAAGGTCAGCAGGTCGCCGTGTTGGGCAGCGGGCACCTCCCCGGCCCGCAGCAGCAGCCGCCCCAACTCCAGCGACAGTCGGGATCCCGGCTCCTCGGCAGCTCCTCTCAGGGCCGGTGGCAGGTGGGCCAAAAAAGCGGACAACAGGGCATCGGGGACAGGCGTGACCATGGTCGCCGCCAATCCTACCAAAAATAACTCCAAAAAGAATGCGACAAACCCGGGTGCCCACCGTCTGCCACACGAGAACAATAATTAAAGGGTCCAACAGTGCGACCACTGCTTCCGGGGCCCAAGCCTAAGGAGAAGAACGATGTGTAGACTGAGGAGTTGTCTGTTGGCTGGCCTGTTGGCCGCGGGATGTCTGGTGCTGTCCGGTTGTGGAGACGGCAACGACGAGGACGGCAACGGTGGCAGCGGAGGCTCAGGCGGGATCGGTGGGCAGGGCGGCAGCGGGGGCGGCGGCGGCAGCGGCGG
>PVBE011726185.1_pt1 | contig 11792 bp, 10 predicted proteins | sample 1631181 | NCBI WGS metagenome assembly PVBE01 (sample SAMN08397723, study PRJNA350692) | Marine metagenome, whole genome shotgun sequencing project. | isolation source: water | place: Pacific Ocean | collected 2012-04 | reverse complement strand
TGATGTTTCCCGCTAATAGTGGACACTTCCAAGAGTCAAGTTACCTTTGTTCCCGGGAGGTGTTTTCATGGCACGAAAGTATAATAGAGAGTTCAAGGTGGAGGCCATCCGCATGGCTACGGAAGAGGGTAGTAGTGCGGTAGAGGTGGAACGTCGTTTAGGCATCAGTGTTGGGATCATCAGCCGTTGGAAGAAGCAGCTGAAAGATAGGGGCGATGAGGCGTTCCCAGGTACTGGCCATTTGAGTGACCGGGACGAAGAGGTCCGGGGCCTACGGCGTGAGTTGGGGCGTGTGACGCGGGAGCGCGATATCTTAAAAAAAGCGATCAGCATCTTCTCGGTGGAGCAGTAGTGGCACGCTACGGCTTTGTCTCCGAGCACCGCGCTCTGTGGAGCGTTGAGGAGATGTGTCGAGTTCTGGAGGTGTCTCGGAGTGGTTTCTATGCCTGGCAACAGCGTCCTATCAGTGCTCGGGGCCAGGAGACACAACGGCTGGATACCGAGATCAAGGAGCTGTTTGAGGCCAGCAGGCAGCGTTCCGGCAGCCCTAAGATCACACGGGCCCTTGGGGCGCGGGGCTGGCATGTAAGCAAGAATCGCGTTGCGGATCGCATGCGTCATCTGGGACTGCGTTCGATCGTCCGCCGTCGTTTCAGAGTGACGACAAACTCTAAGCATCGATTCCCCGCGGCGCCGAATCGATTGCAGCGAAATTTCACCGCCACTCACCCAAACCAGGTGTGGGTGAGCGATCTGGAGCGCCACGAGGCGCTGTTGCACCGTGCGGTGATGAAAGGACACCGCTCTCAGCCCGTCGCAGCGGGTTGGTGAAGCTGAGGGCAGCCTGATCCCAGGGGACGCGGGGGAGGGTGGCAAGCAGCCCTGACAACGCCGGGACGAATCAGCACCGTCAGATGGTTTGGGTCCGGCAAGCGAGACAGGAAGGTGTACGCAAGAAACCAGTGTTAAACGCTCCTCAAGAAACCCACCAGCTCTAACCTGACGGATTTGGGCTGGGAGGCGGTGCACACCGGCATACAGTATGGCAGTATGGTGCTGGAAACTCCCGCGTCGGTTAATGTCGCTGACAGAGGAGGCCACGGTGAAAGTCTGCGGCGTAGCCGTGGCGATACCGCAGGGGCATAGTTGGGCACCTCCCCTGTCGAACGGTACGACAGTGAACGTGGGAACCCTCCCGGTGGCCCCACCCTGGCCCGCCTTTTCTGGCAGGCCGGCGGGAAAGCTCGTCGCCAGCTGACGCCACGGGAAGGGGGCGGAGGGGTCGTAGTAGTCGGAGATCGGGAAAGCCGGTCACATGGCGAAGGCCCCCAGCGTATTCGCAGCAACGACACATACCATGGAGGCCGCTGATGAACATCGGCGCACCGTGGCCCGACCTGGTTGAGGCCGAGACGCGGGTACGAGGGATGCAATCGAAGCTGCACCAGTGGGCGGTGGCCGATCCTGACCGCCGTTTCGATGACTTGTACAATCTCGTGTATGACCCGGCCTTTCTCGCGGTTGCGTGGGGCCGGGTGCGGAGCAACAAGGGCGCACGGACCGCCGGAGTCGATGGCATCGCTCCATGCGCCATCGGCGCCGGTGCCGGAGAGTTTATCGGAGGCTTGCAGGAAGCGTTGAAGAGCCGACGGTATGCCCCAACCCGAGTGCGGGAGAAGGTCATCCCAAAGACGGCGGGTAAAGTCCGCCGCCTGGGAATTCCTACGACTGCGGATAGGGTGGTCCAGGCGTCGTTGAAGCTGGTGATGGAGCCGATCTTCGAGGCGGATTTCAAGCCTTGTTCGTATGGCTTTCGCCCGAAGCGCCGGGCCCAGGATGCAATCGCCGAGATTCACTACCTCACTAATCCTACTCGTAGGTACGAGTGGGTTTTCGAGGCGGATATCACGGCGTGCTTTGACGAGATCAAGCATTCTGCCCTCATGGACCGGGTGCGACGTCGGATCAAAGACAAACGTGTCCTTCGACTGGTGCGGGCCTTCCTGCAGGCAGGGATTCTGTCTGAGGATGGCTTGGACCGGCGGACCATCACCGGTACTCCGCAAGGCGGCACTCTTTCACCACTGCTTGCCAATATCGCCCTGTCCGTGCTGGATGAGCACTTCGCCTCCAAGTGGGAAGCGCTCGGACCAGAATGGACTCGCGTCAAGCGTCGCCGTAGTGGCGTGCCGGTCATGCGGCTCATCCGCTATGCGGATGATTTTGTCGTCATGGTCGGTGGCACGCGCGCCGATGCTGAAACGCTGTGGGACGAGGTGGCAGCAGTGCTCGCGACGATAGGTTTGCGCTTGTCGACCGAGAAAACGAGAGTCTGTCATATAGACGATGGTTTCGACTTCCTCGGCTGGCGCATACAGCGCCAGTCTTGGCATGGTCGATCCGGGAAACGAGTGCTCTACACCTATCCGTCCAAGAAGGCTTTGCGGGCGGTGATGGCGAAAGTGCGCTCGCTTACTCGAAGGAACAAGCATCGGAAGCTGGCCGACCTGTTACGGGCCGTGAACCGCACGTTGCAGGGATGGTGTGCATACTTCCGACATGGCGTGTCCGCGCGGACCTTCAGCTACCTCGATCACTTTACCTGGTGGCGTATTTTCGGTTGGCTCCGCAAACGGCATGTTGGATTGAACAAGGGAACCTTGGTCAAACGTTTCCTCCCTCGTTGGGAGATTCGTGATGGCCGGGTCGAGCTGTTTCGCCCGGAGCAGATGCCGATCACTCGGTACCGCTTTCGGGGGGCTCGCATCCCCACACCCTGGGCCAGCAAGGCGACATGAGTCTCTACCCACGCGGCACGAATGCGGGGAGAGCCGGATGCGATGAGAGTCGCACGTCCGGTTCGGAGGGCGGGCCGGAGAAACCCACTCGTCGCAAGACGAGAGAGGGCGCTTCGGTCCGACCCTACACCTATCTGCGGGTCGGTCGCGGTTGGCTGTATCTGGTTGTCTTCATCGACCTGTTTTCGCGCCGTGTGGTTGGCTGGGCGTTGAGCTCGTCGCTCGATCACTCCATAGCCCTGAGGGCGCTGCAACGGGCGGTGGCCGGACGTAACCCTCCAGCAGGGCTTATCATCCATTCCGATCGTGGTGTCCAGTACGCCTGCACGAGCTTCACGAAGTGGCTGGCAAGACATGGCTTCGTGCAAAGCATGAGCCGTAAGGGCGACTGTTGGGACAATGCGGTAGCCGAGTCGTTTTTTCATCTGCTCAAGACCGAGTTGACCTATCATTGCCGATGGCTCGATTACCAGGCCGCGCATCGTGACCTATTTGAATACATAGAGATCTTCTACAACAGAGAAAGGAGTCACTCAACTCTGGACTACCTGACTCCAGACCAATTCGAGCAAAAGTTATCCACAATCGCCGCTTGAGGTGTCCGTTTTTCTGGGGGAATATCAGGGGACCCTAATTTAGATGGATATGGACACCGACGGGCGATGGTCGAGGCGGGACGCAGGTGGGGCCAGTATCCCCTAGATATGACCATGGTAGCGCAGTACCGCGAACAGGACTACTGTGCTGCCTGGCGCTGAGAACGCAGAGTACAAGGAGTAGAAGATGGAAACGACATAGATGAACGGCCGAAAATGTATCGAGGGGACCACGGGCTTCAGTGCCAGTGAATACGCCAGCAGCCTGCATGGCAGCCAGGCCCGTATCCTGCAAACCCTCGCTGAGGACCTGGGCTACGACGATCTGCTCTGTTATTCCGGCTTCGCCTTCCGCATCGGGATACATCAGGAGATGTGCCCAAGTGCGGGCCATCCCTGCTGTGGATACATGTGCCTGGATGGTTCCAATCGCGCTCTGCCGTGGCAGGTACGATCGTTCCAGGCTGCTCCGTGGAGTGAACGGAAAGACGACCACGCGCTCTTTGAAGCCGAGGCCTGTCACGCAATCAAGGACAGTATCGACCGCGGTGTACCTGTGCACTACGGAAGCGAAGAGGACGGACTGATCATCGGCTACGCTGACGACGGTCGGCGCTGGTGGTGCGTACATCCGTATCACCAGGACGGCAACGAAGCCTTCTGGCACGACGAGGTCGAGGGTTTCGCCGGTGGCAAGTGGCCGTGGGGTATCGTCGTGTGGACCGAACCGAAGCCTGACCAGGAGCGTGTATCCCGTCAGGATCTGACGGTCGCTGCGTTACATCAGGCGGTGGAGATGTGGAAGGCGGAAAAGCACGATGCCTACTTCGTAGGCGAGGCAGCCTACACACACTGGTTGGGCTGGCTCGGCTGCGTGGAAGCAGGCCAGGTCAACGAACCCCAGGCAGGGATGCAGGGCAATGGCTGGTGCTACGACGTGCTCATCCACAGCCGGCGTATCGCCGGCCGGTGGCTGCGACAGAGGGCAGACGAGTCTGGGGGCGAAGCGGCACGGGAGCTGCTGACCGCCGCCCACCACTACACCCAGATCGCCGAGTCCTTACTCGATGGTCTCGACTGTCCCTGGGATCTCGCCCTTCGTCCGGATCGTCAAGATGCCTGGACGAGCGAAATGCGGCGATCTCAGATCGCCCGACTCGAGGTTGCACGTGAACACGAGGGCGCCGCAGTCTCTGCAATCTGCAGAGCCTTCGGCCTTCGCCACCAAGGAGACCATCGTGAACTCTCGTGAACGCGTTCGCAAGATTCTGAACTTCGAGGAGGCAGACCGGCCTGCCATCGATCTGGGCGCCACCCGGATGACGGGGACGGTCGCCTGGACCTATGGGGCGCTGAAAGAGACGCTGGGGATCGACGGAGGCCATACGCGTGTCTTCGATCTCTTCCAGATGCTGGCTCAAGTCGAGGAGTCGGTCCTCGATGCCTTGGGATGCGACTTCGCCATGGTGCCAGGTGACCTGATGAACTACGGGCTCCCTCGCAACGGCTGGAAGGAGTTCACGTTCTGGGGAGGGCAGACGTTTGAGGTGCCGACGGGTTTTCGCCCACAGCTGACCGAGGACGGCAGTCTGCTCGTTGGCGAAGGGCCCGAGTGGACGGACCCGGTGGCGCGGATGCCGGACGGGGGACGGTACTTCGACGCGATTAACGTGCCCAACCTCACCGAAACCTTCGAAGTACCGCATCTGGTTGAGAAGGACTGGGCCGTGCCGGGACTGTTGGAAAATGATTTTCTCGAGCGCGAGCTGGCCAAGGTCAGGAAGCTGTACGCATCCACCGATCGAGCCCTGGTGGTCACGCCTCCCTTCAACCTGCCCAGCGGCTACGGCGGCTTGTATCAATGGGGGATGAAGATGTCACTGGATCTCGAGCACTGCAGGGAGTACATGCGGGCGCATTGCGAAGCCAACGCCAACAGGGCCCGCCAGTATCTGAGTGTTGTTGGGGAATACATCGATGTCGTCGTGCTCAGTGGTGCCGACTATGGCACGCAGGACCGGGAAGTGTTCAGACCCTCACTCTTCGGTGAGGTCGTGGCGCCAGCCTGGAAGCTCGTATGCGACGCGGTGCATGAGTTTCCAAACGTCAAGGTGTGGATCCACAGCTGCGGCTCCATTCCCGACCTGATCGGTTATGTCGCTGATGCCGGCGTCGACTGCCTCAACCCGGTTCAATGGGGTGCTGCCGGCATGGATCGGCGCTGGATGAAGGAGACGTTTGGCGATCGCCTCGTTTTCTGGGGGGGCGGCATCAACACGCAAAACACCTTCCCCTTCGGCACCGAAGAGGATGTCCGTCGCGAGGCACAGGAGTGTCTGGACATCTTCGCTCCCGGCGGCGGCTGCGTCGTCAATCCCATCCACAACATCCAGGCGGATGTACCGATCGAAAACATCCTCGCCCTCTACGAGACGGCACGCCAGTACAGTTACTGAGCGCTTGGATACAGGCGAGTCAGCCTGCGCCCGTACGGCACTGTGCCACGTATCCAACGCATCGATGCGATCACCGCCTGAGCCTAACTCGTCTGCTCGTCATCTGGGACGACCTGAACCTGGAGGCACAGCCCGCCGGCGGGTTGCAGGCGCTGCAACTCGGTCAATTCGGATCGGTATACGGGCCCGGTCACGATCAGCGGCTTGTGCTCCAGGATCTGCTGCAATTGCGACATGACCTCCGCCGCCAAGGGGCCACCGGGGTAGTCGATGGACACCTGAATGCAGTCCAACGCGTCCTCCCGTACCAGGTCGTCGATGATGTGCAGACAGCAGGAATGCAAGTGAATGAGAGTGATGTCGAAGGCCTCGAAGACCTTGCGGTCGAAGGGCAGGACACGCTCGCGGTAGGTCTCGGGGGACAACATCGACGCATTGTCGACCTGCGTCCGGACCACGGTCCCCGGCGCCCAGATTCCGTAGCTGGAGAGATATCCACCCTCGAAGGGAGGCGTGACTGCGAGCCGCGTCCTAGCCATGCGGATGAACAGTTCGGTGCAGGCAGCCAGGATCCTGTCCGAGACCCCAGGCGCTGTTTTCACCGCCATGCACGCCTCTTCGTGGCCAAGCCCCGCAAACATCATGTCCACCGGCCCACGGAACAGAGGCTGCGTCACTGGATAGCGTCCGTCGGCACGCTCGACGAGATACTCGACGAATGTCTCGAGCTTGTCGATCCAAGCGCCATCTGGCTCGAGGGGACGCTCGTCGCGCCAGTCTTCGACGCAGGGCTCAGCCCAGGGTCCGCCGGTGACGATGCGTACGGGACAGCCGAAGGCAGCCTCCGTCCAGCACAAGCCTGGGGGTTCTTCACCGGCGAGGAAGTCGCCGCGAACCACATCGGAGATCGATGTCTCCCCATGGAATCTGGCCGGCTCGAGCAGCTCCGGAGTGACGAGGCACCCGTCCTCCGATTTCGTGCCGTTCGCCAGCGGGATGCCGCCACGTTCCTCCAGCGGTCGGTGGGTCGACACCGACATCAATGGCGCCTGGCCCTGTCGGCACCAGAACGCCTCATGCCGTGACAGCAGATCCCGCAGTCGGTCGTGATTCATCCTCTTTGCCCCCGGCGGACGTCTCGACGACAGAAACGCTCCGACTCCTGTGCCAAGGCGATGAAGTTGCGCGCAGCCCTCTCCGTATAGGTCCCGGAGGCCGTGCCACCGAGACAGAAGCCACCCACGTGGCCCACCATCTCCAGGTGAGCGCGTCCCATTCGCAGCACGGTGGCTCTGTCACGCGTCTCCAGCACTTCCATGTCGTCGAGCCCCCCCACGATGCAGACACGGTCACCGATGCGACGGTGGGCGTCGCCCAAGTCGACGTTGCCGTATGGTGCCACCTCGAGGGGATCGAGAAAGTCGATCCCGAGGTCTGCAAAGGTCTCCAGGTAGGTCTCCACGTAGCCATGATTGTGGTAGTATGCCAGCGCCTTGTGACGGTGCATCAAAGTGACGAGTTCCGTATCCCACGGCTTGACGAGGGCATCAAAGCCATCGGGACCGAGTTGCTCGGTGGCGTACTCACCGCCGACGATGCGGAAGGCGTCGACGCCGCCGCGGCAGGCAGCGTCGACGTATTCCATCAGGCGACTGTGGGCTGCCGCCACGCAAGCTCGTAGCAGATCCGGGGCGTCCATCCACAACAGGCACATATCCTCTGGCGACAGGATCGTTGCGGGGAAACAGATGGCATCGCCGATGCCGGCCAACAGCAGAGCTTCCTCGCCGAGCTCGCCGCGTCGCTTCAGGAAACCATCAACCCGGGGCACGGCGGGGACAAAGGGAATCGACAGGTATGCCTCGACGTCATCGGCATTCTTGCATGGAAACTCCACGGTGGAGCTGGTGATCTCGGTGCGCCGATCGCGCTGCACCAGCTGCCCTGCCGGCGTCTGGATACGGGTGATGATCTCGGCCCCTTCCTGCCTCGATACCACTTCGACGGCGGTGCCCGCAAAGACATTGCCCCCGAGACCGATGGTCAGGAAGGGGTCGGTGCGTGCGATCAGCTCTGCGGCGGCCGGACCGTCCGGATCGAGGTGACCCAGACCGAAGGGAGATACCGGCACCCGGTCGGGGCGTTCGCCGTGCAGGCTGGCAAACAGGCGTTGGCGTGAGGTCATGTCTGACATGTGCATGTCGCCAGTCGGTCCTCCGGGTGTTCAGTCGTAGTTTCCGTAGCGGATCGCCGTGTCGTACATGGCCAGGACGTTCTCGGTAGGCGAGTTGTCCTGTAGCTGGTGTGTAGGAGAGAAGCAGTATCCGCCTCCGGGCATCATGGTTTCCAGCGTCTCGCGGCACACATCGACGACCTCCTCAACCGTGCCATAGGCGACCGGTCCAGCAGTACTGATGCATCCATGAAAAGACAGACCGTGACCGTAGCGGGATTTGAGGAATGCGGGCGCCATTTCATGTGCTTCCGGCTGCAGCGTGTCGACGGCGGCGATACCCATGTCGATGAAATCATCATACGCCCAGCTACTGGAGCCACAAGTGTGGATCATGACCGGCTTGCCAAACTCCGCCGCCAGATCGACGTAACGCGCATGGCGTGGGCGGATGTGTCGCCGGTACATCTCGAGTGACAGCAGCGGCCCTCGCTGCGTTCCCAGGTCTTCCCCCAGCCACACGAAGTCGATGCCATCACCGCCCACCTCAAGACACCTGCGCATCAGCCCCAGCTCGTGTTCGACTTTGCGATCGATGAGTATCAGACCTGCCGGGTCGTCGGTGACCAGGTCGACGAGGACCTGCTCCATGGAGCGGATCATGCCATTGCTGTTGATGATGTCACCCAGGCCGGGGTTGCCGAAGAAGACGGCGACCTGCTCGTGCTGCCGACGGCGGACGTCGGCAGCGAAGCCGTCGTAGTCGTAGTCGTCGACGGATGGACAGGGCCATGTGGCGATGTCCGCCTCTGTGGCATCGCTCAGGGGAAAGTCGCAGAAATCCCAGTAGCCGCCACTGTCGTGTTCGATCCAGCGAGTGCGCCGGCCCCACAAAGGATCGACGCGCCGGTGGGGTACGTCGGCGTGCAGTTTCTCTCCCACGAAAGCGGGTGCCACCTGGCGGAAGTCGACGCCGAGGGCCTGTCGTAGTCCTTCGGTGTCGTCCGTGTCGAGGTTGAAGTGTCGTTTGAGGCGTGCGTCGATGCCGGGGTTGGCGCTGTAGTCGATGGGTACCCGGTCCGGCTGCTGGCGGGCAAGAGCGGCGAGCACGCGCTCACGTGAAGTCATCATTGGAGTCCTCTGGTTTACCAGGCTGGATGCGTGGCTCTTCCTTCCCCCTACAATGCCGCAATTTGCATGCCGTCGTGGCATTGATTCTGGTGGCGGTGAGTACCCGGATGGCACGGTCCTTGCGTGACCGTAAACGCAGTACGTCGGTCCTCGACACACCCTGTTTACAGGGTGTCAGGGCATGGGACGTCTCTGTCTCACTGTGACATGCTGTGGTGAAGTCCGTCAGGTTTATCCGTAAAGGGAATGGTCAGATGTCCAACCAATCTTCCTACGACGTGCTCGTCATCGGAGGTGGCCCGGCCGGCATGGCAGTGGCGACCCTTCTCCAGCGTCAAGGCCACTCGTGTCTGGTGCTCAACAGCGCAAAGTTTCCACGGTACCATATCGGTGAGTCTCTCATCCCTCACACATATGGGACGCTGGACAGGTTGGGACTGCTGCCAACGCTGCGAGCCTCTGACTTTCCTGTGAAGCACAGTGTGCGCTTCGTCTCGCCGTCGGGCAGGGAGACGGAACCGTTCTACTTCTCAGAAACCATCGAGGGAGACGCGGCCACGACGTGGCAGGTCGAGCGTTCACAGTTCGACCAGATGTGTTATGACATGGCGCAGGAGGCAGGTGTTGAAGTCTGTGTGGGAGCGAGGGTCCGGGAGGTCCTGTTCGAGGATCAGCAAGCGGTTGGGGCGATGGTCCGGTTTAATGGTGACCCGCCGCGTCAGGTCGACAGCAAGGTGGTCGTCGATGCTTCGGGTCGGGCCACAGTGCTAGGGAATCAGCTCGGGTTGAAGGAGAACATAGATCAACTCGACAAAGCATCCCTGTGGTCCTACTACCGTGGTGGCAAACGCCGGGACGGAATCGACGCGGGTGAGACCACGGTCTTCATGATCGAGGACCGCGGCTGGTTCTGGTACATCCCTCTCCCCGACGACATTGTAAGCGTTGGCATCGTCGCCTCTCCCGATTACCTGTTCGCCAACGATAGTGACGACCACTTCGAGTCACAGTTCCTAAACCAGGTGCAGAAGTGCCAGGCTCTGGCACCGTACTTGGGCGGGGCAGAACATGTCGGTCCGGTGCGCGGGTCCCGCAGACTCGCCTATCTGAATCGTGAGGTCGTCGGGGACGGCTGGGTCATGATCGGTGACGCCGCCGGGTTTATCGATCCCATCTACTCATCGGGGTTGTTCCTGGCTCTGGCTTCCGCCGAACTCGCCGCCGGCTGCGTGCACCAGGCGCTGGAAAAGGAAGATCTGTCAAGCGCCCAGCTGGGTGCTTTCGTGGAGCCTCTGTGGGATGGTGTGGACGTGATCTGGCGCCTGATCAAGGCATTCTACGATCCGACCTTCAGCTTCCGAGACTTCGCACAACGCTTCCCCGATCACCGTCCTGCTCTGATCGACTGTCTCGTCGGTGACGTGGTAGGTAAGGACATGGTCGCGTTTCTTGAGGCACTTGCCGAGATGACCCCACCACCCCCTCGCCTGAAATAGCTGGGGTCGTGAGGCCGGTATGATCCGCGACCTGTCGGACCCCGCCGTCGGAGACCTGCTGGCCCGACACGGGCGCTACTGGCGCAATGGGCAGCCCGAACCCGAACCCTGGTTGCCGAAGGCCACCTTCGCCCCGGCCATCGATGGCGACCCCCGGCCTCTGTTCCAGTTGAGCCCTGCCGTGTCGCTCGTCGACACGCCAGATCCCCATGTCCTCGCGCCGCCGCCCCCACTGGATGGCCCCGCCTTCCGGGATCACGTCGAGCGGGATTTCGATACCCACGGCCTGCTCGACGGCGACTACTTTCGCGTCATCGGCACCGGCATCGCCAGTGAGGTCTTCGTCGGCTGCACGATCAACGTCCGTGCCGGTACACACTGGGCCGAGAACTGCTTCACCGACTTCCGCCAGCTCGACGGATACCGTGTTCGGGACACCATCTGGTACCGTCGTCTCCTCGACAACACCGGGCGCGCCGTGGACAGCGTCGAAGCCGAGGGCTACCCGTTCTGCTGCGCAGCCTTTCGCGGCCCTGTCGACATGGTCGAGGCCATGATGGGTGGACCCGCGATGTGCGAGGCGGCGATCGACGACCCCGAGGGCCTAAAACATCTGCTGGCGCGTATCACAGACGTCATCATCGAAGTCGGTCTGGCGCATGGGGCGCTGCTACCATCCCGCGCCGGCGGCTGGTTCAACTCCTACCGCATATGGACTCCGGGTCGCACGATCACCTTCACCCTGGACGGGGCCTGCCTGTTTTCACCGGCTCACTATGAGGATCTTTTCCTGCCTTTCGACCGACGTCTGTGCGAAGCCTTCGAGACCCCCTTCGTTCATCTGCACGCTGCCGCCCGCCAGCACTTTTCCGCCTGGACCGAAATTCCTTCTCTCGGTCTGCAGTGCGTCATCGATCAGGCCTGGCTACCCGAAGGGCGAAACCAACCCATCGGGCCGCAGATCCCGGACCTGTTGGACGATTTCGACTGCATCCGTCGCAGGAAGTCGCTGATGCTCTATGGGTATTGGACCGAAGAATGGCTGCGCGCCGTGAGTGATCATCTGCCACCTTCGGGATGTGCTATTACCGGGATGACGGCAGATCCTCAAGCACTGCATCGGTCACTTGAACGAAGCGCTC
>PVBE010656583.1_pt1 | contig 11792 bp, 7 predicted proteins | sample 1631181 | NCBI WGS metagenome assembly PVBE01 (sample SAMN08397723, study PRJNA350692) | Marine metagenome, whole genome shotgun sequencing project. | isolation source: water | place: Pacific Ocean | collected 2012-04 | reverse complement strand
TGGCGAAATGGTCTTAAGAATGATTCATTAGGCATATAAAGAGGATGAAGAGGGTTTCCTTTCTTGCTGAGGCCCAAACTTAAAATACGTTTAGAATAATTTTCGTTTGACTTGAAATTTGAAAGATTATAAATTATTTCTAGAACCTTAAGATCACGTCCATTCCAACCACCACCACACCGACGGCAGCCGCCCAACTGACCCCAGCTTTCCACTTAATTTTCGGTCCAGCCAGGCGGTGCAAAATATACAGCCAAACCGCTAGGAATGGCGTGATCACGTGCGCCCAGTACATCACCGCGCGAAGCTCTGGATTTTTTATCTCAACCCCCTCGACGCGCATTAACCCCAAACCGCTAAACAATAAAATTAGGCTTATAGCGAATAGCGCATAACCAACCGAGGCCGCGCGTTTGTTTGGCCGATTCCATGCATTCTTTATATGAAAAATACCGAAAAAAATGACCGGCAACAAAATCAACAGTCCCAGCATCAGGTGGCCGAGGAACATGAACTGGTAAAAGTAATTCTGATACGTCTCACCCCGGAACCATTCCAAAAACGTGATGCTGGAAAGGTAGGCGGAGTTCGCGCCGAGCAGCGCAAAAAGGACGAAGACACTGAATAACAAGATACGAAGCCGCGGCCCGACGGCGCGGACGTACTTTTTCCTGCGAGGGGAATTCTCCTCGGGTTTCATGGGTTGCGGCTGGCACGCTGTGATGCGTACGCGCCGACGTATACTCCCCTCACACAGTCATTGCAATGCCGGCCAAGCGTTTGGCCAAGCGCATCACGAGGCACGGCCGCCGCTTGGCTTCAACTCCAGCCGGTGGCGGCCTGCGCTCTTCCGCAACTGCACATCCGCCCGGAAGGTGTCCGCCATGAGCCGGCTCGTGAGCATTTTCTGCTTCGGCCCGCTGTCGAGCACCCGGCCGTCTCGCAGCAGCAGTGCGTGCGAATAAACCGGCGTGATCTCCTCGACGTGATGCGTCACGAGGATCAACGTCGGGGCGTTTCTCGCTTGGCCAAGGTCGTCGATGAACTTCAAAAAGTTTTCGCGCGCCGCCGGATCCAACCCGGCGCACGGCTCGTCGAGCAGCAGCACCTCCGGCTTGGCCATGAGTGCGCGGCCGATCAAGACACGCTGGCGTTCCCCCTGCGACAACACCGCCCACGGTCGATCCGCCAGATGCCCGCAGCGGATGCGCCGCAGCACTTTGCGCGCTTCCGCACAGTCAGCCGGCTTGGGCCGACCCCAGAGGTCAATCATCGCGTACTTGCCGGTGATCACCGAGATCAGCGCCGGTTCGTTTTCTGCCATCATCTGCCGCAGGCTTGAGCTGACCAGCCCGATTTTCCGACGCAACGTCGGCCAGTGCGCCTCGCCGTATCGCTCGCCCAACAGATCGATTTCCCCTTTGGTTGGCGCAAAGTAGCCGGTCAACGCGCTGAGCAGCGTGGTTTTACCGGAGCCGTTCCCGCCCAGCACCACCCAGTGTTCTCCCCGGTTCACGCGCCAATTGATCTTTCGGAGAATGGTCGTGTCGTCACGCCGGATGGTGAGATTCGACAACTCGATGACTGGGGCGTCCGGCTTGCGCATGACCGGTCAGCCCCCTGAGATGGCATCGTTCACGCCGTCCCAAAAGTCGATACGTGCCTGCAACGCCGCCGCTGCCGTGGCCAGCGTCTCCTCCTCGCGCCGGGCGTCGCCGTCACACAGGCGTGCCAGCATCCGGAGAGCCATTGGCCCATGCGATTCCTCGTCGAGATGCGTGTGGCGAGTGAGGTAATAATGAAATGTCGGGGCGTCGGCCTCGGTGATTTTCATCTGGGCCAGCAGCGCCTTGAACATTCCCGGCACGATGTCCTCGCGGCCAAGCGCAAACGCTGCCGCCATCCGGTGCGGCTCGCCGGACGCGATCACATCAAAGGTCGACTGCATGAACCGCCGGGCCGGTTCCGGTACATCGCGTCTGGCCAAGCCCCCGGCCAAGCCGTCCGCGGCGACGCAGTTGATAAAATCGTTGATCCCGCCGAGGTCGGCCCCGATCTCGCTCATCGACTGGCGGTACATGTCGAAGTGACTGATGTACTCCGCCTCGCCGCCGGGCAATGCCCGGTCCGACTCCTCCTCGGTGACGATCTCGTTGACGAAGCGCCGGATGTCGTCATCGCCGTCCGGCAGCCACGGCGAACCGTGCGGCGCGAAAGTCTGCTGCAGGCTCTTGAGCAGCGACATGAAATCCCACACCGGATACACATGATACTCCATGAACACTCGCAAACGCGGCAACGTGGTGACAGAGCGAAAGACCGGATGCCCGACGAGCTTCGCCCGAAGCGGTTCCAGTGAGGATGAATCGAACGCGCCGCTCATAAACCGATCAACCGCGGATCGTCGCGTTGAGGTCGTTCCGCATTTGCTCGATCACTTTTTCATGAACGGCATCGACCTGCTTATCCTTCAGCGTGCCCTCCGGCGAACGGTAATGAAACGCGTAAGCGACACTCTTGCTGCCGTCGTCCACGCCCTCACCCCGGTAGACGTCGAACAGTTCCACCGACTCGAGATACTTCGGCTTTGCCTTGCGCGCGCTGGCCAGCACGGCGTCGTGCGTGGTGCTCTCGGGCACAATCATCGCGATGTCGCGGCGCGTCCCGGGAAACGCCGGCAGAGCCTTGAAGCTGCGCTTGGTCGTCCGCCGTTGCAGCGCGAGATCGAGATCGAATTCCGCGAGGTAGACCGGATGCTTCAGGTCGTGCCTCCGGGAGAGCTGCGGCGACAACTGGCCAAGCGAGCCGACCGGCTTGTTGCCGACCCGCACGCTGCCGGACTCGACGAAAAACCCACCCGGCTCGGCGTCACGCTCATAGCCCACGCCGCGCATCCCGAACTGGTCGGCGAATTCCTCGATAATTCCCTTCAGGTCGGCGAACTCGTTGATGGCATCCCGGTTTTCGCCCTCGTGAAACGGCAGAAACCGGCGACCGGTCAACGCGATGCCCAGCCGCCATCCTTCCGCCGGCGAGCCGTCGTCGCGGAACACCCGCCCGATCTCGAACATCGCCACGTCGGGCGTATCGTGATTGGCGTTGTGCTGCAGCACGTTGGTCAAGCCGGGTAACAGGCTGGTGCGCAGCTTGTCCTGCTCGCTGCTGAGCGGGTACTCGAGCGCCACCGGAGCGAGGCCGGTGATGGACGCCGCCTCACCGGAGACGAGTGTCTGCGTCTGAGCCTCGTACAGGCCCAACCCTGTCAGGATCGTGCGAATCTCCTCGAAGGCATCGTGCGTGGCATCGAACGGGTGCGTGCCCACACAACCGCGCGGCGGCGTGGACGGAACGTTGTTGACGCCAAAAATCCGGACGACCTCCTCGATTAAGTCCACCTCACGCTTCAGGTCCACGCGCGCCGTTGGAATCCGAAATGTCGCCGAGGTGTCCCCGTCTCGCGCGGTCTCCTCAAGGCCAAGCCCCTTCAAGCTGGCCACCTGTTTGTCGGCCGGAACGGCGATGCCAAGCAGTTGATCCGTCTTCGCGAAGCGTAGCTTGATTTCCCCCGGCTCGGCCGGTGCCGGGTAGGCATCGACGCAGCCCTTGGCCAAGCGGCCACCGGCCGTCTCGAGGATTAACTGGGCCGTGCGTTGGCTGACCCAGTCGCAGCAGTTGGGGTCGCAACCGCGCTCGAACCGATACGACGCATCGGTACTGATGGCCAAGCGCTTGGCCGTGGCACGGATGTTTTGCGGTTTAAAATAGGCGCACTCGATGAGCACGTCCCCGGTGTCGTCGCCGATCTCACTGTTCAGTCCGCCCATGATGCCGGCCAGTGCCACGCCCTTGGTTTCGTCGGCGATCAACAGCGCGTCGGTGGGTAACTCGTGTTCCTTCTCGTCGAGCGTGGTGAACTTCTCCCCATAGGCCGCGTCGCGAACGACGATGACCGGCTTGTCGGCGCCCTCTTTTTTCGTGAGCAGATGATAGTCAAACGCATGCAGCGGCTGGCCGGTCTCAAGCATGACGTAGTTGGTCACGTCGACGACATTGTTGATGCTACGGATGCCAACCATCTCGAGTGTGTTGCGCAGCCAGTCCGGACTGGGGCCAACCTTCACGCCGCGTACGACGCGGGCGTTGTAGCGGGGGCAATGCTCGGCGTTGTCGAGCCGGACATCCACCAGCGCCGCAGTCTCCACGTCATCGGCCGGCAGCTCCGGCACTTCCGGCACGATAAGCGATTGGCCGGTCAGCGCGCTCAGTTCGCGGGCGATGCCGATCACGCTGTTCCAGTCCGGCCGGTTGGGCGTGACCTCCAGATCATAAACCACATCATCGCCGGTGCGGCCCAAATGCTCGGCAAACGACTGGCCCACCTTGGCCTCGGCCGGGAGCAGCAGCAGGCCGTCGGCATCCTCGGCGATGCCCAACTCCTTGGCTGAGCACATCATGCCGCAGGATTCCACACCGCGAATCTTGCCGACCTTGATCTTGAACGGCTTCTCACCTGGCTCAGTGGGCATCTCGCAGCCGGGCAACGCCAGCGGCACCTTGCTGCCAACCTCAAAATTCGTCGCACCGCAGACGATCTGCCGCACGGCCTCGCCGTCGTTCACCTTGCAGAGCGACAGGCGGTCGGCGTCCGGGTGCTGCTCCTTCTCCAGCACCTCGGCGACCACGATGTTCTCGAATCCGCCGGACACCTTCTCCACGCCCTCGACCTCGAGCCCAATCATGGTCAATTGCTCGGTGAGTTCCTCGGGCGTCGAGTCGAAGTCGACGTATTGCTTCAGCCAGTTGTAGGTAACTTTCATTTCCTCGGGGAATCCGGCGAAAACCGGGGCGCGGCAGAGTACGCCAAAACCGGCAAAATGCGATGGATTTTTTGACCGGCCACGCCCGCACAAATCCTTTGCCACAACCACGTCGTGGTGAAACACTGCCGGCCCATGATTTTGGAAAAACGAGATTTTCCGGCCAAAAAACTGGCCGCCCTGCTTTTCGCCACGGCTCTCAGCCTGCCGATGTTCGCCGACGACAAGGGTGAATCGGAGGAAAAGAAGGTGACCGAGGGCCACTCCTTCCACGGGGAGGCGTTTAACGAAGGACCCCGCCAGAGCGCATACCTGATGAAGGGCATGGGCCGCGTGCGATTCCCGGTCACCACCGACAGCCAGGAGGCGCAGCTCTTTTTCACGCAGGGCGTCGCACAGTTGCACGGCTTTTGGTACTTCGAGGCGGAGCGCAGTTTTCGGCAGGCCGCCATGCTCGATCCCGACTGCGCCATGGCCTACTGGGGCATGACCGTGGCCAACCGCAACAACACCGAGCGCGCCAAAAAATTCATCGAGGAAGCCAAGAAACGCCGGGACAAGGCAGACAAACGCGAGAAGTTGTGGATCGATTCCGAGGTCAACTACTGGGCCGACACCAAGAAGGCCGAGAAGGATCGTCGCCGTAAGATGGTGCGCGACCTTGAAACGATCATTTACGACTACCCGGACGACATCGAGGCCAAGGCCTTCCTCGCCGTCTGGCTTTGGCAAAGCGCCTACAAGGGGCTGAGCATCAGCAGCCACATGACGGTCAACCTGTTGATTCAGGACGTGCTCGACGTTGAGCCGATGCATCCGTGCCACCACTTTCGCATCCACCTTTGGGACAACGAAAAACCGGAACGCGCCCTCGCTTCCGCCGCGGCCTGCGGCCAGTCCTCACCCGGTATTGCCCACATGTGGCACATGCCCGGCCACACCTATTCCAAGCTTAAGCGTTACCAGGACGCTGCCTGGCAGCAGGAAGCCAGCGCCCGGGTCGACCACGCCCACATGATGCGCGACCGCGTGATGCCGGACCAGATTCACAACTTCGCTCACAACAACGAATGGCTCACGCGCAACCTCAACTATCTCGGTCGCGTGAACGACGCCGTCGCCCTGGCCAAGAACATGATCGAGCTGCCGCGCCATCCGAAAAACAACACCCTGGCCAAGCCCGGTTCCCCGGTCGACTACGGCAAGCGCGGCAGCGCCAGCTATGGCCGCACCCGACTCATCGAGACCCTGCTGCGCTTCGAAATGTGGGAGAAGATCATCCAGCTTTCACAGACCGTTTACCTCGAGGAAACCACCATTTCCGAGGAACAGGCCAAGCGCTTGGCCGCCATCGGGGCCGCCCACTACTCACTTGGCCAAGCGGAGAAAGGTGCCGAGGCCTTGGCCAAGCTCGACGATATCACCGCCCGACTCAAGGAACTGAAACTCGAGGCCGGAACCAAGGCCGAGGAGAAGGCACGCGAGGAAAAGAAAAACGACAACGACGTCAACAAGGCCATGGTTGACGCGATGAACAAGTTCAACGGTCGCTTCAAGACGGTCAACCAGTACAAGGCCGAACTCCTCGCCTATCAGGCGGTTGCCGATGACGACAAGGACTCCTTCAAGAAACAGATCGGCAAAGCCGGCCGCATCGCCCGCGAGCGAAAGGCCCAGCTCCACCTGAAAATCGGCGACAAAAAAGAGGCCGAAAAATTGGCCAGCCAGTCCGCCAAGTCCCCCGGGCAGGTGCAGCCGCTGGCCAATTACGCCGACATACTCTGGCAAGCCGGCAAAGAGAAGGAAGCCATCGAGCAGTTCAAGAAACTGCGCGAAATCTCAGCACACCTCGATATCGACAAGGCAGTCTTCCAACGCCTCGCACCGATCGCCAAAAAACTGGAACTGCCGGAAGATTGGCGCACCGAAATCAAGCCTTCAGATGACGTCGGCGAACGTCCCTCCATCGACACTCTCGGGCCGTTCCGTTGGGCACCGTCCGCCGCCACGCAATGGACACTCGTCGATGGGCAGGGCAAAAAACATTCACTCTCCGACTACGCCGGCAAGCCGGTGATCGTCATCTTTTACCTCGGCAAAGGCTGCGCGCACTGCATCGAGCAACTCAGTGCCTTCGCCCCCGAGGTGGATCGATTCAAGCAGACTGGCATCGACCTTATCGCCATCAGCACCGACCACGTCGGCGGCCTGCTCGAGACATTTCAGCTAAACCAAAACAAGCCGTTTCCCTTCCCTCTTCTTTCCGACGCTTCGCTGGAAGTATTCAAGCAATACCGCGCCTACGACGATTTCGAAAAACAACCCCTGCACGGCACCTTCCTGATCGACCGAGCCGGCCTCGTCCGCTGGCAGGACATCAGCTACGAGCCGTTCGAAGAGGTGGAATTCCTGCTAAACGAATCCAAGCGCCTCCTTGCCCAAGCCCCCCCACAGGTAACCAAGCGCTAAAATCGGAGCAGGTCCTTGTAATCCGTGTTTCGATGATTCTTGCGCGCTTGGTCAAGCGTGAGTTGTTTACCAGCTTGTTTCGACGATTTTCTCGGCGGCCTCGCGGACGGATTTTGCCAGCTCGGGAGGGCTGATGACCTGCGCGTTGCCACACCAGGTCATCACCCAGCGCTGCACCTCGGAGAGGCTTGTCAGGTGAATGGTCAACTCCACGCCGCCGTCCTCGAGGTCGCGCTGTTCCTGAGAGGGATGCCATTTTTTCTCGCGAATGTAGTCGGCCACCAATTCGTTGAATCGGATCACGATCTCCTGTTCCTCGTCTCCCGTGACGATGGCGAAGCTGCCGCGCAACCGTTCCTCGAGTGAGAATCCTTCCGGCGGCTCAAACGTCACACCGGTCTCGACCATGCCCTTGATCCGTGCAGGGGTGAAGGTGCGAACGTCGTTCCGCAGGTGACAGTGCGCGAAGAGGAACCACTCGCTGTTGATGTTGGCAAGGTGATACGGGTCGACCACGCGCGGCTCGGCCTCGGTGGCTCCGGGCTTGCGGTAGTTAAACCGGAGTTGACGTTTGTTGGCAGCGGCCTTGGCAAGAGCGTCGATGACATCGAGATTCAAGACCGGCTCGGCACTGGTGCGAAATGAGATGCTGGAATCGAAGTCGTCGAGATTGAATGAGATCGTGTCGGTCAGCCCCTCGCTCGCCTTGCGAAATGCGCTCAGCAGCGGTTTTTCAAAATTGGTTCCGCGGTACTGCTGCATCGCCTTCTCCGCAACCATCATGGCGAACAGTTCACCCTCGGTAATTTTTACGGTCGGAAACTGGCCGACCTCCTCAATGTAGTGATAACCGTTGTATGCCGGCTCAAATTCCACCGGCAATTCCATCCGGTCGCGCATGAAGGCGATGTCACGGTAAATCGTCTTGGTGGTCACCTCAAGCTCGGCGGCCAACTGGCTGGCGTTGGGATGATTTTCGCCCTTGAGGAAGTTGTGAATCTTGAGCATCCGCTCGATCGGCGGACGGGTGTTTCGCTGGGGGATTCGATTGCGCTTAGTTGCCATGAACGACTGCCAAGCTAGGCCAAGCGCCCCACCCCAGCCAGCAAAAGCCGGAGACAAAAAAAACGAACCCAAGCGGGTTCGTTCGTAAAAAATTAGTGCTTAGTCAGGCGTTACTTGAGCGTGTTCAGGAACTCCTCGTTGGTTTTGAACTTGTCCAAGGCCTGCTTGAGCGTCTCCATGGCGTCGATCGGGTTCATGTCGGTCATGGTGCAGCGCAGCTTGTGGATCGCGTCAAGGTGCTGGGGCGGAAAAAGTTGCTCCTCCTTGCGCGTGCCGCTCTTCGGGATGTCGATTGCCGGATACACCCGGCGCTCGGCGAGTTTGCGGTCGAGCACCAGCTCCATGTTGCCGGTGCCCTTGAATTCCTGGAAGATCAGCTCATCCATTCGCGAGCCGGTGTCAATCAGCGCCGTGGCAACGATCGTGAGGGAACCGGCCTCCTCTGTCTTGCGGGCGGAGGCAAAAATCTTGCGCGGAATCTCCAGCGCGCGCGCGTCCACACCACCGGTCATCGTCCGGCCGGAGCCACCGTGCACAGAGTTGAAGGCGCGGGCGACGCGGGTGATCGAGTCGAGCAGCACGAAGACGTCCTTGCCGGACTCGACAAGGCGGCGGCAGCGATCGATCACGAGTCGCGAAAGGCGCACGTGCGTCTCGAGGTCCTGGTCGTTGGACGAGGCGATCACCTCGGCGTCCACCGAGCGGGTGAAATCGGTGACTTCTTCCGGACGCTCGTCGATCAGTAACACAATCACCTGCACATCCTTGTGGTTGGTGGTCACTGCGTTGGCGATCTGCTTGAGAATGGTCGTCTTGCCGGTGCGCGGCGGCGCGACGATGAGTCCGCGGGTGCCCTTGCCGATGGGTGTCACCAAATCGATGATTCGTGTCTCGACGATGTCCGGCGTAGTCTCGAGATTAAATTTCTCGATGGGATTGATGGTGGTGAGATTTTCAAACCGGACGATGTCACCATATTCCTCGAACGATGTGCCGTTGACGCTGAGCACCTCCTTGAGTTGCGGGCTGGTGCCGCGATGAGGCGCCTGCAACTTGCCCTCAATCAGCGCACCCTCGCGAATGGCGGCCCGCTTGATGGTGTCGGGCGTCACGAAAATATCGGACGGCTTGGGCTGGTAATTGTTTTCCGACGAACGAAGGAACCCGAAACCCTTGTCGGAAATTTCCAAATAACCGGAACCGGTATCCGGAACCTCCATCAGGGGCCGTTTGCGCTTTGGCCTACGGTTGGACTGGTTCCTGTTGGGGTTATTCCGGTTCGGATTATTCCGGTTCGACGAATTTTTGTTCGACCTGCTGTTGTCTTTGAAACTACTCACACCTTGAAAATCACGGAAAATCGTGAATTGAACTGTTCAGAATTGAGAACTAAACCAACTGCCTAAAGCGGCGATTTATTGATTGGTTCCGGCGGAAGAAGCCCGCCGGGACTGTCCATACGCCCAACGGCGACCGGGGGCAAGCCCTATTTCTCACTTTTTTTCCGCTTGGCCAAGCGCGGTGGCATCACGGCGACAATTCGGCGGCCAGAGTTTTGACCTGCTTCAAGTCCAGCTTGCCGGTGCCAAGGTACGGCAGCGCCTCGACTTTGAAAAACTGATCGCCGCGCGGTTTCCAAATATTTGGCAAATCGCAGCCGGTCAGTTTCTCGACAATTGACTGCACCGCCGACTCGTTGAGATTCTGATACAACACGACCAAGCGCTCGCCTTTCCGCTCGTCCGGCACGCCGGTCAAGGCAAACGTCTGGTCGGTCAACGCGCCGAGCTCGTGCAGTTGCTCCTCCACCTTGATGTGCGGCACCATCTCGCCACCGATCTTGCTGAAGCGGCTCAGTCGATCCGTGATGGCGAGGAAGCCGTCCTGGTCCATCGCCGCGATGTCGCCGGTCGTGTACCAGCCGTCGCGCAGCACCTCGGCGGTTTTCTCCGCTTGGCCAAGGTAGCCCTGCATCACGTTCGGCCCCTTGACGAGCAGCAGTCCCGCTTGGCCAAGCCCGACCGGCACCCCGGTGTCGGGATCGACGATGCGCGCCACCATGCCCGGCAGCGGATGCCCGATGCTGCCGCGCTTGGCACCGACCTGCCGGAAGCCGGCCGAGCGAAAGTCGCGCGTGTTGATCGTCACCACCGGCGAGGTTTCAGTCGTGCCATAGCCCTCCATCGGCCGAAGGCCAAATCGATCCTCGAACGCAGCGGCCAGGCGCTCCGGCAGTTTCTCCGCGCCGGCCAATACAAACTGCACGCTACCGAACTGCTCCGGCGTGCAAGCGCGCATGTAGATCTGAAGGAACGTCGGTGTGGCCAGCAGGAACGTCGCCCGATACTTGCCCACCAGTTCGCCGATGCCTCGGCCGTCGACTGGGTTCGGGTGATATACCGAGCCAGAACCGAGCAACGCCGGTAGCCACAGCGTGCCGGTAAAACCAAACGAATGGAAAAAAGGCAGGATACCGAGAATCCGGTCATTCCGATCCAACGCGAATGCTTGGCCAATCTGTAGGATGTTCGAGACGATGTTGTAGTGCGAGAGCATCACGCCCTTGGGCGCGCCGGTGCTGCCACTCGAGAAAATGACCGTGGCCAGGTCGTCCATAGCCGTCTTGCCTTTGCTGCCGAGAAACTTCTCCAGCAAGCCAGTCGGCAACAGCGCCGCAGCCAGGGTGGCGACGAGTTTGCTGCCGATGCCGATCGACTTGGCGATGTCCTCGAGCAGAATTGTCTCCGCTGGCACGTCGAGTTTGATCTGCTCGAGAAACGCTTTGGATGTGACCACCGTACGGATGTTGCACTGCTCAATGCACGAACGAAGCGCGTCCGCCGAGAGGGTGTAATTCAGGTTCACCGGCACCCTGCCCGTCAGCGAGGCGGCGTAGTTGACCAGCGCACCGGCGACTGTCGGTGGCATGAGGATACCGACCATCTCCTGTCCCTCCCACTTGCGGCGCAGCGCCCGGCCAAGCACAACCGTGCCAACTAGCGCGCCGCCGCAACTCACGCTGCCGCGCTTGGCGTCCGCCGCAAAAAAACGGAACGGATGTTTCCTGAACGCCCGCACGAGACTCCGGTGCAGAGGCTTCATGTAACGCTTGCGATGCGCCCAGGCGTCCGCGCCGAGTTCCTGCACCGCCTCACGCACCTTGGCTGGGTCAGCGTTGTGCTGTAGCGCAGCACCGTAGCTCACCGTCACGCGGTATGGAATGCGGCGGGGCAACTTCCAAAAAAAACGGGTTTTTGCGTAACTGAAAATACTGCCCCACACGCCGTCGAGATGAATCGGAATGATCGGCGCATCGACGTCCTTCATGATTTTTTCGTAGCCGCGCCGGAACGGCAGCATCTGCCCCGTACGCGTAATCTGTCCCTCGGCAAAAATGCAGACCACCTCGCCGTCGCGGATCGCCTGGCTGGCGACCTTGAG
>PVBE011242982.1_pt1 | contig 11793 bp, 10 predicted proteins | sample 1631181 | NCBI WGS metagenome assembly PVBE01 (sample SAMN08397723, study PRJNA350692) | Marine metagenome, whole genome shotgun sequencing project. | isolation source: water | place: Pacific Ocean | collected 2012-04 | reverse complement strand
CAGTCGAAGCGGTTGCGGGACGGTTCCTACATTTCGATCGAGTTGAACACGCGAACGCCGGTCCCCGAGTGGGACGGCCAAGAGGTCTACATCATGATGGAGGACCCCGCTTACCTGGACGACGAAGGGTACCACTTCTTCCGGCCACGCCAGGAAAGCTTCTACCTCATCGGGGGATGAGGCGATGCCTGATAGGAGGTTGAGGCGATGAAGTACAAGTCATTGTGCGTCGTGTCGGCTACATCAGTGCTGGCGGCCTGTGCCAGTGAGCCGGCGGTCGACTCCGGGGATATCTCACAGGCCCTCGCCGTCATTCAGCCCGATCTGATCCGCTCGCATCTCGCGTTCTTGTCCGATGACAGACTCCGTGGCCGAGACACCGATGACGTGGGCTACGAGATGGCCAAGGACTACGTGGCCGAGCAGTACGCGCGAATCGGCCTCGAGCCGATCATCGGGGACTCCTACCTCCAGCCCTTCGATCTCTTGGAGGTAGCGGGGGACCGAGGCAGCAGCATGCGGATCGGCGAGTGGGAGATCCCGTATCCGGAGGCGTCATTCACGCCGGATTGGGTCGGAGAGCGGCCTTCGGTATCCGGAGCCGGCATCTACGTGGGCCGAGCGCTCGTCGAGGGGCGATCAGACGTGAACGACCTGGATTTGTCCGGCAGCATCGCTTTTGTACTGGCGGGTATCCCCGCCGGTCGCGAGCAAGACCTCGAGGTGGTCATCCGGGCCAGAACCGAGGTTGAACTGGCGTACCGACGTGGAGCGTTGGCCGTCGTCGTCGTCGATCCGAGACCCGACGTCGAGGCGTGGGAACGTCGACTCACTCCGCGTAGGCCGGTGCGGGCGCTTGCCGACGGTACGTCCACTCGGTTCCGCTCGGCGGCAACGCTCGGCCCGGTCGCGTCGCGGGCCCTGATCGAGCGGTGGTCATTGAGTTCGGATGGCGGCGGTGACCCGGTCGATCTCGGCCCGGTGACGATTGAGCCGGCTCACGAGCTACGCACGTCACGAAGCTGGAATGTGGGTGGTGTGATTCGGGGGGTCGATTCGGAGTTGAGCGATGAAGTGGTCGTTTTCACCTCCCACCTCGACCATGTCGGCATCGGAGATCCGGACGCCGACGGAGACAGCATCTACAACGGGATGCACGACAACGCGATCGGAGTGGCTAAGGTCCTTGCCGTGGCCGAGGCCATGGTCGGGATGGAGCTGCGTCGCTCGGTGCTGTTCTTGTCGTTAGGGGCGGAGGAGTCCGGACTGCTGGGGTCGTGGTACTACGTGCGACATCCTGTCTTCCCCATCGAAGGGACCGTAGCTGCCCTCAACCATGACGGGGGACTCGAGGGTGTGGCGTCCGACGACTTTCTCGCGTTCGGAGACGACTACTCGACGCTCGGTAAATTCATGGCAATTGCAGGGGAGGAATCGGGTGTCTCGTATGAGCTGTATCGGATCCCTCCCTTCGCGGCCGCGCAGGCCTTGTTGTTCCGATCAGACCAGTACTCGTTCCTCCTGGCGGGTGTCCCCGCCGTCTACATGATGCCGGGGTTCACGGTCGATGGGAACCGGGAAACGAATCGGCGGGCTTGGCAGGTCTACCTCGACAACGTGAACCACCAGCAGAGGGACAATTTCCTGCCGGATGCGAGCTACGAGTCCCCCGTTGCGATGGCTTCGATGTCCGTATACCTGGCAAGGATTCTGGCAAACTCTGCGTCGATCCCCGAGATGTTGCCCGATGCACCGTTCAGGGCGTCGCGGGCCAGCCCACAGGTGCCTGCGTTCTACGGCGATACGGAGATTCCGAGGTAGGGACCCCTGGTAGGGACCCTGCGACTCCGCCGTACTACTCGGCCGTAAACGCGATCTTCGGGTCGATCCGAGTGGCTCTGGACGCCGGCACGTAGCTGGCCAACTCATCGAATCTCCGGCCCCCCCATTCGATTATCGGGTACGAACCGATCACGGGCCGGCATGATCACCGCCGGAAGTGTCTCCGCATTCATGACCGCGTCCTCGGGAATGACCTCGTTCATGAAAAGTATGTAGGCGGTAGCGCCGTATACTTCGTCCGGCTCCAGCGAGCCGGGGGAGCCCAACGGCATGGTGCGCGTGACGTAGTCGAAGATCGTGGTGGCGTAGGGCCAGTAGTTCCCAACGGTCTTCCGGTACTGTCCGCGTGTGGAGCCGAAGGGAAAGCCTTCCCGGGGCTCCCTTCCCACGAGTCGATCGTTGGGGCCCTCCGTTCCGGTTGCCCCGTGACAGACGGCGCACTTGGTAGCATAGACCAGCGCGCCCTGAGCGACCGACGCACCTCCTGGGGGCAGGCCCGCACCATCTGGCCGGACGTCCTTGTCCATCACGTCGATCTCGGCCTCGGTCGCGTCCCGACCGACCGAGAACGACGCTGGCCAGTGCTCGGGAGCGGCTGTGGGCACGGGCGGTGGGCCGAAGCCGGGCGGCGTCTGCGGACCGGCCACTGCCTGTGCGCCTGGGACCGCGGCGCTAGAGTCGCAGGCCAAAGAGGGAACGGTCAGCAAGAGCACAGCGATCCCGGTCGCTAGCAGGCGTCCACCAAATGAATCACGACCCACACGTGTACGGTCGCACGTGATCATGGCGTGCCTCCCGCCCCGAAAAAGACCTGGCCATCGGGCTCCACGCTCCACGGTCGGATGCTGTTGTAGTGATAAGAAGTGCCTTCACCCCGGGCGTTCATGAGGGTCTGCAAAGAAGGCTGCGTGTATCCCGTTTCGTCCACGGCCCGACTCATCAGGGTGGTCGCCCGGCCGTCCCAGTTCCAGAGATGGCGAAACCGAGTCGTGCACTTGGACAGGACGGGGTCCTGGAGCTCAGCCGGTTCCCAAGTGGTCCCCCCGTCGGTGCTCACATCAACACGAGTGATGCGGCCCCTCCCGCTCCAGGCGAGTCCGGTGATCTCCCACCAGCCGGCTTCCGGAAGGACATAGGGGTAGGTCGGGAAGGTGATCGTCGACTTCGCGTCCAGGACAAGGCTGAACTGGCGGGCGGTGCCGTCCGCTAGCGGATCTGTGTACTTCGACGTTTCGTCCCGGGTCATGAACGGCCCGTCCGACACCTCGATCCGACGGATCCACTTCACCTGGGCGTTGCCCTCCCATCCAGGAAGGAGAAGGCGCGCCGGGTATCCCTGTTCGGGCCGAATGGCCTCGCCGTTCTGAGCATACGCGATCAGGGCGTCGTCCCAGGCCTTCTCCAGGGGGACACTGCGCCCCATTACGGCTGCGTCTCCCCCCTCGGCGAGCATCCAGGTTGCCCCCGGCCTCACGCCGACCTCCCGCAGAAGAGTGGCCAGGGCAACTCCGGTCCACTCGCTCGTGCTTAGGAGACCGTCCACCATCTGAGGTGATACTTCGCGGCGCGGGTCACGGTTGTACGCCGCCCCCCCGTTACCCGAGCACTCGACGAAACAGAGCCGAGAGACAGACGGCAGGCGCTTCAGGTCCTGCAGGCTGAAGGTCATCGGCCGCTCGACCATCCCATGGATCGTCAGGGAATATGTCTCAGGATCGATATTCGGAATGCCCCCGTGGTGTCGCTCGAAGTGGAGGTCCGCTGGAGTAATGATGCCGCGGAGCTCGTGAATTGGAGTCCGAGACGACGATGAGGGCCCGGGCCGCATACCAGCGCGCCTCGGTTGCTCGTCTGGGGCCCGCTGACCCAGGTCACTCGTGCCGCGTCCCAACACTTTGGTGGGGTCCTGAGCCGCCTGTTGCGGTGGGGGCGGAGTCTCACCCAATGAGAGTGCATCGGCCTGCGTCTTGAGGAGGCCACCGGCGATGAGCCCTCCGGTTGCTCCCAACATTGCACGGCGTGACAGGCGGGCCATGGCTACCTCCAGAAACGCGACGTTTCGCGACGGGGTCCCTTACGGCCGAGCCCCAGGAACTTCAGGGATCAGTTTCCGTCGCGTCGGAAGAGAGCAACCTCCGTTGCGGTTAACGCCTCCCGCAAGTCCCCTCCGCTTGCGCCTCTGATGACACCGCCATTCGCTGGGCCCGTCCTGGACGTCATCACACCCCCGCGTTGACAGATGCGACGGTATCCTCTTAGCGTCCACGTATGAACTGGTTGCGGGGAAGCTTGGCCAAGCGATTGGGAACAGGGCTAGCATTTTGGATACTGGCCCTTGGGGTCACCGTACCCTTTCTCGAGCGAGATCTTCTGGGCTTCGACGTCGCGATAGAGACGAAGCACCAGGATGCGTGCAGCCTTCCGACCCACGATCACACCATCTGCTCCCAGTTCGGGAAGCAGCCGTGGGTCAGATCCCCAGACGATGTCGAGCAGATCCTTCCGGAGTCGATCGAGGATGAGGACCGCCCCGAACAGGACGCGTTTCCGGTCCGGCGGCTCTCTAGCCCGACGAATCCTCGAGCTCCACCCAGCCTCTGATACCTTCCTGCGTCCTGCAGGAAGTGTGCGATAAGCGGCGCCCGCCCTTAGGGGGATTCGCCGCATTCCCGTAGGTCCCCCTCCGGCAGCTTGGGAAGGGGTCGTCAGAGGAGGGAACCGTGAAGCAACTAACCAGGCAGGGCTTGCAGTTCTTGATATTGTGGGCCGCTACACTAGTGACTCCGACCGCGTCTTTGGGTCAGGACATATCACCGTCCGCCGCTGATTCTTTGAGGGCGGAAATCGCTGAACTCCGGATGCAACTCGACAGTATTCGTGCGCTGGTTGAACGAGGAGAGGCAGCGCCGGCGGAGCAGGACGATGTGCTGTCGCGCCTTCGGGCCGCAGCCCGGGCCGCGGCCCGAAGCCCAGCGGGCGGAGCGGCTGAGCAGGCGACGCCGGCCGAAGACGAGGGTGACCAGGAATTCGTCGGCCGCGCCCGTTCTCTCCAGTCACTGAATCCGGAAATCAGTGTCTCCGGAGATATTTTCCTGTCCATTGCGAGCGAAGACGCCGACGCCGACAACTTCGTGCCGCGTGAGTTCGAGATCTCGTTCGTCTCTGCTCTTGATCCGTTCAGTAGAGCCAAGATCTTCGTGGCCGCGGAGGAAGAGGGTGCCGGCATCGAGGTCTTTCCTGAAGAAACCGAGGAAGAGGAAGAGCACGGACCGGCGTTGGTGGTCGAAGAGGGGTACCTGGAGTGGGTCGGTATCGCTGATGGGGTGGGAATCAAACTGGGGCGCTTCTTTCAACAATTTGGCCAGGTAAACCGCTGGCACAGTCACGCTCTCCAATTCCAGAGCCGCTCGCTCCCCCACTTGGCCTTCATCGGCGAGGAGGCCCTGGCTCAAGACGGAGCCTCACTGCGTTGGCTTCTTCCGAATAGCGGCGGCGGTGCCTACGAAGCGACCGTAGAGATCACCAGGAGTGCGAACCAGAACCTCTTTGGAGAATCCCACGGTCTGAGTTACCTCGGGCACATCAACGCCTTTTGGCAGCTGTCTCCGTCCGTAGACCTCGACTTGGGCCTCAGTGCCATTGTGGGAGACTACGTCGAAGACGGTATCGAATCCACAAATCGACTATTCGGGGCCGAGGCAGCCTTCAATTGGATCCCGCCCGATCGGTCTCGATATCGCGGCCTCACTCTGCGTGGTGGAGTCATGCTCTCCGATCCTGGCCCGGCTGCAGGATTTTCAGCACCCGAGTCGGCACTCGGGGTTTGGTCGCTGGCCGAGATCAAGTTGTCGCGCCAGTGGATCGCGGGAGGTCGCTACGAGTGGGTGGAGAATCCGGATAATCCAGATGAGACGGCGTGGTTGGTATCGCCGGCACTTACGTATTGGCAGAGCGAATTCGTTCGCCTGAGAGCGGAGTACGACGTTTTGGGAAACCCGGGCAAGACCACGGGTCAGTTCACGCTCCGAGTCACTTTCGCCATGGGACCTCACAAGCACGAGACGTACTGAAGGGACATTCGATGAGACTACTGATCGCAGTGATGGTGACCGGGTGGATAACGGGCCACGGTGAAGGTGCGCCTACACCGGTCTCGCAGGACCTGCGTGAGCCGGTGAGGGTTGTGACGACGCTTCCGGTCTACGCTGACATCGTCAGAAAGATAGGGGGCTCGGGGGTTGAGGTGAGTTCGATCGCAGCCCCGAACGAAGACTCACACTTCGTCCGGCCGAAGCCGAGCTTCGCGGTTCGCATTCGGCGCGCTGAGATGTTCGTGACCACCGGTCTCGATCTTGAACTCTGGGTGCCTACGCTGTTGGACCGGGCAGGCAATAGCTCTGTCGCTGAGGGCGGACGTGGGTACGTGACGGCTTACACGGGTGTGGACCTTCTGGACATACCGACGGCGGTCGATCGGAGCGGAGGAGACGTCCACGTCTTTGGGAATCCCCATCTGATCACGGACCCGATTCGGACGATTCAGGTAGCCCGGAACATCACCGTCGGGCTCAAGAGGATTGCGCCCGACCGGTCCTCCCTTTGGGACGCTGGGTTGGAGAGTTTTACTGCCGAGATCCATCGGCGACTCTTCGGAGAAACGCTCATCGAGCTTCTGGGGGGCGACCTGCTGGCGGACCTGGCCCTTAACGGAACGCTTCACTCATTCCTCGAAACCGAGGAGTGGCAGGGCAGTCCCTTGATCCAGGAACTCGGCGGTTGGCTCGGCGTGGCCGAGGCCTTTCGTGGTCGCGACATCATCTGCTACCACAAGAACTGGGCGTATCTAGAGGATCGATTCGGAGTGCGCTGTGTGGACTACGTGGAAGCGAAACCGGGAATTCCACCTACTCCCGGGCACGTTGCCGATCTTCTCCAGGAGATGTCCAGTCAGGGGCTCGACGTCATCTTGGCGGCCTCTTATTTCGACCGGAGGAAGGTCGAGTCGGTGGCCAGACGAGGTGGCGCCACGGTGGTAGTGGTCCCCATGAATCCGGGGGGCAAGGAAGGCGTAGACGACTATTTCTCACTTGTGGACTATTGGGTCAACGGTTTGGCGGGAGTACTCTCCCGGCCGAACGGCTGACTCTGGTCTGGAGACGGTTCAATGCTTGATCTGATGCTCGCTCCCATCGCGGCCGGGCTGGTCATCTTGGCCATTCATTCCTATTTGGGCCTACACGTAATCGCTCGTGGAGTGATTTTCGTGGACCTGGCGTTCGCACAGATCGCCGCGCTAGGAACGACTGTCGGTTTGATGGTGGGCGTCGAACACGGGACACCGATGTCGATAGGCTTTTCGCTGGGGTTTACTCTCCTTGGCGCCCTGGCCTTTTCGTTCAGTCGCCTCGATGACACGGTGGTCCCGCAAGAGGCCATCATTGGGATCATCTATGTGGTGGCTTCGGCCGCGGTCGTTTTGATCGCCGGGTTTACGGCCGAGGGTGCCGAACACGTAGCGGAAACAATGACCGGTACGCTCATCTGGGTAACGTGGCCGCAGATTGGGCGCATGGCTTTGGTTTATGCGGCCCTCGGCGTGTTTTACTTCGTGTTTCGTCGACGTTTCGAAGCCTTGTCTTTGCATGACGACTCGGTTCACAAAGCGCGGCTCTGGGACTTCTTGTTCTACGTTACTTTCGGCATCGTTATCTCGTTCTCCGTAGCCATTGCCGGAGTGCTTATGGTCTTCAGCGCTCTCGTAATCCCCGCGGTGGTAGCGTTCCTGTTTACGAGCCGATTCCTGCGCGCTCTTCTGCTCGCCTGGGCCGTGGGAACTGTCGCGCTTGTGGCGGGTGTTTTGGCGTCATTCACACTGGACGTGGCTACCGGACCCCTCCTGGTGTGCACCTTCGGATTGATGCTCGTTGTCGCGTTGTTGGTTCGGTGGGGCACCGGGATCCGGCCCGGATCCAAGCTGAGCGTTTGAATCGTCGGTAGTGCGTCTACTAACGGGAGCCCTTCCAACGGCTGGGCCGGTAACCTTGGCGCCGATTCGCTGTACTTCTTATCAGTGCATCGTTTGAACTGTACTCGGGGGTAGAATTGAAGCGTCTTGTCTGCGCGCTGTTGTTGTCTTCGTTGCCCGCCATGGTGGGTTGCGGTGGAGGAGATCCGGTCGGTCCCTTCACGTCGGGTGAGATGATCCTGAGCTTCTCCATCGCCCCAGAGGACATCGAGGGAGGAGTTATTGATCGCGACATCAGTGTCGCCACGGCAGCAAACAACTTGTGGATCAGCTACGTGCGTTTGGTTACGGACCTGTGTGGGAATGAACCGGCCAGCTTTGACGTGCACTCGATCGCCGTTACGCTGGATTTCGAAGAGAGCGAAGAAGTGTCGCAGCTCGAGCAGGTGCTGGACGGCCAGGTGACAGTGTATTTCACACAAGGCGGGACCACCGTGGACATCGGAACCGGTGTGCTCCTTGGGGCAGGTCCGGTGGGGCTACAGGGTCTCAGCTCGCAAGCATCCCTCGCCACCCTTTACACCGAAATGCTCGCGGGCACGTTCACCGTGGGCCTGAGAGGCGGGACCTCACGGACGACCAACGACGACTTCGCCATGCAGATCCAGGTATCGTTTCTCACACGCGCCACTTGTCAGTAGCGCCGTGCAGGCGGGCCTTCATAACGACCAGTTGACGATGGGGAGGAACTGAAGACTTTCCTTCCCACTGATGATGTTGATCAGGACTATCTGGATTCCATGCAGGTTCTCGGCCCAGTTCACGAAGCCGATCTGAAGGCCCGACATATCGCGGGCTCGGTTGAAGAGGCCGATCTGCACTGCCTCCCCGAAGCCGATCTGGTTGTAGGTCGAGATGCCTTGGAAGCCCACGAATGTCTGCTGGTTGATGTTCGCCAAGAGGTTGTTCTGCCACCCCAGGAACGCACCTTCGGTGACGCCGACGAGACCATATTGCAGGCCCTTTGACACCCCCCCCTGTGCTATGGTTTACGACTTCGACATCGAGGCCTCGGACGGCCACGTTTTTGCTGTACAGGCCGAGCCGAAAATCCGAATCTCGGTCTCTTCATCCCGGAGCTGCACGGGAGAGAACAGGGACAACTCAAGGCTTTGTACGGCTGTCTGCGCAGCGCTCTCGACCGGGTGATAGCGTCGCGGCGACGAGGAGTGCCACCGAGACCGTAATGAAGGAGGTCGCTCTCAATTGTTGCTCCCTTTTGGGCTGTCGAAAGTTGCGATTGTAACTCGACGTCGCTGCTCTCACTCGAGTACTCTGACTCTACCCGGTGAGCCATGATTCGATCTGTGGCTTCGACCCGTGTCCACCTAGCTCTTGAGGATGCGGGTCGCCTGCTCCAGCGCTTCGGAAACCCGATCCAGCATGTCCGCCACCAGTCCGATGTGCTCGGTGGCCTCATCCCAGTTTCGCAGTTCGATAGCCTCGCGGATGCCGGGCAGCGTCTTCACACCGTACCCCGTGTGAAATCCGGGCGCGTAGACCTGGTGCCTATACCATGGGCGTCGCGGTAGACCTTCGTCATTTGTCATCAGCCGCTCCGTGGTCTTGAGCACACGATTCAGAGCCTGCGCTTCGGCCGACGTGGCTCCCGTCTGCATGACCCGCCGCATCTCGACATCGAGCGCCGCCGAGCTCTCTTCCAAGCGGCGGACGGCGTTCTGGATCGGAGCGAAATTGAGAAATGGCACGTCGTCTTCAAGCGCCGGCGCCACGTAGGTCTTGGTGGGGTCCGAGGCCAGGTCGTAGGCGTTCAGGGCCACCAGCTCGTTGTTTCGGTTCGTTGCAGTTCGCGTGTCTTCCAGGAGCTCCATGACCTCGCCAGCGTAGAGCCCGATGTTGTCCGAGAAGTTCTCAAAGCGCATAGGGAGTACATCGGCGTTCGCGAGTCGGAGCGTCAAACGCCCTGTAGTCTTCGCGAGTGCTTCCCCATAGTAGAAACCCGGATCGCCGAAGCGCGTGTAGTGCTCGAACGAATCGAACTGCGAATGGTACGATCCACCCCCATTCTCTCCCCCGTAGCTCACGTTCAGAGTGGCTATACCCAGGTGCTGCAGGAACGGTGTGTAGTCCGAGCCCGAGCCGAGGGGACTGATGCGTAGGTCCGAGCGAGTAGTGGCCTCAGCATCTCCGGCCACGGCACGTTGGGCCTGCGCTCTTTCCCAAGCGGAGACACCGGTCTGGGGGTCTTCAACCTCTTTGGCCACCTGGTTCACCAGGCGCTCGAGTGTGTGCGATCCTCCCATACGGAGGAAGCCGCGACCGTTTCCGTCAGTGTTGATATACGCCACCGCCTTCTCACGGAGTTCGTCGGCGTGGTGCTCCGCAAATTCCGTCGAACCGAGTAGGCCCGGTTCCTCGGCGTCCCATGAGGCGTATACGATCGTGCGCTTTGGACGCTCGCCGTTCTGGGCCAGCGTGCCGACCACGCGGGCCTCTTCCATGAGGGCTACGTGGCCGCTGATGGGATCTCCCGCGCCCATCGCCCAACCGTCTCGGTGATTCCCGCGCATGACCCATTCGTTGGGATAGTCCGAGCCCTCGAGGCGAGCGATGACGTTGTAGGCCGGCTCCAGATTCCAGTCGAACTCGAGATGGACACGGACCGTGGCAGGTCCGGGCCCGATGTGATACGTAAAGGGCAGTGCGCCACGCCACGAGGGAGGCGCCACGGGCCCGCCCAATGCCCTTAGCAGGGGCTCTGCGTCACCCCACGACAACGGCAGTACCGGGATCTTCATGATCGCCGGAGACGCCTCTACGGTGTACCTCTCGGCGTCTGCGGTGGCCCCTACGAACGGCGTCAGAGGATCACCCGGATAGAGAGGCATATCCGTAACGGATCCCCGCTGTACTCCCCACTGCATCCGGTAGGGGCCGTCAGGATAGGCGTCTCCCTGAAAGTACCCGTCGTCTCGTGGATCCGAATACAGGATTGTGGCAACGGCCCCGCGCTCATACGCGAGCTTCGGCTTGATGCCCCGCCAAGATCCGCCGTACCGAGCGATAACGATCTTGCCCGTTACGTCGATACCCCGTCTTTCTAGCTCATCATAGTCGGCGGGAATGCCTTGGTTCACGTAGACCAGTTCGGCGGTCACGTCGCCATCCGCGCTGTAGGCGTTGTATGAAGGAAGACGTCCGTCGACACCTGAACTCGCGTCCTCAGGAATCACGGGCTCCGCGAGTCCGGCGGTATAACGAGTTGGAGCCACCATCTCGACCTCACGGATACGCGGCTTCGGGAAGAGCACCTGGTACACTACGATCTCCGCCTCGTAGCCCCACTCCTCGAACAGATCGCGCACCCACTCGGCATTCTCCTTGTTGTGTGGGGCTCCGACGAAGAAGGGCTTCGCCGTGATACGCTCCATCCAAGTTCCCAGGTTGTCGCGATTTACCTGGGCATCCAGCCGTGCCTCGAGCTCGAGCTGGGCGGCGGCCGATTCGGCCGAAAAGCCGATCATTGAGGCCTCTTGACCATGCCCGGATGCGGGCAAGGTAAAGAGCAGGCTGAGAACGGCTGTGGCGGATAGAGCGCGGTACATCATCGTTCGGTCTCCGGAAGATCACTCTGCGTGTCGATAGGTTGAACTCCTGCGTCCCGAGGCAGGCAGGACACCAAAAGCTAGAGTACCGCAGGGAGGTGGGTGGGGAAATAGGCTGGAGTCGACCGAAGCCCCACCGAGAGGTTCAGCGTCAGGCGGCCGAGAGGGTCAGCCGCCGGCAATAGCATTTGCGATGGCGGAGGAAGTCCCGTCGGGTCAGGTTGTGCATGCACAGACCAGGCAGAGATGACTCTCGGAGGTGTTGATCGTGGAAAGGCACCCTTTGTTGGCCCTGATATTCATCGCTCTAGGGCCCGCGATATCGCCTGCCCAAGGCCAATCGTTCGAGTTCGCTTTCTT
>PVBE011146842.1_pt1 | contig 11793 bp, 11 predicted proteins | sample 1631181 | NCBI WGS metagenome assembly PVBE01 (sample SAMN08397723, study PRJNA350692) | Marine metagenome, whole genome shotgun sequencing project. | isolation source: water | place: Pacific Ocean | collected 2012-04 | reverse complement strand
CGGACCACGGCATGCACATCGGCGAGAAGCAGAACTGGGAGAAGCTCACGCTCTATGAGCCGTCGACGCGCGTCCCGCTCTTCGTGTCTGCGCCGGGACGCGGTCGGGGCACGCGCTGCGCCGAACCGGTGACGCTGACCGATCTCTTCCCGACCCTGTGTGAGCTTGCGGGCCTGCCGATTCCGAAAGACCAGTGCGATGGAGTCAGCCTCGACGCCCAGCTGCGCGACCCGAGTACGCCGCGCAAGCGGCCCGCTCTCACCTCGTTCTGGATGCACGCACACAAGGGCGTGCCCAAGAAGGACCGCCCCGTGATCGGCCACGCGGTGCGCGATCGTCGCTGGCGCTACATTCGCTACTCGAACGGGTTCGAGGAACTCTACGACCACGCAGAGGACCCGGACGAACACACGAACCTCGCGAAGCGAGCGGAGCACGCGGACACGATCCGCAGGCTGAGGGAGTTCGTCCCGAGAAACGCCGCCGCTCCGACCAAGGCCGGGTCGTACGTGAAGAAGAAACCCGCGGGCAAACGAAAGTAGCGCGCCGCGTCAGGCGAGCAGTGGGTGATTGCCTTGCCCGCGACGTCAGTCAGCCGGAAGTCTCGCCCCTTGAACCGGTACGTCAGCTTCTCGTGATGGATGATCCTCATTCCCCGTCTCTGCGTGACCCTGGGAGTTACGATCATCGGGATCTGGCGTTGAGCCGATGTGACGAAAGCGACCTGACTGCAGCATGGGGAAACCGATGACCCTTCCACCTGAATCCCATCTCAAGGCCCACAAGGTCGGCACACTGCTAGGGATTCTATTGATGGTGTGGTCCGTCGTCTTCTCGCTCTTCAAGTCCAGCTTCTCCCCGTTGGTCTTCTGGACGGTACTCCTTGGCGTGGGCATCCTGCTCCTGACGACCCCGATCTGGCTGCTCGGCCAACGCGCGAAGCGGGAGCATCTGAAGAAGCAGGCCCCTTCAGCCTAGGGGTCGCGCGAGGAGAGGTCGTCCTCGCCAGGTCGCGGAAGGCCGATTCCGAAGCCCCGATGCCGATAGAGAAAGAAGCCATGTTGTTCCCCTGGCCCGACTACGCGTACTTCCAACAGTTCACGCGCTCTGTGCATCCTCGGTGAAGGGACACGAGTGCTGGTGCACGACCCCCTGTATCCCGACCCATCGCACTGGAACCGCGGGAAGCTCACCAAGAACTACCGCGGCCCGGCGGTGCTGGTCGAACGATCCACGCGCTGAGAATCGCCTCAGCGCTTCTTCCGACGCCTCGCTTTCGGATCGAGTTTCGCGGCCTTCTTCGGCATCGAGTCGAGCGCGCCTTGGAGCATGGCGCGAGTTGAGTCGGCGTCGTCGTCCTCGCCCGATGGGATCGCGTGGACCTCGTGTCGGTCTTTCACGGCGTAGAGCTTGCCGTCTCGGTACAGCTTGAAGTGCTGATTCTGCGCCCAGACGATCTCCCGACCATTGACGCCTTGCCCGTGCTCCGTTGCGGCCTTCCCGAACTTCGGGTAGTAGTACTGGAATATCCACTGACGCGGGTTGCCCTTCTTCTTCTGACACTGTGGCCAGAAGCTGCGCCCATCGAGTTCGACCTTCGGGAGCTTCGCGCCGGTGATCCCCGCGATCGTCGGCAACATGTCGGAGAAATCCACGAGGTCGTCGCTCACCACGCCTTTGGACACCGTCCCGGGACAACTGACGATCAGGGGTGCGTGGGTACCGCCGTCCGTCGCGTAGGCCTTCTCGCCCTTGCGCTGCTCGTCGCCGAAGGGATAGGTCAAGCTTCGGCCAGTGCCGTTGTCGGTCGTGTAGATGATGACCGTGTTCTCGCGCAGACCGTTCTTCTCGAGGGCGTCGACGATCCTGCCGACGCACTTGTCGGCGTAGAGCGTCATGTCGCGGAAGTTCTTCAGCTTCGCGAGGATCTTCTCTTCCGTCGGTTTGCTGTCGGGAGTCTTGGGGAACGGCGAGTGCACGAGCACCATCGGGTAGTACGCGAAGAACGGGCGATCCTTGTTCTTCCCGATGAACTCGATGATGAAATCGGTGAAGACATCGGGACCGTACTGCTTCTCGCCGCTCTCCAACAGCTTCCCGTCGCGCACGATGCTCGGCTTCCAGTAGCGAGGACGCTTGCCGCCCGGGTAGTTCCACAGGCAGTAGGTATCGAAGCCGCAGTCCGGGGCCAACGAACCACGCTGGCCGCCGTGCAACTGCCACTTGCCGGCGACCGCCGTGGCGTACCCGGCCTTCTTCATCATGGTGCCGAACGTGATCTCATCCCTGTCCAGCGTGCCGAACGCGACGTAGTTCCGGATGCCGTCGCGGCCCGTCATGATCTTCACCCGGCTGGACGTGCAGACGGGTTCCGAATAGCAGTGGTTGAACTTCGCGCCGCCGGCGGCGAGGGCGTCGAGACGCGGCGTCTTGAAGAACTTGCTGCCGTAGCAACCGTAGTTGTCGGCGGCGGAATCGTCCGCCATGATGAGCACGACGTTGAGCGGCTTCCCGGTCGCCTGCGCGGGAAGCGACGCGGGGCCGAGAACGAGGACGAGGAGGATGGCAGTGAGGGGTTTCATGCGAGGTCCACGGTAGCGGATGTCCGCCACGTGTTCCCTCGCATCACCGCCTATCGCTCGGTTAGTCGAGCAACACCTCGATGCTGTTCGTCGTCAGGAACTGAAGGTTGGTTCCGAACCAGAATGTCCAAGCCCGTCGCGACGAAGACATGGACAAGATCTTCGACCTGCCCCGCGACCTGCAGACGATGATCAGCGAGCACTAGTTGTCGTGTTCCGGACCTACAGGATTTCCAACACTCCCGCGCCCGACTCCACCAAGGTCTCGACTGCTGCACGGTAGTTCATGTTCACGGCGATCTTCGCGTTCCAGGGGACGGGTTCCTTGTCCGCGATGCCGCCGAGCGCGACCGCGGCGAAGGCGCGGGTGATGCTCGGGAGATCCTTGTCGAGCAGCATCTCTCGCAACGGATCGATCGAATTCCGGTCGCCGATCTGCGAGAGCGCGGACGCGACGGCGGCCATCTTGGTGACGGGGACGAAGGACATCGTGCTCGCGAGCTCCGGCGCGGCGATGCCGCTCCTGCACGTGCAGCTTGGCCCCTGCGCCGAGGCCGGGCACGGCGCACCAATTCCGGGCGGCGTACGCATGTTCTGTACCCCCGCCGGTGATGCACTCGATGCAGCAGTTCGAAATCGTGAGTTCAAACCGACGGCGACCGCTTCGATACTGCACGTCGACATGGCTGGCGTCGACTAGTCTTTCGTTCTGACCAGCGACATTTGATCGTGACCTCATGACTCTCGCGACCCTCTCCCAGGCAGAACTGCAACGCCGCATCCTCTTCGAGAGTGAAAACGTCGTCGCGGTCGACAAGCCCTGGGGCATCCCCTCGACGGGTCGGCGTCTGAGCGACCCGGACAGCGTGCAGTACGCGCTCATGCAACGCTACGTCAACATGACCTGGGCCGTTCACCAACTCGACGCGGACACCAGCGGAGTCAACGTGTTCGTGCGGCGGCGGAATCTCGTCAAGGGCTGGCAGACACGCATGCGGTTTCCCACCGGAGAAAAGACCTACCTCGCCGTCGTGCACGGTGAGTTCACCGCAGATCGCACGATCGAAGCACCTGTCGGTGTCGTACGAACGACGCCGTCCCGCCACCTCGGCATCACCGCGGACGGGCGCCGCGCGGTGACGCGGTTCGAAGTGCTCTCGCGCAACACGGACTTCTCCCTGCTCCGGGTGCAGATCGAAACCGGGCGCACGCACCAGATTCGCATCCACGCAACCTCGATCGGCCATCCTCTTGTCGGCGAGACCTGGTACCGAGAGACACCTTGCCGGCGTCATCCACGCCAGGCGTTGCACGCGTTCGAACTCCGATCTCATGACAAAGAGGATCCGGAAGCCCTGACGTGTCCCGTGGCGACAGACCTCCTTGAACTGATCCGCTCGCTCGACCTGCACCTCCCGGCAGCGTTCGCGGTCAGTCCGACTCTGTGATGTTCTCGCTGGTGATATCGAAGCGGTCGTAGCGCGCGTCCGACAGGTAGATCAACGCGTAGGATTCCGAGAACAACAACGCCGAAGCCAACACCACACCTACCGACACGGCGAGCGCGATCTCGACGCCGAATTCGTAGAGTCCGAACGACAGCAACCCTCCCAACAGTGCGGGCACAACGAACAACACGAGCAGGCCCAACATCCGGATCAGGGCCCCCATCAGGTTCTGCCCGATCTGGTCGAAGCCGGCGCGGATACCGCGGCCCAACTGCACGAAGCCGGGGAACCACAGCGCGATCAAGTTCTCGGCCGTGACCCATGCAAAATCGAGGGCGAAGCACCCACACACCAACGCGAAGAAACCCGGGATCTTCTGCCCCCAGCCGAAGACGTAATCGCCCTCGCGCGTAATCAAGAACGTCGCGATCAGACAACCGATGATCTGAACCGCCCAAAGCGCGACGACGGTCCCCATGACTTCGCCGAAGATCAGCGAGCGGCCACGCAGAGGCATCGCCTTCAGGACGTCGAAGTGCGGGATGTCGATGCGCAGGTCCACGCGCACGAACGACGGCGCGAGAATCGACCCGTAGAACAGCAAACCCAGGATCAGGAATCCGATTCGGGTGGCCGCGTGCCCATCCTCGATCAACACGCTGCTGAACACCGCGACCATGACCACCACGATGATCAACATCCGGATCCACGTGCGCCGTGGGAAGCGACCGAGGCTGATGAGATTCTTCCACACCAACGCGCGCCACGCGGGCCCGGTGGGAGAGAGGTCCCACGGCGAATTCGGTTGGGCGACCACGAGCTCCTTCTTGTCGCGCAGTGCGCCGATGCCCTCCTTCCGGATGTTCTGGATCTTCTGCGCGATCTCGACAGCCTCGTCTTCGAAGCGGAAGTCGACGCGCCAGATGACGAAGGCCTGCACAGCGATGAGCGCGACGGGGTAGATCGCTGCCAACGCAAAGGCCGCCGGATCCGTCGTCATCATCACGTTCGCGAGCGCCGTGAACGGCAAGAGGGCTCCATCGACCCACGACGTGCCGAGCAGCAATTTCGCATCGGTCCAACTCTCCACGCCGCCGATCTGCCGCCAACCCAACGCGAAAGATGTTCCGATCACGAGAGTCAGACCCCATGCCGGCGCACGCATGAGCCTCGCGCGAATGCCGCCCTTGACTTTCCACTGCGCCAGCAACAACCCGGTCAACGTCGCATTTGCGTGAAGCACCGTCTGGTTGAGGATGAAACCGAGGACGACGTATGGGTAGGAGAAGTTGCCGAACCGCTGGAACATCAGCCCGATGAGCAAGCCTCCGATCACCGCGCCAAACTGTGCCGCGATCCACTTCAACATCAGAATCTGCCAGCGCGTGAGGGGTCCCGGAAACAGGAGTTGCACTTCGGATTCGCGAAACGCGATGCCGCGGCCAGAACTCAAGGCGAACCACGTGAACACGACCTGCAGGACGTAGAAACCGCCGACGATCAGGCTCGCGTTCTCACGCTGCCCCTTGGCGCTGCCGACGCCCACGCCAAACGCGGGGTTCGCGACAAAGATCAACCAGAAGTACCCGACGGTCAGAGCGAGGCCAATGATGTACTTCGGTTGCCGCAGCTTCCGCACCATCGCAGTGACGCGGTTGCGCGACGTACACCCCAGGTAGTAGAGGCTCGCGCTCGTAAACATCAGGCGTCCGGTGTCGACCCGTTCCGTTCGCCACCCTCTGTCAAGTGGAAGAAAATATCTTCGAGCGACGGATCGTCCGGTAGACCCGTCAGCTCTGCGTGGATCTCGGACAGGCTGCCCTCGATCACCTTCTTCCCTTTCTGGATCACGAAGATCTCATCGCAAATCTCCTCGATCAACTCGAGTTGGTGCGACGACACGACTATGGCAGCACCTTGTTCCTTCGCGCGTTGCACGATCGAATCCTTCATGCTGCGGATCCCGATCGGATCGAGACCCGTGAGAGGCTCGTCGAGGAATATCGCCACCGGATCGTGCAGAAACGCCATGCAGATCGCCGCCTTCTGCTTCATTCCACGTGAGAGCGCGCCCGGTAGATGCTGCCGTTTCTCGAGGAGCTCAAACTCCCCGAGGAGTCGGTCCGCGTGCTCCTGGACGTCGGCGAGGCCGTAGATGCGGCCCGCGAATCGGAGGTGCTCATCGACAGTCAGGTAGTCGAAGAGGTGCGGGGTATCCGGAACGAACGCGAGGTGTCGTTTTGCCTCGAGCGCGTCGGTTTCGAAGTCGTACCCCGCGACACTCATGCGACCCGCCGTCGGCGGGATGATGCCGGTCATGCAGCGCATGGAAGTGGTCTTGCCGGCACCGTTCGGTCCGACGAGACCGAGAATCGTCCCACCTGCGACTCGAAAGTCGAGGTTATCGACGGCGACGAGATCATGGTATCGCTTCGTGAGACCAGTGACGTCGATGATCGGAGGCGTGTCGTTCATGCGAATCGGAACAGCGTGGCCGACAGACTACACGAGTCGTCGCTGTTTTCGCCCTGTCGTCCGGGGAGGTCGCTCAGGCGTCATTGACCGCGGGCTCATCGCACACCACGACGAGCGCGTGTCCGTATTCGTGGCCGAACCAGGGATGGTAGAACTTCAATTCGAAACCAGCGAGCGCCAACTCATGGCCCAGCGTCTCGTCGTCGAAGTAGTGGACCCGGTGGGGAACCATGGAGTCGCCCAGCGTGATCCGCTCCCGATGCAGCAAGCGACGCAGAGGAGTAGCGACGCGCTGAGTGATGCGCAATCGGCGGCGGGCGGGTCGGGTGATGTGCCAGAACGAGAGCAGGACTGGAGCACCGGGCTTCAATGCGTGCCGCAGCGACCGCAAGAACTCAACCCGTCGGCTGCGCCCCTGAATGTGCATGTAGGCGCACCAGCCAATGATGACGCCGTCGTACGGGTCGTCAACGTTTGGGCACATGTCCGGAGACACGAGTTCTACGCTCGATGGAATCTCTTCGCGGGCCAGCAACTCGTTGGCGTACTCCGTCAGCTGGGCATTGCATTCGAATCCGTCGACTTCGTGGCCGAGCCGTGCCAGCGCGATCATCTCGCGGCCACCTCCCGCACCACCGACCAGGATTCTCCGGCAGTCTGCGAAATGGCTGGCGATGACCTTCTCTTCCCAGGGGAACAACCCCCCGAGATTGTACGAATCGGATCGGTACTCCATCGAGTCCCTGTACTGGTGTTCGACGACCTTGTTGTGGGTATCGCGACCGAAGATCCCCAGCCAGAACCCATCGAACGCACCCGCACAGATATCGCCGACGAGTCGATAGACTCGCCGGCTGGCGAGGTAAAGATACACACTCAAAGGGGTGCGACTGCTGGACACAGGTGAAGGTCGGCCGGACGGGTGAGGATTCGCGAGGTACTTGTACCAACTGCGACCAAGAGTACCCCAAGAAACCGGTCCCTCGGAAAAGAGCCATACCCGATCATTCGTGACGCGTCCAACCGACCATGCGCTTGCGGGTTCGAGGGTCTCGTGTCCAAAACGAATGGAGACGCCAGTCTGCCGCTAGTCGCGTCGGTGGACGGTTCCAAACGACTCTGAGTTCCGCCAGAATGCCCGCCTGCCCAGTGATCCCAACACGTTCCATGCCAGAAGACACACAGGAAGAGCGAGTCGACTTCGAGGCGCTCCTCCGCGAACGATTCCCCGATATGCAACCGATCCACAGCGCCCCGTCGCTGTCCACGTTCAACGGAATCGGCACGTCGGTCTTCGGTCGGCGAAACGTCGACGAAGAGACCGGAACTCACGTCAAAACCCTCTGCGTCTGCTTCCTGTTCGCGCCGATCTTCGCGTTGCGGGCCTACCGCGTGGCCGATGGACCAGGCGAACGTGGTTGGGCGTTCCTCGGTCGGCACTCTCTGTCGGGGTTCGCCAAGTCTTGGAATTGCCTGGTCCTGTCCGCGGTGCTCGTCTTGTCGGCGTATGGCGCATGGAGCGCCGATTCAGACTCCCCTGACTACCGCGCCACCCAACAGTACGACTCCGCGCAGGAAGACATCGTCGACGGCGACTACGTCACGGCGTTGCACAAACTGACCGAACTCGCGGACGGCGACACGGCTCGGGCGCCGCAAGCTCGCAGTCTGGTCAAAGACGTGATCACCGAGACACTCGCCGGCCTGCAGCCGGCGCAGGCGGAAGCGGTCGTGCAAATCGCCGTGGACAGCGCCCGACATGGCCGACCCCTTGCCGATACCGATGTCGTTCTGAAGGCCGCGATGTCTCTCGCGGAAAGGCACGAGGCCGACGATCCCGAGTTTGCGGTCACGATCATGGCGAAAGTCATTTCCTTGGCGGGCGACGACGAGTCGTTCCATCGGAAACAACGCGCCATCCTCGAGAGAGCGGTCGCCAAGCAGCCACAAGATCCCGGCATCGTGACCGCGTTCGCCGTGTTGCTCGAAGCGGAGAAGAAGTTCGCCGACTGCAAGAAACTTCTCCTGCCCATCAGCGACAAGCTGGGAGACACCGAAGGCGCCCGCTTGCTCGGTCTGATCCATTCCCGTGACGGAGAGTTCGACGCCGCTCACAAACTCCTGGCGCCGTACTGCAAGGCGCGCCTCGCTGCACTCAAGATCGCCGACGAGAAGTTCAGGTTGATCTCGGACTCCATTTCCAAAAAGTCCCTTCAAGAGCTGAACGCGGGCGTGCAGCCGAGAGCCTGGTACGCGGAACACAAAGGTGCCGACGAAGCAAAACAACAACGGATGGTGCGCGAGTTCGTGGCTGACGCCCTGGTCCGGGACCGGCGCTACCGGACCGCACGCGACGAAGTGGCCCTGCACTCGCCCGTCGTATCCGTCGCGCTGAGTCTGGGCGTCGTCATGCTGCGACGCGCCCGGGGGATGACACCGGAGGACAGGGCGAACGAGCTGAAAGCCGCCGAGGACGTCTTCCTTGCGATTCGCAGCACGGCCGGGGAGAGCGAGCAGTTCCGCCTCTTCTACGGCCAGGTGCTCTACTGGTTAGGCAAGGCCGCCGCGGGCAAGAAGCTTCTCGACGGATACCTCGCGGAGACCAAGAGGGATCCGGCTCGGCTCGCGATCGTCGCGGGCGTCATGCGCTCGGTAGGCGACGAATCCACCGCGCGAGCCCTCGCCGAAGAGGCGTACGCAACCGCCAAGTCCGAAAAGGATCGGCAGTCGGCTGCGGCGATGCGATCCGTGATGTCGATCGATGTCGACGATGAGATCAAGTGGCGCAAGCGTTGTGACCTGTCCGACAAGCGCCTGTCAGCTGCTCTGTCCACCGCCAAAGGGAAACGCGCCGCTCGCGTTGACGAGAACGCGGATGCGGGAAAGCACTTCCGCGAAGCCATCGCGAGCTACGCGATGCTGTCGAAGACCGGCCCCCTCCTCAACAACGCCGCGCTCGCCTACCAGGCCCTGTTCCAGGTGACCGGTGATCCCGAGGATCTGCGCAGGGCATCCGCGATGATGGATGAGGCGCTGACCATGGTGCCCGGAGAGAGCATCCTCCTGAACAACGTCGCGCTCACGTTGGAAGTGGTCGGGACACTGGATCTGCTCGCGGACAGAGTGGACTTCAAGGCTCTTCGAGTCGCACCCGATCCCTCGATGCTCACGCATCTCTTCCGCGACGGCGAGGGGTTCGAGAAGATCAAGAAACAAGTCGGGGACTCGGAGTCGTACCGCAAGTCGATCGACTACTTCCAGAAGGCGATGCTCCTGTCGCCGAAGAGCCCGCGCCCGTACGCGGCACTCGTGAGCCGTTACGATTGGGCGAAGGACATCGAAATGCTCCGTGAGCTGCTGAAAAACCTCGGGCGAGTCGAGCTCGACCTCGCGAACATTCGGCAACAGACTCTCGACTACTATTCGGGGAAGGACGAGGCCAAGGACCGGGAGAGGCTGAAACACTCGATCTCACGTCTCGACAAGCAACTCGCCCAGATCTCTGAGCCCGGGGTGACGCGTTCCATCGTCCTCACGCACGCAATCCGCACCGAGTCGGCCACGGCGAGACTTGGTCTCTCCTCCCGGTTGGATGCCCTGATCGAGAAGGGCGAAGCTCTGTACGCGACGACGCCGTCAACGGGTCTTTCGACCGCTTTGATTTCAGCACACCTCTGGCGCGCCAGTCGCCAGTTGAGCACCACTCACCCGTCGTACAAGGCCGCTCGAGAGCGATGCAAGTGGTCTCTCACCGCGGATATCGTGCTCCTTCTCGTGGCGGAGAAAGACGAGAGACTGCGCGAAGCCGCCACCACCAACACGGACGTTGTGCGGGCGGTCGCCCTCGTCGAGGAGCAACACCGCGTGATGCCCTTGCACGGATCAGCCTGGCGGTGGGCGATCGTGAAGCAATTCAAGCCGTCGGTCGCGCCCGCGATCGGGGCCGCTCTCGCGAAGAACGAAGTCCGAAACCTCGTCTCGGCGATCATGCGGCAGATCGGCCCCCTGAACGCGGAGACGGCAGTCAATCGGTACTGGCTGTACGTCCTCGTGGGGGAACGCACCAAAGGCGAGGCGGTCCTTTCGCAGGTCGAGAAGAACGGTGCGCCCCTCCCGATGAGAAAGTGACTCCAACCGGGGCGTAGGTCTCAGTTTCGATGCAGTAGGACGTGAGCGGCGGTTGAAGCTCTTTCCATGCACCCAATAACATCACGCCGACGCATCGGATAGGGTGGCTGGTTGCGAACCTGGAGGCGCATCCTGAGTGAGAGTCTTGTTGTTGGATGACAGTGACCTGGTCTGCCGGGCGATATCGAGAATGCTCGAGCAGCTGAATTGTGAGGTGGTCGGGCCATTCGCGACGACCAAAGAGGCCCTCGCGGCGCTGGAGACAGAGCAGGTCGATGCCGGCCTGCTCGACTTCACCCTACGGGGAGGCACGAGTGAGCCCGTGGCGGTCGCGCTGCAAGCGGACGATCGACCGTTCGTGTTGTTGACCGGGCACGCCGCAAAGGTGACGTTCCCGGACGTATTCTCCGACGCAATCCGGCTCATCAAGCCGATCACCCTGGAGAACCTGCAGGAGACTCTCGACAAAGTTCGCCTCAAGATCCGGGGGTAGCGGACGAGGATCGCGGCCTCACGGTCGGCGGTTCTCGTGGAACTACCGGAGCCGGTAGTTGGCCACGAAACTCTTCAGCGCCGGTGTAGATCGCCTGCTCTCCTCCTGCAGCACGATGGCGTCGCGGAACCGTCCGAGCGTCAAGTAGATCCGATAGTCCCTCGGCACGTCGAGCTTCAGATCATCCAGGTCCATTTGACCGCTCATCAACGCGGCGATTGTCTCTGGGCTTGCCATCGTCCTGCGCGGTGAGAGAAACAAGGAGACAGAGCGAAGACGACCGCGACCGAAGAACGTCAGCCGGCCTTCGCGGCGACCGGGAGATCTACCGCTAACATGCCCTGTGGACCGACGTCCTCCCGGCGTTACCACGCATTCAACAACCTCAACACACCCCGAGAACCCAATGCTGCGAGCTATCCGCGCCGTCCTCCCAATCCTCGCCGTCGGCGGCGGCTCTGTCGCGCTCGTCTCCAGGACCGCCGCGCCCGTCGCGAAGAAAAACGACTGACAGCCGCAAGGCACGCGAATGCGTAGATTTTCCGCTAGCGGTTGATCAGAAACGTCGCGACCCCGTCGAGAAACGCCAGCACTCGGGTTCGGACGGGCTCCGGGAAGTCCGTTTCTGCCACGGACGCGGTCATCAACTGCATCCAGCGATCACGCG
>PVBE010166800.1_pt1 | contig 11793 bp, 5 predicted proteins | sample 1631181 | NCBI WGS metagenome assembly PVBE01 (sample SAMN08397723, study PRJNA350692) | Marine metagenome, whole genome shotgun sequencing project. | isolation source: water | place: Pacific Ocean | collected 2012-04 | reverse complement strand
GCCGGCGTTGTCGACGTCGCGGAAGTAGTTCACGCATCCGGTCGATCCGTCGGGATCCACCGAGCCGTTGCAGTCGTTGTCGTGGCCATCGCACGACTCGTTGTTGCCCGGATAACGCAGCCGGTTGCGGTCGTCGCAGTCGTCCGCGGGCTGGGCGCAGGAGTCGGGCCGGTAGTGGCCGTCCCGGTCCTCGTCCCAGGACAGACCGTCGTCGACGCCGTGGTCACAGTCGTTGTCCTTGCCGTCGCACACCTCGTTGAGGCCCGGGTGGCGCTCCCGGTCGCGATCATCGCAGTCGTCCGCGGGCTGCTCGCACGACCCGGGCAGGTAGTGGCCGTCGTTGTCCTCGTCGGCGGACAACCACTCGTTGACCTCGCCGTCGCAGTCGTTGTCGAGCAGGTCGCACCGGGTCTCCTCGCCCTCCTCGTAGAACTCGCCCCACCCGGCGTAGTGCTCTCGCTCGCACTCACGCCACTCGCCCGCGACGCAGAGCTCCGCAGGCTTGACGAGGCCCGCGCACACACCCTGCTGCAGCTCGCAGTCCTCGATGACCATGGCGCCATCGGCGGCGTCCACACGGCCGTCGCAGTCGTTGTCGAGGCCGTCACAGATCTCCACGCCGTCGTTGGTCGCCAGGCAGCCGTACTCGCAGCCGTCGACCGGGTCGCCGTTGACGTCCTGCCAGCCGTCCCGGCACCTGGCGACCACGCAGCGGCCGGCCTCGCAGTCCGGCCGTTGCACGTTGCCATCGCGGTTGTCGAAGTAGATCCGGCAGTTGAACTCGGGCGTGTCGTCGGTGGCGCAGCCGCCGCAGTGGACCGGGTTGCCCTCCCAGTTGAACTCGAACCGGTCGGGCAGCCCGTCGCAGTCGTTGTCGCGGTTGTCGCAGCGCTCACGGGCGCCCGGGAAGCTGTTCCAGTCATCGTCGTCGCAGTCGCCCTGCTGCACGTGGTCGGGGCCGTTGACGCACTCCAGCCAGGCGTCGCCGTCCCGGTCCTGCTCGATGCGGCGCAGGTCGCCGCTGCAGGTGTCGTCGACGCCGTTGCAGATCTCCTCCGCCAGGGCTTGGACTTCGCTACCCCCAAGCTCCGTGGAGCAGCGCACCGAGTCGCCTGCGCCGGAGCACTCCCATAGCCCTCCCTCACAGGGACCCACGCCGCAGGCCTCGCCCAGCGAGCGGCCCTCGGCGTCCGGCTGGAAGCCGTTTTCGAAGGCGCCATCGCAGTCCTCGTCGTTGCCCTCGAGCACCACGATGCCGTCCTGGTGGCGGACCACCGTCGCGTCGCACAGCTCCTCGGCCTCTACGTTGCAGCCGTACTCGCAGCCGTTGTCGAGCTCGCCGTCGATGTCGAAGAACCCCTCCTGGCACTCGAGGAGGACGCACTCGCCCTCCTGGCACGCGGCGTCGGCCATGGCGGGCGCGCAGAGCCGGTCGCAGCCGCCGCAGTTCGCCAGATCGCCCTCGAAGTCGAACAGCTCGTCGACCTCGAGGTCGCAGTCGTCGTCCCGCCGGTTGCAGAGCTCCTGCGCGCCCGGGTGAACTCCCTGGCGGCCATCGTCGCAGTCGGGCCCCAGGCAGTCGCCGCCCACGCCGTAGCCGTCACCGTCGCCGTCCTCGCACGGCTGGCAGCTGCCGGACTCGGGCACGCATTGATGGGCGAACACAACGCCGCGGGCGTCCTCGAGCTCGATGCACTCGTACCCCTGCTCGCAGGGGCGCTCCTCGGAGCAGGCGACTCCGCAGTAGGCCGCCCGCCCGATCTCCAGGCAGAGGTCCCCGGCGCCGCCGCAGTCGTCGTCGCTGCCGCAGGCCTCGCACAGGATGGGATCCGGGGGGAAGCAGAGGCTGGTCGGGTCGGCCCCACCGACGGCCAGGGCCCGGCAGTTCCAGTCCCGAGGGCACTCGTCGCTGCATTGAACGGTGCATAGCTGCCCCACGGAGGTCTGGATGCAGAAGCCGGACAGGCAGTCGTCGTGGTCGTCGCAGTCGGTCCCGAAGGCACCGACACGCGGGTGGACCGGCACCTCGCCCTCGCCCTCACCCTCCACCGCCTCGCCGCCGCCGCCCGGCGGATCCACCGGCTCCCGCTCGCCTTCCACGCCGGGGTCGGGCGCGGCCGGCGCCCCCTCGCCCTCGGCGGGCAACGGGTCGACGCCCCCGCCGGGGACGTGCTCGCCCTCGCCTTCCGAGGTGATGGCGCCGCCACCCCCGGCCGGCGCGGACCCGTCGTCAGTGCAAGCGGCGAACACGAGCAGTAGAGCTAGGGACCTCACGCCGGCCAGGATAACGGCCGCGATTTGTCAGGTCCGGCGGACCTTGCTGGCCACAGGCGCCACGGCCCGATCGATGGTCAGCACCAGCAGGGCCGCAGCGGTACAGAACGTGCGCCCGGTGATGCAGTGGTGACCGGTCCAGCTGCCGTCACGATTCTGGATGCGCTCGAGGTTGGAGGTCATGCCCTTGGACCACTTGGCGAACCGAGCTCCGCCCTCTGCGGCCAGCTCCTCACCGATGAGCATGTACGATAGGAACTCCTCGCCGCCGTTGCTGCCGAAGCCGCTGACGAACGCCGGATCGGCCATGCGAGCCACGACCGCGTCCTTGGCCTTCTGGGTCTCCTTGCGGGTCAGCCGGATGCGGTCCAGCTCCCTCTTGGCCTGCGCCTTTTCGGCGGGCTTCTTGGCGTTGCGCCAGCGCTCCTCGACCTCGGGCTCCATCTGCGCGTCGGTGGCCACGGTCTCGCCCATGCTCCCCAGCGCCGAGGCGGCGCCGTACAGCTCCACGCCCGCGCTCCCGCCGCTGCCGAACTTGCCGCCGGCGCCGTCGAACTGGCCGCGCGCGTACCCGCCGGCCTTCTGGCGCACGTCCTCGCTGACCTTCGCCCCTTTGCGGCTGGCCTTGTTGATGCCCTTGGTCACCACGGCCTGCGCGAGCGCCGGGGCCCAGCCCTGGCTGTCCCAGGTGCCGTCACCGCGCTGGTTGCGCTGGATCTTCGACAGCACCTTGTGCAGCGCCTTGTCGATGCGGGTGTTGCCAGCGGGGTCCGGCATGGCGCCCTTGAGCTCGGTCAGGAACAGGACCGTGGCGAACGTGTCGATGTACGGCCCGAGCTTGGACTGCAGGCGGGTGCCTCGCTGCTTGGTCACCCATAGGTCCTCGTCGTCGGCTTGCTCGACCTGCACGGCGACGAAGTTGGCCGCCTTGGTCACGTGGCTCGAGTAGGCGCCCTGCTGGGTCGTGTTCCCGGCACGCATCAGCGCCATGCCGGCGAAGCAGGTGTCGCCGACGCTGCCCTTCTGGGTGAGGGCGGCCCCTCCCCGGCCCATGCTCCGGCTCTCCTCGCCCTGGCCCCAGGCGCCGCTGCCGAGCTGGTGCTCGGCCAGCCACTTCAGCCCCTGGTCGACGTCGTCGCTCAAAGGCTTGGCTTGGCTCTTGTTTCGCCACGCCTCCTTGTCCGGGGCGCCGGCCGAGGCGGGCGCTGCGAGCATGGTCACGAGTGCGGCTGCGGTCAGGTTGGTCAGGTTGGTCAGGACTCTGTGCATCGGTACCTCCTTGGCTGGTTCTCCTCGCACTTTGGTGGGAACGGCCCAGCCGGCCGTTGGGTCTGTCCGGCGGCGATCAACGGCCGGAAGAGAAGACGAATGGGTACTGGATCAGGCAGGCGGCGCCTTCGCGAGGCTTGGGGAAGCGCCAGCGCCGCACCTGCTTGGTGACGCACTGGGCCAGCTTGCGATTGCCCAGGCGGTCATCGCTGACGTACGCCTGCTCGACGCGCCCGTTGGGTCCGATCCGCCAGGTCATCGTGAGCTTCCCGGCGAGGTCGCCGTTGCGGAGCAGCTGCTTCTCGTAGCAGAAGCGCACGCCGGCCGCGCGGGCCTTGACCACCCGCTGCACCGCCGCCGGATCGCACGCGCCGGTCGCCGTCGGCTTGCTGTGGCGCACCTTGGCGACGACCGCGCGCTTCTTGCGCTGGCCCGGCCCCCCGGATGGACCCTTGGGGCCGCCCGTGCCTCCCGGGATGCCGCCGAACGCGTACCTGTTGCCGAACGAGGAGCCCCCACCCGGGAGGCCATGCAGGTCCCAACCGCCCCCGCCGCTCATCACGTGGCCGAAGCCCGGCCCCTTCGTCGCAGAGGTCAGCTTCACGCCGAAGGCCCCGACGCCCCCGAGCACGTCCTCGAGCCCGGGCAGGCCCGCCTTCAGGAACTGGATCATCCCGTGGCCCTTGGCCCCCGGGCCGTCTCCGATGCCCTTGGGCTTGGGCGCCGCCGGCTTCGGTGAAGGGCTGTCGCCCCCGGTGTCGTCGTCGCCGGTGGAAGCATGCGCCTCCACCTCCTCAGACGGTGGAGGCTTGGGCGTGGGCTGGGTGATCAGCAACTTTGCGAACCGATCCGGGAACCGGACGGCGCCCATGGGCCCGGGATCCACAGGCGCCAGCCGGCTCGCAATGAGGACCGTGGCATGGATCAGCAGCGCCGCGAGCAGCGCGGGCGCCAGGGAGCGGTCGATGGCCCGTGCGAGGGACAGCGCGGGGAGCGCGTGGCCGTCGCCGACGAAGTGGAAGACGAACGCGACCGCCCCGAGCGACACGACGCCGTGGTCCCCCCGGGTCAGCGGGATCTCGCCGACGACGGCGCCCGCGACGCCGGCGGTGTGCAGGCGCTCCAGGTCGACCTGCTGGCCGCCCACGAAGACCTGCCCGATCACCGCGTGCGTCACGCGCAGCACGAACCCGCCCGGCACCGGCCGGAACAGCTCGAAGCACGGGGGGAGCCGGCGGTCCGACACGACAAAGTCGCACTCGTCCGGCCGCTCGCCCACCCGCACCAGGTTGGGCGCCTTGAACACCTCGTCCTGCACGATGCAATCGCCCCACACCATGGCGACCCGCAACCGCGTCCGCCGCACTCGTCCTAGATTGAGCATGCGCCCTCCTCCTGCTGGGATGCGGGAGGTTGGACACGCGGCCGCCCCGAAGGTTCTGCGATCTCCGGTTCCCGGCTCAACGCCGGCTTGCGGGCTACACTCGCCGCGGCCATCGGGAGACGACGTTGAACTCCGGCAGGTACAGTCGAGCCATTACGTGGACCCTGTCCGTGGCGCTGGTCGCGGGCCTTGTGTGGGTCTCCGTCCTGACCCGCACGGCGGGCACGGGTGGCGGTTGCCTGATGACCCGGCCCTACGCCAGCACGGTGCGGGTGCTCGAGAACACGCTGAGGCTGGAGGCCTCCATCCACCGGTACGCGCTGCCCGCCGAGGCGGCGCTGTTCGACGCCATGGGCACCGGCACCGATGGCTCGATCGACGAGGCGCTGGCGGCCTATCAGGAGCTGCTCGCCTGCGATCAGGAGGTGCTGTCGGACACCGAGCGGCGCTCGCTGCAGGCCCGCGTGGGGGTGCTCCTCGGCGAGTCCGGGCGGCTGCGCGAGGCCCGCGATCACGTCGCCTCGCTGTCCCCTCCCGGGGTCGAGGGCGCCATCGCCCGCGTCATGAGGATCGCATACGAGCTGCCGGTCAGCGGGGATCGCAGGCCCGTCGGCGACGAGCTGGAGCTCCTGCAGCACCTGGGCGGCGGCTGGACCGTGGACCGCCTGGCGATCCGCCTGGCCCGACGGCTGGGCGACACGGACGAGGCGGCGGCGCGGCTGAGGAACCTGGACGCCAGGGGGAGGGTGCGGCTTTCGCGTCTGCGGGCCTGGGCGTTCCTGCAGCTGCTGCTCATCGTGCCGGGGCTGGCGTTCCTGTTTGCGTGGGTGATGGGCATGCGGGTCCGTCCGAGGGTGTCGACAGGCCTGATCCCTGCGCCCTGGCTGGCGACCGACGCCGTGGCTGTCCTGGTGCGGGGCGCTTTCATGGGCATAGGGGCGTTCCTGGGCGTGATCGGGCTGATCACCGTGGTCGGCGGCGTAGAGCCCGACGCCCCGGGCATCACGAGCGGCTGGGCGACGGCGGTGGTCATGCTCCCCGCCGTGTGGCTAGCGCGGGGACGGCTGGTGCGGCCCCACCTCGGCGCCGAACAGGGGCTCCTCGAGGGGCTCGGCGTCGATCCCCCGCACCGCTCCCTGCCCGGCCTCGCCGTCAACGCGCTGATGCCCATCGCAGGCGTCCTCATCGGCAACATCCTGCTTCGCCGGACCCTGTGGGCGATCGGCGTGCAGTCCCACTACACCGACGTGATCATCGAGCCGCTGCTCTGGGGCGGTCCGGTGGATGCCGCCTTGATCAGCCTCGAGGTGATCGCCTGGGCGCCGATCCTCGAGGAGGTGATCTTCCGTGGGGTCGTGTACTCCACCCTCCGGCGGTACATGCCCCCGGCCTGGGCGGTGCCGCTGTCGGCGGTGTTGTTCGCCGCGCCGCACATGTACAGCCTGGGCGGCACCCTGGAGGTCGCGTTCAGCGGCCTCATCTTCGCGCTCGCCTACGAGCGGACCCGCTCGCTGGCCCCGGCCATCGCCGCCCACGCCGTGGCCAACGCCAGCGTGGTCGTAGGCGCGCTGCTGCTGCTGTCCTGACGCGGCCGGGTCACGCACCGGCGCAACACGCCCAGAGGTTGGACAGGCGCCCCTAGCTGGTGTCCATTACACGACACATGTCGCGCATCGCCCCCGCACTGCTGCTCGTTGTCACGGCGGCGGGGTGCGCCTCGAGCACGCCCGACAAGGTGACGGTGCGCGAGCTCGACCCCGGGCGGGGCAAGCCGCAGCCGCTGGCGATGAAGCAGTTCGTGCACATCGCCAACGACGGCAACCTGCTTGTGGTGGGCGGTCCGCTGGGGAAGAGCCGATCCCTGACCGCCCGGGCGCTGTTCGCCGAGCTCGAGCGGCTCGCGCCCCGCGGCCTTGCGCTGCTGTACAGCCTGGAGTCGCCCGCAGCCCAGGCCTCGGCGGCGGCCAAGCACACCCTGGCACGCCTGGAGGCGCTGGATGTTCCCCGGCGCGAGGTCACGCCTCCACCGGGGGCGTCGTCGCCGTATGGTGGCGGGGCGACGATCCTCATGGCCAAGTCGCAGTCCGGCGATCTTCAGTGGGTGGAGGATCTGCTGTCCCGGAGCGTCGAGGTGGACGCGACCGACGACGCCGGGCAGACCGCCCTCATCTACGCCGCGGGGGCAGGACGGGACAAGGTCGCGGCGCGGCTCATCAAGGGCGGGGCGAAGGTCGACCTCGCCGACAAGGACGGCTCTACGGCCCTGATGTTTGCTGCCCAGGCGGGCCACGTGCAGGTCGCCAAGACCCTGCTGACCGCCGGCGCCCGCGCGTCTGTCCGCGGGGCCCACGGGCTGACCGCCCTCGACTTCGCCACGAGGGCCGGCCACAGCTCCATCGTCGCCACGCTGCGCGGCGCTCGTTAAACCTCGCCTGAGGGCGTTGAGCACCGGGCCCCGGCCCTGCTATAGCCACGCCCCATGGCGGGCCCGGTGCAGGAAGATCTGTTTGGGGGCGGAGGCCCCCCTCCGCCCACCCCTCCGACCAAGACAGGCGGCGGCTCTGGAGGGGGTCGACGGCGGCGCGGACGCGGCTACGTGTCGCTCGACGAAGCCACCCGCGCCCGCTACCTCAACTACGCCCTGTCGGTCATCACCAGCCGGGCGCTCCCGGACGTGCGCGACGGCCTCAAGCCCGTGCAGCGGCGCATCCTGTACGCCATGTACAACGACCTGCGGCTGCGGGCGGACAGCCGCTGCCTGAAGAGCGCTCGCGTGGTCGGCGAGGTGATGGGCAAGTACCACCCCCACGGCGACCAATCGATCTACGACGCCATGGTCCGACTCGCCCAGGACTTCTCCCTGCGCTACCCGCTGGTCGACGGCCAGGGGAACTTCGGGAGCATCGACGGCGATCGCCCCGCGGCGATGCGCTACACCGAATGCAAGCTGCTCCCCCTGGCCGAGGAGCTGCTGTCCGAGCTGTCCAAGGACACGGTCGAGTACCGGGCCACGTACGACGGGCAGCTGGCCGAGCCCATCGTCCTGCCTGCCCAGGCGCCGAACCTGCTGATCAACGGCGCCACCGGCATCGCCGTGGGCATGGCGACGAACATCCCGCCGCACAACCTGCGCGAGGTGACGGCCGCGCTCCTCGCCCTCATCGACGATCCCGAGATCGACACCGCCGGCCTGTGTGCGCACATGCCGGCACCGGACTTCCCCGGCGGGGCCCAGATCCTGTCGTCTGCCGCCGAGCTCATGCAGGTCTACGAGACCGGCCAGGGGCCGATCAGCGTTCGGGGCGAGTTCACGACCGAGACGATCAACCGCAAGAAGCACATCGTCGTCACGTCGATCCCCTATGCGCTCGATCGATCCAAGCTGATCGAGCGCATCGCCCAGCTGATCATCGGCAAGAAGGTGCCCCAGATCCAAGACGTGCGGGACGGGTCGACCACCGACACCCGCATCGTCCTGGAGCTCAAGCGCGGGGCCGACCCCGAAGTGGCCATGGCGTACCTGTTCAAGCACACGCCGCTGCAGTCGAACTTCCACGTCAACCTGACCTGCCTGGTGCCTCAGGGGGAGGAGGGCGCAGAGGTGAGCGGGCCGGCCCGGCTGTCGCTGAAGGCGATGCTGCGCCACTTCCTGGAGTTCCGACTCGAGGTGGTGACCCGCCGGCTGCAGTTCGAGCTGCGCAAGCTCCTCGCCCGCATCCACATCCTGGAGGGGTTCGAGGTCGTCTTCGACCTCCTCGACGAGGCCATCGCCATCATCCGGGCCAGCGACGGGAAGAAGGACGCAGCCACGCGGCTGATGGCCAGGTTCCCCCTCGACGAGATCCAGACGGAGGCCATCCTCGAGCTGAAGCTGTACCGGCTGGCCAAGCTCGAGATCGACCTCATCCGCAAGGAGCTGGCCGAAAAGCGCGCAGAGGCCGCCCGCATACAGGCGCTGCTCGCAGACGTCGCAGGCCGCTGGGACCTGGTCCGCTCAGAGCTCCTCGAGATCGCCGACGCCCATGGCGACGAACGCCGCAGCAAGCTGGTCGGTCCTCAGGCGGCGGTCGAGGTGAACGCCGAGGCGTACATCATCAAGGAGCGGACCTGGGTGATCGTCAGCCGGCAGGGACGGGTCAAGCGCCAAGGCGGGTTCAGCGATCTGGCGGCCATCCGCGTCCCCGAGGGCGACGAGGTGGCCTGGGCCATCCGCACGGACACCCGCAAGACGGTCACGTTCTTCACCAACCGAGGGCGCGCCTATGTGCAGCGCGTCGCGGACATCTACTCCACCACGGGCTTCGGCGAGCCGCTGCAGACCACCTTTTCATTCGCGGACAAGGAGCAGGTCGTTGGGGTGATCGCCCACGATCCCGACGTCCTGCCCGCCCCCGCGCAGGCGGAGGGCGCCGATGCGGGTGCGCAGGAACTCGCCGCCGCGGCGACCGCCGACGCCCCGGCCGCTGACGCCCCGGCTGTCGAGGCTTCCGCCGAGCCCGAGGAGGAGGCCGAGGCAACCGACGCCGACGGCGCCTCAGACCCGCACCAGGTGCACGCGGTGGCGGCCAGCCGCCAGGGCAAGATCGTGCGCTTCCCCATCGCCGGCCACGCAGACATCAGCACGAAGAACGGCCGCAAGTTCATGTCGCTGGGAGGCGAAGAGGACGCCGTCCTCGCCGTCTTCCTGGTCACCGGCGAGGAGAACATCGCGCTGGCGACCGAGCGGGGCCGCGTCCTGATCTTCGCCGTATCCGAGGTCCCCGCCCGATCCGGCGCGGCCCGCGGCGTCAACGCCATCAAGCTCGATCCGAAGGACCGGGTCCTGGGCTTCGCCCTCGCCACACGAAAGCGCCAGGGCCTGCGCACCTGGACCGGCCGCGGTCGCGAGTTCATCGTCCGGGAGACCCTGTTCAAGCCCACCTCCCGGGGAGGCAAGGGCACCGTGGTGGTCAAGCAGGGCCGCCTGGAGCGCTGCGAGTGGCCGGCCATCGTCCTCGCCCCCGGCCTGGAGCCGGAGGAGGAGCTGGAAGACCGCGAGCTGGAAGACCACGACGAACCCGCGGGGCCCGAAGGCTCGGGCGATGGGTAGCGCGGCCCCCGTGGCCGAGGTCGTGGGGTGACCCAGTACTCCGCCAGCTCCATCACCATCCTCGAGGGGCTCGAGCCCGTCCGGAAGCGGCCCGGCATGTACATCGGCGGGACGGGGCGGGAGGGGCTGCACCACCTGGTCTGGGAGATCGTCGACAACGCCGTCGACGAGGCGATCAACGGACATGCGACCCGGATAGAGGTCACCCTGCATGAGGACCATTCGGTGTCCGTCGAGGACAACGGCCGAGGGATCCCGGTGGAGCCCCACCCCAAGGACAAGGAGGGGCGCAGCACGCTGGAGGTGATCCTCACCACGCTGCACGCGGGCGGGAAGTTCGACCAGGGCGCGTACAAGACGGCGGGTGGGCTGCACGGGGTCGGGGCCAGCGTCGTCAACGCCCTGAGCAGCTCCATGCTGGCCAGGGTGAAGCGCGACGGGCAGGCCTGGGAGCAGCGTTTTTCCCGGGGCAAGCCGATCTCAGAGGTGGAGGAGCTCGGGGCCGCCCGAGGTACGGGGACGATCATCACGTTCCAGCCGGACACCGAGATCTTCGAGGTCGTCGAGCTCGACCCGGACCTGATCGCCCAGACGCTCGAGGTGAAGACCTACCTGCATCGGGGCCTGCGCATCGTCTTCAAGGACGAGACCGCCGAGGAGCCGGCGCTGCGCAAGCGGGAGTTCCAGCACGAAGGCGGCTACCAGGAGTACCTGACGGATCTGCTCGCCGCCCGGGAGCGGCGGGCCGTGGTCGACGAGACGTTCACCTACGAACGCGACGACGACGAGGTCCGCCTGGAGATCGCCTTGGTGTGGACCGAGAGCACCGACGTCGTGGTGCGCAGCTTCGTCAACGGCATCCCGACCCAGGACGGCGGCACCCACGAGGCCGGGCTGCGCGACGGGCTGCAGCGGGCGGTCAAGGACTTCATCGACGCCCACGACATGATCCCCAGGGGCGTGTCGCTGGCCAACGAAGACCTGCGAGAAGGGCTGACCGCCTGCCTGAACCTGTTCATCCACGACCCCCAGTTCCAGGGTCAGACCAAGGACAAGCTCAACAACCCGTCGGTCCGCGGGATGCTGTCGGGCGCGGTCAAGCCCGCCCTGGAGGGCTGGCTCAACGCCCACCCCACCCAGGCCCAGGCCGTGGTCCACCGGATCATCCAGGCGGCCAAGGCGCGCCAGGCGAGCCGGTCCGCGGCGGCGGCGGTGCGGCGCAAGTCCGCGGTCAGCCATCGCCTGAACCTGCCCGGCAAGCTGGCCGACTGCACCAGCACAGACCCCGCGGAGAGCGAGCTGTTCCTGGTGGAGGGCGACAGCGCAGGCGGGTCGGCGAAGCAGGCGCGGGACCGCGACACCATGGCCATCCTGCCGCTGCGCGGGAAGGTGCTCAACGCCGAGCAGGCCAACGATCGCAAGGTGATGGCCAACCAGGAGCTGTCGGACGTCGTGCGGGCCCTGGGGTGCGGCCTCGGCCAGGACATGGACCTGAGCCGGCTGCGCTACCACAAGATCATCCTGCTCATGGACGCCGACAGCGACGGCCATCACATCGCGACGCTGCTCCTGACCTTCTTCTATCGGTACCTGCGGCCACTCATCGACGAGGGCTACCTCTACCTGGCACGCCCGCCGCTGTATCGGATCGACATCGGCAAGGAGACCCACTGGGCCGCCGATGACCGGCAGCGGGACCGGATCCTCAAGAAGAACTCCCGCCGCAAGGGCGGCCGCACCGCCGAGCCCCGCATCACCCGGTTCAAGGGCCTGGGCG
>PVBE011499033.1_pt1 | contig 11794 bp, 2 predicted proteins | sample 1631181 | NCBI WGS metagenome assembly PVBE01 (sample SAMN08397723, study PRJNA350692) | Marine metagenome, whole genome shotgun sequencing project. | isolation source: water | place: Pacific Ocean | collected 2012-04 | reverse complement strand
GCCAGGAACGGGCTGCAAGGATGCTCCAAGATGCTTCTCATTGAAGCTCAATAGAGCGACAAACGACATCTTTGGAGCGCGCCCGCTCACCCACGATGACCAGTTCATCGTCCGGCACCGCAGCAGGGATCTCGACTTCATCGGTACAAAACACGTGGACGATTTGAAAGTCGGATGCTGCGAAGAGATCCTCACGGAATTCATACGAGTACTCGAACAAGTCTTTGGGAAAGGCGAGCTAGACATCACCACACTGAACTTCACCAATTGTGGTGTCCGGCACATCCAGCTCCTCGACGACTGGGGAGTACAGGACGGCTATTCCCTCGACCAGGAAGAGTACATCACGGCTCTGAGGCCAATCGACACCAGCGAACTCGTCGGCATCGAGCCGGCGACCTTGGTATCCAGCCGAACCGCAGGGCTATTCATCTCACTGCTGATGGCCCTAGCGTACACCTTGTTGACCCGGTTGGACCTCTGCGTCTACGTCACTGCTCTACAGCGGTTTGCGCAGAAGCCGCAAGCACAGCATGTCAAACGACTCAATGTATTGGTCCGATGGGCACAACGGCATCCGCTACGCATTGTCTACAAACAGATGCAATGCGCCAAGCGGATCCTGGGGGAGTCCGACGCAGGATTTAGGAAAGAACAAGACGAGGACGGCCACCTAAATGGCCGCAGCAGCCGCGGGGCGAACTACCTTCGCCTCGGACAACGACTCAATGGCTCAAGTATCCGCGTCCATCTCATAGACTGGATGCAAGGTGCGATAAAACAAGTTACGAGGAGCACATTCACTTCGGAAGCGCATGGAATCATTGGAACTATCGACCATGGCATCGTTCTGAAGATTATGCTCCACGAAATCGCAGAGGGACCATTGCCAATTAGTACAGCCAGAGCAATGAGCGAATCAGACTACGGCTCGGTTACACTGGAAGTCGCTACTGATGCCTACAACGTAGTTCTAGCTCTCAGTGGCGATCGTGTCAAACCCCCAGCGGAGAAATCCTTTCTCTGCCATCTGCTATGGATCCGAGATAAGTTGGTACAGGGTGCACTCGAGCGCCTTGTGTGGAAAGACACGCGGGACATCACCGCTGATCCTCACACCAAAGGCTCGGCACCGCGGGTGCCGCTCCACGCCCTCGCCAGCGGCCAGCTGATCCAGCAGCACGCCGCGGCTGAACTCATGCTGCGCGGCACGTCCAAGGGCTTGCATCAGCTGACACCTTCAGGTCGGCGGATGACGCCTGGTGAAGAGGCGCAGTGCGGCAGGGGCGTGCTGACAAGCGCCGACGAGTCCGGTGATGGCCCTCAGCAAGCCACGGCGAGGAATCCGTGGAGCTGCTTGGGCTACAAGGGTTCGATTGAGTCCGTGCGCAATCTCACGAGCTCACAGATCGAAACCCTGTACCGCCGGAAAGCAGTCGAACTGCACCCAGACAAACAGCCGGCATCGCAGAAGGCCGAGGCAGACGAAGCTTTCCGCGAGCTGACTGCCGCCAAAGAGCAGCTCCTAGACTGCCTTCGGCGAGACGACCTCGGCAGGCTCCTCGCGCTGGCCCGCCGGTGGCTGGAGCCTGAGGACAAGTCTGCCTCGGACCGCGAGAGCATCGCACCAGGCCTGGTGCTGCTTCAAGGGCACCTCTCCGGAGCCCTCCGGCAACGAGCAACCAGCAGCATGATGAGCCGGGAAGGCCGGCAGGTGGCTATGCGCTCGCAGAAGCTCCTACACGGCATCCGAGGCAAGGCACACCACTTGAAGCCGGGAGACAAGGCTTCCAAGGCGAAGCTCCAGGAGGCTAGAGCCTCCATCGGCCGCAGGGCCAACAAGGACCGTATCCAAAAGAAGTTGGACAGGGTCCTGCGAGCTGCGAGCATCAGGCGCGCGTCTGGCGAGGCAGCGCCGTCGACGAAGGCGGTGCGCCGCTCCGCTCGAGGGTGGCTCAGGACGGCCAACCACAGAATGGCTTCGACGCTGAAGCCACGCGACAAGCCGCCAGAGACAGTGAACATCTGCGAGGTGTGGCGCCGGTACCGCCGTGAGGGGGCAGAGTGGATTCCTCCGTCGCAGCCGGCACCTCATCGCTACATCGAGAGCGCCTCGAAGCGACGAGCTCGGAGGCGCCTGCGGACGAAGATCAGGGGCAAGACGTTCCTGCGCCTGACCGACGGAGAGCCGGCTGGGCAAGGCGCGCCAGCCAGGAAACGCCGGACCCACAACCGGCGGCCTCGGCTCTCCGGCAACTACAACAAGGGCAGCGACGACACCTTCAAGGTCGTCGATCACGACTGCACTTACACCTGCGACTACAACGACGAGGAGGAGGAGGAGCCGGTCGAGGCTCCACCGCTGATGCAGGCCCGCGCCAAGGCTCGGCCAGCAGCAGCTACTGCGACAACTACATCGCCATCACTGATGCAGTCCAAGGCCAAGGCCCGGCCGCGACCGCGGCCCAGCTGTGCACCATCGGCGTCGCCCTCAGCAGCGCCAGTGGAGCAGCAGCGACAGGCATCCGCGCCAACAACCGTGAAACGGCTCGCGGCGCGTGAGCCGCCGCCTTGGAGAAGATAGTGAGTCCTGAGACAGGGTAAATATGGGTAAATGTTGATTACGCGTTTTTCGCACTTTTTCTCTTCGCTTTTGGTACTGAAAGCCAATTGATAAACCCCTCGTGTCGGATCAGTTGGCTTGCTTTTCACCGGTCGGGGGCGTGTAGATTCAGCCCTTCTTGTTGCACCAAATGCATCAAAACTCGGTTCGTAATTTGATCCTTTTCCCTCTCCGTTGGGCCCTCTGGGCCTTCTCGGGGCGCCCGCCCCTTAGATTCTTTGGCGTTTGTGGAAACCACGGAGCCCCGTGAGTGGAAATTTCAAGGACACCAAGATGTCCCAGCTATATATAGCAATCTGATGTTCGTTTTTTTTGTTTGTTTACACATTTTGGAAACGCAACGTTGATGCTACTAGTATGCAGCGAGCCCCTCTGCCAAGACTTTTCCTAGTCTCGTCAGCTGAGGGCAAACCCGACTGTTATGGTCATTGCCATTACGGTTACGGTTACCGCCCGGTGACCGCAGTGCTGCAGCATCAAGCTCGTTGTCTTTGCGGGCGTCGGCAGACGACCGCGCGCGCCTCCCCGCGCGCACTAGCTGATCGATCCTCCCTAATGATGGCTGTTACAAAAACATCCAAGTTGCACGCACCCTTAGCAAAGGTGGCGGCAGATACATGCTATAGTGTGTACATTCAACCTGGTAGCGGAGCTAACATGATAGACCACGGCCAGGGCGACTGTTGTCGACCTGAATTCAAGAGCCCGATGGCGGGCGCTGGCGGCGAGAGGCTCGAAGCCTCATTCCGCCAGCACTCGCCATCACAAGCCGGGACAGCTACGACCACCGAATCGAGCTGTGCCTTCACAGGCCTCCCAGCAGGAACAGCGCAGACCTCCGGCTGGTCCCGCGTCCACTTCTTGGGACGTCTCTTCCTGCACGCAATGTTGCTCCTGCAGCTTTGCGGGTGCGGAAGTCCCTCCAAAGGTAGCAAGATCACCTTCAAGGAGTTGACCGAAGCACAACGCTACGCCAACGCACCACGGAATTCAGTCGTGGAGAGTAGCCCAGAGTTGCAGGAGAGCGTTTCGCGCTCTGCGGACTCAGGGGCACCCCTCGACAAAGGCACGACGGCAGGCTATCTCGCAACGAGACGCACAGGAGCGCAGGGGAGCGTTTCGCGCTCTGCGTTCACTGATGCTCCCTTCGAGAAGCCAAGCCACGATAAACAAAACAACCTAAACAAGAATACATTGCAAGAGAATCACTTGCACGACGAAGATCTCCCGCAACCACAACCAACGAACAGCGGGAAGGCGACTCATCTACGCCGAGGCGGGAAGGCGAACCTTCGCCGTATGTGCACGATTGGTGGCATCAGCACAATCATGATGATAGGCCTTATGGTTCCAGTAGGCGGCAGGGGCCGCCGCGATCCACCGGCCTGGGCACCGGAAAGAGAATCGCAGTACCCTTTCCGGTACTGGAGCCAGGATCTAATAGCATGGAGCATCCTGAACACCGACCTTGACCCCTCCCAACAGACAGCTGCCATCATCTTACAGCTTGGAGGGGCCGCCCGGGAACTGGCCCGCAACCTCACCTACCAACAAATCACTCAAGGTGGAGTTGTAGGCGGCCAAGCCGTAGACTCCGTCACATATTTGCTAGCCAACCTCGCGCAGAACTTCGCACCATTAGGCGAGGAGCAGCGGCTGCAGGCGATGACCGAACTGATGACATTCAATCGAGTGCCGGGAGAGAGCATCGACGCGCTCCTCAGCCGATACATGACACTGAGGTTCCGGGCCTCCCAAGGAGGAGTTGGCATGCAAATGAGCTGGGAAGGCTACGCATGGCTCATTCTACGAGCATGCCAGTGCAACAACAACCAGCTCCTACAGCTGCTACACCCATTCCAAGGAAGATGGCCCACGGACGAAGCTGAATTCAATACTCTCACGATGAACCTTCGCCGAATGGGCCACATCCTCGAAGGAACACCTGGCAATGTGAGCAATCAGTTACGCTCAGCACCCAACAGAGGTTTCTTCACGGAACAGGCATATGTCGTTGGACAAGGCGATCCGTGGCAGCAAGCAGCTGACCCATGGCAGAGCGGATCAGCGTCATGGGGTTCTCCATCAGCACCGTCCGTCCCAGCGGCGTCGGCGCCACCGTCGGCTGCCGAACAACCACAGGTAACTTTCTATGCCGACCAGGAGGAGGAGACGGACTCCGAAACAGCATCAACCGATGGAGAGGCGAACTATGACGACCCAGCACTGCAGGGCATGACTCCAGGACAGGTAGATGAACATATGTTCTTCCAATATCAACGCCACAAGTCGAATTGGAGGAAACACATGCACAAGCCTACGCGGAAGGTACGGAGATTCCTTAAGCGAAGAGGCCCCAAGGGCAAAGGCAAAGGAAAAGGCTGGTCGCGCTTTTCATTCCTAGCCGAAATGGGAGACGTTGAGTACGACCAAATCTTCTTCGGCGGAAAAGGCTCCAGCAAAGGCAAACGCCGATCCTTCGCAAAAGGAAAAGGCCGCAGAGGAAATCCAATCGGCCGAGACGGAGAGAAGATGAAGTGCAGCATCTGCAATTCAGAAGATCACTTCAGAGCTTTCTGCCCGCAAGCAACCGAGAACGAAACGGGCAAGGGCGGGAAAGGCGGATTTTTTTGCCCCTATATCGACTCAGGACCAATCGGCGACCTCATCGGCGGATCATTCGTTGGCATGACAAGGCCCGATCGCCCATTGGGAGACGAGGCACCGAATCCTGCAGCGACAGCGGCGGCATCGAGCGGGGAACGCCCGAGCGGCGCATGGGACGACTACCGGCCAGGGCAAGCCCAGCCGCCCGCGCCATCACGATACTCGCCGTACCCTCAGTCCGTCAACCGATGGGGTACACCATTTATTCCGATGGACAGGACCGACTCCCCAGCAAGACCACCACCATCGCCGACGATCAATGCTGAATATGAGGCTCAGTGGACGTTTTCGCCACCACCAAACATCCCAGACACGCCGCTTCCGGCGGCGTCCCTTCCGGCAGACAATCTCCAGCCTTCATTACCCTCAGCCAATCACGAGGGGCTAGGAGAATTGTTGGCGTGGAGAAGTGAGTTCATTCACGAGACCCTCCGAGCCAGTGAGCCTCGCAGCAACACAAGGCACGGCACACCGGCCGCAAGGGCAGAGTTCTACGACCCGATCTCCAACATGCCCGTACTCGCAGGTTTTCAGCAGTACGAGGCACGCCGCCAAGCCCTGGAGCACTTCCGCGCCAATCAACCGTTGGTAGCTGCTCAAGGTCCAGCTTGGGAACCGCTCACGAGCGCGTCAGGCCTGGCAACGGTAGGCCTGCCGCCAGCAGCGGCCACAACCGCCCAACGCGATGCGCTAGGCACAGACTTCGTGCGCTACGCACAGGACATGGAGCGGCTCCAGCAACGGCGCAGGACGCAGCTCCTGGAGCAACGAGCTCTGCGACAACGGAGAACGGGAGAACGACTCGCTAGGAACGCGGCTCCCATCCAGGAGCCAGCAGCCGCAGCGGCAGACGACTCGGCGTACTGCGCCATCTGCCATGAAGCAGTCATCGAAGGAGAAGTCAGGGCGACATTGGTATGCAATCATTACTTCCATGCCGCATGCTGCGACGGATGGGTAGCGGCACAGATAGAAGCAAACGACGAAGACTCCGACGGACCCGTTCGGCCCCCGCGGTGCCCAATATGCCGAAGCGACCTGGTCATCGCGGAGAGGCGGGCCTACATGCCACAATTTAATGTAGGCACACCGCATGGTTCCGAGCACGAATTCGGCAGTGCGCACAGTCAGGCAAGCCATTTCCCATGGTGGCCAGAATTCGCTGGATCATACCATGTGGCCACTCAGCTGCCTGACGGACGACTAAGCCTCATTGTCGATCCAGGCGCGTGGACAAATCTGCTAGGGTCTAACCTCGCACGTCGCATCAGTGTTAAAGCCATCGCCGCTGGCTACAAGCCGGCACAGGAGCGGATGTCCGAGCCACTATCTGTCAGAGGCGTTGGTAAGGGATCTCAACACTGTCCTTGGAAGATCATCAGTCCAATAGCCACGCCGACGGTGGACGGACCATCAGTGCTCAGCAGGGTCACTAGCCCTGTAGTCGAAGGCGACGGCGCAGACCTCCCCGGCCTCCTAGGCCTACGCACGATTGAGTCTCACCGAGGTATCTTGGACACCAGCCGCCGGGAGCTCATCTTCCCGGGCCCTGGTGAGGTCAAGATTATCCTGCCTCCAGGGTCTGTCCGACATCCCCTAGAAAAGGCACCGTCGGGACACCTAGTCTTGGTGGTCGACGACTACGACAACTTGAAGGCGAAGAAAGGCGGATTGCCAGAACATCCTGTTGAACTGATGGCAGTGGAAAGGACGACCAGCAGCCAGGCACGGACAGGAGCAGAGAGTTCGAGAGTAGCCGACCACAGCAGGGCTTGCGGTTCGCGCTCTGTGGATGGTGAGGCACCCGTCTCTACTGCTGAGCGCCACCTGGACATGTGACGGTCGCAGGTGCCGGGCCCGGCCCGGGCAGGCACTTGCAGGAAGGCCACTGGCCAAGGGCAACCGGTGCCAACAGCACTAGTAGTGGAAGAGAAGCCCATCGCCTCAATGTTGCTTAGTAGCAGGGGACTAAGGACAGAAGTGTATCACCAGCGACAAGTGACCACTTCATGCATGCAGGAAGTCACGTTAAACATAAAACAGGACAAGTACACCATGATTTGGCTAGAACTTCCTGCCGTCAACCGCGGCTTCATCGCCAAGAAAAGGTCCAAAGCCATCAGAGAATACTCGACATGGCTGCGGAACGCGTATCAGGTACGAGTTCCAGCCATAATCATTGGAATGCGAGGTAGACATTGGGTCGACGAAAGCCTGTCAACATTGCTGTATGACAAGCTGGCCTTCGAACAAGAATTGGCCCTATGTCGCTTCGGCATCACGATTAAGCCAGAGCTAGTTGGCCCGAGCGACAACAAGTTCCACAGTTACACCTCTTTTCCTGCACCGAACTTCAGCTGCCAGTGTCCTGCCGGCGCTCGGCACACTTATGAGTTGGACAAGGAACTCAAGGGCCGAGGCGCCCTGAAGGACCAGGCAGCCAGGAAACTCTACGGATTCATAATGGATAAATTGTTCAATGGCATATGTTCTGCAACGCTTGAGCCCCGTCTGAGAGGCAAACCCGACTTTGCTGCATCCAATCAGGTATTGGATGTGGGAATGGTAGCAAATATTAAAGACACAACGAACCAGGATCCACTTGAATCGCACGCTTTTCCGACGGATGCAAAGGAAAGGGAGAAGGAACGGAAGAAGGCCAATCCAGATTACAAGGCTAAGAAACAGCAGAAGTTTGTCGAGAATCACTACGATGACTTAGGCGACGACCTCAGCGGACTCGGCGGCGACCTCGAGTACCTCATGGCGCCTGTGGTCCGCGAGGTATGTGAAGCCGAGAGCAGCCAAGAATCCAGTGACGAAGAGGCAGTAAAAGGTCTCACGTACTGGTGTTTCATAGGCCCAGATGGAAAGCGAGAGATACCCAGGCAAGTCCTACATGTCTGCGACCTCGCTACAGCAAGTCAGCTGTTGAGCGAAGTAGGCCCCGGAGTCGATATGTGCGAGTTCTGCGGCGGTGTGGGCCGCGCGAGCACAATCGCCATCCGACGACGCTTGAGGACAGGAAAGAATTTTGACCTAGTCACAAACGCCGATCTCGGAGATCCGACACAACAACGAATAGCAATGCGCTATCTCGATCAACATGAGGTTCAAGTGTTAGTGATGGGACCATCATGCAGGACATTGGGACCACCTAGCAATGTGAACATGGCCATCAACTACGACACATGGTTACGCCACTACAACGAGGACATGCCACATGTCCGCTTCTGCGGGCGCGCCGCCCTACATCAGCTCAGGAAAGGCAGGCACTTCCTGCTCGAACATCCCTTCCCGAGCTGGCTAACGCACGAAGAGCCATGGCCTGACGTATTCAACCACGCGCGCGTCATGGCCAAAATCATACACCAATGCATGGTAGGGCAACACGGCGCGGACTTCAGACCCGCAAAGAAGCCCTCTATGGTCGTAGCATCAGATGAGGCACTACTCAAACCATTCGAAGGCCTCAAGTGTGATGGCGAGCATGGCCACACACAGACCTGGGGAGCACCAGGCGGCATCGGGAGCCTGCAGATCTGGACCTGGAACTTCGCTGAACGCGTTGTCCAAGGAATTGTCAACCTGAAGAGCAAGATCCGCAGGACCCGCAAGGCAGCCGCCGCATTGCAGGAGGAATTATACCCAGAAATGGCTAGCGGCAGCGCAGATCCACACGCAGATCCACCAGCAGCGGCCAGCGCAGTCGCACCCGCGGCTGATCAATGGCGGGCCGGTATAGATTTTTCCAATCCGTGGCACAAGTGCATTGGATGCAGGGGTAGAATGGCACGAACCAGAAGGGAACACTCCAGAATCAGAGGCGAGTGCAAATTCCCAGATGTTGAACCGGAAACGGAATGGTCCTGCCCAGGCTGCACGCGGACGCCGCCACGACCGCGAGGCCACGAATCACACACCGATGTGGTTGGAGAATGCAGATGGGCCGTGGCACCGACACGCACGGAACTGGGAAGGCAGGGACGGCATCCAAGAGAGGCACGCCGACGAGGCGCAGCACATCCAGCCGCAGATCTGAGAGGCGAAGAGCTAACGCCCTCGACAGACACAGCACCCGCCGACGGCCATCCAGACCCTGCCGCAGTGCGAGCGGTGCTGACTAAAGCTATCGCGGCCACTCCCGCGGCAGCATCCGCGGCGGCGCCAGCAGCAGCGCCGGCCCCGAGAGGACCCCGAACACCACGAGTCCAAGTGGTTGATCACGCGTCAGGCGGGAGCTCAGATTGGACGAGCTTCGACATGTCGAAAAGCTTGCGCATGCTCAGGACAGGCAACCCCTCGGACATCTCCAGACAGCTAAGAAAGTTGCACCTACGTTGGTGGCATGCAACGAGACGACAGATGGAGAAAATATTGGGGTGTGCAGGTGTACCGACACCAGTGCTCCAACAGATCCCCGGCATCATAGACACATGCAGAGAGTGCCGAGTATGGATGAGTGCAAGCCCCGACCCGACGCCGACAGTAGATTTGATCGTCAAACAAAACGAACAAGTCGAAGCAGACATCATGTTTTACAGGTCGTTCATGGCCTGGCATATGCTCGACAGGGCGGATCGCTGGCATCAAGGCATCCAGATCTTGAGCAAAGCATCCGAGAGCCTGCAAGAAGCCATAGACGATTGTTGGCTAAGAATCCTCGGACCGTTCAAGTTCCTAGTCATAGACGGCGAAAAAGGGATCATGGCCCAGGACACAGAAGAGTTCCTTAAGAGGAAAGGCATTACAGTCCGGACAAGAGCCCCAGGACAGCATGCCAGAATGATAGAACGCCGGGGAGCAATTCTGAGACACGCGATGCATTGCATCGAGCAGCAGCTCGAGTCTGAGGGTATACACATATCCTTCAAGACTCTGCTGTCAGAAGCAGTATTCTCGGGCAACGCACTGCTGAACTACGGCGGCGCAAGTCCGTACAATGCCCGCCTTGGAACGCAGCCAGCAATGCTACCGGACATCGACGCACCGCCGAACGACACGGCGGCAGGCCCAGGAAGATACATGCATCGAGTCAGAGAGATTGCATTGCAGAAGATCATAGAAACCACAGCTCTAGAACGAATCCACCGCGCCATGCGGACCCACACGACATCCGCGAGTGCAGCAATGGATCTCAAGGAAGGCGAGCTAGTGGATTTCCACAGACCTCCGGCCAGGAAAGACGAAAGTGGCTGGAGAGGACCAGCGAAAATCATCAAGAACCTACCTGCTCGTGGACAAGCAGTGGTTCGATGGCTAAGCAACGATGTTGTGGTGAGGTATCCCGATATACGCAAGTACATGGACTTCAACTGCTTCGTCTATGGAACATTTTGCCCGAGCCGGGCAATAGATATTATCGAATCACACCTCTCCACGTGCACACCTGGCATCATCACTACGCTTGGATACGTACGCGTCGGAAATGCATGGCAAAAGGCCAAAGGTCACGAGCAATTGGCTTTAGCCATGGAACATTTTGCCCGTGTTTCCCTGTGTTTTCCCGACGTTTACCAGGCCCGCCTCGGAAGAGCGGTGCCAAAATTTCCGAATGCGGTTGAAGCACACCACTATGTAGTACTAGCATGGACGACAGACATCTCCAAAGCAGTACAGTTCGAGTCCGACGGAGGTAACCAGTGCACGACGCCAAAGCTCATCGGGCCCGAATGGCCATGCTACAAGTACATACAACTGCTCATGATCGGCCCGGGTGATGAAGGCGACAAGAAACCACTCGCAGACCTCTTGGAACCGGAAGAGCAAGCAGATGCCCACGAGACCGTGTCGAACGACCGACTGTCGACCATCGAAGAAGGAGACGAACCTGATGAAGAGTCTGCACTGTGGGCAGAGCTCGACGACACCATCAGCCAGTACATGCAGGACTGCGAGGATGACAACATGCCACTCGACTACTATGAGGCCCGCCTGCCCGCGCCCAACGGCCAGGAACTGACAGTGGCAGAGAGTTCGAGAGTAGCCGACCACAGCAGGGCTTGCGGTTCGCGCTCTGTGGATGGTGAGGCACCCGTCTCTACTGCTATCCGTCATCTGGACATGTGGACGAGCAGCGGCTCAGCGGACAGACGCGTCCTCGAAGTCGAGGTGCATCCAGGCTACCACTACCTTGTGTCGGGAGCAGACATATCGTTGCAGGACAGCGTGGAGGAGTACGACGAAGACGGTAATCCACACGTAGACATGCTGTTCCCAGGGGAAACAGCAAAGTTGATCATGGACGAAGCACCTCCACCAGGCCACTGTGCCAGACTCCGGTGCTACATTGCGCACGGAAAGAAAGCAGTCATCGATCGGGACACCGATCTCTTGACGGCACAGGAATACCAAGAAAATAAGAAGGCAGTATCAGCTGCAGTCCTGGAGGAGTTAAATGTGTGGATCAAGCACGGATGTTTTCACCGACGACCGCGCAAGGGCGCGTACAATGTGCTCGACGTGAAATGGGTCGGGAAGTGGAAATGGGTGAAGGCCACTCTG
>PVBE012453771.1_pt1 | contig 11795 bp, 14 predicted proteins | sample 1631181 | NCBI WGS metagenome assembly PVBE01 (sample SAMN08397723, study PRJNA350692) | Marine metagenome, whole genome shotgun sequencing project. | isolation source: water | place: Pacific Ocean | collected 2012-04 | reverse complement strand
TGTTGCACTGTTCTTCAAATCGCAATTTTTTATATTTTCGATTTTGCTTTTAAGTATGCTCAATTTTGAAAATTTTGTTTTATCTGAAGATGAATTTGAATCGGTTAAATTTCTTACTAATGAATTTTCACTCAAAAGAAGATTAATATTTGTTAAATTATAATATTCAATCAGACTAATTAGTTTTTGATTTAAATTCTTTTTCATTTTATAAAGTATATTATATGAGATTTTGTATTAAAAATATTTATTTAATTTTATTAATTATAATTAGTTTTTCAAATGGAAATGAAGGATTTGCTAAAGAAACCAAAATTAAATATTTTAAAAAGAATATCTCAAATTATTTTTCTGGCACTGTATCTTCAAAATATAATCATTACGATAATGCATATGAATACTTAGATAAAATTAAAAATTTAAGTACTAATCATGACAATTATAAAGTTACGTTTCTCAACACACTTATTCAACTTGGAAAGTTTGATGAAGCCTTTAATTTTTCAAAGGACATATGGAGTAAAGGAGAATTATTTTTTGAAGTAGAGCTAATAATGGGATTAAATTTTTTTTTGAATGAGAATTATTCTAAAGCTGAAATGCATTTTCGGAGATTAAATAAAATTCCACGATATGATATTTTTTCTTCTGATATTTTTGAAAATATTTTAAACGCATGGGTAAAAGCCGCAGAAAAAAATAAAATAGATAGCTTCAATTACATTAATAAAATACCTAATCGATATATGCATCTAAAGCAAATTCAAGATAGTTTTATGAAGTGCTATTATGATTCAAAAGAAACCGAAAATTCTTTTACTAAATTAATTGAAAGCGAGAAATATAATTTTTCAAGATATAATTTTTTTTTAATAAACTATTTCCTCCATGAAAATAAAATAAATAAAGCAAAAGAAATAGTGAAAATTAGTAGAGAAAAATATAATTCAAATTTAATTATTAAAGAAACTGAAAATTTTTTATTGGAAAATAAGATAGAAAAAATAAAAAAAATCTTTGACTGTAAAAATCCAAAACACGCTATCGCTGAATTTTTTTATATAATTTCCAATTTGTATTCCAGTGAAGAAGATTATAAAAAATCAAATTTTTTTTTAAATATTTCGCTTTTCTTAAATAAACAGTTTGAACCAAACAAAGCTTTATTAGCAGAAAATTTTTATTATCAAAAAAAATTTAAAGAAGCAAAAAATATTTACGATTCTTTAAAGTCTTTTGGTTTATCATATTCTTGGCATTCATCAAAAGGCATTGCATCAATTTTGGATAATACTTCAGGAGCTGAAGAATCTATTATATATTTAAAGAAAAATTTTAATTTTATAAAAAATCAAAAACTTGAACATTTTTATGATTTGGCAAATTTTTACAAGGAGAGAGATTATTTTAAAGATTCAATTAAATATTATTCATTAGCTTTGCAGGAAATAGATCGGCATCATCATCTATTTCCAAAAATTTTGGATAGAAGAGGATCGAGCTACGAAAGGACGGGCCAATGGGAAAAGGCTGAAAAAGATTTAAACGAATCTCTTAAAATTTCACCAGATGAACCATATGTATTGAATTATTTGGCTTACTCCTGGATAGAAAAAAGAATTAATTTGGATAAAGCATCTGAAATGCTCCATCGTGCAGTTAAGTTAAAAAGTGATGATGGATATATCATAGATTCACTTGGATGGAGTTACTATGTAAATAAAAATTATGTCGATGCAGAAAAATTTTTACAAGAGGCAGTAAAATTAAAACCATTAGATCCTGTCATAAATGATCATTATGCAGATACTTTATGGATGCTTAGTAGAAAAATCCAGGCAAGATATTTTTGGAACTATGTTTTAGATCTTAATGATGTGGAAGAGAAATTGAGAAAAAAAATAAAAGATAAAATAATATTAGGAATTAAGAATGAATTGTAATTTATTTAAGTGAAAAAATATAAATTAAAATCTTACTGTAAAATTAATTTGTCACTAAGAGTTTTAAAGAGACAAGAAAACGGTTATCACAAAATAATGTCTCTTATGACTTTTTGTGATCTATATGATGTAGTTTCAATTACAAAAAATAATAAAACAAAGGACGAAGTAAGTTTTTCTGGAAAATTTAAAAGGGGCATTAAAAAAAATTCAAACACAATTATAAAAACTTTGAATTTGCTTAGACATAGAAAACTTTTAAAAAAAAAGTACTTTAAAATTAATGTACAAAAAAATATACCACATGGGTCTGGATTAGGAGGAGGATCTTCAAATGCCGCCATTCTATTAAATTCTTTAAAATCACTTATGAATTTAAAAGTAAAAAAACAAGAAATCTATGAAATTGCTAGTCGAGTTGGTTCTGATGTTCCAATAGCTTTAGAAAGAAAAAGCACCTTTTTAGATGGAAAAAAAAATAAAATTTTAAGGATCAATACTAAATTTAAATTTATTGCTGTAATTGTTTACCCTAATATTTCTTGTTCAACTAGAGAAATATATAAAAGAAACAAGAATTTTACTTCATTAAAATATAGATTTAAGCATACTTCAGTAAAAAAAAAATTGGTGAATATTTTGAAGAAAGAAAATAATGATCTAGAAAAAAAAGTAATAGAATTTCATCCTAAAATTGGAAAATTGATCAATTTTATTAAAGTTCAAAAAGGATGTTATTTTTCTAGAATTACCGGGTCCGGATCAGCGTGTATAGGAATATTTTCTAACATGAAAAGAGCTCTTTATACTAAAAAATTGATAAAACTTAAATTTCCAAAATATTGGACCATTGTGTCAAAAACTATATAAACTGAATTATTTGTGGTATATCTAAAAAAATTTGGGGCGTAGCCAAGCGGTAAGGCAGTGGTTTTTGGTACCACCATCCTAGGTTCGAATCCTAGCGCCCCAGCCAAGCAATGAAGAAAAAAATAAAAAATATTATTTCAAAAACTGATAACTTTTTTTACAAATTTTTTGGTTCAGATAAAAGTGTTAAGTCTTTGCAGAATATACAAGAAGCAGAAAAAATTTTTTCATGCTTAAATCAAGACGGCAAAGAAGATAATGTTAGGTTTGTAGGAGGATGTGTACGGAAAGCTCTTTGCGGCGATGAAATTGACGATTTGGATCTTGCAACATCTCTTGAGCCAAGCGAATCTAAAAGAAGACTTGCCAAGGAAAATGTAAAAGTTATTGATAGCGGCATTTCTTATGGAACCATAACTGCAATTTTAAATAATAAAAAATTTGAAATTACAACCTTGAGAAAAGATATTTCAACAGACGGAAGACATGCAGAGGTAGAATTTACTTCAAACTGGAAAAATGACGCCGCTCGAAGAGATTTTACAATAAACGCAATATATTCTGATTTGGAAGGGAGAATCTTCGATCCTCTTAACGGAGTCTCAGATTTAAAAAATGGAATAATTAAATTCATAGGTTCACCCGAAGAACGAATAAAAGAAGATTATTTGAGAATTTTGCGCTATTTTAGATTTTTTATACAGTATAGCAAAACAGAACACGATCAAAACGTTATTAAGTCTATCAGAAAAAATATTAATGGATTAAATAAAATTTCAAATGAAAGAATATTTGATGAACTAATAAAAATTTTAAGAATAGAAAATTTATATAATCTTTTTTCAAACACCGAATCAAAAGAAATTATTCTGAACGTTTTTCCACAGTTTAAATATTATGAAAGATTAGAAATTTTTAACGATTTAAGTAATAAATTGAGAAGTGAATATGACAATTATTTAATTCTCGCATTAATTATTATGGATGAATCTAATGATTATGAATATTTTTGTCACAAATACAAAGTATCCAATAATATTAAAGATAGATTTAAAAATATTGCCCTAAACTTTAATGATATTAAAAACAAAAAATTTTATTTAAATCCAAATATAAAAAAATTAATTTATTTATCAGGCAAGAATAGCACTTTAGATTTACTACTTTTTTCAACCTGTGCAAATAATAAAAGAAAAAATTTTGATGTTGAAGAATTAATAGCTTATGTACAAAATTGCAAAGTACCTAAATTTCCTATTTCAGGAGAATATTTAAAGGAACATGGTTACAAAACCGGAGAAGTGTTAGGAAAAAAACTTAAAGAACTAGAAGAAGAATGGATTAAAAATAATTTTTCAATTGATGAAAAAAAATTTAAGAAGTCTCTAGATAAAGGAGATCATAATTAAATATATTTAACTTCTGTTATTTCAAAATTTTTTTCACCTGATGGCGTTGTAACTGCTATAATCTCTTTTTTCTTTTTTCCTATCAAAGCTTTGCCCATTGGGGATCTGAAGTAAATAAATTTTTTTTTTATATCTGCCTCATCTTTTCCAACTATCTTATAAATTTTTTTAGCATTGGTATCTAAGTCAATCAATTGAACTGTAGAACCAAATATTACGTTATCTCTTTTTTCTAATTTCGTTACATCAATAATATTTGCGCGTGCAATAAGATTATTTATTTCAATTATTCTGCTTTCAATTTTAGATTGCTCTTCTTTAGCAGCATGGTATTCGGCATTTTCTTTTAAATCACCATGACCACGAGCTTCTGCAATAGCTGCAACTATTTTAGGACGTTTGATATTTTTTAGCTCTTCCAATTCTTTTTTTAATTTTTCAAAACCCTCTATAGTTATTGGTTCTTTTTCCATAAATTATTTCCATTTTGCTGTTGGAGGCATCGACATCAATATCGCATCTGGGTTTCCCCCACTATTTAGTCCAAATTTAGTTCCACGGTCATATAACAAATTAAATTCAGCATATCTTCCCCTTTTTAAAAGTTGAATTTCTTTTTCTTTTTTAGTCCATTTTAAAAACATTTTTTTTCTAATAATTTTTTTAACCAAATGAGCAAATGTGAAACCAACATCTTTAACAAATAAAAAATCCTTTTCCCAGTTATTCATTTTGTAATCAAAAAAGATGCCACCGATACCACGAGATTCCTTTCTATGAGGAAGGTAAAAATATTTATCACACCATTTTTTATATTTTAAATAATAGTTTTTGTTATGTTTATTACACATTTTTTTTAAAGTATCATGAAAATATTTTTTTTCTTTAAGATTAATACTAGAAGGCGTAACATCCATTCCACCACCAAACCAGTTTTTTTGTGTGCAAATAAATCTAGTGTTAAAATGCATGGCTGGAACTTTTGGATTATTAGGATGCAGCACTACTGACACACCAGAAGCCCAAAAACTTGCGCTTCCTTTTGTTCCTGGAATTTTTTTGGAAAATTCCTTGGAAAATCTACCTTTTACATTAGAAAATGCGACACCACCTTTTTCAATTACTTTACCTTTTATAATTCTAAATTCTCCACTTTTCCATTTATTTTTTTTAAATTTTATATTGGATCCATATTCTTTTTCTAATTGTTCAATATTATGACAAATAATATTTTGTAATTTCAAAAACCATTCTTTTGTTAATTTTTGTTTTTTTTTTATTTTCATCTTTTATAAATAAGAATTTTGTCTTAAAGCCTCAGATAGTGCTATAGCTACAGCCATACCAACATTTAGAGATCTTAAATCTTTTTTTATGGGTATTTTTAATCTTTCATAAGAATTATTATGGACTATTTTTGGGACACCCTCACTTTCTCTTCCAAATAATAATGTATCTTTTGGTTTAAATTTAAAATTATTATATTTTTTTTTAGCCTTTGTAGTCATCAGTATAATTCGTGATTTTTTTTTTTTATCTATAAAATCTTCATAAGATTTATAAGTTATCATTTTGCTTTTTTTTAAATAATCCATAGCAACTCTTTTTAACCTCTTATCATTAAGATAAAAACCACAAGGCTCAATTATTTCAAGGGTTGTATTAAAACATGCACACAAACGTATTATTGCAGCTGTATTTTGAGGTATATCAGGTTGGTATAGAGCAATATTGAACATTTTTTATAAGATTATTTGTTTATGTGTCATTCTGACCCTAGCAAATTCATATAAATTATAATTAATAAATAATATATATTACCATTAGATATATGAGTAAGAAAATTCATTCAAAAAGAAGAGATTTTTTATTTACAGCTACCTACACAATTGGAGCGGTGGGATTGGGAGCAGCTATTTGGCCTTTAGTAGATCAAATGAATCCGGATTCTTCTGTTAAAGCTCTATCAACAACAGAAGTAGATGTTAGTAGCGTTGAACCGGGAAAAAGCATAACAGTGCTTTGGAGAGGAAAACCAATATTTATTAAAAGAAGAACAACAGCAGAAATTGAAGAAGCAAAGAATGTTGATTTAAAAGATTTAAAAGATCCAGAAAAAGATTCAGACAGAGCTAAAAATCCAGAATGGTTAGTGATGATTGGTGTATGCACGCATCTAGGATGTGTCCCCTTAGGCGATAAAGGGGAGTACAAAGGATGGTTTTGTCCGTGTCATGGCTCTCACTATGATACTTCAGGAAGAATAAGAAAAGGCCCTGCTCCAACAAACCTTGAAGTTCCAAAATACGAATTTGTTAATAGCAATACAATTAAAATAGGTTAGAGAATCATGAGTGATGAAAAATATATTCCAAAATCTAGGCTAGCCGCATGGTTTGATAGTCGCTTACCACTATTAACACTTTCACATCACTTACGATCTTATCCTACGCCAAAAAATTTAAATTATTGGTGGACTTTTGGGGGAATATTAACTTTTTGTTTGATTATTCAAATAGTAACAGGAGTAATTCTAGGAATGCATTATGTTGCTCACACTGAACATGCTTTCGCAAGCATTGAACATATTATGAGAGATGTAAATTATGGGTGGCTTATGCGATATGTTCATTCTAACGGAGCATCTATGTTTTTTCTAGCTGTATATATTCATATTTTTAGAGGATTATATTTTGGTTCTTATAAAGCTCCAAGAGAAATGATTTGGATTACTGGTCTAATAATTTATTTGCTTATGATGGCTACAGCTTTCATGGGGTATGTTTTACCTTGGGGGCAAATGAGTTTTTGGGGAGCCACTGTAATTACAAATTTATTTAGCGCGATCCCATTTATAGGAGAAAGTATTACAGGTTGGTTATGGGGAGGGTTTTCAGTGGACAATCCTACATTAAACAGATTTTATAGTTTACATTATTTGTTACCATTTTTGATTTTTGGCTTAGTAGTGCTACATATATGGTCGCTTCACGTACCTGGAAACAATAATCCAGTTGGTATAGAAGTAAAAAAAGATAGTAGTGAAACCATGCCCTTTCATCCTTATATGGTAATGAAAGATTTTTTAGCTTTACTTATATTTTTATTAATTTTTTTTGGTTTTGTTTTTTTCTTACCAGATTTTTTAGGACACCCAGATAATTATATTCCCGCAGATCCATTAGTTACACCAGCACATATAGTTCCTGAATGGTATCTATTGCCTTTTTATGCAATCTTAAGAGCTATACCCAGCAAACTAGGAGGCGTAATTTTTATGTTTGCCTCAATTTTTGTTTTAGTAGGTTTACCTTGGCTGGATAGTTCAAAAGTAAAATCGGCAACTTTTAGACCAATTTACAGAAAATTCTTTTGGGTGTTAGTAGTTATTGTAATATTGCTTGGATACCTTGGAGCTAAACCGCCGGAGGGAATTTATTTAATTTTAGCTAGAATAGCTACTGCTTATTACTTCATTCATTTCTTAATTTTATTACCTTTACTTGGTAGATATGAAAAAACCGATCCATTGCCAATGAGCATTTCCGATCCAGTTTTAGATAAGCCTGGAGCAATGGATAAATTTAAAGAGATCGCAGGAAAATACGAAGGGGAAAATGTTGGAACATTTAAATAATCACTTTGTCAAAATATTTTTTATAATATTTATTATAGGAGTTAGTAACTCAGCCTATTCTGAAGAAAATAAAGTAAAATTTATAAAAAACACCTGGAGCTTTGAAGGAGTATTCGGAACTTTTGACAGAGCATCTTTGCAAAGAGGTTATCAAGTTTATCAAGAAGTTTGTTCAGGGTGTCATTCTGCGCAACATTTAAGTTATAGAAATTTATCAGAAAAGGGTGGGCCAGAATTTTCATTAGAAGAAACTAAAGCTATTGCAGCACAGTTTGAAGTTACAGATGGACCCAATGAAGATGGAGAAATGTTTACAAGGCCAGGAAGATTGTCTGATAAATTTGTAAGTCCTTTTCCAAATGTTAAAGCTGCAGCAGCAAGCAATGGCGGGGCCTACCCTCCGGATATGTCAGTTTTGGCAAAAGCAAGAAAAGGTGGGGCTGATTATATTTACTCATTATTAATGGGATATGAAGAAGCTCCAGCAGATTATGAATTAGATGATGGAGTTTATTATAATAAATATATGTCGGGTCATAGAATAATGATGGCAGAACCTATATCTGATGGAGCGGTAGAATATTCAGACGGAACAGAAACAACAAAAGCGCAAATAGCAAAAGATGTAACTGTTTTTTTAGTTTGGGCTGCCGACCCACATCTTGAAGCAAGACATAGAATGGGATTTAAAGTTTTCTTTTACTTAATTATTCTTTTAACTCTAGTTTATTTAAGTAAGCAAAAAGTTTGGTCGCGATTTGGTTCTAAGAGCGAAGAAGAAGAAGCGTTTGATAAAGCAGAAAGAGTTGTGACTGAATACGAAGGAGAAGATCCTAAGACATTCAAATAATTTAACTTCCTATTCTGAAATACATTACGTCGCCATCATTGACTAAATAATCTTTTCCTTCAAGTCTTAATTTTCCGACGTTTTTGCATTCGTTAAAACCCTCGTATTTTATAAAGTCTTCGCTTGTTACAGTTTCAGCTCTGATAAATTTTTTTTTGAAATCAGTATGAATAACTCCTGCAGCATCTGCAGCTTTAGAATTTTTTTCAATGGTCCAAGCTCTACTCTCTTCGGGGCCAGATGTAAAAAAAGTACTAAGACCAAGAGTGTTATAACCAGTTTTAATTAGATTATCTAAACCTGTGCTTTTTATTCCAGATTCAACCATAAAATCTTTTCTATCGTTTGCTTCAAGACCCATAATTTGATCTTCGATATCTGCGCAAACAATAATTATATTTTCATCTGGAAATTTTTTCTTACAGGCGTCAGAATATTTGTTTCCATTGGGTAAGCTTTTTTCATCTACATTACATACAATTATTCTTGGTTTAAGAGATAAAAGAGCTGATTTTTTTATTAAATCTTTGCTATACTTTTTTTCCAATTCATCTGGTTTTTTTCCGTCGCTTATTAATTTTTTACATTCTTCTAGAAAATCTAATTCGTCTTTTTCTATTTTTTTTTTATTATTTTTTTCTAGTCTTTTTTGTAGCGTTTCAAGATCAGACAAAAGAATCTCAGTTTCTATAATTTCAAGATCGCGTATGGGATCAACATCTTTATTTATGTTTTGTATTTTTTCAGAGTCAAAACATCTTGTTAAGTGAATAATCGCATCAACTTCTCTAACATGAGAAAGAAACTTATTTCCTAATCCTTCTCCTTTAGAAGCGCCTTTGACCAATCCTGCAATATCAACAAAAGTTATGGCAGCATTAATTGTTTTTGCTGAATTTGATATTGATGAAATTTTGTTCAATCGCACATCAGGAACCGCAACTATGCCAACATTTGGATCAATCGTGCAGAATGGAAAATTTTCAGCTTGAGCTTTTTTAGATGTTGTTAGAGCATTAAACAAAGTAGATTTACCAACATTGGGCAAACCAACTATTCCACACTTAAACCCCATTATTAGTTTTGATTAATTTTACTTGAAAAAAGATCTAAATCTTTTTTTATTAGAACAGACAATGATTCAATTATATTTTTTGTAACATCTTCCATGGATTGCTGCTCCTCAGTTGAAAAATTGTCCAATACATGATCAGCTCCAGTCGAATTGTTTTTAGGTCGACCTACACCGATTCTTACTCTAGAGTAATTTTTTCCTATATTTTTGTCTATAGATTCTATTCCGTTGTGTCCTGCACTACTTCCTCCCAATTTTACTTTAACTTTTCCTACATCAATATCCATATCATCGTGAAAAACAAAAATATTTTTCATACTCTTACAAATTCTAATTCTGAAACCTTTTTAAAATTACATACATCTGATTGGGAAGAAGAAGTATTTATTTCAGAAAATTTTACTCTTTATAAAACTCAAAAAAAAATACAAAACTTTATTTCTGAAAAGAAATTTGATATTATTTACTTTGATGCGTTTTCTCCAGAAAAACAAACGGAAATGTGGACTACAGAGGTTTTTGAGAAATGTTTCGACCTGCTAAATAAAGATGGTTTTTTAATAACCTATTGTGCTAAGGGAATCTTCAGGAGAACTTTAAAATCTGTAGGATTTGAAGTAATTTCTTTAGATGGACCTCCTGGAAAAAGACAAATGACACGAGCAAATAAATCTACTTATCAAAAATAGAATCTAAAATAAGTTTAAACCCTTTATAAGCAAAAAAGAAAATTATCGGAACTAATAATGATCCTATTATTATGAAGGTCCAATCATCTGCCTTTCGTTCATTATTAAAACCTATATGAAAACAAATTGCCGACAACAGTATAGATATAGCAAAACCTGACAGCCACATTCCTCCTTTTATAAGTTTTTCTTTATCCATTATAATTATCTACTGCATTCCTTACAGAACCATGTTTTTCTAAAAGATTATTGGCAGTTTCATAGTCCACTCCAATTTCTTTCATTATCATTTTAGTTCCTCTATCTACTAATTTATTGTTTGAAAGTTGCATATCTACCATCTTATTCCCTTTTACTTTCCCTAGTTTTATCATTACAGAGGTAGATATCATATTTAGAACTAATTTCTGAGCAGTACCTGATTTCATACGAGTACTTCCTGTTACAAATTCAGGACCAACAACTATTTCAATTGGAAAATCAGAAACTTTAGAAAGAGGGCTGCTTGCATTACAAACTATACAAGCCGTTGTTATGTTTTCCTCCTGACATTTTTTTAGAGCTCCCACAACATATGGAGTTGTTCCAGAAGCGGCAATTCCAACTACAACATCATTTTGGTTAATTTTATGAGATTGTAAATCTTCCCATCCCAAATTACTGTTATCTTCTGCAAATTCCACTGCCTTTCTCATAGCTTTATCTCCACCTGCCATCAATCCTATTACCAATCCATGATCCACACCAAAAGTTGGAGGGCATTCAGAAGCATCTACAATTCCTAATCTACCGGAAGTTCCTGCTCCAATATAAAACAATCTACCCCCATCATTCATTTTAGGAACAATTGCATTTACTAATTTTTCAATTTGAGGAATCTGTTTCTCTATCGAATGAGCTACTGTTTTATCTTCTCTATTTATATTTTTAAGTAAGTCTGAAGTGGTCATCCCTTCCAGACTGTCATAATTAGAGTCGGATTCAGTAGTTGTTTTCATTTAATACAAAGGTGGAAATTTAGATGGATTTACTTCATTCATCATTCCATACACTTTCTCAAAAACATCATCTGCAGAAGGTTTTGAAAAGTAATCTCCATCTTTTCCATATGGTGGTCTGTGTGCTTTTGCAGCTAAAGTTTGTGGTTCAGAATCCAAATAGTTATATGCATCTTGTTCTTCTATAATATTTTGCAAAATATAAGCTGACGCTCCACCAGGAACATCCTCATCTATAACCAATAAACGATTTGTTTTCTTTACGCTTTCTGCAATATCATGGTTCAAATCAAAAGGAACTAAAGTCTGTGTGTCAATTACCTC
>PVBE010221649.1_pt1 | contig 11796 bp, 13 predicted proteins | sample 1631181 | NCBI WGS metagenome assembly PVBE01 (sample SAMN08397723, study PRJNA350692) | Marine metagenome, whole genome shotgun sequencing project. | isolation source: water | place: Pacific Ocean | collected 2012-04 | reverse complement strand
GCTAACTATTTAAATCATGAATGGATATTGAGGAAGAATTTACATCCGAGGATTACGACTAAGAAAATAGAAGATACCATTAAGTTTGCGAAGAAAAATGGGGCTCTGGCTGCTAAAGTGTGTGGAGCCGGGGGTGGAGGTTGTATTTTGTTCTATAGTGATTGTAAGCGAAAGTTAATGGAAAAGCTTAAAAAGAATATCATTGACTTTAAATTTGATACTGAAGGATTAAAAATCTGGAAAAAATAATCAAATTGGGGGAGATTACAACGGATAAATCTAATGTTCTGTATATTTCTAGTTTTCCACCTAGAGAGTGCGGTATAGCGACTTTTTGTAAAGATTTGACTAATGCGATGGATAAAAAATTTAATCCAAGTTTGAAGTCTAACATTTTGGCCTTAAATGATCCTGGTGGAATTTATAATTATGGTAAAAGTGTGGTGATGCAGCTAGATGAGGATGATATTGAGCAGTATGTGGATGTGGCTGAGAAGATAAATAAAAGTGAGGACATTAAGCTAATTAATATTCAACATGAGTTTGGGATCTTTGGCGGTGAGGGAGGGGAGTTTTTAATTCCGTTTTTGGAGAAGCTGGAGAAGCCAATTGTGATTACGTTTCATAGTGTGTTGCCTAAGCCGGATAAGAAGAGATTGAAGATTGTGCAGGGTATTTGTAAACGATGTCATGCGATTATTGTGATGACGGAGAGTGCAGTAAAGATTCTGTATGAGGATTATGGGGTGGAGAAGAGTAAATTGCATGCAGTCCATCATGGGGTGCCGTATGTGGAGTTCTTAAAAGACAATTCTAAATTAAAAGAATTACATAATTTGAAAAACAGAAAAGTGATTTCGACTTTTGGTTTGATTAATCGGGGGAAGGGAATTGAGTATGTGATTAAAGCACTTCCTGCGCTGGTTGATAAACATCCAGAGTTGCTGTATCTGATTATTGGAGAAACACATCCGAATGTAAGGAAAGAGGAAGGGGAGAGTTATAGGAAAGAATTGATTAATTTGATTAATGAGTTGGGGTTGAGAAGGAATGTTAAGTTTTATAATAAATATTTGACTTTGCAAGAGATTATTACTTATCTGAAAGCGAGTGATATTTATGTCTATTCAGCCTTGGATACTAATCAGACTTCTTCTGGGACACTGGCGTATGCTTTGGGGGCAGGGAGGGCGATTATAGCGACTCCGACTTTTTATGCTCGGGATATGCTGAAAAATAAGAAAGGTGTGATTGTGGAATTAAAAAGTGTGGAAAGCATGCAGCAAGCGTTGAGTGGTATTTTGAGTAGTAAGAAATTGAAGGAAAGTTTAGAAAGGAATGCATATAAATTTAGTAGACGGATGTTGTGGGAAAATGTGGCTAGAAAACATTTGGAAATTTTTAGAAACGTTGTGGATGTGAGTGAAACTCTAGGGATGTATAAATTACCGAGATTGAAATTGAATCATTTAATGACTATGAGTGATGATACAGGGATTATACAGCATGCTAAACATTCGCTTCCGAATAGATTTACGGGATATTGTCTGGATGATAATGCAAGAGCTTTAATCGTGGCTTGTGAATATTATAGCAAAATTAAAAATGGGGAAAAGATTTTGGGCTTAATAAATACTTATTTGGGATTTTTACACTATGCTCAAACTGGAGAAGGTTATTTTCAGGACTTTATGAATTATGAGAAAAAATTTGAATGGAAGAAGAGTAGTGAGGATAGTTTTGGGAGAGTGTTGTGGAGTCTGGGTTATTTGTTGCAAAGTGGGATTCATGAAAATTTAAGAGCGAGTGCCAAGTTTATTTTTGATAAAGCGGTTGGAAATGTGGGGGGATTAAAAAGCTTGAGAGGGTGGGCTTTTAGTTTGATTGGTTTGTGTTATTATTATAATGTTTATAAAAATAAGGATATTTTGGAGAAGATTAGAATGTTGGCAGATAGGATTGTGAGTGATTATGGAAGTTATAGCAGTGATGAGTGGAAATGGTTTGAAAAGAAGGTGACTTATTCTAATGGTAAATTACCAGAAGCGTTGTTTTTGGCTTATGAAGTGAGTAAGGATAAAAAATATTTGGAAGTAGCGGAGGAAAGTTTGGAATTTTTGAGTAGTTTGGTTATTCTGGATAATCGATTAGTGCTTATTGGGCAGAAAGGATGGTTTATTGAAGGGGGGAAGAGAGCGTATTATGATCAGCAACCGGTGGATGCGTGTAGTATGGTGTGTGCTTATGTGTGTGCTTATAGGATTACGGAGAAGAAGGAATATTATGAAAAAGCATTTTTGGCTTTTAGCTGGTATTTGGGAAATAATTCTTTGAATCAGACTATTTATGATGAGGTAAGTGGGGGATGCTATGATGGGCTATTGCCGAGGTGTGTGAATTTAAATCAAGGGAGTGAGAGTACTATTAGCTATCTGCTTTCGAGATTAGAGTTGGAGAATTTTAGGAAAAATTGATTTAAAAAGTTCTTGCATATTTTTTTGAGTTCTTTTTGAAAGTTGTTTTTCTTTTGGAGCTTGCCAATTAATAACGTATTTCATCCAATTATTTTTATCTAATTTTTTTGCATGTATTCCAAAAAATATGTGGATTTCTTTGTTGGTTACATGTTTTTGATTTTGATTATAAACAATCAAATGGGGTATTTCATTGAGATATTTTCTTCCCACATACATGTAAGCGAGTATTGAATGGTGACCATCAAATAAGACCCAGTTATTGTTTTTTGTTTTTATTAGTTTGATGTTGGGCAATTTATTTTGTGAGGTTATTTCTTTACCATTTTTTATCTGATTAATCATATTTTTAATCTGTGGGGTATCTCTAATTCCGGTATCATCATGCAAATTTATAATCTCGCTTAATTTAATCTTTTTATTGATTTTTTTGGTTTTCAATTTTAATCCTTGGAAATATTTTTTTTCAAAGAGGTTAAGGGTTTTATAGATATCAATTTTCTTATTTGTAATGAAGATGGTTGAGGTTGTTGTATTTATAAAATTATTATTTTTATTGGGATAAAATAATCTTATGGTTCTATAGTTCATATTTATTTTAAATAAAAGACCATTATATAAAGAGGGAGGTTCTTGTGTTTTTAGATTTAAAGATTTGAAAAGATTTAAATAAAACATAATTCTTAGAGTATATATGTTGAGTATTAAAAAAGAAGGTGTTTTAGTTAGTTCTGTGGATTTTGAACCGAGTACTCGGGGATTTGAAGTAGTGGGAGCTTTTAATCCTGGGGTGGCTGAGTTAAAGAATGGGAAGATTGTGTTGTATGTGAGAATAGCGGAAAAACCGGTTAAGATCTGGAGAGAAAATGAAATAAGTGCTCCGAGGTTTGTATCTAATAAAAAGTTTAGATTAAAATTAGATAAATTCAGAAGGAATGAATTAAGAAGTATTCATTCTCCTTATGGATTTCATCATAAGGATGGAAGGGTAAGATTGGTTAACATTTCTCATCTAAGAAGAGTTTTTTTGGATAAAGGTGGATTTTCTGTAGAGAAAATAGAACAAAAACCGGCTTTTTATGGGACTGTGGATGATGGAGAATTGGGAATAGAAGATCCCTGCATTACGCGGATGGGAAATAAATATATTATGACTTATGTGGCTTTATCTAGATCCAATGGCATTTCTACGAGTTATGCTGTTTCTAATGATGGGATTAAATGGCATAAGAGGGGAATTATTTTTAGGCATCAAAATAAGGATGTGGTGTTATTTCCGGAAAAGGTAAGGGGTAGATATGTGGCCTTTAATCGACCGGAAGGGAATCTGAATTTTTCTTTGCCGCATATGTGGATTTCCTATTCTCGGGATTTGGAGTATTGGGGAGATGATGAAACTGTGTTATTGTCTCAAAGAGGTTGGGATTCTATAAGGGCGGGTGCAGGTGCAGCGCCAATAAAAACTAAAAAAGGATGGTTGGAATTTTATCATGGGGTGAGGAAAACCAAACATGAAAAACAATATTGTGTAGGTGTGGCTTTGTTTGATTTAAAAAATCCAAGTAAGTTAATTGCTAAGTCGCATGAGCCGTTTATTGTTCCTACGATGAAAGAAGAGAAGAAGGGATTTGTACATGATGTGGTGTTTCCGACAGGGGCAATTTTAAATAAGAAAAGTGTTTTATTGTACTCTGGAGGTGCAGATAGGGTTGTTATTTGTAGAGAAATTGAATTGGAGGAAATATTTAAGTATTTAAAAAAGAGATGAAAGTTGCGATTAATGGATTTGGAAGGATTGGAAGGACTGTGTTTAAAATTGGTTTGCAAAGAGGAGTGAATATTGTGGCTATTAATGATGTGCATGGTCCGAAAGATGCGGCTTATTTGTTGAAATATGACTCTGTTTATGGGGTTTATGATAAAGAGGTTAAAGTAGGGAAGGATTGCATTATAGTTGGGAGTAGAAGGATAAAAGTTCTACAAGAAAGAGACCCTAAGAAGTTACCTTGGAGGAAGAGAGGTGTGGATTGCGTGGTTGAGTCTACTGGGGTGTTTACAGATAGGAAGGGTGCGAGTTTACACCTGCAGGCCGGGGCTAAGAAGGTGTTGATAAGTGCGCCGGGTAAACATATGGATCTTACTATTGTGCCAGGTGCAAATTCTGATAAATTAATGAAGAAGCATAAAATTATTTCTGTGGCTTCGTGTACGACAAATTGTTTGGCCCCTGTGGCTAAAATATTAAATGATAAATTTGGGATTGAGAAAGCTTTGATGACAACCGTGCATGCGTATACTAATTCCCAAGCTTTGCATGATGGTTCAGCTGAGAAACCTCGAAGAGGAAGAGCGGCTGCTGCTAATATTGTGCCAACTACTACTGGTGCTACAAAGGCCGTTATTGAAGTTCTGCCAGAGTTAAAAGGAAAGTTAGATGGGTTGGCTATGAGGGTGCCTGTTGTTACGGGTTCTATTGTGGATTTGACTGCTAAGCTGAAGAAAAGTTTTAATGTGGATTTGATTAATAAAGAGTTTAAGAGGGCTGCTGAGGGGGATTATAATGGGATTGTGGATTATACCGAGGAAGAATTAGTTTCTAGTGATACTATTAAGAATCCATATTCGGCCATTGTTTCTGGGATTGATACTCAGAAAGTGGGAGATTTGGTTAAAATTTTAGCCTGGTATGATAATGAATGGGGTTATAGTAATAGGATGGTTGATGTTATTAAAATGTTGAGATGAAAAATATTTATGTATTAAATATTTTTAAATTAATCATTTACAAAAGTGTTCTTTACCCTTTTAGATTTTTTCATATAAACAGTCCAGATAATAACTCCACCTAATTGATCAATTACCTTGAAAAGTTCAAATTCTCCCTCTAAGAATTCATAAGTATTATTCGCAATAAAGGAATAAAACAAAAAGAAAATGTAAAATTTGGGAAATAATTTTTTATGTTTTAATGCTAATCTTTAAGCATATATTGAAATGAATGCAGTAATTAAAAGAGAAAAGAAAGCAAAATCAAATTTTAATAAGTATAAGTAAATTAAAGTTGAAATGGAAGAAGTTATAGCAATAATAAAAAGCACAAGGGTAATAAGAAATAACCACCCACTTAGACCTTTTAATTGTTCTTTATTTTCCATTTAAATAATATAATATTTTTAATATAATTGAAGTTTATGGTTTTTAGTGGGGGTAATATAAACAAAAGTGTTAAATATCTCATTAATAATATATGATAAAAGAGAGGTATAAATATATTTAATGAAAGGCTAATCGGAGATGAAGACTTTAGATAATTTTGATTTTAAAGATAAAACTGTTTTGGTAAGAGCAGACTTAGATTCTCCTGTTGTTAAGGGTAAAGTTTTGATGAATGAAAGATTAAAGGGAAATTTTAAAACTTTGAAAGAGTTGAAAAAGAAGAAAGCTAAAGTTGTGATGATTGGACATCAGGGGAGACCTGGGCAAAGTGATTTTGTTTCTTTAAAGCAGCATGCTAAGTTGTTAAATATCAAATTTGTTCCAGATATTATTGGAAAGAAAGCTTTAGAAGAGATTGAGAAATTAAAGGATGGAGAGGTTTTAATGTTAGAGAATGTTCGAAAGTTGAAGGATGAATTTAAAGGTAATAGTAATAATAACCTAGTGAAGAAATTAAAAGAGAAATGTGAGGTTTATGTAAATGATGCTTTTTCAGTGTGTCATCGGAAACATACTAGTATTGTGGGGTTTCCAAAAGTAATGAGAAAATGTATGGGGAGGAGTTTGGAGAAAGAGTTGAAAGCTTTAAAGAAACTAAAAGTGGGAAAAGCTTTGTATATTTTAGCTGGGACTAAGCCCAAGGATAATATTGGTTTGTTAAAAGGTCAGAAGGTGTTGAGTTGTGGAATTTTTGGGCAATTGTGTTTAATTGCTAAAGGATTTAAATTTGGAGCTCAGAATAAATTCTTAAGAAAGAAAATTGGAATTGTTAAAAAGAGTAAATTAAGGAATATTTTGACCCCCATAGATTTTGGTGTAAAAGTGGATGGAAAGAGGAAGGAATTGAAATTAGAAGATTTTCCAAGTAAATATGAGATTTATGATATTGGAGAAGAAACTATAAAAAAATATGTTAGTGAAATTAAGAAAGCTAAAACTGTGTTTATGAAAGGAACAGCAGGTTATTGTGAAGATAAAAAATTTTGTAAAGGAACCGAAGAAATATTGAAGGCTGTAAGTAAATGTAAATTTTCAGTTGTGGGAGGAGGTCATTTGAGTGAGGCTGTAAGTAAATTAAAAATCAAGGGAATAAATCATGTGAGTTTGAGTGGGGGAACTTTATTGGAATATGTTTCTGGGAAAAAGTTAGTTGGTGTTGAGGCTTTGAACTAAACTCGACCGTACTTATCTTCTAATTTGACTTCATCTTTTTCATCGAAAGTGCCGAAAGAAATCTCTAAGACTTTAACGATTTTATTATAAGCACCCAACCTATGTTTTTTCTTAACAGGAATATTAAATTCATCTCCTTTTTTTCCTCTAAGAGTTTTGTTTCCAATTACAATTTTGGCAGGTCCTTCTAAGACTTTCCAGAATTCTCTTCTTTTTTTATGATATTGCAAACTTAAAACTTGTTTGGGTTTAACTATTAAGATTTTAACTGTAGATTTCTCATTTAAAGTGAATTGTTTAAATTCACCCCAGGGTCTTTTTACTGTTTTTGCCATATAAGTTGAATAATTTTATATATTATAAAAACCTTATGTTCTAAAAAAGAGGATAATATATGTTTGATGTAGTTACAGTTGGAAGCAATGTAGTGGATGTCTTTGTAGATACTAACATTCATGAGAAGAAAAAAGCTCTGAATTATCCCGTGGGTTCTAAATTATTGATTAAAGATATTCGATTCGATATTGGGGGAGGAGGTACAAATGCAGGAGTAGCTTTTTCTAGATTAGGATTAAGGACAGGATATGCTGGGAAGGTTGGAAAAGATAACAATGGAAAGGAAATTTTAGCTTTATTAAGAAATGAAAAAGTTAGGTTTTTGGGTAAAAGAGAAGGTAAGAGTGATGTATCTATTATCTTAGATAGTAAAGAACATGGAAGGACAGTATTGACTAAGAAAGCCTTGAATAATACTTTAAAGTTGAGAAATATTAAGAAATTTAAGACTAAATGGTTATATTACTCGACTATGATGGGTGAGAGTTTTGAAACTCAATTAGAATTGGCGAGGAAAATGAAAGCAAGGATTGCATTTAATCCAACGGAATATTTAATTAAGAGAGTTAATTTAAAGCCTTTATTGAAACTAACTAAAATTTTGATTTTAAATAAAGAGGAAAGTAAAATGCTGGCCAAGAATATTGAAAAATTAAGAGAGATGGGTCCAGAGATTGTATGTATTACAGATAAAGATAAAGAGATTAAATGCTATAATGGAATTAGGACTTATAAGATAAAACCACATAGGATTAAAGTGGTGGAAAGAACAGGAGCAGGAGATGCGTTTGCGGCCACATTTGTAGGATGTATGATAAAAGGGTTTAGTATTGATAGAAGTTTAAATTTGGCTGTTAAAAACTCTGAATCAATTATTAAATATATAGGGGCTAAAAATAAATTATTGAGGTGGAAAAATGGTGGGCTTAGGTAAAATAACTAAAAAAGGAAAAGCATTGTATTTAGCTTATGATCAGGGTTTAGAACATGGTCCTGTTGATTTTAATGATAAGAATGTAGATCCTAATTACATTATTGATATTGCTAAGAAAAGTAAGGTAAGTGGAGTTATTTATCAAAAAGGTATTGCGGAGAAATATTCATCTAAAGGAGTACCTTTGATTGTGAAATTAAATGGAAAAACTAGTTTAGTGAAAGGAGAGCCGCTTTCTAGACAATTATGTACTGTTAAAGAAGCGGTTAAATTGAAAGCTAAGGCGGTGGGTTATACTATATATATAGGGAGTAGACACGAAGATGTGATGTTTAGGGAATTTGAAAAAATTGAGAAAGAAGCACATAAGAAAAATTTACCAGTTATATTATGGGCTTATCCTAGAGGTAAAGGGATTAATGAGTTAAGTGGAAAGAATTTGGCTTATGCAGCTAGAGTAGGTTTGGAATTGGGGGCTGATATAATTAAAATAAGATATAATGGGGATATTGGAGATTTGAAGTGGGCTGTTAGATCTGCTGGAAGAACTAAAGTGGTTGTGGCTGGTGGAAAGAAGAAATCTCCTGAAGGATTTTTGAAAGAGGCTAAGGAAGTGATGAAAGCTGGAGCTATTGGATTAGCAGTTGGTAGAAATATTTGGCAGGCTAAAGAACCTATGAAAGTTGTAGATAAATTAAATAAAATAATTTGGGGAAAATGTTAATAATAAATTTAAAAACTTATAAATTTGGAAATGAAAAGTTAGCTAAAGTAATTGGTAAAAAAGCGATAGTTGCTTGCCAGGCTACTGAAATTAAATCTTTAAGCAAGTATAGTAATGTGTATGCTCAGCATGTAGATTTTTTTGAACCTGGAAGAAATACAGGTTATATTCTTCCAGAGAGTGTTAAGAAGGTTGGAGCTAAAGGTGTTATATTAAATCATTCAGAACACAAGTTAAGATTAAATACACTGAGAAGTACTATATATAGGTGTAAAAAGCTGAATTTAAAGACTTTAGTGTGTGTAAGTAGTTTAGGAGAGGTGAAGAAAATAAAAGGATTTAAGCCTAGCATGATGGCTTATGAGCCAAGGGAATTGATAGGAACTGGGAGAAGTGTAAGCAAATCTAAACCTAAAGTGGTTGAAGAGTTTGTTAAATTATTAAAGAATACTAAAATTGTACCTTTATGTGGAGCTGGAATTTCTAATGGAGAAGATGTTAAAATAGCTAAGAAATTAGGATGTAAAGGAGTATTGGTTGCGAGTGCTATAACTAAAGCTAAGAATCCTGGAAAGATAATTAAGGAGTTATTATGAAAATAGGATTTTTTGAAGTGGAAAAGAAATGGGAAAGAGATTATTTTAAAGAGAAGTTAAAGAGACATAAGTTAAGTTTTTATGAAGATGAATTGGATTTGAGGAATGCAAGTAAAGTTAAAGATGTGGATGCATTGGGTATTTTTGTATGTTCTGAAATTACTAAAGAATTATTAGATAAATTGCCTAAATTGAAATTAATTTGTACTATGTCTACTGGATTGGATCATATTGATTTGGAAGCATGTAAAAAAAGAAGAATTAAAGTTTTGAGTGTGCCTCATTATGGAGAAAATACAGTGGCGGAACATACGTTTGCTTTAATATTAGCTTTATCTAGAAAACTTATTCAGGCATGTGAGAAGGCTCGGAAAGGAGATTTTGATCCTGAAGGTTTGACAGGATTTGATTTGAAAGATAAAACAATAGGGGTTATTGGAGTAGGACATATTGGACAGCATGTAGTTAAGATGGCTAAAGGTTTTGAAATGAAAGTTATTGGATGTATGCATCATAGAAATGAAAGATTGGCTAAGAAATTTGGATTTAAGAATGTAAATTTGGAGAATCTATTAAAAAAATCTGATGTTATTACTTTGCATGTACCCTTGAATCCGGGTACGGAGCATATGATAAATAAAAAGAATATTAATTTAATTAAGAAAGGAGCTATTTTGGTTAATACTTCGAGAGGAGGTTTAATTGAAACCGAAGCTATTTTGAAAGGATTAAGTAATGGAAGGTTAAGTGGTGTGGGATTGGATGTCTTGGAGGAAGAGAATTTTATTAGAGAAGAAAAAGAATTACTATCTAAGAAATTTAAAGGTAAAGTAGATTTGAGAACAGTTCTTGAAAATCATGTATTGATGAAACATCCAAAAGTTATTGTGACTCCACATAATGCGTTTAATACTAAAGAAGCTTTGATTAGGATAATTGATACTACCGTTAAGAATTTTAAAAAATGATAATTGGAGTAGATATTGGTGGGACAAGTATTAGGGCTGGGCTAATTAGAAATGGAAAAGTTGTAAAGAAATCTAAGAAAGTAAGTTGTATTGATGTAGGTAAGGAATGTTTTATAGGTCATTTATTAGAATGTATTGAGGAAGTTTATGTTAAAGGAGTTAAAGGAATTGGATTAGGATGTCCGGGTCCTGCAAATTACAATACTGGGAGATTGATTAATCCTCCAAATTTAAAACCACTTTGGGGAGTTAATTTAAAAAAAATTGTGAAGAAGAAATTTAGAGTTAAAGTGGAGATGGATAATGATGCTAATTGTGCAGCTCTGGCTGAGATAAAAAAAAGAAAAGAAAAGAATTTTGTTGTGTTAACTTTGGGAACAGGGATTGGATGTGGGATTGTGATTGATAAGAAATTATATAGAGGTAGAGGTAAGGCAAGTGAGTTGGGATTTATGATTATTGATAATTCTAAAAGTTTACAAGATTTAGCTTCAGGAACTGCCATTACAAATAGGGCTCAAAAAAAATTAGGGAAAAAATTATTGGCTTCGGAATTAGTTAAAATGAGAAATGTTAAAGCTAAGAAAATTATAAAAGAAAGTGCGGAATATTTGGGTATCGGATTAGCAAATATTGGAAATATATTTGATCCGGATGTAATTGTGTTAACTGGAGGAATTAAAGAAGCGGGGAATTATTATTTAAATATGGCTAAAAAGAAAATGGGAGAAGTGTGTTTATTGAAAAGTAAGGTGGTTTGGAGTCAAGTTAAGGATGCGGGGATCATAGGTGCAGGTTGTTTGGTGGAATAGGATTACCACAAACTTTATAAAAAATCAAACTTCTCGAGGTAATATGAAACGAAACAATATTTTATTTGGAATTTTAATTTTGTCTGCGGTTTTAGTGAGTGGAGCAGGATGTGTGGATGATGTGGATGATAATTTAAACATTCCTGTAGAAGGAGTACCAAATGGAAATGCCAATGACATGGTTACTGGAAATGTAGTTTCTGAAAAAATTTTAGTGGATAGAACAAGATATGTCCAAGCTGGAAATCCTCCTTTTGATGCTACTAATGTTATCTTTGCTCATGAAGTTGATAAAGGATATAAGGTAGAAGTTACAGCCGGGGAAGAAGTGAAAGTGGATGTAATGACGGACAAAGATTGTTTATTGAAAGCTCAAGGTGATGACTTTAATACAATGACTACTAAACAAGGAAGTGAAGTAGTTATAGTAAAAGAAGTGGTTGCAACAGAAGATAAGAATTTGTGTGTAAATGCAGAGGCTTTGGGTGGAGATGGACAAATTGAAATCAAATTTAAAGTGACTGAGTTGTCTTACTAAAAAGAAACTTATTTAAACTAATTTT
>PVBE010218744.1_pt1 | contig 11796 bp, 2 predicted proteins | sample 1631181 | NCBI WGS metagenome assembly PVBE01 (sample SAMN08397723, study PRJNA350692) | Marine metagenome, whole genome shotgun sequencing project. | isolation source: water | place: Pacific Ocean | collected 2012-04 | reverse complement strand
TCCGTGCCGAGCGCACCCGTGCCTCGTCTGGCGACGCGGCGTCCTCACGCGCGCGCGTGCAGCGGCCGCCCAACCGGGTGTGGTACACACGGCACGAGATGTTGCGCCGGGCTCTGCGCCTGGACACGCTGGAGCGTCGAGACAGAATCCGCGTCGAGAACTGCGGGGTGCAGGCCGGGCAGGCGATTCCGGAAGATGTGAGCGGCCTGGTGGACCTCGAGCCGTGGGAGTACGATCAGTGCTTGCTGGCGACGAATGAAGTGTTGAAGCACCATGCGCCTCTGCGCGCCGGGTTGAAAAGAAATATGGGCCCGGAATCGGCGGTGGACCCAGAGCGTTCCACGCGTGAGCGCTATAATGGGAGTCGAGGCTTCTATTGCTGGTTCCGCTGGGGCGTCTTCGAGCGCTTGCAGGCCGCGCGCGGCCTTTCAGACGACCAGGTGTCGGAGTTGGTGTGCGTGGAATTGTTGGAAGAGACGTCGAAGTGGATTTCAGCGCACCCCCATGCCAAGGCCGGACTGACCATACATGGTGGCCCGCAGTGCTATCCGGCGTGGTTGGACCAAGTCTCGGATCGGCGCTTGGTCCGTGAGGCCGGGCCGGCGCCGTTTGCCGCGGACGGCGGTTCTGCTCTGGAACGGCTGGACGCTCGCTGGATCCCGTGCCGCGATTGCGGTCGGTATCGGCTCGTCGACAGCAGTAGCCTCCCCGCGCTGATGCCGGACGGTGGCATTGACGATCAGTCGGCCGGATTCGGTTGCGGAGACTGGAGTGAGTATCTGGCGGGGGCTGAGGGCCGGTACGACGCTTTCATCGCGGCCCATCGCGGTGCTGCAGACGACGCCGGCATCGGAGGGCTCGGCGCCCCAGCGGCAGCCGCCACCGGCACCGACCCCATGCGCAGCCGCCAGAGCGCCTCAGTTGCAGCAGCCGTCGAGCGGCCGCAACAGGATTGCCTGGGCGACGAGTCGGAAGGTCAGAGTTTCATCGACGATGCGGCCTCCGAGGTCTCGTCGGACGGGAGCATGGAGGAACAGACGGCGATCGGAGCTGACTTTGCAGAAGCGGTCGCTGCGCTCGGTTCCCGGAGCGGGGGGCCGTCGACAGAGGAGCTGCGCCGCGCATCGGGGGCGTCGGATGATGGTGGTGGTGAGCAGTCCGAGCCGGGTGCTGCCCCAGCGAGCGCCGCACGGGCTCGCAGACCTGTGTCTTCGCAGGTGTTTCGGTGCAGTATGGTGCAAGAGTGTCGCGCAGCCGACGCGCTCAGTGGCGCCGGGCAGTGGCGGACGATGTCGTGCGAGAGCGACCCGTGCGACTTTGAGGCTTTGGGTGGTGCTTCCGCGGAGCTTGTCGTCGGGGACCGTGTGCTCTGCGTTGACGCGCGTGCAGCCGGCCCTCCCATTGGCGAAGGCACTTTTGTTCGATATGCATCTGTTCGTCAGGTCCTGGCCGGCGCCGAAGAAGCCGGAGGCGTGTCTCGGCCGCAGGGGCGGGGGCGTCGTCGCCTGCGCCACCACCGCCGTCGAACAACAGAGCTGTCCTTATCCGTGGACGCCGAGGACGTTTCCTTTGATGTGTCTACGGTCCGTGCAGGCTTTGGCGTGGTCGAGGAGCAGCACGGTGTAGTGCAAGCTTGGCCGGCGGTTGCAGAGATGCACGTCGTTCAGCGTGAGCGTGGTGGCCCGTGGGCCGTGTTCAGACGAAGCAATCGGAACACGAACCATGCAGCCGCCAACGCGGCGGACGTGCGAGCGGAACTCGACTATAAGCCCCGTAGTCGTGCTGTGCAAAAAGACCTGTCCGACCGCCGGGCCGCGATCGAGGAGGATCACCGGCGCTTGCTGGCAGCACGCAGCGAACAGGAAGCGCGCAACTTCGAGGAGAGGATAAAGGTGGCGCTGAACGAGTTGAACCTGCGGCGCGCGCGAGCCCATTTGGACATGCCGGGGATGGCTCCTCTGCTGTTGGTCGTTCCGCTGAGGTGCATGCCGCTGCGGGTGGCCAAGTTCGATGTCGCGTTGCAGCAGGCGCCTCTGCGTGCCGTGCACGCGCAGCATACCATCATGACCCGCATGGTGCTTTTCAAGTGCAGGTGGTGCCGCGAGCGCTTTCCGACATTTCATCCGGCGTACAGGCCCCCCGCCGGCTTGGAGATGCAGATGTTCGGTGCTACAGCTGGTGGTGTGGCGCGGTGCAACATCGAAGTCGCTTGGTGGGACGACCCGCCAGCTCGGCCGTCAGCGGTGCCGGGTGGTGTCGGTCTTGCGTCCTGCCATTGAAGTGTTTGCAAGGCCTGCTCCGTAGACATCCAGGCGCAGCAGCTTCGAACGGGCGAGTCGGGCGACCCCGCGGCGGTTGTGACCAAACGGTCGTTTCTGAACGGCATGGACCCGATGTACCGCTTCCCAGTCGTGGATTGGGTTCTCGAGCTCTTTCGATCTCTGACCTTGCCGGAGTCGATGCTCCTAGCCCTGGAGCACGTGCAGATCTCGTACGTGACTGTCGCTTCGACCGGCCTCGCGGCGTTCACGCGGAACGTGATCTCATTTCCGCAGTCGTTTGCAGAGTTCGCGAAGCGAGTCGGCTTGCTCTCGGAGTTTCGCATTGGGGACCGCGTGAACTCCGCGCGTGGCCCTGGCGACTTGGGGAGGGAGCCTGTTCGCGCTTCTGACGCCCCATCAGAATTCCGTGAACAGTGTCGAACAGACGGCGATGGCAACCTGATCTTCGCTGCGGAAGTCGTCGGAGTCCGCGATGACGGAGCGTACGTCCTGCGGTTCGACGTCGGGGGTGGCGGCGTCGAACACAAAGAGACGTTGCAGCCACGCCTCCGCATGCCGTGGCATCCGAGGTTCTTGAAGGGCCAGCTCGCGATCATGCTCCGTCGCTGCTACGGGCGCGGGCGTGTCATCGACGGCCTGGAGGTCCGCTGGGGCGGCTGTCTCGAGCGTTGCAGCTCTTGATGCGCCTCGGGGAGTGGCGGCCTGGGTCGGCGCGAGGCCCGATGCACCAGTTCTTTGACCCCGGCCTGTTCGATGTCTGGGCCGAGGCGGACATGGTCGGAGAATTCGGTGCTGACCTCGACACGCTGGAGAGCTTGATCGCTGCGGGTGTGCCAGTGTCCGGCGCAGAGCTTGGCGAAACACTCGGCTTCGAAGTCGTTCGCGACGACGTGTTTTGCAAGTGGTTGGAGCTGTCGAGCATGGACCTCGGCAATGCTGTCGGCCGTTGGTGGTTATCGGAGGCAGGGGGGGACGGAGCAGCGACGGGTGGTGGTGCAGAGAGTCTTGGTGAAACAGCAGAGCACTTGTTTAGGATGATCCGAGCAGACGTGCAGAGGTCGGCGCCCTCAGTTGACGGCGAGGTGACGGTCGGCGAGCTTGCCGCTTGGCTTTCCAACCGGGGTGTGTTCGGTAATGCGGCGATGGAGTCCGGCGACGATGCCCCCGCGCTGCTGCGCCTCGAAGACGACTTGGTCTTAGAAATTAGCATCGTTGCGGATCGGGCGCCGGTCGACTCGTTGACGAGTGGCTGCTTCGAAGCCGGGCCGGAGGGGGGCGATGCGGAGGCTGAAGTGTCGGCACTCGCGAGAGAGCTTCTGTACGGTTGGCCCACTGTCGCGAGGGAGCCGTCCAAAATGCGCTCGCCTGGCCGCTTCCCCAAAGCTTTACCGTTGGAATTCCCGATGGGCATCGGCGATTTGTGGGAAGACCGGCCTCGGAAAGTCAGCGCTGCAGAGTGGGCGCAGCATCTGTTGCGGTACCACACTGGACAATTCGTGAGTGGCGTTCGGGGCCACCGGCTCGCGTGGGCGATCGTGAACGCAGTCTTGCTCGAGGCCGTCGCCCACAAAGGCTTCGTCGTGCAGCGGCTTATGCTCCGTCGCATGGGCGGGTCCCTTGGCGGCCACATTGCGGGCGACGCGCCGCTCACGAAGGCGAGGCTTCGAAGATTGATGGAATGCGAAGACACCGTGCGGACGCTTGTCTACCAGCTGCAGGCAGTCGGGCGTGACGTGCCGGCGTCAGGCATGCAGTGGGGCTTCGAGAGGAAGAAGGTGCGAAGTACGGTGCAATACCTTTCCTGGAAGCCGCCGTGGGCCGACAGTGCTTCGATGGAGCCTCTGCTCGGCGACAGCATTTCTGTTCAGGATCGCCTCGGCCGTGGGCGCATCCCTGCGATATGGTGGACGTTGAACTGCAAGTACAACGCCGTTGTGGACGTCCACCGCTTCAACGGCTGCGCCTCGGCAGCGGCGGCTGCCGCTATCGACCCGCGCGTGACGGATGCGAAGGAGTGTCGGTGGCAGTTCGTGCGGGACGCCCCGGACCTCGTGGCGTTCCAGGTCGCTCTGCGAACGGAACTGCTGATGCGGATTGTGATTCCGGCTGTCCTACCGCATTCAGAGGGTGAGCCGACGTTGAGTATGGCTCGTTTCGAGACTGGTGCTGGTGGCAACCCACACTTTCACGGCTTCTCCTACGCCGAGGGGAATCCGCAGACACATTGGGTTGGCGATGGCAGCGTTTCCGAGGAGGGCGACGCGCCGCGGGGTGTCGATAGCTACCACGCTCGGGACGACGCCGACGATTCGTGCGGTGCGGCTGCCGATGATGCCGTCCCTGATGCGCTCGGGCAAGCCTGTGCCACAGTCGAAGGCATGCGTGGGGTGGCAGCTGCCGTGGTCGAAGTGTTTGCGAATCGCGGGTCGCCTGCCTGCCTGCGCGGCAGCTGCTTGGTTGGCGACTTGCTTTCGAAGATGCGCGCCGGGGAGAGCGCCGTTTGCGACGATGAGGCGGCTGCAGAATCCTTGGAGCGTTTAGTGGACGCCTTGGTCCAAGACGGGCAGTTGCTCGAGTCCGCTGTCGACGGCGAGCGCATGGTGAGTTTGCCTCCGCCGCCGCCCTCTGCTGGGCGTGCTCGTTTGAAGCCGTCGCCCCGTGGCACTGTTCGGAGGGCAGCCCCGCGCGATGAAGTTCGCAGAGCAGAGAAGGGGGCGAAGGAAACAGAATTCTGGAACTACTTCAGCAAGCTGGTGTCCGAATGGAACCCATGCTTCAGCGACGAGGGTGCGGAACGCTTTGTGTGGGATGCTGCAGTTGGTGCTCACGATGTCGATTTCTCAGAGCCTGAGCGTTCGTGCTTGCGGGCCGTCCTGGACAAAGTCTTTGCAGACGCTGACGCGACGGGAGATCTGGATCTCACGCCGGTGCGGGAGCTGCTGTCTGCTCTGGTGCGGACGAGTGCGCGGCATACTCTGCACCTCATGGGGCCGCCCAAGCTTGGTGTCCACACGTGTGCTCGTGGCAAGAAAGAGTGCCCGGTGTGCCGCTACGGCTTTCCACACGCGCTTCGCTCTCGAAAGGGCCGCGCGCCTGCCGGTATGGAAAAGGGCGACCAGCCAGGGTCGTGGTTCCTGCGCCTGCCACGTAACGACCCACTGGTGTGCTCGTACGAACCGCACGTCTTGCTTGCGAACCTCGGGAATGTGGATTGGCGACCGATGTTGAATCTCTGGGCGGTGGTCGAGTACGTGAGCAAGTATGCGACAAAGTCGCCCAAGGGCTCCAAGCCAGTGGGCGAGCTTCTGCGCGAGGTCGTGCGCGAGGTTTGTTGGTATGCTCCCGATGGGGAGGCCGGCGATCTCTTTCGCGCGTCGTTGCAGAAGTTCTACGCGCGCACCGTGGGCGGCAGAGACTACGGCATCTTTGAAGCGATGCATCTTGGCCTCGGTCTACCGCAGGTGATGTCGTTGTTGGACGTTCTCTCATTGAACACTGGCGGCGCCCGAGCAGTCAAGCCTCGGACGAAGTTGGTTGCGCTTGGCGATGATGAGTCCATGGTGTACGACAGCAAGGTCGATCGTTTCGACAAGCGCGGCGAGCTCTTCCTCCGGAAGGTCGGCGGCCGCAAAGCGCGCAACCAGCCACCTGTCGGCCCTTACAATGAGACCTTCAAAGCGGTCCAGCACGTGTCGCTCTTCGAGTTCTACGACAAGTACAGTGTGTCCAATGGGCGGCTCTGCAAGCGGACGCAGCGGGTCGCCCTGATGGTGACGCCTGCTTGGGGCGCAGACTGCGCAAACGTGGCCCACCCTCGTCATGAAGACTACGCCAAGACCAGCGTCGTTGCATATTGGCGTCAAATGCCGACGGCGCGGCGCCACGCGCTGATTCAACAGTGTGTCGACGATTGCGCTGCTGTGCGGCGGGGCGGCACCGTGTTCGCACGGGCGCTGGGCCCGAGTTGTGGCGACGTCTGTCTTGGAGTCAGGGACTTGTACGTCGCTTTCGACGGGCAGTGTGGTCGCAACGGGCGGCCGGTTGGCTGGACGCGGGCTTTGGTCGAGATGCTGCTGGACCCCGTGTTGTCCGCCTGGGTGCCGTCATGGGTCGTCGAGCAGTATGTGCGGTGGAACCCGTTCTTCTACGTTGCGCTTGGCGTGGTCTGTACTCCGGTGGCGGACCGGCCCGCGGATCGCCAGTATCGAGAGGTGCCAGAAGCCGCGAGCAATGCACAACTTGTTCGGAGGGCGGTGTTCCTAATGCAGTGGCTGCTGGAACGCCAGCAGCGCCGGAAACGAACGGAGGTCGTCGGAGACAGTTCTGGCGCAGAGGATGGAGTCGAAGGTGCCGGCGGCGGCTCGAGCTCCGGCAGCGATGTGTCCCGTACTCGTGGCGCGGATGCGGCAGATGCTGCTGCGGCCGCCGACTCTCGGCCAAACATCGTTTGCGAGGCGCGCCCGACCGCAGCAGGTGGCGATGATCCGCTCGCGAGCGCCGGTGCGGATCCGTGGGCTGCCGTGACTGCGGAGCAGCTCCTGAGCGCAGCCGGGCCCGCAGAGGCTGTGCCTGATGGCTTCGGCGGTGGGGCGGAGGTGCTCGGTGCCGAGGGCGAGAACTTCGTCAACCCGAGCGGGTACGATTGGGCAGGGCGGTCGGTCGTGCACCGTCGGCACGTGCAGGGTTTCGAGCAGGTTTGGCGCCGCTGCCAAGACGCTGCTCCGACTGGTGTCGGCGAGGTCGTGGAGCCGGGCGAGCTCGATCCGTGGCAGAAGTTCGCTCACGACATCGTGCTTGCGCCGCGCGCTGCCGGGGCACCGAAGCGGCTGCTCTTGATGGGCACTGCTGGTACGGGCAAGACTCGTACTATTCGAACGATTGTTCAGTCGAAGAGGCGGACGGTTCGAGCGGCGGGTGGCTCCTCGGAGCAGATGAGCGGCGCCGTCCAGTTGTGCGCTCCAACGGGCTGTGCTTCATTTCATTTGAAGTACGGCGCTTCCACCATCCATCGTACCTTTGGCGTGCCGGTGGGCCGGTTCCGGAAGTGGGGTGATTCGAAGCACCCCAGGTGGCAGAAGGTGCGGCGGCGCTTGCGCCACACGACGCTGATCGTCATGGACGAGCTGAGCATGATCGGCCGGCAGATGCTTGGTAAAAGCGATACCCGTGCCGCGGAGGTGCTCGGCTCGGGGGAGTCGGCTTACGGATCGCCGGCGCAAAGTTTCGGAGGGCGCGACATGGTGTTGGCGGGCGACCCGAAGCAGTGCCAACCAATTGGCGACGACCCCCTCTACAAGGACGGCGAGTACAAGGGCCGAGGCTCGCGGCGGGACGACTGCGACGACGGCGTGGTCGCGGCCGAAGACCTTTCCAATCGCGGCTTGACTGTCCGCAAGGAGTTCCAGGATTGCGTCGTGCTTCAGACGGTCTGGCGCCTAGACGACGGAGACGACAGCATGTCCCCGGCCGATCGTGCTGCTTATCGTGACGATGCCGATGAGTTCCTGCGCGTGACCCGGGCCCTGGCGGATTGCGAGTGGACGCAGGCGGACCACGCTTGGCTGGCGAGGCGCAACCGGAGCAACCTCAGTCGAACCGCAGCGGGCCGCAAGGAACTACTCGCATTCACTGACGCGCCGCTCCTCATGGATGGGAGGCGCAAGAATCGCCGCGGCCACGATGGGGCCATGCAAGTGAATGCACGTCTACTGCGCGAGCACGCGGCGAAACAGCGGAAGCCCATCGCTGCGATCAGAGCCTTCCACGACGGGCCAGCGGAAGTCCAGCAGAAGCTCGCGAAGTGGGACGACGATGATTTCAGAGGAATGCCGGCGGTCCTGGAGCTGTGCGAGGGGTGTCGCGTGCTGCTGACGCAGAACCTCTGGGTCGAAGCCGGCCTCATGAACGGCGCTCTTGGCCGTGTCGTCGGCTTCGTTTGGCCGGAGGGGGGCGACCCGAATTCAGCAGACTCCGCATTGAAGTCGCCGCTTTGCGTCGTTGTGGAGTTCGATGACGTGGAGCTCGGCAACGAGAGCTTCTTCCCGGGCCAGCCGGAGCGTCGACGCTGGGTGCCCATCTTCAGGCGGAAGGCGTTCTCGGCTTCGGAGGCCGCAGTGTACCGAGAGCAGTTCCCACTCACTTTAGCTTGGGCGCTCACGCATTGGAAGGCCCAAGGCATGACGTTGCGCAGGGTGCGCGTCCGCATCGGGGACCGCATCGCGGCCACGCCTGGCGTTGGCTTTACTGCCACGACTCGGGTGCGTCACCCGTCGCACCTCGTCTTCGAAGAGGACTTGCCGGAGTGGGCTGTCTTTCAAGAGGCGCAGTTCTCAGCGAACTTTAGGGCGCGGCGGCGTTTCGAACTTCGCATGCGAGCTCGATTCTCAGACACGCTGCGGAAGTACGGCTTCTGCAAAGCAGATGAGTGGACGTCAGAGGAGGCCGCTGTCGCCGGAGCGTTGCTGGCCGGCCTCCGGAGTGTCGGCGCTGAGCAGCGTGCGCGTCTAGCCGTGGGCGGCAGGCAGCCTGATGCGAACGCATGGCTGTGGCCAGATGGCGAGCCGTCCTTCGATGCGCTGCTTCGAGAGCAGGTGTCCCTCTATGCTCGAGGCGATGTTGCTCGTGAGGAGCGCGCCGCGTGCGTCGCCAGGCGGCTGCAGGGGGAGCTCCACCTGCCTGCAGTTCGCGAAGCCTTGGGCTGTCTGATACCGCCGTCCTTGCACCAGCGCGGTGACGGCCAGAAACCTAAGGGCGGCGCGTTGTCGGGCGTCCAGCGTGTTGGCGTGGACTTGTGCGCGGGCAAGTGGCGTGTCGACGTCTCTGAGGAGCAGCAGCTCGCAACATGTCGACTGTCACCTGGCACTTGCGAGTTCTTCATGCTCGTGTTCAGGCGCTTGAGCTGGCAACTGAAATTACGCATCGCCATCGCTTCCGTTGCTTTGGGCCAGCGGTTGGGGAGCGCGGAGGGGGCCACAAGTGCGATCCATGTGCTGGTCGAAGGGTGGCAGCACTGGCGGCCAGATGAGATCCGAGAGGCGGCCTCGTACTTGCTCCCTCTGTGCGTCAGCGATCGCCAAGGCGTTGCCACCGATTGGTTGCTTGCTTGCGTGCGCGCCCGTGAGCGTTGCCAGCCGTTGGGTAGCGCGGGAGCGGTCGTCGTCTTCATAGCCGACAGCCGGGACCCTCCTCGCTCACAGCTCTGCTCTGCGCAGGGTTCGGCAATCGCCTCGCTCGTGCGTCGTGTGTGTGCCGGCGTCGACGTGTCGAGATTGGCCTTCCCGAGGGTTTGGAGAGACCACCGTGCGCTGAGTCTCGCGAGTCGCTGTTGTGGTGCCTCGGGCTGATGGCGAACGAGTTGCTACGGACGCTCGGCGGGCCTAACGTCCAGCCAAGTTGTGGGGACTTCGTCGAGAATGTACGGCATGCAGCGGTTGGCCTCTTTGGTGCCTTGCGCGTAGCTGCAGATGAGGCTGGTGACCGGGACGTGTTGCACTATCTGGTGCGGCCGGAGCAGTGTTTCGCTCTCTTGGAGGCTTGGTCGTCTTGCAGGGCTCCGAGCGTGTCGCTTTCCGGAGTTGCTGCTGCCGCTGAGCCTCGCGGGGTCGTCGCGGCCGTTGGGCCGCAGCTTCCAAGATCGCAGTTGCGCGCCTTGACGTGGAACATCGCTTCTGCGCCAGGACATTCGGGACACTCGGTGCAAGCGCCCGGCTCTTGGTCGTCAGATGAGAACCTGGCTGCCATACAGCAGGAAGTGCTGCGGTGGAGTGCGGACGTCGTCGCGCTGCAGGAGTGCCCATCGGCTTCGCCTCTCCCGCGCATGCGCGACAAGTATTTCTTCGTCGGTTCATGTCAGTCGCACGCAGGCTTCGTGCACTTGTACTGCCAGCACGCTCTGTCCTGTGACCGCGTTCCTCTGCGAGGAGCGCCCGCAGTCGTCGGTCGCGTGTCTCGCGGCGCCCTCGTCTTGCACCTCGCGGTGGTGCACTTGCAGCATGGGTCCGGTGACGGCAACGCTCACAGAAGACGCTTGCAGCTGCGGAAGGTGCTCGCCGTGTGCAACGGTGATGGCGCTTGGGTCGCCGGTGACTTCAACATTCGTTTGGATGCGGAGCTCGCGTCAATTCTGACGGAGCATGGGCTGCGCGATGCACCATACGCGCAGAACACGTGGGAGCCGACACGGTCTCGCTACCATGGACTCATGGAAGGCGACCGCTACCAACCCGGTGCCAAGTTCGACAGGGTACTCTGCAGCGGCTGCGTGGCTGCTGCCGCTTACATGGCCGGTGCAGGCAGAGTGCACGCTGACGGCGTTGGTTTCGTCTTGTCAGACCACGCAGGCTTGATTGCTCTTCTGGACCTGCATCAGTCGCATGCCCTTGGCGTGGCAGCAGGTCGAGCTCGCAGAGCTGTGCTGTGCCGCCTTCGCGACGGAGAGGCTACTGCCGAGGCTGGCTTCGTTCGGGTGCGCGATTTCGAAGGCCGCAGGGATTCTCGGATGCAGCGCGACGAAGCCGAACAGCGCCGAGCGGCAGACGTTCTTCGACAGGCTCGCGCTTTGGTTCGTGAACGGGGCGCCCGCGTTGGCGAGTTGACGAAGCGAGTGCTCGGCCCGGGCAGCCTCTTCGCTGAGGATCGCAGTTCTGGCGCCCTGGATGGCTCTCCTGTCGTGCGTTTTGCTGATGTGGGGCCGGCTTTCTCCAGTGGCGCCGCGCCGCACGCCGAGCATTTCCGGTCGCACATGTGCTGGCTGCAGTTCGGTCGGTCAGCTTCTTGGAGTATCGGCGCCGTTTGCGTGCATCTGGCAATGCACTTGCCACTTTTGATGGGGCTGCTGGAGGGCCACAGTGACGCCTGCGGTGAAACGCCTGGTGTGTGCCTTGCGTGCAGCTTCTGGCACGCGCTGGAGGCCGCACGAAGCAAGCAGACCGGAGATGCCGCCAGTCGCCTCGCAGTGCTTCGCGACCTCGTCTGCGGTCAGTGCGGCCCCGGTGGCCATCCATCGTCCCTGGAGCTGTTCCAGGTGAGTCTGTGCGATCTGGCAGCGGCGGAGCGCAGGCTGCGTCGCTGTGCCCCGTGGCCAGGTCCCCACGCAGTTGGACTTGCAGCTGTGTCTGGGGTGGAGCAGGTGTGTGGCTTTGTTGTCGAGACTCGCTTTCGTTGTGCCGCTTGTCGTGATGGGGCTCACAGTGGTTCGAACGCATCGCCTGCCAAAGTCGTCTATCACACGCAGGCTCTTCTCGAGATCGAGCTTGCCCAAGTGCAGGGCGATCGCGTCAGCATCTTGGAGCTGTACTTGTCGTGGCGCGCGCCTCGAAGTTCTCAGGTGGGGTGCCCCACTTGCGGCGCAGTTGCAGACAGGACGGTGGAGCGTCGAATCGTCGCGGCGCCTCAGCTCCTCTTAGTCGCAATGCTTCGTCGCGGTGGCGACGGTGCTTCTTTCGTCGACAGAGCTGTCGAGTTAGACGAGTCGGTCGTGCTTCCAGGTCTCTGCGTTATGGACTTGGTCGGCGTG
>PVBE011423243.1_pt1 | contig 11797 bp, 11 predicted proteins | sample 1631181 | NCBI WGS metagenome assembly PVBE01 (sample SAMN08397723, study PRJNA350692) | Marine metagenome, whole genome shotgun sequencing project. | isolation source: water | place: Pacific Ocean | collected 2012-04 | reverse complement strand
ATCTCATCGTCAAGCAGGTTTACAAGGGAACGCATGATCCTGGACTTGGCCTGTCCGCGCTCACCGAGAAAGATAATATCCTGACCCGAGATGATGGCATTTTCAATCTGGGGGATAACGGAATCATCAAAACCCGTTATTCCGGGGAATATCTTCTTCTTCTTCTTTATCATAGCTAACAGGTTGCGCCTCATTTCCTCTTTCAAGGGGACGGACTGGTAGCCTGAAGCCTTGAGTCCACCAATAGTCGTTGCTTTTTTCCGTTTAGCCATGTTACCTCTCAATTCTTATGAATTATTGGTCTTTTCACCGCCAGAGCCTCGGACCCGGTTTCATAGAAAACCCAATTACCAATTTTACTACAGGGAAATACCGAATGACAAACGCTCTCTTTATCTCAGTCCAGGCCAAGAGATCCATTCATCCGAAGGCAGTGGAACGCCCGGATTCACCCCGGTTGTTCGGCTTTAATCGTTTATTGTATCATAGTAGCAGGTGAGACCGAGAAGCATTACCGACCGGGAGATACAGAATGTGGCTTCAAACCAGAATGTTCCTGCTGATCGCCCTTCTCTTTGCCATCCTCTATGGTGTAATCGTCATTATCGGAGAGCAGATGGGAAAGGGGAGCGGCCTGATTTACGTCATCCTAGCCTTCGGCTTCCTCGGCATCCAGTATCTTATCGGCCCGGCCATTGTCGGCTGGTCGATGAAAATAAAGTGGGTCTCTGAAAAAGAGGCCCCCGACCTGCATCAAATGGTGGCCGAATTGGCCGAGAAAGCAAACCTGCCCAAACCTCGCCTGGGTATCTCCCAGATGTCCATACCCAATGCCTTCGCATTCGGCCGGACAAGGCGGGACGGGCGAATCTGCGTCACCCAAGGTATCGTCAATCTGCTGAACCGGGACGAACTGAGGGCTGTCCTGGGGCACGAAATGGCTCACATTAAGCACCGTGACATGGCGATCATAACCCTGATTTCAGTCATACCTTTGATAATGTACTGGATAGCCTTCAGTATGATGTGGGGAGGGGCTCTGGGGAGCCGCAGGGGAGGAAGCAGTTACTCAATGATGATCGGAATCGGCGCTTTTCTGCTCTACTTCATTACCAATCTGCTGGTGCTTTACGGTTCCAGGATACGTGAATACTACGCTGACCGGGAAAGCGTGCGACTGGGGAATGAACCGCACTATATGGCTACCGCGTTGTACAAACTGGTTCACGGTAATGCCCGCTTTAAGGACAGTCCGGAACTGAAGCAGGCGGAAAAAGCCCGAGCTTTCTTTGTCAACGACCCTGCCCGGGCCTGGCGCGAGGTTAAGGAGCTAACTCAGATTGACCAGGATATGAGCGGTACTATTGATATAGGCGAGCTGATGGACCTGCGTCAGAAGGAAGTACGCTTGAATACTTCCGAAAAACTGATGGAACTATTCACGACTCACCCCAACATGCTGAAAAGGATAAGACACCTGTCCACTCTTGGCTTTTGATTGGTCCGGGTGGATTATTGCCACCGACGACGACCGTTCCAGCTTGACGAATCCGTACCGCGCGTCGGTGGCTGGGGCCGTCAGTGAGTCCGACCAAATACAGGGAGGCGCAAAAGATGCGAATGGTGAATATCGGCACGACCGGAATCTCCGTAACGGAGCTCTGTCATGGAACTTTGGTCCTGGGGCCCCTGCAAGCGAACCTGACTGCGGAAGAGGGGGCCAAGGCTATACGGAAATCATTCGAAATGGGGGTCAACTTTTATGACACGGCCAAGGGTTATCAGACCTATCCCCATCTGGCGCTTGGACTGCAGGGAATCGATAGAAAGCAGGTGGTGATTTCCAGCAAGAGCCATTGCCGTTCATACGATAAGATGAAAGCCGACGTAGAAGAATGTTTGGAGAAACTTTCCCTGGAACAAGTGGGAATATTCCATCTGCACCAAATCAATTCTCGCGACGACTTGAAGAACCGAAAGGGAGCCCTCGATTGCTTGGTCGAAAACAAGAACCGGGGGCTGGTCGGGGCGATCGGCGCCTCAGTGCATACTATCCCCGGCCTACAGGCAATAAATGAAGAACCGGCTATCGATGTGGTCTTTCCCGTTCTAAATCGAAAGGGGCTGGGCATTATCGACGGCAATCTGGAAGATATGCTGGCTACGCTCGACGAATCTAAACGTCTGGGCAAGTTTGTCTATTCCATGAAGCCTCTCGGAGGAGGCCATCTCGACCAGGAAGTAGAGGAGGCTTTCAAGTTTCTGCGCGAACTACCATCCTGCGATGCCGTGGCCGTGGGTATGAAAGATGAAGCCGAGATTGAAATGAACGTAGCTATCTTTAATGACCAAACTCTAACAGAGGATTTGAGGAAACGGGTGCATACGGTAGCCAGACGACTGACCGTCTATGACCGGTGCACCGTGTGCGGTCTGTGCATTGATGCCTGTGACCAGGACGCCCTCAGATTGGGCGATGATAAAGCCGTTGTCGACGATTCCAAGTGTATCTTATGCGGCTATTGCGCCGCCGCCTGTCCTGAATACGTGATTCGAGTAGTATAGGGGGATAGCGGAAAGTGGTAGGCTTGGATGATAGGCCTCAGATTGTTGACAAACGCTTGAGAGAACACTAAACTCAAATCCAGAGTGTCTAAATAAAGAGCCAAAACGGTCAGGTGAACCCTGAACGGGAGAAAAGATAAGGACTATCCGAGCCAATGCCGGTTGTCTATTGAGAGACCACCAAAACAAGTGGGGGAATGAAATGGTAGTAACATCCCAGGACAAGTTTACGGAAACGGAAAAGCGGTTAAGGGGCGAGATCGAGAGCAAACACGGCAAAACCCCGGAAGAGTTGTACGAGGAAAGGGAAAAGAGAGTAAGGGACACCATTGCTCTAACAGAACCGGACAGAGTGCCCGTCTCTCTCCGAATGACATATTTCCCAGCCCTTTATGTTGGGATACCCACATCCGCGGCCTACTATGATCCGGCTGCCTGGAGAACGGCACTGGTCAAGACACTGATGGATTTTGAACCCGACATTTTCCAGTGTTCCTCCGGCACCAGTCCGGGACCGGTCATGGATGTGCTGGGCCCAACCCAAACCAAGTGGCCGGGCGGTCCACTGCCCCCGGATGTCTCCCACCAGGCGATTGACGTAGAAACGATGAAAGAAGACGAGTACGATATTTACCTAAGCGACCCGACGGGTTTCGCTTTGCGATATATGCTGCCGCGAGCTTTTGAAGCCCTGGCGCCCATGGCTGAACTTCCTCCGCTGGCTGACAGAGCCCTGGGATTCGCCGGGTTGACTCCCATCTTCACCCGGGAGAGCTTCCAGAAGATGGCCAGGGCTTTACTCGAGGCGGGACTGGAAGCGGAGAAATGGCGCCAGGCTCTGGGTACCGTTGACATTGACCCGATCAACCTCGGCTTCGTCCCGAATGCGCACCTGGGAGGAGCCGGCGGGGCCCCCTTCGATTCTATTTCGGATTTCTACAGGGGGATGAAAGGGGCGATGCTGGATATGTTCCGGCATCCAGACCAACTGCTGACCGCTTGCGACAGGATACTACAGGAACGGATAGCGAAAGCTGTCCCGGCCAACCCTAATGCACCGGGAAATCCCAAAAGACTGTTTCTGGCCCTGCACCGAGGAGCCGAAGGTTTCATGTCTAAAACACAGTTCGAAAAATTCTACTGGCCGGGTCTGAAGGCCGCTATGTTGAGATCGATCGAGTTGGGCTTTGTTCCGATGCCATTCTGCGAGGGAGCCTATGGCGACCGCCTAGAGTATTTCCTTGAGATGCCAAAGGGAAAGGTAGTTTGCCACTTTGACCTGACGGATATGGCAAAGGCCAAGGAGGTACTGAAAGACCACGTGTGCATCATGGGGAACGTCCCTTCAACCTTGTTGCAGGTCGGGACCCCTCAAGACGTGGACGAGTACTGCAGGGACTTGATAAAAGTTTGTGGGAAAGGCGGTGGCTTTATTCTGACCAACGGCAGTTCTACGGATACAGCCAAACCGGAGAACGTTAAGGCAATGATTAATTCTACCCAGAAGTACAGTCCTTAAACAGGAGCGACAAAAGAGGTTACTATTGCCGAACAAGATACTGGTATGTGATGAGTCAAAGTGCACCGGTTGCCAAAGCTGTGAAGTCTGGTGTGGTTTTCATCACTTCCAGGAATGCAGTCCTTCATTGGGGAGATTAAGGGTTATCCCCCATGAAGACAAGGGGGAATTCGTGCCGGTCCCTTGCCACCAGTGCCGTGACGCCTGGTGCCTGAGTTCGTGCCCTTTTGACGCTATGAGCCGGGATGAGGAGACCGGGGCAGTGGTTATTTCACAGGAGTTGTGTACGGCCTGCCTTATCTGTATCGATGCCTGTCCTTTCGAGGTTATTAAACAGACCAGCGAAGGTGAGGTATTCAAGTGTGATTTATGCCAGGGAGACCCTGTCTGTGTCTGGAGTTGCACCCGGGGGGCGATAACCTACTCGGAACCAAGCCGGGATTATCTTGACCGATTGACATCTCAGGCAGATAGAAGTGGAGGAGCAGTATGACTTCCGGTTGGGCAGGAAACATTCTCAGGGTAGATCTAACGGAAGGAAAGGTGACCAGCGAACCACTGCCGGAATCCTGGCAGACCCAGTTTCTGGGGGGCAGCGGCATTAACGACTGGATACTATGGAACGAGGTGCCGCCCGAAGTCGAGCCCCTGAGTCCCGAGAACCGGCTTATTTTCGGTGTCGGCCCTTTGGCCGGCACCCTCATTCCCCTGGGTAGCCGAACCCATGTTACTACGCGGTCGCCGCTGACAGGCATCTTCGGAGACAGCAATGGAGGAGGCTTCTGGAGCACCATGCTTAAGTACGCCGGTTACGACCACCTCATCATTCAGGGCAAGGCGGATAAACCGGTCTATCTCTGGATTACCGATGACCAGGTCAGCATCAGAGACGCTGCTCATTTGTGGGGACAGGACACCTATCAGACGGTGGGAACACTGAAAGAGGAACTGGGGGAAGAAGTGGCGGTGGCAGCTATCGGCCCGGCCGGTGAGAACCAGGTGCTCTTTGCCAATATAATGTTTGACAGGTACCGGGCGGCGGCCAAGACCGGGACCGGCTGTGTCATGGGCTCCAAAAACCTTAAGGCAATAGCCGTCCAGGGTACCAATAGTGTCACCATGGCCCGACCTCAAGAGGTAAGACGCCTGGCTGAAGAACTAAGGAGAAGACTGGACATCAACCAGTCCCGGGGCATCGCCAGCTTCGCCAAATACGGCACCACTTTTCTGACCACTCTGTACAACGAACTGGGCTGTAACTCGGTAAATAACTATCAAGATACCGTTTTTCAAGGAGTAGAGGATATCCACCCCGATAAATTCGTTGACGAATTTGTGCAACACAACATCTCCTGCAGCGTGAACTGCCCCGTCCACTGTGCCCATCACTGGGAAATACCCCAGGGACCGTACAAGGGCGAGGTGGGCTCAAAGATAGAGTACATCATCATGGACTCAATGGGTATGCACCTTGGAGTTTCGGATCTGGCGGCCATCCTGCACTTCCAGAACCTGTTGAACAAACAGGGGATGGACGCTACCCAGACCGGTACCAGTATCGGCCTGATGATGGAACTGTGGCAGCGGGGCATCATCACCGCCGCCGATACCGCTGGCACAGAGTTTGAATGGGGCGACGTGACAGGTATCGAGGAAACAATAAACCTGATAGCCCGCCGGGAAGGGGTGGGCCAGTTACTGGCCGACGGCACCCTGGCCGCCGCTTTGAAAATAGGCCGAAAAGCCGAGAAGTACGTCTGCCACTCCAAGGGTATGACCGAGGTCGAGGACGTCCGCGGCTTTCCCGGATGGGCGCTGGGCTACGCCATTTCCAACCGGGGAGCCGATCACCTGAAGGCCCACGGCCAGATAGATAAACAGCAAAGGCATGATGTTTCAGAGAAACTTTTCGGTGTGCCCGACGTGGGTAACCCCACTTCAGTGGCCTACAAAGGCAAGAGCGCCAAGTACCACGAAGAATTTGAAGCGATCATCAACTCCACCGGGGTTTGCATGATGAATGCCCTGTCTTTGTCCATTAAATTCAAACCCGAAGAAGCCGTTCATATGGCCGATTATGCACCCATCCTCTCTGTGGTAACCGGCCTGGAGATGAGCGCCGAAGATGTCCAGCAATGCGCTGAACGTATTGTTTGTCTTGAGAAAGCCTATAACGCCCGCCTAGGCTTATCCCGGAAGGACGACACCCTGCACGGACGGTGGATGAACGAACCCTGCCCCTCCGGTATGGGCAAGGGGATGAAAGCCGAGGACTATCTGGAGCAATGCCTGAACGAGTATTACGCGGAACGGGGGTTTGACCCGACGACAGGTTTGCCTACGATCAAGAAACTGCAAGATTTGGGCCTGGATACGGTCGCGCAGGAACTGGTCAGCCGGGGCGTAATCTAGATCCAAATTCAGATTAGCGAGTCCAGCTTATCCGTTTCGCCATCAGAAATGGCCTGGTCAAACTGAAGGATTAAAGCGACTGCCGTCCTCTGAAACTTATTCACAGCCCCACCACGAAAATTGGATTCTTTATTTAATACTGAGTAGAAAAGAGCGGCTTATATTCAGGTGAGCTGCTCAGCGATAGCTACTTCATAATACCACTATCCATCCGGTGTCTTCGGCAACAGTCTTCGCATGACAAACGTAATACGGCAGCAAAGGCGAATGTTCCAAACACGATGTTTCAATCCAAACAACCAAACCAATCAAACGACAGCGGGGCAGTTGAACCGTATCTGAAGTCTCACCGCTGGATAATCCTGGCGGTTGTCTGGCTGGCCTACGCCGCGTTTGGCCTGAATATGAGGTCCCTGCCGCCAGTGTTGACTCCGATTCTCCACGACCTGAAAATGTCATACGGAGAGATGGGTTTTGTTCTGGGTAGCTGGCAGTTAGTCTACATTCCCGTGGCCGTCATGGCCGGCATCGCCATGGATAGGTGGAGGATACGAAAGACCCTTTTCGCGGGCATTTTAATCATAGCACTGGGTGAAGGGATGCGCTATTTCGCCACCGGATTCACCACCCTGCTGCCGATGGTGGCCCTGTTCGGCGTGGGGGGGCCGCTCATTTCTATCGGCGCCCCCAAAGCGATTTCCACGTGGTTCAGAGGGACTGACCGGGCCACGGCCGTGGGCATCTATACTACGGCCCCCTGGATTGGAGGCTTGTTCGCCATTGCGGCCACCAACAGCCTGATCATGCCGCTAACCGGATATAGCTGGAGACTCACTTTCGTATTTTACAGCCTGCTAACCTTGGGGGTGGCATCCATATGGTGGCTTTTAGCCCGAGATGTGAGACAGGCCGGGGATGTAGTCGAAATCAACATCAGAAAGGTTTTCGCCAGACTAATCGGAGCCCCGAATGTCAGAATCGTCCTCTTTGCCGGTCTGCTGACAATGTTTGTTGAACACGGCTTCTCTCACTGGTTACCCAAAATATTGGAGAACGGCGGTTTTTCTCCGGAAGAGGCCGGATTTATGGCTTCTATCCCGCTGATTACGGCCATCCCGGCCGTCCTGTTTCTACCCAGACTGGTGCCACGACATTTTAGAGGTCGTTTTTTGGCCCTGCTGGCTTTCCTGACATCAGCGGGGCTAATGGCTTCTCTCAGCACATACTCCTGGATGCTTCAGGCCGGCCTAATTGTGTACGGAGCAGCGGCGCCTACTTTATTGCCAATGCTGATGCTGATGCTGATGGATGACCCTCAGGTCGGCCCAGAACACATGGGTCTGGCAGGGGGTATATTCTTCGCCATAGCAGAGTTCGGAGGCTTCACCGGTCCATTATTGATGGGAGTTTTGGCCGATGCGACCGGGGGTTTCTGGCTGGGAATATCATTGCTGGCCGGAGTGGGTCTGGTCCTATGCGCCGCGGCTTTGTTTCTGAGAGAGTTCCGGCAATCGCCTGAAGCCTGACCGGCTTCCTATATTTGTTCGAGGCGCACGGCTGGCTCTTCCGGCTTGGTAATATTGCAGATAGTCCCCTCGGGACAACTATCACATTTCTCACATTCCAGTTGCAAGGTACTGTGAGTGATATTGAACTGCTGGTTCAAGGCACGATTCACTTTATCCACAATTTCAGCGCTACCGCTGACGCTCTGGTCTTCAATGATCAGGTGGGCGCTCATAGCGTGTATGCCCGAAGTGATGGTCCAGATGTGAACATCGTGCACTTCTTCCACACCGGCAACAGCTCGAAGCATCCCAATAACCTGATCCATCGGAGCATGCTTGGGCACCGCCTCCAGAAGAATATCGGTCGCTTCTCTGACCAGTCTGACCGCCCCCCAGAGGATGATACAACCGATCAGGATGGCAATAATAGGGTCAATCGTTGCCCAGCCGATGGTCCAAATGACTATGCCGCCAATAATGACACCTACCGAAGATATGGTGTCACCGAGAATGTGCCAAAAAGCGGCCTTGATGTTCAGACTGCCGTGGCTTACGCCTTTCAGCAGGAATATCCCGATGAGATTGGCCGTCAGACCGATGCCGGCGACCACCAGCATAATGGGAGCCCGGACAAGGGGGGGATCCAGGAATCTCTGGTAAGCTTCATAGAAAATATAAGCAGCGACTAGAATCAGGAGAGTGCCGTTAGCCAGGGCCGCCATGATCTCTACACGGTGATAGCCGTAGGTCTTACTGACCGTGGCCGGTCTGGCCGCCATGGTCATAGCAAACAGGCTCAAACTCAAGGCCAGGCCGTCAACGAGCATGTGCCCGGCATCTCCGAGCAAAGCCAGACTGTTGCTGAGCAGACCACCGATGATCTCAGCCACCATGATGGCAAAGACAATGACAACGATAATCTTCATCCGGCGCCGAGCGGTACCGTTTCCGTGTCCGTGCTGGCCAGCCTGTTGCCTCATCTGATTACATCTCCTACGGCATTGCCGTCATTTAAGAATCTTTCTTCCGAAGATCTTTTGGCTACCCTGTTCCACTCGACAAATGGGATATTTCCCCTGGCTCCCGGGTTGTTCAATTTGCGAATTACTTCTTTTACGACTTGCTCCGGTAGTCATCAATGGTTGACCTTAGTGCCTCTTCAGCCAGAACGGAGCAGTGCATCTTGATCGGCGGCAGTCCGTCCAGGGCTTCAGCTACCGCCTTATTGGATATTCCAGGGCCTCTTCTATGGTCTTATCTTTTACCATTTCGGTGACCATAGAACTTGTGGTTATGGCAGCGCCGCAGCCAAAGGTCTTGAATCTGACCTCGGTGATGATGTTGTCTTCCACCCGGATATAGAGTTCCATGATATCACCGCACACCACGTTCCCGACATGCCCGATGCCATCCGGATTTTCCATGTCACCGACATTCCTCGGGTTTCTGAAGTACTCCATCATTTTTTCGCTGTACAGTGTGCTCACATCACTCTTTTTTTCTTTTCCTATCTTTTGCTTTTCAGAAGGGGAGACATAGCTCTCAGCTTGGCGACAATTCCGGGAAGTACCTCCAAGACCCGTTCTATATCCTGTTCCTCGGTCCACTTACCCAGGGTAAGTCTCAAAGAACCGTGGGCCTGTTCATGGGGGAGCCCCATCGCCAGGCAGACGTGAGACGGCTCCAGGCTTCCCGAAGTGCAGGCTGAGCCACTGGAGGCACAGATACCTTCCAAGTCAAGATTCAAGAGCATCGACTCTCCCTCAACATACTCAACACTTATGTTAACGTTATTCGGCAGCCGGTTCACCGGGTGACCGTTAAGACGAATGTGGTCAATACGCTCCTGCAGCCCGCTGATGAGTCGTTCCCGCAGGTTGGTCAGCCGCTCTGCTTCCTGGTCCAGTTCCTGCCCGGCAAGCTCTGCGGCCCGGCCAAAGCCGACAATGCCGGGGACATTCTCCGTACCGGCCCGCCGTCTGCCCTCCTGTCCCCCACCGTGCATGAAAGGAATCAGCCGGGTCCCTTTTCTGATGTACAAGGCACCCACCCCTTTGGGACCGTTAAGTTTGTGAGCGGATATGGAGAGTAAATCTACACCGAGTGCGTTTACGTCAACCGGGATATGACCTACCGCCTGCACGGCATCGGTGTGAAAAAGGATCCCCGCCTTTCTGGCAATCCCAGCCAGCTCGGCAATCGGTTCTACCGTACCTACCTCATTATTAGCCAACATGACGGAAATCAGGATAGTTTTATCGGTAATAGCATTTCTGAATTCATCAGGGTCCGTCAGTCCATGTTCATCCACTGATAGATAAGTAGTGCTGAAGCCCCATTTATCCAAGAATTCGCAGGTCTCAATGACTGCGTGGTGCTCAATAGAGCTGGTAATTATGTGATTCCCCTTGGACTGGTTGGCGAAGGCTACTCCCTGGAGGGCGGCATTGTCCGCTTCAGTCCCACCGCCGGTAAAGACGATCTCCTCGTCACGGGCGCCGATAAGGGTAGCAACCTTGGTCCGCGACTCCGAGACAGCCCCTTTATTTTCCTGACCATAGGAGTAGATACTGGAGGGATTGCCGAAAGAATCGGTAAAATATGGCAGCATTGCTTTTACTACCTCAGGATCGGTTGGTGTGGTTGCAGCATAGTCAAGGTAAATTCGTTTCATTAGACATTACACCTCATTCTATTTTCTACCCATCGACAATGTCCCCGACTACAGGATCAATCCTGACGCCCCGGCTGGTCACCCAGGCCAAGCCCTGCTCTATGTCCTGCTCGTCCCCCTCCAGTTCGAGTACCACCCAGCCTTTATGTTCTGTCACATCAGCTCGGCGGATACTGGGCACTACCTTAAACTGGTTAACAAGATTGTAAATGATAGGCTCCTTGATCAACTCCTCAGGAAAGGTGAACATTACCTGTTTCTTAACCATCTCAGCCCCCTTTTATCCTTCTTAAGATCCAAATTATCAGCCTGAAAATACCGCCCTCAAAGCTGGGCACCGAGTACCTTTTCAAACGACTCGACGGTGGGCAGAACGGTATACGGCTGAACCACATCAGAGACAGTCTCCTGGGTTCTCGGTCCCGCTCCGGTGATAAAGGCAACCGTGAGATCGTCCTTCTTGATCATTCCAGAAGCAGCCAGCTTTTTGAGGGAAGCAATTACTACGCCACCGGTGGCTTCGGTGAAGATACCCTCAGTCTGAGCCAGCAGCTTCATACCTTCGATGAGTTCCTCATCGCTGGCGGCACAGGCGGCACCTCCGGTTTCTCTGACTATCTTTAGAGCGTCGTAACCATCAGCCGGATTGCCCAAAGCAATGGATTTAGCAATAGTATTGGGCACGACCGGATTAATGTGCGTGACCCCGGCATTAAAAGCATCGACAATAGGGGAACAACCCGTAGCCTGAGCCAGATACATGCGGGTATTAACCGGCTCAATTAAACCCAGGCTGGCAAACTCACCCAGCCCTTTCCATATTCGGTTCGTTTCGGTGGCTTCCTTCTCTATTACTGCTTGCAGCGGTGTACGGCATCGGGTGTTTGATCGCGGTGGTTGCGGGAGACCTCTTCATGTTCATTCGGGATCTTAGATGGTTTGGGCCCATTGGTGTCATCACCTTGTCTTCATTGCTCCTGAGCTATGTCCCGCTCCGGATGGAGCGCCTCTGGACAGCGATAGAACCATGGCTGGCAAATGAACCGGAAGTTGTGAACGTGGCGCGCAACCATACTAGGAGATTGCTCACGCTGTTCTTCCCACTCACGACGGCTATCT
>PVBE012577983.1_pt1 | contig 11798 bp, 11 predicted proteins | sample 1631181 | NCBI WGS metagenome assembly PVBE01 (sample SAMN08397723, study PRJNA350692) | Marine metagenome, whole genome shotgun sequencing project. | isolation source: water | place: Pacific Ocean | collected 2012-04 | reverse complement strand
CGAATCCTCATCGCAACCAGCGGCGTACTCGCTCCAGAGCCTGTTGCCGATTTCGTAGCCCGCCTCATTGGTGAGAGTGGCGTCGTATACGTGGTAGCCGTCATCGAAGTGCCCCGCTCATTTCTCGACGAGATCGGATCCGAAAAGTGGCACCCGCTTACAGACGGCGCTCCGGCAGAACCGACGGACGAGGACCAGATGATCGCCCGGTACGTCGAGGAACGCGGGAAGCACATCACCGATCCGATGCTCGCCGCTCTTCGCAACCGCGAGGTCGAGGCCGAGAGGGTGTACCTCGAAGGCGGGAATCCGACCGCGGCAATCGTCAGCGCTGCAGAGGATCTCAATGCCGACGTCGTCATTGTCGGTGCCACCAAGCAGTTGTTCGACGAGGCACACTGGGAAAGCGTTTCGGTACGGGTCATGCGCGAAACCGGGCGAGCAGTGCTTGTGATGCCCACCGCACACAAGGACGATACAGGCGAAATGGACCTGCCTACAGCTGAAATCGAAATGCCGCAATGATCAGGACTCCCGATGATCGGTTCGTCGGGCTTCCCGACTCCGGATTTCGACCCCACTTCATCGAATGGGACGGGATGCGGCTTCATCATCTCGACGAGAGCGCCGGACGAATCGCCCCCTAAGAGCCTCTCAGCAGCTCCCTAGGGCCGAGCAGCCGCCGAACGGGCTGCAGCCAACTCCAGACTGTCGTCGAGTTGGTCGAGTGAAACCGGGCCGTGGCGGCGCTGCATTCCGAGCCTCAGCAGCTCGTCAGCGAAACCCGGATTCTTGGGCAGGACCGAACCGTGGAGGTAGGTTCCGAAGCAATTGCGAGTCACCGCTCCCTCATCGCTCCCGGAGTCATTGTTGCCATTGCCCTTGGTGACCCTCCCGAGCGCGGCCTGACCCGAATCCAGCTTCGTACGACCCCCGTGATTCACGAAGCCGACGAGCCGACCGAAATCGGATTCGACAATCACATTGCCGATCATCCGGCCCTTGCCGCCCACCGTCTCCGCATCGAACACCCCGACTCCGGACAGCTCCGATCCATCAGCAGCGACGAACCGGCGTCCGAACAACTGGTAGCTTCCGCACACAACGAGGAAGGCCACACCGGCGTCGACCGCATCCCGGATGTTGTCGGCTCGCTCCTTGAGATCGCGGGCAACTTCGACCTGGGATATGTCCTCGCCCCCACCGGCAACGACAACGTCGGCGCCAAGCAGGTCGTACTGGGACCCGACCGGCACCAGATCGACCCTGTGAGAGATCCCCCGCCACTCGAGGCGCCGACTCAGCGTGATCACGTTTCCGGTGTCGCCGTAGATGTTCATTCGGCGTGGGAAGAGATGGGCGACGACGACCTCACTCATCGCCACGCCTCCGAACGAGCCGTTCCGGGCAACAACAACCCAAGCAGCGACAACATCGCCGTATAAGTCGGAACGACGAACACAGATTCGCCTTCGGCCGCTGTCGAGACCACCTTCTGCAAAGATGCAGCGAGATCAGGGTTCGACCACGCTTCGACGCCGGCGTACTTGAGGCGGAGTGCCATATCTGCTGCCCTAACGCCGCTGGTGCCGATGCTGTGGGCCACGCCATGTAGATCCTCGAAATCGACATCCCACAGCCACGATACGTCGCGCCCGTCGGCATGGTTGTCGTTGATAGCGATGAGCACCTGGGCCGGAGTCGGAGCATCCACCAGAAGCCGAATTGCCTGGTTGAACCCCGCCGGATTCTTCACCAGCAGCAGCTTCACCCGTCGTCCATCGAAGGGGATCACCTGTCCTCGCCCGAATGCCGGCGGCATCTCCTCAAAGGATTCCGCCGCCGTCGCCGGATCCACTCCCAGCTCGAAAGCGGCGAGCATCGCGGCCGCGGCGTTGTACCCGTTGTACGCGCCCGGTACCCGCAGCGTCGCGGCGTACGCCGATCCTCCAATAGCCACTCTGATGGACTGGCCGTCTCCGGCAGGATCGGCCGCTTCGAGCAACGCATCGGCAGCGACGGGACTCTCCGGGTCTGCTGCACCGTAGAGCACCCCGTCATGTGGCACGGAGCGACGGATGCTGCCAACCGCCCCGAACCAGGCAGACCTGCCCGCTTCGAGTGCCGCGACTGCAGGATCGTCCGCGTTCAGCACCGCGCGCTTAGCTGCGGCCACCGCCACGCCCACGTGAGCTGCCGTGGTCTCGAGTTCGCCGTACCGATCCAATTGGTCCCGGGCCAGATTGGTCACGACTGCGAGACGCGGATCGAGTCGAGGGGCGAGAACGCTCACAGCAGCCTCATCGATCTCAAAAACTGCCAACTCGTACCGATGAATACGACCCCCCCTCGATGCAAGGATCAGGGCGGTCGCAACTCCCCGAGCCAGGTTCGACCCACTCGGATTGGTGAGCACAGCGGTCCCGCTGTGCTCCAGCGCTGCAACGAGCATCTTCGTCGTTGTCGTCTTTCCGTTGGTGCCGGTGACGACCACGACACCACCGGGGATGGAAGCGACCAGTTTGTCGATAACGCGAGAATCGAACTTCTCGGCCACAAGACCCGGGATGGCGGAACCCGCCCTGCCGATGAGGCGACTCAACAAGCCGGTGATGCGTCCAAGAGTGACGGCGACAAACAAGCGGAGCACGGCCTCACGATACCTGGGGTGTGTCGTTGGCTCCAGCAACAGCAGCCGAGAACTGGGTTCTGAAGAGATCTGCGTACAGGCCCTCGCGGGTCAGTAACTCCTCGTGCTGCCCCTCCTCGACCAAACAGCCCTTGTCGAGCACAAAGATTCGATCTGCCGCCAGAATCGTCGAAAGTCGGTGGGCGATGACAAAGGAGGTTCGCCCCTCCATCACCCGCTCCAACGCCTCCTGGATGAGAGCCTCGGAGCGTGCGTCGAGATGCGAGGTGGCTTCGTCGAGCACGAGGATCCTTGGGTCCTTGAGGATCACTCGGGCGATCGCCAGCCGCTGCTTCTCACCACCAGAGAGTCGATAGCCCCGCTCCCCTACCAGGGTCTCATACGCATCGGGTAACTCCAACACAAACTCATGGATGTTCGCCGCGGTGGCCGCCGTCACGATCTCATCCTCGGTTGCGTCCGGGCGGGCGTATCGCATGTTCGCCGCGATTGTGTCGTGGAAGAGAAAGGTCTCTTGAGTCACGACGCCGATCGCTTCGGCGAGCGTTTGAAGCGACAGGCTCCGGACGTCCACCCCATCGATGAGCACCCGACCCTCGGTGACGTCGTAGAGCCGCGGTATGAGGTATGTCACAGTCGTCTTACCTGCACCGCTCGGCCCCACGAGCGCGACCAGGCGACCCGGATGTACCTCGAAGTCGAGCCGCTCGATGGCACGAGCCCTCCCCACCACTTCGGGGGGAGCCGCCTCGGCCGACCCCAACGAGCTTGACCACGAAAACCGCTTTATGTGATCGAGGGCGGGTGAGGAGATTTGGCTGTAGTCGAAAGCGACCTCGTCAAATGTTACTCGACCTTTTATTGCAGCTAACTCGACCGGTTCCTCCGGCTCATCGATATCGCGGGGCATGTCGATCACCTCAAAGACACGCTCGAACGAGACGAGCGATGTCGCCAGCTCGACCCTGGCATTGGACAGGGCTGACAGCGGCCCATAGAGCTCCACCAGGTATGCAGAAAGGGCGACGATGGTCCCAACGGTGAGCGACTCTTGGATGACCAGTACCGCTCCGAGCCAGAACACCAGGGCTGTTCCGAAGGCACTCACCACCCCGAGAGCCATAAAGAACCAGCGGCCGACGAGCGCCCTCCGCACCCCTAGATCTCGGACCTCCCCGGCGTGATCGCCAAACTTGACGTCCTCATCACGGGTCCTTCCGAACAACTTAACGAGAAGAGCGCCACTCAGGTTGAGGGTCTCGTTCATCGTTGCGTTCATCCGGGCGTTGGCGTCCATTTGGTCGCGGGTGATGGAGCGCAGGATCTTCCCGACACGACGGCTCGGAATGATGAACAGCGGAAGGATCACTACTGCAGCGAGTGTCAAGCGCCACTCCAAACTCAACATCACGGCCAACGTCGCCACAGCGGAAAACGCATTCGACACAACCGACACAGCAGTAACGGTCACCGCCGACTGGGCTTCGATAACGTCGTTGTTGAGTCGCGACATCATCTCGCCAGGTCGCGTCGCGGTGAAGAAACCGAGCGACATCCGCTGCAGGTGGGCATACAGGCCGGTTCGCAGGTCGTAGATGATCCCCTCGCCCGCCCGGGCTGATACCCAGCGCTGGACGACGCCGACCATCCCGTTCACAATCGGCACGGCGACCATCGCCAATCCGAGCCAGGTCACTCTGCCGAGATCCTTGTCCGGAATTGCAGCGTCGATGAGATCCCGCATCAACAGCGGAGGAACAAGCGAGACGAAAGTGATCGCGACAATGGTGGCAAGAACAATGAAGAGGAGACCCCGGTAGGGAACCGCATAAGCGATGACCCGCCGCAGCAACTTGCGATCGACTCGCGGTCGATCCTGCTCCTCGTCGTATCTTATATACGACCACCAGCCGCCGGAATGGAAAATGAACAATCTCTTTTCTGTCGGAGGTCAAAGGTTATCGGCCGACTGCAACGACACCAGTCGACCCGGACTCCTGATACCCGAGCGCGTTCTTCTTCAATCGCCGGCGGGTGACGGAAGTGAGACCAGCAACGAAAGCGGAATGGTCGAATCGGCCATGGCTCCACACGCCTCCGGCGCGGTTCCGGTCCGGCAGAACAACTGGTAGACGTAGTCGCCGTCGACCCATGAAAGCTCCCTTCCATCGGCGACGCTGAATGAGAAGGTTTCGTTGTCCACGCTCTCGTCGTCGAAAGTCTTGAGTCCCACGCGCAGCACCGCCAACTGTGCCTCGCTGCGGGCGGCCGTGTACGGCTCACCCGCCCACAGACCAAACGCTGCCGCCGTCCCCACACCGAGGGATGCCGTCTGCACGTCGTAAACGAGCTGACTTGAAACGTGGGATACCCTATCCGGAGCTAATTGGGGAAACTCAATGCCTGGAAGCACCTCGGAAATTTCGCGTCGACTCGCCTGAACTGACTGGTCGATCTGGTCGCCGCGCAGCCACACCGCAAGCAACAGGTCATCGACGGTCAACCCAGCGGTCGCCGACCCCAGCTCGTCGTTGATCCAGGTAACCATCGTGACTGGGCCAAGCCTCAAATCCGCCTGGCCCGGCTCGATGGTTGTGGTCGTAATCTGATCTCCACGCACGATTCCGGCCGACAGGTCACCCACGCCCTGCAAGACATTCCCGCAGCCGACGACCACAAGAGCAAGCGCTAGAATCGCGGCGAGATGACTCAGGTACATCATGAGTATGGAAGCACATCGGGGAGATAGGTATTAAGTATTGGGCGTCAAGTATTCGGAAGGTGTTGAGAGTTAGGCATTAGGTGTTAGAAATATACTGCCAGCTTCTGCCCAACACCTAATACCTAATGCCTCCGACCCTCTGCCTCATCACCGACCGCCTCTCGGATCCGGTCCTCGATAACGCTCTTTCGGGCGCGCTGCTGCATCGGGTCGCATTGGGAGAGGCCGGCCCGACACTGCGTCTATACACACCGGGGCGCATCGTGGCATTCGGCAGCCAGGACCGAGTTCGGCCCGGCTACGCAGCAGCAATGGAGGCCGCTGAAACACTCGGATTCTCCGCGATCGAGAGACTCGTCGGAGGCAGGGCGGCCGCCTGTCACGAAGGAACAATCGCTCTTACGTGGTCCACACCCGACCCGGATCCGAAGAGCAACAGCGAGGAGCGATTCAACGCCCTCTCGTCGATCGTCATCGACGCCCTGGCACGCCTCGACATCACCGGAGCTGTGGGCGAACTACCTGGTGAGTACTGTCCGGGTCGCTTCTCGGTGCACGTGAAGGGCCACAAAGTTATGGGCATCGGTCAGCGAGTCGTCCGAAATGCTGCTCACGTCGGTGGCGTGCTGTCGTTGCATTCGCCCGAGTTGATCAATCGTGCCCTCGTGCCGACATATGAGGCACTCGGATACGACTGGAGCCCCTCCGTCACAGGAGCGATCGGCCGATCGACAGATGAGGCCATCCCGGCTCTAACCGCTGCATTCGGCGCTGCCGGCTACTCGGTTTGCACATCATCTATCGAGCCCGAGATGCTGGCATCCGCGGGCGACTTCGCAGACGACCCCCGCAGGCCGATACTCTGACGGTGTGCAAATTCTCGTTCTCAATGGACCCAGCCTCAATCTTCTCGGCTCGAGAGAGCCCGACATCTATGGCACTACCAGCTTGCGCCAACTCGAGGAACGTTGCCGGCGCTGGGGAGAGGAACTCGGTCTCACCGTTTCGACGGCCCAGTCGAACCACGAAGGCACACTGATCGATCAGCTACACAGCTCGGTGGGCAGGTGTGGAGGGATCGTGTTCAACCCCGGTGCCCTCAGCCACTACTCGTACGCACTCCACGACGCGATCAAAGCGACTGGCCTACCCGTAGTTGAAGTCCATATTTCGGATATCTCCAATCGAGAGGAGTGGCGACAACACTCAGTGATCTCGCCTGTCTGCACCGCCACCATCAGTGGCGAGGGAATCGATGGATACCGCAGAGCGCTCGAGATTCTCGCCGGCTAGCTGACCAGGTTCTGCCACCGCTCCAGTCCCTCCACAATATCCGCGTCGGCGAGGGCGAAGGAGAGGCGGCAATAGCCGGGCGACCCGAAGGCTTCTCCGGGCACCACGGCGATCTCAATTTCTTCGAGGAGCAGTGCGGCCAGATCCAAACTCGATGAAGCAGTTCGGCCACCAAGGGAATGGCCCAACTGGCCTGCAACCGAAGGGAAGGCATAGAAAGCCCCTTCGGGCTCATTCACTGCGATACCGGGAATCTCGATCAGGTGGCGGTACATTTCGCGGCGACGTTGATCAAAGGCCCGGTACATCTCTTTGACAGGTCCCATCGGCCCGGTCAGGGCAGCAATGGCGGCCCGTTGCGACACGTTCGAGACATTCGACATCGAATGCGACTGGAATTTGCCTATCGCATCAGCGACCTCCTGCGGAGCGATCGCCCAACCGACCCTCCACCCGGTCATGGCGAAAGTCTTGGACGTCCCGTTCACAACGATGCACCGATCTACGATGTCGGGGGCCGCGACTGGCATGGAAACATGTTGAGCGTTGTCGTAGACAAGGTGATCGTAGATCTCGTCGGTGATCACCCAAATGCCGCGGTCGGCCGCCCACCGGCCTATTGCGGCAACCTCCTCCGGCGGGTACACGGCACCCGATGGATTGGAGGGCGAAACGAAGATAAGAGCCTTCGTCCGCTCGGTCACGGCAGCGTCGAGGGCATCTACCGAAACCCGGAAGCCGTCGGCCACAGTGGTGGGCACAACCCGAACGACGCCGCCAAACAGCGCGATCGCCTCGGGATAGCTGACCCAATACGGACTCGGCAACAACACCTCCTCGCCGGGATCGATCAAAGCGGCGAACGCTGCGAACAGGGCGCCCTTGCCGCCGCTGGAGATGACAACATTGGCCCGTTCGACTGCCAATCCCGAATGTGCCTTCGTGCTAACAACCACGGCGTCGCGCAGTTCGGGCAGGCCGGCAGCCGGGCTATAGCGGTGATTAATCGGTTCAGAGCACGCAGCGACGGCAGCCTCGACGATGTGAACAGGGGTGGCAAAGTCGGGTTCTCCTGCCCCAAATCCAATCACTGCCCGTCCTGCTGCACGCAACGAATTCGCTTTGGCCGTTATGGCCATTGTGGCCGATGCCGAGATAGCCGCCAGGCGCTGCGACAAGCCCTCAGATGCTGCTGTGTCCATGACGACCAGGTTAGGGATGTGGTGAACCATCGCCGACCACCGCCATTTCCGTCGGTAGTCTCGTCTTCCATGGCCGAGATCCTCCTGATGCGACACGCCAAATCGGATCATCCCCCCGGGCTGCCAGATCGCGATCGTCCGCTTACGGGGCGCGGCGAACGGTCGGCCCTCGCCGTTGGTCGGGCGATCGCAGGCTTCGACGCGACGCCCGATCTCATCCTCACTTCGCCGGCCCGACGGGCGTCCGACACTGCGACGCTGACACGAGACGGTGGCGGATGGTCGAGTCCAATCGTGACGATCGAAGATTTCTACGGGGCCGGAGTCGCCACCGTGCTTGCCTCACTCGCAGCCCACACCGCGATCGACCGCATCCTCGCAGTCGGTCACGAACCGATCTGGTCGGCCACCGTCGCCACCATCATCGGCGGCGGCACGATCCGCATGGTCACCGCGGCGGTCGCTTGCATCGAGCTACAACTGCCCGTATCCCCCGGATCGGGCTGGCTGCGGTGGATGCTCCATCCGCGCCTGTTGACCGACGCCACGTGAAGGTTCGCTCCTTCGGCGTCACAATCGCCTTCCTCACGCTCGCCCGACTGATAGTCAACACGGCGCACCGGTTCGTGTTCCCATTCCTCCCGGCGATCAGCCGAGGGCTTGGGATCTCGCTGGCACAGGGCGGCATGCTGATGTCGGCCCGCTCCGTGGCGTTTGTTGCCACTCCGGTAGTGGTGGCCGCTGCAGGACGGGACGAGCGACGGCTTCGGTTGGCTACGTGGGCGCTCGGCATGATGTCGGTCGGCGCTCTCATCACGGCGGCGACCGGAGTGTACGCCGGAGCCTTCGTCGGATTCCTCCTGCTCGGACTCGGCAAACCATCATTCGATGCCGCCGCTCAGTCCTACATCGCCGACCGAACGCCGTACGAAAGACGAGCCCGGTACATGTCGATCCTCGAGCTCACCTGGGCCGGCGGATTGCTCGTCGGTGCTCCGCTGGCGGGGTGGCTCATCGGCCGGTTCGGGTGGGAGGCGCCGTTCTGGGTAGTGGGCGTGCTTTTTGCCTTAACAATGGTTGCGACCCCATCTCTGCTCGAAGCCGATGCTCCCCACGACGCGTCGGAGCGAAGTCGCCTGACGCTGAACCGCACCCGCTGGTCGCTGCTGGTCGTGGCTGCGTTGATCTCCTTCGCCGCAGAAACAACATTCATCGTCTTCGGCGCCTGGCTCGAAGACGGTTTTGGATACTCCTTGGCGGCCCTCGGCCTCGCCTCCACGATGATCGCCGTCGCCGAATTAACCGGAGAGGGCGCGGTTCTGGCTTTCGCCGACCGCATCGGCAAGCTCCGGATGGTCTTGTGGGGCCTTGGCGTTTCAGCTGTCGGCTACGCGGCGCTGGCGGCGACGAGCAGTTCGAGTCGGCTCGGTCTCGCTGCACTCGCCGCCGCATTCGTGGCATTCGAGATCACCATTGTGTCGACGATCCCCCTCGCCTCGGAGGTTGCCCCCGGAGCACGCACCAGGTACCTGGCTCTGCTCCTGGTGGCGCTGGGGATCGGTCGAGCCATCGGGGACGTGATCGGCCCAATGCTGTTCACGTGGCAGGGAATCCCCGCCAATGCCCTCGTGTCTGCGGCGGGGGCGGTGGCCGCACTCGCAGTCGCCTTCACCCTCCCCCACTGGGCCGAATAGAGGGCGTACAGGAGCCCTCCTCCTAGAGCCGGGCGATCCTCTCGGCCAGTAGTCCAAAGAACCCATCAACACGATCTCACGTATCCGCCCGGCAATCCTCGGCTCTCGAACCAACGCCTGGCCGATATTGGTGAGCGGACCAAGCGGACAGATCGTCAGTTCGCCGACATGGTCATTTCGATGATTGCATCGACGGCGAGCCCCGCAGCAACCGTCGACGTTGGTTCGGGCAGTCCGGCGCCGTCATTACCGCTCTCGCTGTGCACGTACTCCGCGGTCACCAGATCCCGGACCATCGGTCTGATCGATCCGGCATAGACAGGGACATCGGTGCGGCCGGCCAACTCACACACCATGAGGGCATTGCGGGTGGTCAGGTCAAGTGGAACGTTCCCGGCAACGGTCGTGATCGCTACCACATCGAGCTCGTCCGGAGCGGCGAACGCCAGCAGAATGGCCACGGCGTCGTCATGTCCCGGGTCGGTGTCGATGATGATCTTGCGTGCCGTCATCCGATTCCTTCCACAGTCAGCACTTCATCCCTGGTAGGCAAGGACCCCTGGGCACCCCAACGCGTCGCCGTCACCGCTCCACACCTGACCGCCCACTGCACCGCATTCTCCAGCGATTCTCCCCGGACCAGGAAGTCGGCGAGCCCACCACAAAACGCATCGCCCGCCGCCGTCGGATCGACCGGATCGACGAGCGGCGCGGAAATGTGTACAGCGTCTCCGCCAGAGACGAGAACTGCCCCGTCGGCTCCGAGCGTCACGACCACTGCCTTGGGGCCCTCCAGCCCATGCGCCATCGAGATCGCCTCGCCCGGCGAGGACGGTGGTGTGGATCCAGTGAGCCGGGCGAGTTCAGTCGCATTCGGCACGAGCACATCCACGGCGTCCAGCACCGCAGCGTCGAGATTCGCCGCCGGGGCCGGGTTAAGTACAACGATGCCGGTTGCCAGCGCAACGGCGGCCGCGACCGTATCGAGGGGAATCTCGAGCTGAAGGAGCACCACGCACGCCGTTCTGATCGGATCCGCCACCCCCTGGAGCATGTCGGGGGAAAACATGGCGTTGGATCCAGGATCCACGACGATCGTGTTCTCGCCCATCTGATCGACGGTGATGAGCGCTACCCCACTGCTTTGCCGCTGAGCTATCACCACAGCCGTGGTGTCGACACCGTCGAAGCCGAGGGATTTCAGCAGATGTGCCCCAGCGTCGTCTTCGCCGATCATGCCGACCATCGCTACCGATCGTCCGAGCCGAGCCGCCGCAACTACTTGATTGGCGCCCTTGCCGCCCATGTCCTCGAAGTGTCCGAAGCCCAGAATGGTCTCCCCGGCGGCGGGAAGCCGCGGAACCCGGACTGTCGTATCCAGATTGAGGCTGCCGACGACGGTTACTTCCGGCATCGGACGAGGCTACCTCAAAGAGTGTTCCGTAGACTCACACATTGTGTCCGTCCGCATCCACACAGTCGAGATGCACACCGGTGGCGAACCGGTCCGCATCGTCACCGATGGCTTTCCACCGATAGAGGGCTCCACGATCCTCGCCAAGCGGAGGTACGCCGCCATGCACCTGGACAACCTCCGACGCATGTTGATGCACGAGCCGCGCGGCCACGCTGACATGTACGGCGTGCTTCCGGTTGTACCCGATCACCCCGAGGCCGACCTTGCCGTCCTCTTCGCCCACAACGAAGGATTCTCGACAATGTGCGGTCATGCCACGATCGCCCTCGGCCGGTGGGCCGTGGATACCGGCATTGTTCCCCGTAGGGAGCCGATCACCGACGTCACTCTTCAGGTTCCTGCCGGACTGTTGCGTCTCAAGGTCGAAGTGTCGGACAGAACCACCGGACGGGTGAAATTTCTCGGTGTACCCGCATTCGTCACGGCGCTTGACACCGATGTGGATGTCGCAGGCTACGGCGTCGTGCCAGTCGACGTCGCCTACGGAGGTGCCTTCTACGCCTTTGCCGACGCCGGCAGGTTCGGACTCGATGTTCGTTCATCACCAACCACCGATCTCGTTGGCGCGGCGTCGGCAGTCACCGAGACCGTAAAGTCGGCCGTCGAGATCGATCATCCGGATGACGATGACCTTGCTTTTCTCTACGGAACGATCCTCACCGACGGCGCCGACGCCTGGTCACCAGAACCAACAGCCAACATCTGCGTCTTTGCCAACCGCGAGGTGGATCGTTCGCCGACCGGCTCCGGCGTCACCGGG
>PVBE011058019.1_pt1 | contig 11798 bp, 8 predicted proteins | sample 1631181 | NCBI WGS metagenome assembly PVBE01 (sample SAMN08397723, study PRJNA350692) | Marine metagenome, whole genome shotgun sequencing project. | isolation source: water | place: Pacific Ocean | collected 2012-04 | reverse complement strand
GTACCAAGCGAAGGCGTCGGCTTGCCCCGACGAGGTGATCTTCTCAAGCATGTCGAGGCGTTTGTTCATCTTGCGACCGGTATAATCTGATCCCGCCTCGGGGTGCGGTCAGTAACTCAAGAATCGCGCGAGGACCTTCTTGACGCCCCAGCCGGGGTAACGCGCGACGATGGCCGGATCCGTACCGAGTTCGACGCGTTCGACGACGCCTTCGCCAAACTTGGAGTGTTGAACCGTGTCGCCGGGGCGCGGGGCTGCCTCCTCCTCTGGGAGGTCGTCAAATGCATTGCGATCGACGTAGCTTTCGCCACGCTCTCGCGCCGCTGAGACGCCGGTTTCATGCGTCCGCTGGTATTGGGTTCGCTGCTGCGACGTGCCCTCGAGCCGCGTGACGGCCGGCGGCAGGTCGTCGATGAAGCGCGAGCGGTTGAGGAACTTGGTTCGCCCGAAGATGGTTCGGCTGCCGGCATGGGTGATGACCAGCCGCTGCTTGGCTCGAGTGACCGCGACGTAGGCAAGCCGCCGCTCTTCGTCGAGCTCCTCCAGCGCGTCGTCGCTTTCGGAATTCATGCCGCGATAGGGGAACATCTCCTCTTCCATTCCCGTGAGGTAGACGCTGACGAATTCCAGGCCTTTTGCCGCGTGAACCGTCATCATCGCGACCTTCGGCGCGTCCTCCATCGTGTCTACGTCGGCGACGAGTGAGACTCGCTCGAGGTAAGCTTCCAGCGTGACGTTCTCGCCCGCTTCCTCGCGTTCGAGTTCGTATTCGGCGATGGATCCGAGCAGTTCGGCGAGGTTTTCGAGGCGCGCGTCGCTCTCGACCGAGTCTTCTTTTTCGAGTGTCTGGCGAAACCCGGTTGCCTCGAGGATGTGCGCTGCAAAATCGTGCGGTGAGTGAGATTCGGCAACGGTGCGTAGGTCCGTGATGAGTTCGTGAAAAGCCTTCAATTTCCGCCGCGCCGCGGTGGGTAGCGTGCCCGCGTCGAGTAGTAGCGTGAGCGCATCCCAGACGCAGATTTCCCGTTTGGCGGCGGCGTCTACGAGCAGCTGAACGGTCTTGTTGCCGATTCCGCGCGTCGGGACATTGATGATGCGTAGGAGGTCGGCGTCGCTTCGGGTCGTATTGACCAGCCGCATGTACGCGAGCAGGCTTTTCACCTCGGCACGGTCGAAGAATTTCATGCCGCCCACGATTTGGTACGGAATGCCGGCGCCGCGCAGCGATTCTTCGAGTACGCGCGATTGGGCGTGCACCCGGTAGAAGATGGCGATGTCGTCGGGGTCGGCGCCGTTGGCGATTTGGTGCCGTATGGACTCCACGACGAAGAAGGCTTCTTGGCGCTCGTCACCGACTGCGCGGACGCGGACGGGCTCGCCGGAACCTTCCTCGGTGAAGAGCTGCTTGGGTTCGCGCCACATCGCCTTGGCGATGATGCCAAGGGCGGCTTTGACGATATTGCTGGTGGAGCGGTAGTTCTGCTCCAGCTTGATGATGGTTGCCGTGGGGAAGTCGTCCCGGAAGCCTCGGATGTTTCGGACGTCCGCGCCTCGCCAGCGGTAGATGGACTGGTCGTCGTCTCCGACCACGCAGAGGTTTTTCGTTTCGCCGACGAGCGCACGCACCAAGCGGTACTGGATCGCGTTGGTGTCTTGGAATTCGTCCACCAAGACGTGAGAGAAGCGTGACCTCATGTCTCGTCCGGCGGGGCTGAGCGGGTCCTCAGCCAGCCGCATGATGTGGAGGATGAGGTCTTCAAAGTCGACGGCGTCCGCCGTCCGCAAGGACTGCTCGTACTTGGCGTAGAGTTCGACGAAGGACTCGTCCAGTGGCCATTCTGGGGTGGTGTCTTCCGGCGAGAGCGCCAGCCGCTTCTGCTTGTGGATCCGCGAGAGTGCGAGACGCGGCGGCAGCTCCTTGTCGTTGATGCCGAGTCGCTTGATCAGGCGCGAAACCAGGGCCTTCTGATCGGAGTCGTCGTAGATGACGTAGCGTCGCGAGAGTCCGACCTCGTCGTGGTAGCGCCGCAGAAGCCGCGCACAGACGGCGTGGAAGGTCCCAAGCCATAGGTCAGAGGTGATCTCTGGCCCGGCAAGCTGCTCGAGCCGCGCTCGCATCTCCCCGGCGGCCTTGTTGGTGAAGGTCACCGCTAGGATCCGATAGGGGGCCACTGAATGCTCGGCCAGTAGGTTGGCCACGCGGTACGTGATTACCCGGGTTTTCCCGCTTCCGGCCCCCGCGAAGACCAGCAATGGCCCCTGATTATGGGCGACGGCTTGGGCTTGGGGTGGGTTCAGTTCGGGCATGTTCGGTGGTTGGCGGCGGCTCCAGAGACGAGCTTGCGTACCCCTTTCGCACGTTCCCTTCAACCGGTGGTTTGGTAATGGGGCGGCAGTGGTTATAGTTGCGCCGTGACCGAGGAGAAGCGCACTGCCCGCCCATCGGCAGCACCAGAAGCTCCGAAGGAGGCTGGCCCGCCGAGCGCCGCCCCCCGCGGCCTTTCGGATGCCCCCCCAGCCGACGAACCGCTAGAGCCATTCGAGGCCGCGCTCGCGGAGGCCCAGCGCCTCCGAGAGCAACTGCTTCGGACGGCAGCGGATTACGACAATTTCAGAAAGCGCACGCGTCGCGACCTGCTCGAGGCGTCGGCCCGCGGGCGCGACGAGCTGCTGCGGGACCTACTCCCGGTCTTCGACAATCTGGAGCGAGCAGTAGCCCACGCGGAGACCGCCACTGATGTGAAGTCCCTTGCTGAGGGTATCCAGCTCGTCATGAGGCAATTCGCCGATTCCCTCGGCCGCTTGGGTATCGAGCGGGTGAGTTCTTTGGGCGCGCGTTTTGATCCTTCCGTGCACGAGGCGATTCAGCAGTTGGAGACGGAGGAGTACGAGCCGGGAACGATCGCCGCAGAGGTACAGCCCGGGTACCGCGCTGGAGAGCGCCTGATCCGGCCCGCGGTCGTAGCCGTGGCCAAGAAGCCTTCCACCACGAAGGGCGAGGGGTAAGCGTAAATCGCAGCCACTGACCGGGGAGGGTGCGACGTCGTCGCGGTTCTTTGCCCTCGCCGAAACCTCGCAGATCACTCATGGGCAAGACAGTCGGTATCGATCTCGGAACCACCAATTCCTGCGTGGCTGTTGTGGACGGCACCAATGCCTCGGGGCAGCCGGAGATCACGGTGATCCCGAACCCGGAGGGTGCGCGCACCACAGCTTCGGTGGTGGCGTTCACCGGCGCCGGCGACCGCTTGGTGGGCCAGGTGGCAAAACGTCAGGCCACAGCCAACCCGACCAATACGCTTTTCGCCATCAAACGCCTTATGGGCCGGCGTTTCGACGCACCTGAGGTCGTCCGCCAGCGGGAACTCGCCCCCTATTCGATCATCGAGAGCGAGCGCGGCGATGCGTGGGTCGAGGCGGGCGAGCGTCAGCTCTCCCCGCCGGAGGTGTCGGCGCTGATCCTCACCGCGCTGAAAGAGGCCGCTGAGGCATACCTAGGCGAGCCCGTTAGCGACGCGGTGATCACGGTTCCCGCCTATTTCGACGACGCCCAGCGAACCGCGACGAAGGACGCGGGCCGAATCGCGCGCTTGGAGGTGCGTCGAATCATCAACGAGCCGACGGCGGCAGCCCTCGCTTACGGCCTCGACCGGGACGGCGGAGCCGAGAGGATCGCGGTGTATGACCTCGGCGGCGGCACGTTCGACATCACCGTACTCGAATTGTCGGAGGGGGTCTTCCTGGTCAAAGCGACCGGCGGCGACACGCACCTCGGTGGCGAGGACTTTGACCACGCGCTCATCGGCTTGGTTTGCGACGAATTCGACAAGGCTCACGGCGTCGAGTTGCGCAAGGACAAGATGGCTTTGCAACGTCTCTACGAGGCCGCGGAAAAAGCGAAGCACGAACTCAGCGCGTCCCTCGAGACGGAGATTCACATCCCCTTCATTGCCACAGGCACAGCCGGTCCGCTGCATCTCGAACGAACCCTGCGACGGAACGAATTCGAGGCCCTGACGCGCGACCTCATCGCGAGGACCATCGCCACCACGGAGCGCGTGCTCGCCGACGCGGAGATCCTCGCCGGGAAGATTGATACCGTCGTTCTGGTCGGCGGCATGACTCGGATGCCGGCCGTTCGCGAGGCCGTCCAGGAGTTCTTCGGCAAGGAAGCTCACCGCGGCGTGAACCCCGACGAGGTAGTCGCCGCTGGCGCCGCGATTCAAGGGGCTGCGCTCAGCGGAGAGGTCGACGAAGCGCTCCTGCTGGACGTCGCCCCGCTTTCCATCGGTGTCGAAACTGGGGGCGGGGTATTCACTCGACTCATCCCGCGCAACACGACCGTTCCGACCGAGAGCAGCGAGGTCTTTACTACCAGCCACGACAACCAAACCTTCGTGCCCGTCCACGTCGTCCAGGGTGAGCGCGACATGGCTGCCGACAACCGAAGCCTCGCCGACTTTGAGCTCAGCGGCATACCGCCCGCCCCGCGCGGCGTGCCCAAGATCCAGGTGACATTCCGGATCAACGCTGACGGGCTCCTCAGCGTGGAGGCCAAGGATCTCGGCACGGAGATCGCGCACGAAGTAAAAGTCACGCCCTCGAGCGGCCTCACCGAGGTGGAGGTCGAGCGACTCGTTGATGACGCGAGCCGGCATGTCGAGGAGGACAAGCAGCGCAAGGAGTTTGCGCAGCTGAGAAATCAAGCTGAGGCGCTAATTTACACCACAGAGAACGCTCTGCGTGGCTATGCGGACTTCTTTGGCGAGGACCAGCTCCAGGCGGTTCGAGAAGATCTAGCCTCCCTAAAAGCTGCCGTTGAGGGCGGCTCAGACATGGAGGCAATTCGCGGCTCCTATGCGCGCCTCGAGAACTCGACATTCGAGATCGCCGAGGCCCTCTATGGTACGGAAGACGGTACGGAAGACCAGAGTTGAGGCAGTCCGGAACAGCACCCAACCAACGCGGGTCCGACGCTTCGCCGGAACCGTTCGGGCCGTACCACATCGTGGGTCGGCTGGGCCGCGGTTCGCTGACTGAGGTCATCGAGGCCAAACGGGCGGGCGTCGAAGGTTTTGAAAAACGGCTTGTCATCAAGCGCTTCTGGCCCGAGTACATGAAGCACCAGCCGCTCGTTCGGGCCTGGGCGGAGCGAGCCAAAGAAGCAGCTCAGCTGAGCCACGCGAACATTGCCCATGTCCTCGACGTCGGTCGGGTGGAGAGCACCGGGGGACCGGCCCTCTACGTCGCCACAGAGCGGGTCTCGGGGCTGAGCACGTTTTCGCTGCTCGATCATGCTCGACGAACGCGTCAGCAGCTGCCCATCGAATTGTGTTTGCACATCGCGGCCGAGACCGCGAAAGCGCTGGACCATGCCCACCGCCGCCGCGATGCGGACTTGAAGACACGACCGATCACCCATGGCGATCTCACGGCGCGCAACGTTCTTGTGAGCTGGGAAGGCGAAGTTAAGGTGACGGATTTTCGTCTCGGGCGCGCCTGGTTCGACGCCTACCCGCAATGGCAGACGGAGCCGGTGCCCTTCGGGCGTAAGCTGCCCTACCTCAGCCCGGAGCTTGTCCGCGGAGGACAACCGACTGAGTTCAGCGACCAGTTCTCCCTTGGCGTATTGCTTTTTGAGCTGCTGACCGGGCGCGGTCCGTTCACCGCCGGCACGGTCGGCGAGATCCTCGAACGGATTCGCGAAACGCAGCGTCCTGGTTTGCGGTCACAACGTGGCGACGTGACCGAAGGCGTGGCTGCGCTCGTTGCGCGGCTCCTGGATTCCGAGCCGGAAGGCCGTTATCCGTCCGCGGCGGCCGTCTACGAGGAGTTGGTTGCGCAATCGTACGAGTTGAGCGCGCACTTTGGCCCCGGCGAGCTCTCCGCGTGGCTCAATCAGCTCCGCGATTCAGACGAAGGGGCCGCTGCCGATGCGGAACTGAGCGCCGAGGTCGAGGCGAGCTTCTCTCACGAGCCGACGCCCACGGCCGTTCGCCGAAAAGCGGACCGCCCCGGCGACTCCTCCACGCCCGACACGTCAGAGGATGGCGCTCCTATGTCGTCTCGGCTTCGCGGCACAGACACTCGGCTCGTGGGTCGCGAGAAGGAACTCCGGGAACTCGGCTGGGCATTGAACCGCGCCGTTGGCGGGTCTGCTCAGGTGACGGGCTTGATTGGCGACGCCGGCGTTGGAAAGACCCGGCTCGTGCGGGAGATGGTTCGTCGCATGCGTCGGGGGGTGATCGACGTGGGGTACCACGTCGCGCTCTGTCCATCCGGCGGCGCGGACATCCCCAACAGCGCGCTCGGAGCCATGCTTCGCGCACTCTGTGGGATTGACGCTTCACATAAGGATCTGCCCGCCGATTTGGCCGTCCAGCGGCTCCGGGAGCTCGGACTTTCATCCTCAGAGCGGCGGGCGGTGCTCGCCGAGCTAGGTGCCGACCAGACTCCCAACCGACGCGCGCGTTTGCGTCGTGCCCTGGCTGCGATTGCCGACGGGTTGTGTCGCGATCGGCCGACCGTGCTCATCTGGGATAACGCCCACGAGATGGACTCGCTGAGCGCCGAATTGCTCTCGACAGTCATCGCGCGCGGCGAAGTGAGCCGCAAACTGCTGATCGTATTTGCGGGTCGTCGCGATGGCGCGATGCCTTTCGAGGCGCTGCCCGGTTACCGAAAGATCAACCTGGAGACTCTTGCCGACGACGACCAAGAGCGTTTGATTCGCGAACAGCTTGGCGCTCGAGTGGTCAGCCAAGAGGTACGCGACGTCGTCCGCGATCATGCGGGCGGCAACCCACTTTTCGTCGAGGTCTTCTTGCGCGAAGCGCTCGAGTCCTCTGCCATCCGGGTCGACGGGGGTGACGCGCTTTTGCTCTCGCGTCGCGCCCTACCCGAGCCCCGTACGCTCCGCGATCTGCTAGCCAAGCGAGTAGCCCGACTGCCTCCGCTCGACGCGGCTACCCTCGATGCGGCAGCGATTCTCGGAGCGCCCCTTGATCGCGGCGTTCTCGCCCGCGTCTTGGATGTGACGGCGGCCGATCTGGAGCCGAGTCTCTCGCGGCTGGTCGAGGACGGCCTGCTGCGCGATCGCGACGAGCTTGCCTTTCCGACCCGCCTCATCGCAGAGGTTACGGTCGCGAAGCTCGCGCCCCAGGAACACGAGCGGCTTCACCACGTGGCGGCGCGCGCCTACTTGGGCGGCAAGGCGCCGTCGCAGGCTGATCTTCGCAGAGTGGCGATCCATCTCGCGGAGGCCGGAGACTACGCGCGGGCGTCCGAGTTCTTTGCGAGCAGTGGTCTCGCCGGCCTCGCCGATGGCAGGCTCGAACAAGCCGTCTCAGATCTCAGCCGCGCTCTCGAGCTGGGGAGCGAAGAACGGACGACCGTTGAACTCGCCCAGTGGATCTCCGCGCTCGCTCGCGTCCTTCGGCATGTGGCCAGCGCCACGCGGCTTTCGTCGTTGCTTGACGATCTCGTGGACCGGTGTCTTCAGGACGGCGCCCTCGACGGCGCGACACGAGCCCGCGCCCTTGTGGACCTTGGCGTCTGTTTTGGGGCGCTGCACAACTACCAGCGCGCGAGCGAATTGCTGGACGCCGCATCGGCAGTGCCCGGCGCCCGCCCCGAGGTGCGTTCGGAGGCGTGGTTGGCACGCGCGGAGCTTGCCAATCAGCAAGCGGACTACCGAGCGGCGATAGCAGCACTGACCTCTGCGAAGGACGCATCGCGCTCGACGCGCTTCTTGCTCGCACAGGCGCACGCGCTCGCCGGGCTCGGCGAATCACAACGTGCTGCGCATGCGCTCGCTCGAATCGGCGCCGACGAGGGACCGGGCGTTGCCTGCGAAAAGGCGCGGCTGCAGGCCCTGGCGCATGCGGCCCGAGGCGACTGGACCGGCGTGCTCGACACCGCCAGCCAGGCAGCCCAGATGGCCCGCGCGGCTGGGCTTGTCGGCCAATGGTCCCTCTCGCTGCAATTGGTCAGTGACGCGTACATGCGTTCGGGGGAACGCGCGCGCGCCTACGGGGCTGCGCAGCGCGCGCGCTTCGCAGCGGATGAACTAGGAGCCGACAAGCTGCTCTTTGGGGCCGATCACCGCCTTGCCTACCTGGACGCCGCCCGAGAGGGGCACCCGGGGTCGGTGCTCGACGCTCTCGTGCAAAGCGCCGAGCGCGCGGGCTGGAAGAGCGATGCGATGTTGGTCCGCTATTCCGCCGCTGAGCTCGATGCGAGTGCGCACCCGGCACGAGCTGCGGAAGCGTTCAAAGCGCAGCGAGAGGTGGCGCGTAGCTGCGGCAACGAGCTACTCGCGCGAGCATGTGACTCGTCGCTCATGTCGCTTGGCGACTGAGTCGCTTGGCGACTGGGTCGCGCCTCGGGCGTCTGGCGCGCCGCGATCACTCTGACGACGCGAGATTGCGTTCGATCGCATCCAGGTGCCCCTGGACATCGGGATCCTTCTGCCGAAGCGTGTCGACGCGCCGTACGGCTGACATCACCGTGGTGTGGTCACGGTTGCCAAAGGCGCGACCCAGCTCTGGAAAGCTTCGCCGAAGTCGCTGACGACATAGGTACATGGCTACCTGTCGCGCGAACGCCACGCTCTTGTGGCGATCCTTGCTGAGCAGTTCGGAGTTTGTGAGGCGGAAGTGCTTGCAGACGGCCCGCTGGATGTCTTCGACGCTTTCGACTTCGTTGGCGCGTGCGGTGACCTGGCTGAGTTCCGCGCGGACGAACTCGAGGGTGATCGGTTGCCGGGTGAGCGCGGACCGGGCAGCGAGGCGGATGAGTGCTCCCTCGAGCTGTCGAACGTTGCTCTTGATGTTCTGGGCGAGCAGTAGCGCGACGTCGTCGGCGAGCGCGATGCCCTCGGCCTCGGCCTTCTTCCGGACGATGGCCACGCGGGTCTCGAGCTTCGGTACCTGAACGTCCGCGACGAGGCCCGACGTGAAGCGCGAGACCAGGCGCTCGGGCATACGCTGCAGCTCCTGCGGGTGGTTGTCGCAGGTGACGATGATCGGCTTGTTGGCATCGTGTAGCGCGTTAAACGTGTGGAAGAATTCCTCTTTTGTCTGCTCGCGACCGGCGAGGAATTGAATGTCGTCCACCAGGAGCAGGTCGACCTCGCGACGATAGCGCTGCCGAAAGGCCTCCATCTTTTGATGCTGAATCGCCTCGATGAACTCGTTCATGAAGCGCTCTGCGGAGACGTAGAGCACGCGGGCATTGGGCCGCAGTTCGAGCACGCGATGGGCGGTGGCGTGCATCAGGTGGGTCTTACCGAGGCCGGTGCCGCCGTAGACGAAGAGAGGATTGTAGCGCGGGCGGGCGTCCTTGGCCGATGACTGGGCTGCGGCGCAGGCGAGTTCGTTGGACGGCCCGACGACGAAGTTGTCGAAGGTGTACTTTGGGTTGAGCTGGCCGCGCAGGCTGTCCGCTATTGAATTCTGAGCGGGTGCCCGCGAAGTGACCGCTCGCGCTTGGGAGCGGGGCGGCTCGCTCGTGCGGTCTCGCGCCACCTGCGTCACGACGGGCCGCAGGAGGTCATTGGAGATCTGCCACTGAACGCGCAGGCCGTCGCCGTCCGCTCCGAGCCCACCGCCGTGGACCTCGGAACCGCCGAGGTTCGCCGCAAGGCGTTCCAGCAATGGTGGAAGGAAGTGATCTTTGACCCAGTCACGCACAAACTCATTGCGCGCAGTGAGTGAGAGCACTCCGTTCTCGAGGCTGTCCAGCTGGACGCTCGAAAACCACTTCTCAAAGGAACTCGAGCGACGTTGAACGTCTTCGAGAGCCGCGTTCCAAGCGTGTAAGTCTGGTTCCGAAATGCGCATCCTGGTGTCGATTGCTGCTTCCGCGTTCATAAACCCCCCCAACTTGTCCCCAGGGTGTGGACAAGGTGTTTGCAGAACTCGCGAACTGGAAGATGGCGGGAGAAGTTGCTGCTCTGCATTTGCGTACCGACCGCGTCGCTCCGAGGTGACTCAGAAACGAGATTGGCGAGCTAGCACCTCCTGGGCGAAGACATCAATGATGGATTTTGGAAAAAGTGCGAAGCCCTGTTTTTCACGGGGGATCCGCTCTTCGCTAAGTCGGTGCATGGCGTTTGAGTCGACCCCATCGTTCCACGACCCGAGCCTAACTATTTGAAATCGCGACGCTCTGTTTCACCGCCGAAGACCTGCAACTCCGACAATGCAGCAAAGCCGTGTGTTCCGTACTTCAAGACCCAAGGGTCGTTTTTTTCGATCTTTCGTCCCCAGCAAATTGGTTCACACTCGTGACTCGCAAACTTGCGCAACTTTTGCTCTGGGTGCCGCGCGAAAGAACTTGCCCGATTCGGCATACCGAAGTAACCGCCCCAAGGTGAGGCTTGGTCGATCAGCGCGTTTGTTCGTTCCGTCGTGCCGACGGTTTGTGTCTCTACGATGCGGGCTGGTGACGATGACGTTGCTGCTCAGTGCAGCCTCTGTCTCTGTCTCTGTCTCTGTCTCTGTCGCCAACGCTGCGGTACCCGCGGAGATAGCCTTCGACCGCGGTACGATCGAAACGCCGCGCATGGTGGCGATGAATGGCGGTCTGCGTGCGTCGAGTCAGTCGCTGACGGCACTTTTTACAAACCCCGCGAACCTCGCCGCCGTGCCCCTCTATCACGTGGGCGGCATCGTCGATATTTGGCCGCAAGCCGACCGCCAAACCTACGGTGGCGGCATCGTTGACTCACTCACCTCACGTTGGGGTCTCGCGATGGGATTCGGCGGCGCCTACACGCGCCTCGATACGCGCGACTACGGGGGAGGAACGGAACTCAGTCCCGAAGGTTACGGCCTGAGCGATACCGATCTCCGCCTTGGGATGGCGTTCCCTTTCTCCGAGAAATTCAGGCTCGGAGTGACCGGCCGCTACCTCACGCTTTCGCAGAACGGTACGGGGCCACTGCGTGCGAGCCCGGTCTCGGGCGGTCTCGTCGACTCCGACATCGTCGTCGACGTGACGCTGGCCGCGGGAGTGACGGTACAGCCGACCGAGAACTTCGCGATCTCCGTCGTTGGCGACAACCTCACGAACCCCGGTAACGGCTTCATGCCGCTCCAGGTTGGCGGCGGGCTAGCGTTCATGACGACCGACTTCGTGATCGAGGCGGATATGGTCGCCGATATGACGACGTACGTAGACACGACCTATCGCGCGATTGGCGGCGTGGAATTCCTGCTAGGCAATTACTATCCCATCCGAGCGAGTTACGCGTGGGATGGCGGCCCCGATACGAGCTCGATCGCCGGCGGTATCGGCTATAGCGATCGATCGTTTACGCTCGAGCTCGGTGTCCGCCAGATCGTCGACGGCCCGTCTTCAACAACCATTGGCATCGGCTTCACCATGCTGCTCGAGGGCAGCTCCGCCTTCAAGAACTGAGCGCCGCTTCGAGGTCTGACTTGAGGGCCGCGAATCCCCGAGTGATCTCCGCTGCGTGACAGCTCGTTTGCGGCGGTCTGGCCACGTCGGCGCGTAGCTCCTCGATAGCGCGCGGATTTCGAAACCAATCCTCGTTGTGTGCGTCACGGAGTGCTTCGTGACGCAGGGTCGCGAGGCCCATCGCCGCAAGACGTTGCGCGTCATCGCGCCGAAGCGACCACGTGACACCCAGCGCGCGAGCGGGGACAGCGACGCCCAAATGGGTCTGAACGAGCGCCTCGAATGCGTCGCGGAACTCGCTCTCACTCTCCAGGGCGGGTCGCCTCAGGAGCACGCGAAGAGCCACGGCTCTGGATTCCATGAGAAAAACGATG
>PVBE010556791.1_pt1 | contig 11798 bp, 9 predicted proteins | sample 1631181 | NCBI WGS metagenome assembly PVBE01 (sample SAMN08397723, study PRJNA350692) | Marine metagenome, whole genome shotgun sequencing project. | isolation source: water | place: Pacific Ocean | collected 2012-04 | reverse complement strand
CATCTCGTCCTCTGGAGGGATGCGGTTGCTGTTGCGGTGGCACCGCTCTATCTCAAGGGCCACAGCTATGGAGAGTTTGTTTTCGATCAGAGCTTTGCGCGTCTGGCCGCAGGCATGGGCCTGAGCTATTACCCCAAGTTACTGGGGATGAGCCCCGTCAGTCCGGTGCAGGGCTACAGATTCTTTGTGAGCCCAGCGGAGGACGAGGCAGCGCTCACCGTTGTGATGATGCAGGAGATTGACCGGCTGGCGCGTCGCCATGGAATCAGCAGCTGCAATTTCCTTTATGTTGATCCAGAGTGGCGTCCCCTTGCTGAAGCGGCGGGCTGTGCCGCTTGGCTCAATCATCAAAGCCTCTGGTCAGCAGAGGGGAGTAGGGATTTTGCCGACTATCTGTCAGGTTTCAACGCCAATCAACGCCGCAATATCAAGCGAGAGCGCCGGGCTGTGGTCACTGCCGGATTGACGGTGACAGCCTTGACGGGAGATGACCTTGATCGCCAGCTGCTGCTGCGGATGCACCGCTTTTACGAGCAGCATTGCGCCAGGTGGGGGCAATGGGGAAGCAAATATCTTTCCGAGCCATTCTTCGAGGCGCTGGCTGAGCCCTCTCATCGAGACAGGGTTGTGCTGTTCAGTGCCCATCGAGGGGTGATGCGTGATCCTGTCGCAATGTCCCTGTGCGTGCGTGACAAACGGATGCTCTGGGGGCGCTACTGGGGTAGTGACGAAGAGATTGATTGCCTTCACTTTGAGGTTTGCTATTACGCACCGATTGCCTGGTCCCTTGAACAGGGGATTCAGCACTTTGACCCTGGTGCCGGAGGTGGGCATAAACGCCGTAGAGGATTTATCGCCAGGCCAGCAGTGAGTCTTCACCGCTGGTATCACCCCGGTATGGATTCCCTGATCCGTGCCTGGTTGCCCAAGGTCAATGGCCTGATGATCAAGGAAATTGAAGCGATGAACGAGGACTTGCCATTCCGTGTTGAACAACCTCCATTGTCATTTGTAGGCTGAAGGGATGGTTACTAGCATCTCCAGCGTGGTGACGGATCCAGAGGCAATCCAGGCCCTTGATGATCGTCTCTCCCATCGTTTCATTGAACTCGATCCTTTCGGCTACTTCCTGATCCGGGTGGATTCCGCAGCTGGGGAGTTGGTGATCGAGCATTACCCAAACCATGTGGACGAGCGGGGCAGGGCCATAGATCCAGATACCGGCCAGGTTCTGCACTGTCGAAAAGGGGCTGCGCGCACTCCTGCGGCTGTGTTCAGGGGCCGCAGTGCCAAAGAGTTGGGGATGCAGCTCACTGAGGGCAAAGGCAGTCATCCGATCAGCCGTCTCGATCATGCCCTTTATCTGGGCAGGGAACTTCAGAAGGCGGAAACCTGTTTACTGACCGGTGAAACCTACCTGCAGGATTAAGGGTGGCGTCCTTTCAGGCTGTCTGCAGCTCTGCTGGTGTCGCTGAGGCTTCCTCCGGAGGCAGGGATTCAAGTTGTTCATGAATTTCCCTTTGAACAATGCCCCTGTATTCCATGAAATGTTCGTTATGGGCGAGCACGACTAGGAACTGCTCCAGCATGGCTGGATTTTTTCTTGCCATGCCGAGCATGTAGCGCCAGAAGCGAATGCGCGTGTTGCGTTTGATTCCCTGCCTCCAGACCACAATCGAGAGCGCTTTGATGTCGATCCAGCTGGGAAGTTTGGCCGTAGCTTGCCAACGGGGAGCACCCATTTTCAGGTAGTAGGAATAGACCCGATCCATGTAGGCGTTCGGCTCGTAAAGGGCGCAAAATGCTTCGACGTATTCATTGGCAATGTCTCGAATTGGTCGTGTCGGCTTGAAGTTGAGCAGATTTGTCTGATTCACGCCTTTGGCTGCCTCTTCATTCTGAATCAAGCGCCCTTCCTTCTCAAGACGATGCCAGAGGGCTGTATTCGGAAGAGCCTGCAACATCCCCATCATTGCTGCCGGAATTCCTGTTCTGGTCACGAATTCAACGATGCGCCCACCGGCGCCATTCTTTTCACCATCGAAACCGATGATGAACCCGGCCATCACCCGGATGCCGTTTGCGGTGATCCGATCGACGGCAGCATCAAGAGGGTTGCGGGTGTTCTGGAGTTTCCCCGCGGTTTCCAGGCTTGCTTCATCAGGGGTCTCGATGCCCAGGAAGACACTTTCAAAGCGAGCGTCATGCATCATTCTCATCATCTCGTCGTCATCGGCGAGGTCTACGGAGGCTTCTGTCGCGAAGCTGAAGGGGTAACCTCTCTCCTCCTGCCAGGCTCTGATTGCCGGTAGCAGTTGTTTGGCATTTCTCTTGTTGCCGATGAAGTTGTCATCGACAAGGAAGATCGATCGTCTCCAGCCGAGATCGTAAAGGGATTGGAGTTCGGCGATCAGTTGATCCGGTGTCTTGGTTCTTGGTTTGCGTCCGTAGAGAACGATGATGTCGCAGAACTCGCAGTTGAAAGGGCAGCCACGGGAGAACTGCACCGACATCGAGTCGTAGGCGTCGAAGTGGAGGAGATCAAAGCGGGGAACCGGTGTTGAGGTCACATCCGGTTTGATTCCTTCGGCGCTGAACCTGCCGCCGGTCTCGCCCCGTTCAAGGGCCTCAAGGAACATTGGCAGGGTGATCTCGCCCTCATCGAGGATCTTGAAATCTGCGAGAGCTATTTCCGGGGCGTCCGGTGTTGAGCTGGCGAAGGGGCCGCCAATGGCGACCGGCAGGCCACGCTGCTTGGCTTTGGCAATCTGAACCTCCATGTCGTCCTTCTGGACGATCATTCCGGAAATCACGACCAGCTCGGCCCAGTTCCAGTCAGCTTCACTGACCTCATTGACGTTGCGATCAACCAGCTTCATCTCCCACTCCTGAGGCAACAGTGCGGCGACTGTTACAAGCCCGAGAGGGGGAAGCAGAACCTTCCGATTCACAAGTTCGAGGATCTTCTCGTAGCTCCAGAAGGTTTTAGGGAACTGGGGATAGAGGAAGAGGGTTCGCATATGCGAGGACCAGACGGAGGGTGGGATGACGGTCGACCCGGCCTGAGTCCCGTGCGTGTCCGAAATTAGAAGTTGACAAACCTTAGGTGTTCTCCAGTTGGAGCGGCCCTGTTTCTGATCTAATGGGTCTGAACTTCTTGTCAGCTCATGGGCGTTGTCATTTATTTGTCACTTGTTGGCGGTGGACTGCTGGCAGCTTTTCTGCTGACAACAATTCTCAAGGGACTCAAGATCATCTGATCTCCTCCATGACGGTGTTGCCCTTTCGCCACCAGCCGAGCAGCACCAGACCCAGTCCCAGGCCTCCTGCCGTGGCAAATGTTGTGGGTAAGCCCACTCCCATGAACAGGAAGGCTGCAAGCAGTCCACTCAGGCCACCGCCCCCGAGAAAAGCGATCTGGCTGAGCCCGGCCATGCGACCACGCAGAACCTGAGGAGAGCCAACCTGCGTGATCAGGTTGGTGCTGCTGAGTAGGCCGGCGGTGCCGGCCCCGATCAGAAAGGTCATCATCAGGCTGAAGACTGCAGCACCGCTGATGGCCATCCCCAGTTGTGCCAGTGCGGTGATCATTCCGTAGACGCTCAGGGTCAAGAATGGATGGCGACAGAACGTTCTGCTGTTGCGTTGCAGAATCACGCCTCCGAGAATGCTGCCAGCGGCAAGAACGCTGGTGAAGATCCCAAGATCCTTCGGCTCAGGCCCCAGAATCTTGGCTGCAATCAATGGCGCGAGGCCGGGATGGAAAAAGCCCACAAGGCATAGCACTGCGGTGAAAGCCAGGACGCCACGCAGGGTCCCACCGCTATCTCGCCAGGCATGAACCAGGGTGGCCTTCTCCCCAGACCCACTGCGTTGCTCTTGATCACGGTTCGGTTGCAGCAGCCAGATCACACTGCTGATCGGCAGAAGATAGCTGGCGGCATCGATGAAAAGTGCTGAGGCGGCACCAAAAACAGTCACCAAGACAGCTCCCAGAAGCGGCCCGATCAATTTGCCCACATTGAACATCACCGAAAAACTGGCCAGGTAGGGGGCAAGTTGCCCGGGCCGCTCAACGAGCAGAGCGCAGTATTTATTCCGTGCTGTGAGTTCAAAGGCGCTGGAGATTCCCACCAGCAGAGTGCTGATCAACAGCAGTGTCACTGCGGCACTGCCCTCCAGGAGCGGAATCGCCAGTGCTCCCAGTCCGGCCGATCCAAGCAGAGCCCATTGCGCTCGTACCAGGACCTGCTCACATCCGATTCGATCGGTTGCAACCCCTGCTGGGCCGCTGATGATCAATGTCGGTAATGAGAGGGCTGCAAAGTTCAAGGCCAGGATCAAGGGATTTTCCGTGCCTTCCATGAGGAACCATCCCTTGGCTGTGACCCCGGCAAAGGAGCCAGCAGTGCTGATTCCAGATGCTGCAAGGAAGATGCTGCGTTGATGGGTTCTCCAGAAAAAGGCAGAGCTCACGAGCCGGTCCTTTCGGCAGCGACCATCGGCCCTGCAGCAACAATTTCACCGCTCAGGTCGTAGATATCCGCTCCGGTGATCCGCACGGGCAGCATTGTCCCTGGCGAGGCCTGAACTGCGGCTTCACCTCCTGAAACCTGCACCTCGCCGTCAATCTCAGGAGCGAAACGGGCGCAGCGACCAATCATCTGGCCGGTTTCAGGCTGGAGTTGTTCAATCAGCACCTCGACTGTCTGTCCAATTAAGCGGCTGTTGCTGGCTGCAGAGATCGGTTGCTGCAGAGACATCAGTCGGTCTTTGCGCGCTTCTGCAATCTCTGATGCCACGGCATCCGGAAGTGCAGCAGCAGGAGTGCCTTCCTCGGCTGAGAAGGTGAACACACCAACGTGATCGAATCGCTGCTGTTGCAGAAATGAAGCCAGATGCTCAAACTGAGAATCGGTTTCACCGGGGTAGCCCACGATCAACGTGGTTCGCAACACGGCGTTGGGAAGTTGGTCGCGGATCCGTTCAAGAAGTTTGGCATTCACATCGACTTGCCAGGGTCGGTTCATGGCGCGCAGCACCTCTGGATGGCTGTGTTGCAGTGGCAGATCGAGATAGGGCAGCACATTGGCCACCTCTCTGTAGGCAGCAAGAACGTCCGGGGTCAGCCCAGTGGGATAGGCATAGTGAACACGGATCCAGGGGATCTCAACGTCTCCCAGGGCCCTGAGCAGTTCTGCCAGACGTGGGCGGCCATAAAGGTCTAAGCCGTAATTGGTGGTGATCTGGCTGATCAGGATCAGTTCCTTCACGCCCTGATCCGCCAGTTGATGGGCTTCAGCCACGATCGATTCGATCGTGCGACTGCGTTGCTTGCCGCGCAGTCGGGGGATGATGCAGAACGCACAGCGGTAATCGCATCCCTCGGCAACTTTGAGGTAAGCCACCGCTTCGCCGGTTGTTCTGTGGCGAGGCAGGTGCTCATTCCCCAGGAAGGTGGGATTGGCACTGACGCGATGCACCCTTTCACCGGATTCGACCCGTTCCAGAACGTCGACGATGTGCTGGTAATCGCCCGTGCCGACAATCGCTTTTGCCTCCGGTAGGGATTCCAGCAGCTCATCCTGAAAATGCTGAGCAAGGCAGCCCGCAATGATCAATTCCTTGCCCTGCTCCGCCAGCTCCACCAGGGTGCGTATGGATTCCTCCCGTGCGTCCTGGATGAAGCTGCAGGTGTTGACCACCACCACGGCGGCTTCGTTTTCATCACTGCTGACGCCATAGCCCGCCTGAGCCAGAAGGCCGAGCATGTGCTCGGTGTCGACCCGATTCTTTTCACAGCCCAGATGAGCAAAGGCCACGGTTGGTTTTGCGCTGGGTGTCGCGCTGGTCGTTGTCATGGACAAGTCATTTCGATATGGCAGGCCCCCGCAGCCACAGGCGCCATCTTTCTTTCAGCCTAGAGAGCTTCTCGCTGCCGAAGCTGCCACAATTCCGTCATCAGAGCAGCAGGCATGGGTTCAACCCGTCTCACCAGTCGTCGTCGCCAGGATCAGGGTGCCAAGTGGGCCCGGATCCTGATGGCGGTGCTCGCCACCGTTGGCGTGATCGATACCGGCTCAATCACTCTCCATCGCTGGGGATGGCTGGGCTCCCTGAGCTGTCCTGGCGGAGCAGAGGGTTGCGACAAGGTGCTGAACAGTGCCTGGGGAACCATCTTCAGCAGCGAAGCCGGCAGCATCCCGCTGTCCTGTGTGGGTTTTCTGGCCTATCTCGCCGTGCTTCTGATGGCGATTGTGCCCCTTTTGCCTGGCTTGTCAGACAGCAAGGCTGATATGGCCCGTCGCACCTGGTGGGGGTTGTTTGCCGTCTCCTGCGCCATGGCGACTTTCAGCCTTGTGCTGATTGGGTTAATGGTTCTCAAGATTCAGGCGTTCTGCTTCTTCTGTGTGCTCTCCGCCTGTCTTTCCCTTGCCCTGCTGGTGCTTTCGATTGTCGGAGGGGGATGGGAGGATCTCGCTCAGCTCTTGTTCAGGGGTGTTCTGCTCTCCCTTGCAGTGCTCCTGAGCGGCTTGATCTGGGCTTCTGTCGTTGATCCCAATCGTCGTGATGCCGTGGTCACAGGCCCTGGAATTCCGCCTGTGGTCACCGCTGCCAGTCGTCCTGCCCAGGTGGCACTGGCGGAGCATCTCACGGCTTCTGGGGCTGTGATCTATAGCGCTTACTGGTGTCCGCATTGCCATGAACAGAAGGAGATGTTTGGCAAGCAGGCAGCCGCAAAGCTCAATGTGGTGGAGTGTTCAGCGGATGGACAGAACAGTCAGCGATCTCTTTGTGACAGGAAGGGCATTGAGGGTTTCCCCACCTGGGAAATCAACGGCAAGCTTGATTCTGGGGTTAAACCACTGAAGCAACTTGCTGAACTCAGTGGATACAAGGGATCTACTGAGTTCTGAGCGTTGAAGTCAGTTCTTCACTGGTCTCGTGTAAAGGCCTTTGCCGAGCTCTTGCCTGGAGTGGCATCGCCATTGGGGAAGAGGTGTTGGTGCATCGCTGCGAAAATGTCCTCCACGGCTTTCCCGACGGAACAGGCATGCTTCCAGTAACAGACTGCTTGCCTGCAGCCGATGCTTCAGGTCAAGGAGCAGATTCAGATCACGACGGGATCTGTCATCAAGTTGATGGCATTCGGTTTTGGCTTGATTCTCCATGGGCTTGAGCAGCGCTTGCTCTGAGATCTGCTGCAAGTCGCTTCTGATCGACAAAAGTGCCAAATGCATTCTCCTCGCTGAGCGATCCACGCCAGCATCTCGCCAACACCGCTCCCGCAGAGCTTCGATGGCCCCAGTCAACGCAGCCGGCGGCATCTGCATGTCGTGATTGTGATTGAAGGGTTGTGGATTTCGGCTCTCCAGATCAACGGGATCCAAGGCGAGTGGTCCGAGGTCAATGCCCTGCATCTGTCTGGCGATCACCAGGCATTCCATCAGCGAGTTGCTGGCGAGTCGGTTGGCTCCGTGAAGTCCTGTGCAGGCCACTTCCCCTACGGCATAAAGCCCTGAGATGGATGTTGCAGCCTGCAGATCTGTGGCTACTCCTCCCATCCAGTAATGGGCTGCAGGTGCCACAGGGATCGGTTGGCTGAGGGGATCCAGCCCTAGTTCACGGCATCGTTCCAGGATGGTGGGAAAGCGCAGTTCGGCCTTCTCGCTTGCAATCGTGCTGAGATCAAGCCCCACATGCTCGATGCGCTGGGAGCGCATCGAGCGCAGTAGGGCTCTGCTGACCTGATCCCGCGGAGCGAGATCTCCGCCACTGAGGCCCTTGACGGGGCTGCGGCCCTGGGAATCAACCAGTACAGCTCCTTCGCCTCTTACCGCCTCTGAAATCAGGAAGCAGGGTGCTCCAGCAAGTTTGAGAGCCGTGGGGTGGAATTGCACAAACTCCAGATCTTCCACGGCTGCACCAGCCATCCAGGCAAGGGCAACACCCTCGCCACAGGCCTGGGCGGGATTGGTGGTGTTGGCAAAAAGATGGCCGCCGCCACCGGTGGCCAGCACCACAGCCCTTGCGGGGATCCAGTGGAGTTGGCGACCGTCAAGGATCTGGACGCCGCAACAGCGATTTCTTTCCACCCAAAGCTGGGTGACCCTCACCCCTCGACGATGCAGCAGGTTGGGGCGCTGTTCCACCCGATCCTGGAGGATCTCGACCAGGGCTCGGCCGGTTTGGTCCTGAACATGCAGCACACGACGATGGCTGTGGGCTGCTTCAAGGGTGGTGGCCAGGCCACCTCCTGGCAGATCTCGATCAAAGGCCATGCCCAGATCAAGCAGGCGTTGGACGCAGGTTGGTGCCTCTTCAACCAGCTGGCGTACGGCATCACCGTCACAGAGGTTTGCACCAGCGCTGATGGTGTCAGCTGCATGGCTTGCAGCGCTGTCTTCTGGACGGGTGACAGCTGCAATCCCTCCCTGGGCCCAGCGGCTAGAAGAATGGCGGCTGGTGTTGCGATTGAGCAGCAGCACCTTCAACTCGGAAGGCAGCTCCAGGCAGCTCATCAAACCGGCTGCACCGGCGCCGATGACCACAACATCCCAAGGCCCTTGCGGGATGGGATGGGATTGCTCAGGAGGGCCCATCAGGATGAAAAACCTTCGGTTGCCCGACGGTGCGGTTCAGAGGATTGTCGCTTCTGAAAGCGGATTGCGGAAGTCGACGTTGTTGATTTGAGGTCGCCTGAGCTCTGCAGGGATTGGCTGCTCTTGTCCAGGTTGCTCAGATCAGGCCACTGAGCTGAGGTTGGCCAAGCGCAGTGAGGAAGAACAACCCATCGATCACAACAGTGGTCATCAGCACGGCACTGGCGATAGCCCATGCATGACCGGATTGAAGCGGCATCAAGGCTCGCCTGCGCATGCGTCTTGACAGGAGGGCGATCAATGTTGCGGCGATCAGTAGGTAGATCAAAGGTTGAGGGTGGAGCAGATCAAGCGCTGTCTGATGCAGCAGCAGTGGTGCTTCCTCAATCGGGGCTCTGACAACAAGTGGCCAGCGATCCATGACACCAGTCAGCAAAATCATCAGGTCTGTGACTGCCGTTCCCAGCAGAGAGGCCAGGTAGAACGCTGAGCCAATTCGCCAGCGGGTGGTCAGACCCACCAGGGCCAGAGGTAGGGCAATGGCTTCGATGGGTAGATGCCAGACCGGCATTGCACGCATCCAGCCCCAGTAAATGCATCCCGATAACCAGCTGCCGCTGAGTCCAACCAGCAGGCAGCCCGTTTCAGACAACAGACCAGAGTTGCTGATGGCAAGGTTGATGCCGATAGCGAGCAGCACACCCGTGAACAGGCAAGCGGAAACCGGGTGCAGATTCACCCATGGAGCCTGCAACAGAACAGGCAGAACCACCATGACTCCGGCCATGAGAGTCAGCAGGCGACGCTGATCAGCTGCGCTTTGATCGATAGGCGCGTCGGTTTCGGAATGCTCCTCGGTTTCGGAAGGCCCCTTGGTTTCGGAATCCTTGGCAGGACCATGAAAAACATGGCTCGGTTCCAGGTTGCAGGCAACGAGCTCTGTTGTTCTGCTTGAGCCAGCTGCCAAATCGCCCCTCTTTGGTTTGAAATTGTCGGAACCTTAGAAGATCCCTAATCGTCTGCGACGATGCGGCCCCTGGTCGGCTCCGGGAATATCCTTCTCAACACTGGAGTTTTTTGATGACTGACCTGCCCACTCACCCAGGGCTTCTTGAAGCTTGCTGGCGTGAGCTGGTGCTTGGAGTGGTGCAGGGGCTAACGGAATTTTTACCGATCAGCAGCACCGCCCATCTCAAGGTTGTTCCCGTTCTGGTGGGTTGGGGGGATCCTGGTGTCTCGGCAACAGCTGTGATTCAGCTCGGCAGCATTCTTGCGGTGATCGCCTATTTCAGGAAAGACCTGGCCGGTGTGCTCAGGGGTATTTCAGCTGCAATTTTCAAAGGACAGTGGCGGGAGCCTGAGGCCAGGCTTGGCATTGCCATGGCTGTGGGAACAGTGCCGATCCTTTTTGCTGGTCTGGCGATCAAGTTGTTCTGGCCTGGTTACGAAACCTCGGTTCTGCGGAGCCTTCCCTCCATTGGTCTGGTCTCGATCGTGATGGCCCTGCTGCTTGCCTTGGCAGAGCGCATTGGATCACGCTTCAAACAGTTGTCTCTCGTCAAGGGGCGTGATGGATTAGTTGTTGGGCTTGCCCAGATGCTGGCTCTGATCCCAGGGGTTTCCCGTTCGGGAAGCACTCTCACCGCCTCACTTTTCTATGACTGGAAACGTGAGGATGCAGCTCGTTTTTCCTTTCTGCTTGGGATTCCGGCAATCACCCTTGCAGGACTGGTGGAACTGCGGGATGCCCTCACTGCTCCAGGATCAGCAGGCCTTCTGCCGCTGCTGGTTGGGATTACTTCTGCGGCGGTGGTGTCATGGTTGGCGATTGATTGGCTGCTGAACTACCTGCAGAGGAACACCACCTGGATTTTCGTGGTCTATCGCTTGCTCTTCGGTGTGCTGCTGCTGGCGTGGTGGGCGGGCCCGGGATCAAACTGAGGGTCAGCCTCAGCCTCTGTTCTTGTGTGGAATGAGCCCTCTGCCGGTGTCGCGGTGACGGCCCTGGAGTCAGCCGGGATCGCGCGTCCTCCAGCCCCTGCGGTTGTGGCTTCCGTTGAGCAGGGCTCCATCGGAGAGGACCTGGGTTTTGAATCAGGTGATCAGCTGCTGAGCATCAATGGCGTCCGTCCAAGGGACCTGATCGATTACCGCTATCTGATCGTGGAGGAGGATCTCCATCTTGAAGTACGCGATAGCGAGGGAACCGTTCATGAAGTGGATCTTGAGAAGGATGCGGATGAAGGTTTAGGCCTGGTGTTCACGGAGGCTCTTTTTGATGGTCTGCGGCAGTGCAATAACCGATGTCCGTTCTGTTTCATCGATCAGCAGCCTCCAGGGCATCGCGACAGTCTCTACCTGAAGGATGATGACTATCGGCTCAGTTTTCTTTACGGCTCCTACCTGACCCTGACGAATCTTGCAGCGCCTGACTGGCAACGCATCGAGTCTCAGCGGCTTTCTCCTCTCTATGTTTCCGTGCATGCAACGGATCCCTCCCTGCGTGCACGTCTGCTCAAGAATCCTCGAGCTGCTCGCCTGCTCGAGCAACTTGTCTGGTTCAGCCAGCGGGATCTGCAGATTCATGCCCAGGTGGTGGTTTGCCCGGGGCTGAATGATGGCTCAGCACTGGAAAAGACATTGCGTGATCTGGCGCTTCATGGCCGGGGGGAGTGGCCGACTGTGCTTTCTGCCGCTGTTGTGCCCGTAGGCCTGACCCGTTTCCGACCTCGAGAGGATGGTCTCATTGCTGTTGACCCTGAGTGTGCATGCAGGGTGATTGAGCAGGTGGAGCAACTTCAGGCCGAATTTGAGCTGGACCTGGCCACTCGCTTTGCCTGGCTTGCTGATGAGTGGTATCTGATTGCAGGTCAGTCGCTTCCGCCTCGCTCCAACTACGAAGACCTTCCTCAGCAGGAAAATGGTGTGGGCAGTATTCGTGCCTTCCTCGAGGCACTGGATCAGGCCACCGGAAGCCTGCCAATCAGGGTGGATCCACCACGACGCTTCAGCTGGGTTGTCGGACGCCTTGTAGAACAAGCCCTTGCTCCAGTCTGTGCACGCTTGAATGCGGTTGATGGACTGACTCTGCAGCTGCACGGGCTGCCAAGCCCCTATTGGGGGCAGGATCAGATCGTGACGGGGCTGCTCACAGGCAGCGATCTTGTTCAGGGATTGAAGGATCAAGACCTTGGT
>PVBE010535796.1_pt1 | contig 11798 bp, 11 predicted proteins | sample 1631181 | NCBI WGS metagenome assembly PVBE01 (sample SAMN08397723, study PRJNA350692) | Marine metagenome, whole genome shotgun sequencing project. | isolation source: water | place: Pacific Ocean | collected 2012-04 | reverse complement strand
CTCAACGTCCGGCTGCGCGAGTGGGAGCAGATCTATAATCATATTCGACCTCACCAGAACCTGGACTACCTGACGCCCGACCAGGCCCTGGAAACATTCAAAAAAACGGCCCCCGTGTCTCATATGTCTTGAACCCATACATTCAGCTTGACTGAGCTTGGTAAACTGAATTAAATTCGAGTGCGGGCCGAGGTTGAAGCGTCGATGCTTTTCCCAGCGAAACCCGAGGGCCTCCACAAGGGAGGTTCCGGTCATCATACCATTCCGCGTCCTCAATTCCGGAACCCGAGGACCTCTGTCGAAAGGTTCCAGCCATCAATACCGAAGGCGTCGTCAAAATCTATTCCCGGTATTCGTCTTTCTACGACCTGCTGTTCAAGAATATATTCTCTGAAGGGCGGGAAGTCGCCATCGAGCTTCTCTCCATACGTCCGGACGAACGGGTCTTGGACGTGGGCGCGGGCACGGGGCTTTCATTGCCGCTCTTTCCGACTTGGTGCCAAGTGGTGGCCATGGACCTTTCCGAGAAGATGCTGGCCCAGGCCGCCAAGAAGATCCAAAAATTCGGATTGAGCAACGTGGACATCGTGGCGCAGGATGCGAGCGCCATGAGCTTCCCCGCCGACAGCTTCGATTGCGTCTCGGCCGCCTATGTGGCCAGCGTGGTCCCGGACCCCAACCAGTTCGTCCAGGAGATCAAGCGCGTCTGCCGACCCGGGGGCCGGATTGTCTTCCTCAATCACTTCAAGAGCCAAAATCCGTTTTTGGCCCGTCTGGAAGAGCTATCCAACGGCCTGTGGAACAAAATGGGCTGGAACTCCAACCTGGACCTCTGGACCTTGATGGAAGAGAACGACCTCAGGATTCAAAACGTGGAGCGGGTCAACCTCTTCGGGTACTGGAAAAGCGTCCTCTGCATCAACGAAAAGTAGCCGCTCCCTCCCCGGCGGGAGATCCACCCGCAACCGGCCGCACGCCCGCCTCCTGAGGTCGGGCCATGCCCGCACGCCGCCTCCTCATCGATTGCGACCCCGGCGTAGATGACGCCTTGGCGTTGATCCTGGCCTTCGCCGGCGCCGACGTCCGGGCGCCGGCCGTGACCACCGTGGCCGGAAACGCTCCCGTCCACATCTCCACCCGGAACGCCCTGCGGGTCCTGGCGATCGCGTGTCCGCAGGACGCGCCTCCGGTCCATCAAGGGGCCGCCGGACCCCTCAGCGGGATCGAGCGGGATCGCGCCCTTCACGTCCACGGAGAGGATGGGCTGGGCAACCTGGATCCCCGCCGTTACCCCGACCCTTCCGCCGGCCCGATCCCTCCGCCGGCGCCCGAGGCCATCCTCCATTGGGCGCGCCGACTCCCGGACGAGATCACGCTGGTGGCCACCGGGCCCCTGACGAATGTCGCGGCCGCCGTCCGGTCGGACCCGGAGGGGATGCGGAAGCTGCGGGGGATCGTCATCATGGGCGGCGCCGTTCGGGTTCCCGGAAACGTCACGCCCCACGCCGAGTTCAACATCTGGTCGGACCCGGAGGCGCTGGAGGTCCTGCTCGCCGAAGGCATTCCGATGGTGCTCGTTCCCCTGGACGTGACGCACCAGGTGGTTTTGACGAGGCGCCACCTGGACCGCCTGGCAGGGGGCGATCCCCGCACCCGTCTCATCCACGACTGCACCCGCGGGTACCTGGAGCTCCACCAGGCGTCCCGGGGTCTCGACGGTTGTTTCCTTCACGACCCTTTGGCCTTGGGGGTTGCGCTGGACCCGTCCTTTGTCCAAATGGAAGAGCTTGAGCTTCAGGTGGTCACCGGGGACGCCGAAGACCGGGGGGAAACGCTGGAGGCCGCTCCCGGCCGATCCGGACGTCCCGGCGGCCGGGTCCGCGTGTGCACCGCCGTGGACGCGGAGCGGTTTATCGAATTCTTCCTCTTCCGGGTCGGGGGCTGAAGGCGCACATCGGGATCGGCGGAATGCATTCCCTACGCATCAACCCGTCTCCGGAAATCGTCGTTGTCGGGAGCGCCAACGAAGACCTGGTCGTCCGCGCCGCCCGATTGCCGCGGCCGGGTGAAACCGTTCTGGGGGGCGGCCTGCGGGAATTCTTCGGCGGCAAAGGGGCCAATCAGGCCGTCGCCGCGCACCGGGTCGGCGGCGGGTTGGGCGTGGCGTTTGTGGGAAAGCTGGGGTCGGACGGCCGGGGAGACAAGTACGCCGACTATCTCGAAGACGAAGGTCTGGATGTGTCGATGCTGCGGCGTGCGAAAGATTCGCCGACCGGCGTCGCGTTGATTGTGGTCGGCCCGGACGGCGAGAACCTCATCACCGTCGCCCCCGGAGCGAACGCGCACCTTTCGCCCGCGGACATCGAAAAGGCGGAGGATGCGATCCGGGGCGCGCGCGTCGTCCTGGCCCAGCTCGAAGTTCCGCTGGAAACCGTCGAGGCCGCTTTTCGGATCGCCGCGCGGGCGGGCGTCCGGACGCTGTTGAACCCCGCCCCCGCCCCCGAGGGGGAGCTTCCCAAGGGCCTGCTCGCCTGGACGGACGTGATCATCCCCAACCGGAGCGAAGCCGAGGCGCTTACGGGGGTTGCGATCCATTCGGTCGAGGCCGCCGGGGCCGCCTGCGCCGCCCTTCGGGATGCGGGCGCGGGAAGCGTCGTGACGACGTTGGGGGGAGAGGGGGCCGTGTTCTCCGGTCCGGAGGGCGGCGGCCATCTCCGTCCGCCCGGGGTCGACGCCGCCGACGCAACGGGTGCGGGCGACGCGTTCTGCGGGGCCCTGGCCGCGCGTTTGGCCGGAGGACGGGCTTTGTCCGACGCGGTCCGGTTCGCGTGCGCGGCCGGGGCGCTTGCCTGCACCGTCCGGGGCGCGCAACCTTCTCTTCCGGCCGGGGACCGGATCGAGTCCCTCGCGGCGGAAATGGGGTGAGCGGACCGGGGTGATTCGGCCCCGGCGTTACCGTGAAAACCCGCCGGCCTTGCGGGGCTCGGGGCCAGATGCTACGATTTCAACCGTTTGACCAATGCGCGAGCCACCGCGCCTTTGGGGGGAGCGGACCGGCCGGCAGAACAGCGAATCGGGGGAGTTCCATCCTTGTCGGCTGAGAACGGCAACCGCCACCTTCTGCAAATCAGCGGACTCAAGACCCATTTTTTCACGTCCGACGGCGTGGCCAAGGCGGTCGACGGCGTGAGCCTGACCCTCGACGAAGGGGAAACGCTCTGCGTCGTCGGAGAGTCCGGCTGCGGAAAGACGGTCACGGCGCTTTCCATCCTCCGGCTCATCCCCGATCCGCCCGGAAAGATCGTCGCGGGGGAGATCCGTTTCCGTGGAAGGGACCTCCTCACCCTTCCGGAGAAGGAGATCCGCGGTGTCCGAGGCAACGAGATCTCGATGATCTTCCAGGAGCCCATGACCTCGCTGAACCCGGTTTTCAGCGTGGGGTATCAGATCGTCGAGGCGATCTCCCTCCACCAGGGGTTGGGCAAGCGCGCGGCCTGGGGCCAGACGGTCGAGATGCTGGACAAGGTGGGGATTCCCGATCCGGCGCAGCGCGCGATCGACTACCCCCACCAGCTCTCGGGCGGCATGCGCCAGCGGGCCATGATCGCCATGGCGCTGTCGTGCAACCCGAAGATTCTCATCGCCGACGAGCCGACCACCGCCCTGGACGTCACCATCCAGGCCCAGATCCTCGAACTGATGAACCGGCTCCAGGAGGATTTCGGGACGGCCACCATCATGATCACCCATGACCTGGGCGTCGTGGCCGAGGTCGCCAAACGGGTCGCGGTGATGTACGCCGGGGTGGTTGTCGAGGAGGGGAGCGTGGAGCAGATCTTCACCGCGCCCAGGCACCCCTACACGCAGGGCCTCTTGGAATCCATCCCCCGCCTCGATTCGGAACGGGGGGGCCGGCTCCAGGAGATCCCCGGGGTCGTTCCCAGCCTGTATCGCGCCCCCGTCGGATGCAAGTTCGGCCCGAGGTGTTCGCACCTCGCCGATCGCTGCCATGAGAAGGAGCCGACCCTCTTCCCGATTTCCGACGGCCATACGGCGCGCTGCTGGCTGGAAGACCCGGCGGACCCGATCCCCCGGAAGATCGCCTGAGAGGTTTTTCCCCGATGCCGAACGACGCCCCCAAAGACGATGTCCTGCTCGATGTCCAGGACCTGAAGAAGCACTTCCCGATCCGGGGCGGAATTTTCGGAAAGACCACGGCGCACGTCAAAGCGGTGGACGGGGTGAGCTTCACCCTCCGGAAGGGCGAGACCCTGGGCCTCGTCGGAGAGAGCGGCTCGGGCAAGTCCACCACGGGGCGCGCCATCCTGCGGCTCATCGAGCCGTCCGGGGGCCGGGTCCGGTTCGACGGCCGGGACGTCCTCGCCCTGGGCAAGGAAGAGTTCCGCGCCATCCGCCGCCGGATGCAAATCATCTTTCAGGACCCCTACGCCTCCCTGAACCCCCGCATGACGGTGGGAAGCATCGTGGGCGAGCCGTTCGCCATTCACAAGATCGCCTCCGGCGAGGACCGGGCGCACCGGGTGGAGGCCCTGCTCATGCGGGTCGGGCTTTCCGCGGACCATATGCGCCGCTACCCCCACGAGTTCAGCGGGGGCCAGCGGCAGCGGATCGGCGTCGCCCGCGCCCTGGCGCTCAACCCGGAGTTCATCATCGGCGATGAGCCGGTCTCGGCGCTCGACGTGTCGGTCCAGGCGCAGGTGATCAACCTTCTCGAAGACCTTCAGAAAGAATTCGGCCTCAGCTATCTCATCATCGCCCACGATCTGAGCGTCGTCCGGCACATCAGCCACCGCATCGCGGTGATGTACCTGGGGAAGATCGTCGAGATTACCGACAACGAGGCGCTCTACGGCGATCCGCAGCACCCGTACACAGAGGCCCTCCTGTCGGCGGTGCCCGTCCCGGACCCGAGGCGGAAGCAGGAGCGAATCGTCCTGAAGGGGGACATCCCCAGCCCCATCAATCCGCCGTCCGGATGCGTCTTCCACACCCGCTGCCCCATCGCCGAGGACCGCTGCAAGACGGAGCTCCCCGAGTTGCGCACCCTCCCCGACGGCCGGATGCTCTCCTGCCATTTGAGGGGCTGAAATCGTCGGGGGAATACTTTGAAAACGATTCCTCCGTAATCCTTCGCGAGAAAAATTCATTGGGCGAAATCGGGTGGCGGCTTTTCAAGCGCGCCCCCCGAGTGCGGCTGAGGGAAGTCCTCGGAGGCCTTTCCTCGTCTGACCTGGATTTCTCACCAACTGGTGGTTCCGCGCTTCGTTTTCCGAAGAACTCGCCATCGGCGGCTTTGTCTGGTTGAGCGCAGCGGATTCACGCAACGGTCGGTTTTTCGGGCGGGGACGGGGACCCGCCCGAAGAACCGACCGATTGGAGTATTCATCGGCATCAGCGGAAACAAACGACCGGGGATGATTCCTCGGCCAATCACGATTCAGTCGGTGCGTTGGTGAGAAATCCAGGTTAGAAGATCAGCGGGAGCATGACCTTGTAACCCAGCAGCATGATCACGACGGAGATGATTGAGATCAGTCCCCCGGCGCGTAGCATCACAGGGACAGGGATCTTGCCGGTGGCGTAGGCGATGGCATTGGGTGGTGTGGAAACGGGCATGGCCATGGCAAACGAGCAGGCCAGAGCCGCAAGCATGGCGAACTGCTCCTTGCCGGGGAGAGGGAGCGCCAAGGTCATCGGCACCAGAAGGGCTGCGGTGGCCGTGTTGCTCATGAAGGTGCTAATGGTCAAGCTGATCAGCACGATCACGATCGCAACCCCCCATGTCCCGCCGAGGGGGGTGACCCAGTCGGTCCGCCCGATGTAAGCCATCAGCTCGGACTGCTTCATCGCCACCGCCAGCGCCAGCCCGCCCCATATCAAGATGAGGATATTCCAGTCGATGGAATCGACATCGCGGCAGTCCAGCACCCTGAGAGCCGTCAGCGCCGCAGCGGCCAGGAGGGCCACAGCGCCGGGCCTAATGCCGTGCTGACCACCGGTTCGCCACAGCACCACCGTGACGCCGAGGATGATCAGCGTCACCTTGCCTCGGACTGGGATCGTTCCGGGTGGCTCGAGCTCGCCGATCGTATAGTTCGGGGCGGGTTTGAAAAACACGTATAGGATCAGCCCGACGACCGCCAAGATCAAGATCTCCAGCGGGACGACCACAAGCATCCATTTCAAGAACGTCACTTCATACCCGGCGGCGTTCAGCGCCCCGTAGGCAATCGCATTGGGTGGCGTTCCAATGGGAGTGCCGATTCCCCCGATATTCGCTCCGAACGGCACCGCAAGGACGATGGCCTTGTGGAACCGGTCCCCTTCAGGCAGCTTTTTCAGCAGGGGACCGGTTATCGCAATCATCATGGCCGCCGTGGCGGTGTTGCTCATCCACATGCTGAAAAACGCACTGATACCCAGCAACCCGTAGATCAACAGAAGGGGTGAGCGTGTAAATGGCCGAAGCACCTTGCCGGCAATCGCCTTGTCGATGCCGTGCTTGGTGATCGCCCTGGAGAGCAGGAACCCGCCCATGAATAAGATGATGATGTCCTTGGCGAACGGATTCAGGAAGGTGCTGGCGCCCACTGGCTTCACCTGGGGCGATTGTTTCACGGCCAGACCCAGCCATCAATTGGTCGGCCAGGCCGCCATAGCTCGCCAATAACAGGACCTCCAGGCCAATGACCACGAACGCGGTGGCGAACAGCGGCAAAACCGCAGTAGCCCAGAAACCCGACGCAATGACGAAAATCGCGAGCGACCGGGCGGCCATCTCGTTCATGGAGTTCCGGGCGAGCCAGTAGGTCCCGATTGAAACCGCCAGGGTGGCCACGATGATCAGGGCATGTCGCACGTGGGTCCGGATGGCAGTCGCGTTGGTGGATTGAAGTGTGCTGAGCGCCATATCCCGGGACATGGTGTTTTCCTCGTCAACCAACGGACCGACGTTGCAGCATACGGCCCCGGCAGATCGGCGTCTCACGACATGCCTTCGGCCATCATTCGCAATGTCCAGGACACGCAAGATCGTTGCCAAAGCCGCCCAGACCCACCCCCAATCTTTCTACCGCAGTCTATGCGAGCCCGGCAAACCATCCTTCAGATCCTAAAATTTCAGGACCACCCTCGCCGTCTGATACATCGCGAAGCATTCCAGGGCGAAGGGGGGGAAGCCGAGGAATCCCACGATCGGCATCTCGAAGACCTTCACGTCCGAGAGGATCGGGACGGTGTAATACCATTTGGCCGTCGCCCAGAAGTTCCAGAACTCCCACAGGAACCCGCAGATCAGTCCGCCTACGAAAAGCGCCGCCATGCGCTCGTAATCGCCCTCGGCGAAGTCCCGGAACAGGCTGTCCGGCGCGTAGGCCAGGTTGATCGGCCCGAGGAAGAGAACCGTCCCCATCCAAACGAGCGCCCAAAGATAGCCGGACGGATATACCAGCGGGACCGCCAGACAGACGAATCCGAACGTGAAGAGGACGCGCAGGGCCGCCGGCGACCAGGGCCGCGCCTTCCCCCGGCAGCGCCGGAACCACCGGAGGGCCAGCAACAGGTCCGCCGTTACGAAGAGGCCGGGGAAAATCGTGCCGAACGCCCAGAAGTAACCGAATCCCCGCACCCAGAGATTCTCCGGCAGCCCGATGTAGTGCCAGCCCTGCATCCCGTGATTGTAAAACTCGTAAATGAGCCACGAGATGATCGAGATGGGAATCAGACGCCAGAATTCGCTTCTGCGCGTCGTCAGCCAGGAGCTCCCTTTGATCCGGAAGACAACGGCGTCGACCAGAAGGATGTATCCCGTCCAAACCACGGGCGTCATGTTGGCGGCGATCACGGGATCGCCCGCGAACAGAAGGGCCTCGGCCGAAACGAGGATGGCGAGGCCGATCCAACCGTAAAGCCTCAATTCATCTTCCTTGGATTATCAGGTCTTCATAGGCAGGGAATCGGAAACAGACGGTCCACGTCGCCATGGGTTTTGAGCCCGACGGCTTCCCGCTGAACAATCAGGTGATGCCGACAGCGGTGCGCCCGTTTTACCGCGCGGCGGTAATCCCTGAATTGAAGAAGCGTTTCCGGGGCTTCCGTCCACGCGGACTCCAACTCCCGGAGCCGCTCGACAGCGGTGCGCAGCTTCCTTCCCGTCCGGCCGAGCGCCGCGGCCTTCTCCCGCTCGATCTCGATCTCGACCGCGAGGGGCTTGTCGATTACGTCCACGGATGAAAACTCCCTCCAGGAAGGCCCCCGCGCTCAAACCAGCTCGATGATCTCTTCGCAATACGGGGCGTGGGGCCGAATGGCCCGGTAATTGCGCCGAAACCGCAGGCCCGGGTGGATCCGTCCGAGGAGATCGTTCACCGGCCGCTCGTAGACGGCCTTGCAGACATGCCGGGTGTCCAGCCCCAGGTCGGCGCACGCGTGGTGGACGGGGCAAAAGTTGTAGGACCGGATGACCAGCTTGCGGTCCGAGCGCTCGACGATGGGAACCTCTTCGGGGTCCAGGCCCAGGTACTCGATGTAAAAGATCCGGTAGGCCCGGTCCAGGACCGGGAGCCGCTCCGCGTCCTAACCGGCCAGCCTCTCCCGGTTGGCCTCCCACCACCGGAGCCGCTTTCGCGACACCTCATCCTCCCGCTTGGAGAAGGCCGCCGCCCCTTCCCCGGCCAGGCGCGCGAGCCGGTCCGTCTCTTTTCGGATCTCGCGCCGCTCCAATCCGGGGCGGCCCGCTTCATCGCCTTCTTGCGGGAGGATTTCCGACAAAGCCCAACGTCTCTTCGCCCGGACCCGGATTGGTCGCTTGCAGAGTTCGGGGCCGGCGTCCATTTCGCCGGAGGAGCCGCCAACCACGGTTCACCCTTGAACCCCCGCCGCGCGCTCGATGACCTCGACGGCCTTCTTCAGCGCGGCGTCGAGCTTGGTGACGTCCTTGCCGCCCGCCTGGGCCATGTCGGGCCGGCCCCCGCCCTTGCCCCCGACGGCCCGCGCCGCCTCCTTGATGATTTCTCCGGCGTGGAAGCGGTCCGTCAGATCCTTTGTCACCCCCGCAACGAGGGCGGCTTTGCCATCGGCGTCGGCGGCCAGAACGACGATCCCTGATTTGAGCTTCCCTTTGAACGTATCCACCAACTCCCGGAGGACCTTGGGATCGGATTCGCCCACTTGGGCGATGACCGTGCGGGCGCCGCCGATGTCCCGGGCCTTCGACAGCAGGTCCTGGGTCTCCTCGCGCGCCATCCGCCGCCGGAGTGTTTGAAGTTCTCTTTCCAGTCTCTTCTGCTCCTCCAGGAGCCTCTCGACATTCTCGGCCGCCTGAAGCGGAGGGGCTTTGAGGATCCCGCCCACACGGGCCAGCTCGTCTTCTTCATTCCGGACATGGGCGAGGGCCCCGGGCCCCGTGACGGCCTCGATCCGCCGGACGCCCGCGGACACGCTGCCCTCGTGGAGGATCTTGAACAGGCCGATGTCCCCGGACGCCGAGGCGTGCGTTCCCCCGCAAAGCTCCTTGCTGATGGACTCCACAGACACCAGCCGGACGACGTCCCCGTACTTCTCGCCGAACAGCGCCATCGCCCCCTGGGCGAGGGCCTCCTCGATGGGCATCTCATCCCACCGCACCGGGGCGTTGGCCCGGATGTGGGTGTTGACGATCTCCTCGACGCGCTCGCGCTCCCTCGGCGTCATGGCCGAGAAGTGGGTGTAGTCGAACCGGAGCCTGTCGGGGGCGACGAGCGAGCCGGCCTGCTTCACGTGGTCCCCCAGGACCTCGCGCAACACGGCGTGCAGGAGGTGGGTGGCGGTGTGGTTGAGCTGGGTGTCGTCCCGCCGCCGGGGGTCCACCCGGGCCTCGACCTCATCCCCGACGCGCAGGGTTCCGCGCCGGACAACGCCCGAGAGCAGGCGACACCCGGGGACGGGGGCCCGGCAGTCGTCGACGTCGAAACGCAGGCCCTCGTTCTCCAGGACGCCGCGGTCTCCGAGCTGCCCGCCGGATTCCGCATAAAAGGGCGTCCGGTCCAGGAGGACCTCGACGCGGTCTTCCTCCTCCGCCGCTTCCGCGCGATTGCCGTCCTTTAAGACGGCGAGGACCTTTCCGCTCTCGGTGAGCCGGTCGTAGCCGACGAACTCCGATGCCGGGAACTCATCGGCCAGCGCCAGATGGGCCGGCGCGGCGGCGGTCTCAGCAAACCCCTTCCAGGAGGCCCGGGCGCGATTGCGCTGTCCCTCCATCGCCGCCTCGAACGCCGGCCGGTCGATCCGCAGCCCCTCCTCGTTCGCGGCGTCGTCCACCAGGTCCACGGGAAACCCGTGGGTGTCGTAGAGCCGAAAGACCGCCTCGCCGTCGATCACGCCGCCGCCTTTCTCCTTGGCCCCGGCGATCAGGTCGGCGAGGATGGGCAGTCCCTGGCTCAAGGTGTGGGCGAACCGCTCCTCCTCCGCCAGGGTCACCCGGGAGATGTACGTCAGGCTCTCGCCCTGCTCCGGGTAGGCGTCTTTCATGATCTCGGCGACCGATCCCACCGCTTCGTACAGGAATGGCCTTTCGACCCCCAGCATCCGGCCGTGGCGCGCGCCCCGGCGCAGGATGCGGCGGAGGACGTAACCCCGCCCTTCGTTGGAAGGCATGACGCCGTCGCCGATCAGAAACGCGACGGCCCGGGCGTGGTCGGCGATGACCCGGAAGCCCATGTTCGTCCGGGAATAGAAGTCCCCGTCCAGGTCATACCGGACGTCGGTCCGCTCTTCCGTGAACCGGATGATGGGAAAGAGCAGGTCTGTGTGGAAGTTGCTGGCCTGTCCCTGAACGACGGAGGCCAGGCGCTCCAGGCCCATTCCGGTGTCGATGCTGGGCTTCGGCAGGGGCGCGCGCGTCCCGTCCGCCGCCTGATCGAACTGCATGAAGACGTGGTTCCAGATTTCCAGGAAGCCGTCGCCGTCCAGCTCCGCCTCCGTCGGCGGGGCATCGGAATTCTCGCGGGGGCGAAGCTGGAAGATCATCTCCGAGCAGGGCCCGCACGGCCCCGTGTCCCCCATGGACCAGAAATTGTCTTTTTCGCCCATCCGAAGGATGCGCGCCTCCGGGACGCCCACTTCCTCCGCCCAGATTCGGCGGGCCTCATCGTCTTCATGGAAAACGGAGACCCACATCCGGTCGGCCGGCAGGCCCATCACGTCCACCAGGAACTCCCAGCCGAAGCGGATGGCGTCTTCCTTGAAGTAGTCGCCGAAGGAGAAGTTGCCCAGCATCTCGAAGAACGTGTGGTGCCGGGCCGTGCAGCCCACCTGCTCGAGGTCGTTGTGCTTGCCGCTGACCCGCATGCATTTCTGCGAAGACGCCGCGCGGGAGAAGTCCCGCTTCTCTTCGCCGGTGAAAACGTTCTTGAACTGGACCATCCCGGCGTTTGTGAACATCAGGGTCGGGTCCCCGGCGGGCACGAGCGAGGCGCTCTTCACCCTTCGGTGGCCGTTCCGCCCGAAATATTCCAGGAACCGTTCCCGAATCTCGTTGCCCGTCAATTTCTTCAATTTCGCACCTCTACGGGATTCGTCTTCGCACGGATCTCAAGGCATTCCGCATCTTCTCCAAGATAGGGCACATGTCGGGCGCGGACAAGGAGAAGCGGCCAGGGTTGAGAGATTTGTGCGCGAAATTTACCGGATGAAACGTTTATCCGTGAGAAGGACTTCCCGCGGAGGTGAGAATGGGAGGTCGATGGGAGGAATCACGGACGGGAGATTGTCCCGCCCCATCATCAAGCCTCACCGTTGAG
>PVBE012608369.1_pt1 | contig 11799 bp, 4 predicted proteins | sample 1631181 | NCBI WGS metagenome assembly PVBE01 (sample SAMN08397723, study PRJNA350692) | Marine metagenome, whole genome shotgun sequencing project. | isolation source: water | place: Pacific Ocean | collected 2012-04 | reverse complement strand
TGCGGCATCCAAAACTGGCGCGCCCGTTTCCTTATACGAGACGGGCTCGCCTTCCAATCGTCCTTCGCCGCTTGATGATTTCTGCGTGAACTTGAGCGAGAGATCCTTGGAACCTTCCGGAAGAATCGATACCGAAAACACCTTCGTGGCCTCGATGTTTTTGCGCGTGTGCGCGTCGGCTATGGGATCGCTGTCTGTCATCGGTGCTGACCTCCCGAATAGATTAAGAACTGCTCGGAAGGTGAGTAGAGCCCATCAGGTAGCGATCGATTCCTCGAGCTGCTTCTCGACCTTGCGCGATCGCCCAGACTACCAGCGAGGCGCCCCTCGCCATGTCGCCCGCCGCAAATACGCCGGGCACGCTGGCCTTCATTTCCTTATCCACAGCCACGTTGCCGCGCGCATCGAGATCTACTCCGAGTTGTTCGAGCATTCCGTCAGGCTCCGGGGATACGAATCCGAGCGCGAGCAGCACCAGATCCACATCTATTTCAAACTCGCTGCCAGGGATCTCTTTCATTGACGGGCGTCCTGATCCGTTCGGCGAGTCCCATTCCAGCCTGACCGCATGGAGCCGCTTAACCGTGTCGCCGTCGCCGGAGAATCTTTTAGTCATAATGCTGTAGTCGCGAACGCCGCCCTCTTCGTGGGCGCTCGACGTTCTCATCACAAGCGGCCAGTCAGGCCATGGATTCTCCGGACCGCGCTCGGCTGGCGGCCGGGGCAGCAATTCGAATTGATAGACTTGCTCCGCTCCCTGACGGTGGGCCGTGCCCAGACAATCCGCCCCCGTATCCCCGCCCCCCAGGATCACAACGTTCTTGCCGTTGGCGCTGATCCTCGTTCGAGGGTCCACATCCTCATCCGCCAGGATCTTGTTCTGTTGACTCAGGTACTCCAAGGCGAGATGGATGCCGTTCAGTTCCCGCCCCGGGATGGGTAAGTCGCGGGCGAGCGTCGCCCCTCCCGTGAGCAGGAGGGCATCAAAACCCTCCTGCAGATCGCAGGCCGAAACGTCGAATCCGACGTGGACGCCAGTCTTGAATTCGATTCCTTCTTGACGGAGAAGGTCGATCCTGCGCCAAACAATCCGTTTTTCAAGCTTGAATTCGGGAATCCCCAGCGCAAGCAATCCGCCAATGTGGTCGTTGCGCTCGTAGACGGTCACTCTGTGGCCCGCGCGATTCAATTGCTGGGCCGCGGCTAGACCAGCGGGCCCTGAGCCGACGATCGCAACCCGGAATTCAGTCCGCGTGACCGGCGGTTCTGGCGTTATCCAGCCTTCCGCAAAGCCCTTCTCGACGATTTCCTTCTCGATGTATTCGATCGTTACCGGCTGCTCATTTATCGCCAGAACGCACGAAGCCTCACAGGGGGCTGGGCAGATGCGCCCGGTAAATTCCGGGAAATTGTTGGTGGCGTGAAGCGCATCCAGCGCCTTGCGCCAGTTTCCTGTGTAAACGAGATGATTCCATTCCGGGATGAGGTTTCCGAGAGGACACCCGGTGTGGCAAAACGGCACCCCGCACGCCATGCATCTGGCCGCCTGATCGCGGCTATGGTCCTCCGGCCAGCGGTTGTAGATCTCGTTCCAGTCGCTGACTCGCTCCGCGACAGGCCGCCGCGGCGGAGGCTTCCGGGCGATTTCCAGAAATCCGCTCTTCTTACCCGTTGTAGATCAACTCCTGGTTATCGCTCCGGCCGCGTCAAGTTGTGCGCCATGTTCGGCGGCAAACCGCTTCCATTTACGTGGCGTCACCTTGACGAATCGGCGAAGGGTTTCCGGCCAAGTCTCTACCAGCTTCTTGGCCACCGAGCTGCCGGTGAGTTGCAGGTGCTCGTGCAGGAGGTTCTTCAGAGTATCGATGTCTTCTTCCTCATCCACCGAATGCAGGTCGACCATCTCCCGGTTGCACAATTGCTCTAACTCGTTGTCTTCGTCGAGGACAAATGCCAATCCTCCACTCATTCCGGCGGCAAAATTCCTTCCCGTCGATCCAATGACTACGACCACCCCGCTTGTCATGTATTCACATCCGTGATCCGCAATCCCCTCGACAACCGCGGTGGCTCCGCTGTTCCGAACGGCGAACCGCTCGCCGGCCCGCCCCCGAATGAAGACCTTTCCGTTCGTCGCGCCGTAGAGCACGACATTGCCGACGATCACGTTTTCCTCGGCGACGAATGGTACGGAAGGCGGTGGAATCAGCGCGATGCGGCCGCCGGACATTCCCTTGGCGAAGTAGTCGTTGGCGTCGCCCTCTAAGGTGACGTCAATTCCCGGTGACAGAAACGCTGCGAAGCTCTGACCGGCGGAACCTGTGAAGCGACATTTGATCGTTGACTCGGGAAGCCCCTTGCCCCCGAAGCGCTTTGCTATCTCGGCGCTCAACATCGTGCAAACGGTCCGGTTTGAATTCTTCAGTTCGTGTTCGATCGATACCTGCCTGCCCTCGTTCAGGGCAGGTCTTGCGAGGTCGATGAGATGGTGATCGAGAGCGAATTCGAGTCGGTGGTCCTGCTCGATGCATTGATGAGTCGCAACTTCCTCGTGCCCGTTTGGCGACTGCAACAGACGCGATAGGTCAAGACCGCCTTGATTGAATCCCGTTCCCATTTCTCGAGCGTTCAAAAGATCGGTCCGCCCAACCATCTCGCTGACCGTTCGGACGCCGATTTCGGACATGATCTCTCGAAGATGCTCCGCCACCAGGAAGAAGTAGTCGATCAACGCCTGTGATGACCCCGCGAAACGCCTGCGGAGTTCCGGATCTTGGGTGGCGATTCCCACCGAACAGGTGTTGAGATGACAGTTTCTGAGCATCACGCAACCGAGTACCACGAGCGGCGCGGTCGCGAACCCGAATTCCTCCGCTCCGAGCAGGCAGGCCACGGCGACGTCACGGCCGGTCTTCAGCTGACCGTCTGTCTGGACGACGATCCTGCCACGGAGATCGTTTTCCACGAGCACTTTCTGAATCTCTGCGAGCCCGAGTTCCCAGGGGAGCCCGGCGTGCTTTATCGAGCTCAGCGGCGACGCTCCCGTGCCACCGCTGTCCCCGCTGATCAATACAACGTCTCCGTGGGCCTTCGACACTCCGGCCGCGATCGTTCCGACACCGGCCTCTGCCACCAGCTTTACGTGTATTCGGGCGCTGGTATTGGCGTTCTTTAGATCGTGAATGAGTTGGGCCAGATCCTCAATCGAGTAGATGTCGTGGTGAGGTGGTGGGGAGATCAACTCCACGCCGGGTGTGGTGTGGCGAATCCAACCTATGTACTCGTCCACTTTGCTACCGGGAATCTGGCCGCCTTCGCCGGGCTTCGAGCCTTGCGCCATCTTGATCTGTAGATCCGACGCGCTGGCAAGATAGTCGGCCGTCACTCCAAATCGGCCGGACGCGACCTGCTTGATCGCGCTGTTCCGGGAGTCGCCGTTCGGATCGGGCTTATAACGGCGATGGTCTTCGCCGCCCTCGCCCGTGTTGCTGCGACCGCCGATCCTGTTCATCGCGATCGCGATCGTTTCGTGCGCCTCCCGGCTTATCGATCCCAGCGATATCGCGCCGGTCGCAAATCGCTTTACGATTTCGCTCGCCGGTTCGATTTGGCCCATCGGCAGCGGGTCGGGAGCCTTCTTGAAATCGAGCAGCGCCCGAATCGCGGAGACGCTGCGTTCGCGGGCGTCCACGAGCTCGGCGAACTCTCCGTATGCAGCGGCATCGTTGTTCTGAGCCGCGTATTGCAGTTTTGCGATTGTGTCTGGGTTGTACATGTGGTACTCGCCGAACCGCAGCGACTGATAGTTGCCGCCCATCGCGAGCTGGCCGTTCGCCGCCACCTTGCGATCTGAGTAGCCCGACGCATGGCGTGTTCTGGCTTCCCGCTCCAGGCGCAGAATATCGGCCCCTTCGATGCGGGATGGAGTCCATGTGAAATATCGGTCTATCAGGTCACTGTTGAGCCCGAGCGCCTCGAAGATCTGCGCGCCTCGATAGCTCTGCAGCGTCGAGATGCCCATCTTGGACATGACCTTGCAGACGCCCTTCGTGACCGCCTTTTGAAATCCTGAAATGGCCGCATCGGAGTCGGCAACGTTCAGGGACCCCTGCGCGACAATGTCTTCGACTGTTTCGTATGCCAGGTAGGGATTTACGGCGCCCGCGCCAAAGCCCAACAAAAGCGCGAAATGATGTACTTCGCGCGGTTCGCCCGACTCCACCACGATTCCGACCCTCGTCCGCGAACCCTTTTTGATGAGGTGATGGTGCACGGCGGCCGCGGCGAGGAGGCTCGGAATGGGAACGCGATCGGCGCTTACCTCCCGATCCGAGAGAATCAGGATCGTAAATCCCGCTTCGACCGCGTCCGATGCGGTTTGCAGCAGGTCATCCAGCGCCGCCTGCATTCCCCCTTCGCCGCTTGATGCGTCAAAAACGGCCGGCAGTGTGATCGAACGGAAGCCGGGGCGGTTGAGACGTCGAATCTGTTCGAGTTCAACATTCGTTATCACCGGTTGCGGGATCCGCAGCTGGCGGCAGTGAACAGGCGTCTCTTCAAATAGATTTTGCTGTGAACCGATAAACGTCTCCATCGACGTAACGAGTTCTTCGCGAATTGCGTCAAGCGGGGGGTTGCTCACCTGTGCGAACAGTTGCTTGAAATATGAGAAAAGGCTTGGCGCTTTGTCGGAGAGAACCGCCGGTGGCGTGTCGTTCCCCATCGACCCGACCGGCTCGGCCGCGTCTTCGGCCATTGGCCCGATGAGCCAGTTCAAATCCTCGACTGTGTAGCCGAATGCTTGCTGGCGTTGTAGCAACGTTGCGGGGTCGACCTGTTGGACGGAATCGGGCGGTGGGAGGCTGGCTAGTTCGACTTTGTTCTCAGCCAGCCATTCCCCGTAGGGTTTTCGCGTCGCGAGTTCGATTTTTATTTCGTCGTCGCCGACGATCCTCCCCTCGGATGGATCAAGGAGGAACATTCGGCCGGGACTCAGCCTTCCTTTTCGCACGATCTTTTCGGGCGGTATCCCGAGTACGCCGGTCTCTGATCCCATAACAAGCAGATCGTCGCTGGTAATTGTGTAGCGGAAGGGACGTAGCCCGTTGCGATCGAGAATCGCGGCGACCCGATGGCCGTCCGTCGCGACAATCAGTGTCGGACCGTCCCACGGTTCCATCAGGCATGACTGGTACTCGTAATAATCTCGCTTTTCGCGAGGCATCTGTTCGTGCCGCTCCCATGCTTCGGGAATCATCATCGTCAGTGCGTGCGGCAACGACCTGCCGGTCGCCAGGAGGAGCTCCAACGTGTTGTCAAATATGGCCGTGTCGCTCGCGCCGGGCGTCGCGATCGGGAACAGTAGGGCCATGTCGTCGCCGAAGTCCGGCGATCTCATCAGCGGCTGCCGGGCCACCATTCCGTTTACGTTGCCGCGAAGCGTATTTATCTCGCCGTTATGGACGGCAAATCTATACGGATGTGCCAGCTTCCAGGAGCCAAGCGTATTCGTGCTGAAGCGCGAGTGGACCATCGCGAATCCTGAGACCATTCTCGGGTCTCGCAGATCCGCGTAGAACTCGGGAAGTTGCGGCGCGAGCAACATTCCTTTGTAAACGACCCGATTCGAAGACAGGCTGGAAATGTAGAAGTCCCCCCCAGCGTCCGCCCCGGCTTCGATGACACGATTTTCAATGATGCGGCGTACGAGAAAAAGTTCGCGCTCGATTGCCGGCTCGGCGGCTGCGGCATCCTTCCAGGCAATGAAGAATTGACGGATGACCGGCTGTCGTTCTCTCGCGATCCGGCCAATGCGATGACTATCCCCCGGTACGTCCCTCCAGCCGAGGAAGCTCTGGCCGCGCTCGAACACCGTTCGCTCGACCACCTCTTCGCAGCTACCTCGCTGGGATACGTCCTGGGGCAGAAATGCGACGCCGACGCCATATTCGCCAAGCTGCGGAAGCGCAATGCCGTCGGCCCTGCACTCGCTGCGAAAGAACGCGTCCGGCATCTGAATCAGAATCCCCGACCCATCGCCGGTCTCGGGATCGGCGTTTCTGGCCCCGCGATGCTCCAGATTGGCGAGCACGTCCAGGGCGTCTTGGATTATTTGATGAGAACGCCGCCCCTTGATATCTGCCACCACGCCGACTCCGCAGGCATCCCGCATGTCCGATAATGGCGGCGTGCGCCATTCATCCTGATTCGAGTTTGAGCGGCCGTGTGTCTGGCGAATATCCTTCGTAGTCAACGCGCGATCACCCCGGTCCGGCGAGTCCGGAATCGCTGGTTTCGATTCACGTGCTTTCTCCATCGCCGCGATGTTCGTATGTACCTCTGGCAAACTTGAGCCTGTCGGCTCTGCCCGCATCTAGAGTCGATAGAATGCCTGCCTCCTGGCCGATCGTCGCAATAGGTCTCACGCCGAAGCGCGAAGGGACATCTTCGTAGGACCTGGCGACTTAGCTCAGGAATCACAGCGACGGGGCTGCCGCTTCCTCGCGGGTCGGTTACTCGACGACGAGTCCCGCTCGCAATAGCTCGCAATACGCGAAGTCGCATATCTTATACCATCGGGCTTTTTCGCAGAGAAGAGAAGCTCTTGCCTACGTGGTTCAAGCGGCCGTGGATTCGCTGCTTCTCGCTCTTCCCGTCCGGTTCAGAACTTCGATCGCTTGAAATTCGGCTTATTTGCCGTAGCGGTCGTCGCGCCGGCCGCAGCCGGACAACATTCCGGGAAAACTAAGCCTTGCCTACGATCCCACGGCGAACGGATCGCCCGGCAGAGTGGGTCTCGTTCGAGGCCCGACTCCTACATATCCAGGTAATCTTTGAGCGACTGAGCGCGACGGGGGTGACGGAGCTTGCGTAGGGCCTTGGCCTCGATCTGACGAATCCTCTCACGAGTCACATCGAACTCCCTGCCCACCTCTTCAAGGGTCCGCGTCCGCCCGTCGTCCAGTCCGAATCGAAGTTTCAGCACTTTTTGTTCGCGGTCGCTCAAGGTGTCCAGCACGGCGCCGACGGCCTCCTTCAACATCTGGTGAGACGCCGCGTCGGCGGGCGCTAGCGCGGCCGGATCCTCGATGAAGTCGCCCAGATGGCTGTCTGCTTCCTCGCCGATCGGAGTTTCAAGCGAAATAGGCTGCTGGGATACCTTGATGATCTCGCGGACTTTTTCCGGGATGATGCCCATCTCTTCGGCGATCTCTTCGGATGTCGGCTCCCGTCCTTTCTCCTGCAGCAATCGTCTCGAAACTCGCACGAGCTTGTTGATCGTTTCCACCATGTGGACTGGAATTCGAATCGTCCTTGCCTGATCTGCGATGGAGCGCGTAATCGCCTGACGAATCCACCATGTGGCGTATGTGCTGAACTTGTAGCCTCGCCTGTAATCGAATTTCTCAACCGCCCTGATCAGTCCGATGTTGCCCTCTTGAATTAGATCTAGAAGGGACATTCCGCGCCCGATGTACTTCTTGGCTACGCTCACCACTAGACGCAGATTCGCCTTGATCAGGCGTTCCCGGGCCGCCATGCTCCCGGCTTCCATCTTTTTTGCCAACTCAACTTCTAACTGGGCCGTAAGCAGATTTACGCGGCCGATTTCCCGCAGGTACATTCGCACCGGGTCGTCGAGCGCGCCCGACTTCAGCTCTTCCTCGGTAAGTCCTGTCGCGGCGGGGACGCGCAGCGCGCGAATCCGCTCCTCCTCATCCTGCTTGGCAACAAATTGCTGCCCCGCGTCGTCCGCAGTGGTGCTATCCGCAAGAACGGACACGCCTTCGCTCATAAGTCTTTGATAGAGCGCGTCGATCTTGTCGAGCTCATCCTCGGCTTCCGGAAACACGTCGAGGATGTCGTCATACGTCACGAACCCCTGCTCTTTGCCCTTATCTATGAGCGCGACCATCTCTGTGGTCAGTTCGTGGGTTCAGTGGTGGTTGTCTTGGCTTGCGGTTTAGTTATCAACTAGGCGTCTCCTCGGCCGGGGTCCCGTGCAATCGACTCTATATCGCCCGGCGTGCGGCGCTCAGGCGACGAAGGTCGACTTCAATCTCTCTCATATCGAGCAAGATCCTGCTCTGCCATTTTCCGAGTTCTGCGGCCTTCAGGACCGAGCCTTCCTCGGTAAGAAGGTACTGTATGCGCTTGTTGTCCGCGCGCAATCTGTCCCGCCGCAGACGCAGAGCTACGTTTCGCATCTCGCCGTACAGGGATTCGCCGTCGAGCGGCGGGAGGCGATGGCGCAGCTTTTCCGCCGATTCCAGGCGTTCCAGCAGGGCTGGTTCCAGGGCCTCGCGCTCTTCGTCCGCATCCACGACGGTCACTGTTGAGTCAAGTTTACTCAAGAACTGCGCCAATAACCGATTTTCCGAGTTCTTGAAGTCCTCGTCATCAAGTTCTTCCAGGATTTCCCCAAGATACTTAGTGTTCGACAGCCCGCGCGCAAGAAGATAGTCGTCAAGGTCCGGCGCGGTCGGCTGCACCGGGGAAGGTTGGGCCCGCGAGGTCCGGCCGCTCCGCCTTCTCACTCTGGCTTGAATATCTTCCTCGGGAATCTTCAGCAGTCGAGCGAGGCTGTTCACGTACCGCGATCTGACCACCGGATCGTCTATGCCGCGAATGATCGGCGCCAGCGAATCCATCGCTTGGCTCTGTCCCTTCAGCGTGCTGAGATCGAGTTCCTCGGTTACAGACCGGAACAGATGCTCCGCCAGGGGCACTGCTTCGCTCATCGCCCGATCCCACTCCGACAGGTCGCGTCTGATGATGTCGTCGGGATCAGTTCCCTTGGGCAGCGTGGCGACTAGGACTTCGGTCTGAAAACGGGCCTGATGCTGCACCAAGCCGCCGATGGCCGGCGTTTCGTCGCCACCGGGACCGACGCTGGACATCATCTCCAAGCCCCGACGCGTGGCCGCAGTGCCTGCCGCGTCCGCATCCAGGCACATGAAGAGGCGGTCGGCGCTGCTTCGCAGCAGGTTTAGCTGAGCCGGCGTCACCGACGTTCCCATCGACGCTACGACGTTGTCGAAGCCGAACTGGTGAGCCGTTACCGTGTCCATGTAACCCTCGACGACAACAACAGTTTTTTGGGATCTGATAGCCGCTAGAGCGTAATTGAGTCCGTAAAGAACGGCGCTCTTATCAAATGCGGCAGTGCGCGCCGTGTTGAGATACTTGGCCGGGTCGTCACCCAGAGTCCTGCCACCAAAGCCCACCATTTCCCCGCGACCGGTCCAGATCGGAAAAACTAGGCGGTCGCGAAACGTGTCGTAGAGCCCGCGCTCGCCTTCCTTACTTAATCCAGCCTTGACGAGCGTGTCCGATCCAATACCAACTTCACGCAGATGTGATGTGGAGTTGTCCCACCCGTCGGGCGCGTAGCCCACCGCGAACTTTTCCATAACGGCTTCGCTCAAGCCTCGCCGTTCCACGTACTCCCGCGCTTTTTCTCCCACCGGTTCATTGAGCAACACGTTGCGGAAGTAGCTGGCCGCGGCGACGTTGGCGCTCACGATTTCCTTGATTTCGGAAGTCCCTGATTCGCGCCTGGTTGGCAGTTCAATCCCGGCCTCGTCGGCGAGCTGATGCAGCGCATCCCGGAACTGCAGACTTTCCGTCTTCATGACGAATGTGAAAACGTCTCCACCTTCGCCACAGCCAAAGCATTTGAACGTGTCGGTGTCCGGAAAAACGAAGAACGACGGCGTCTTTTCCGAGTGGAACGGGCATAGACCCTTGAGGTAACGGCCCGATTTCGCAAGCGTTACCCGTCGTCCAACCACCTCGGCGATGGGAAGACGCTCTCTTACGGAGTCAACAGAAGTCAATTGGAGCGAGCGGGGCGGTGATGTAGGTCGAACTCACGCGTGAAGTCTACGAGCATCGAGCGGATGAGAACAGCGCGGGGGTATCGCCGGTTGCGCGCCGGGCACTCGACTTCTTGCGACTCTGACCGTCAGCGAGGTTTCGAGCCTAGGCGCCCGTCTCCGACAGCGCCGCACGGGCGGCGGCGAGCCGGGCCACCGGCACTCGGTAGACCGAACTGCTGACGTAGTTGAGTCCCAGCGCATGGCAAAAATCGATCGAATCGGGATCGCCGCCGTGTTCGCCGCAAATTCCGATCTCGAGATCGGCTCTTGTAGCTCGCCCTTTGGTTACCGCGATCCGCATTAGTTCGCCCACACCATCCGCATCGAGTACTTGAAACGGGTTTTTGGGAAGAATGCCGTCCTCGACATACTTGAGAAGGAATTTCCCCTCCGCGTCGTCTCGGGATATGCCGAAGGCGGTCTGGGTCAGATCGTTCGTTCCAAAACTGAAGAACTCTGCAGTTTCGGAAATCTCGTTTGCGGTCAGACAGGCCCTTGGCACCTCAATCATCGTGCCGAACTTGTAGTCAATCTCTAGTCCTGTTTCTGTTTGAACGGCTTCCACCGTCCGCCGGAGGCCCGTTTCAACCACCTTCAACTCATTGATGTGGCTTATCAGCGGGATCATGATCTCAGGCTTCGTATTGACCCCTTCCCGCTTCAGTTCGGCCGCCGCCTCGACGATTGCCCGCACCTGCATCTCGTAGATCTCGGGGTATACGATCCCCAGCCGGCATCCCCGCAGGCCGAGCATCGGGTTCGCTTCGTGTAGTTCCTCCGCTCGCGCAATCATCCGGCGCACGGATGCCGCCCGCGCGGTGTCCTCGGCCGATGATCCAAGATCGGCCAGGTCGTCCTCGAGATCTTCGACCCCGTGCAGAAATTCGTGCAGCGGCGGGTCCAGGAGGCGAATGATTACCGGAAGGTCGTGCATCGCTTTAAGGATTCCGTGGAAATCCGCCCGCTGTATCGGCAACAGTTTTTCGAGGACCGTGCGCCGTTCCTCTTCCGATTCCGCCAGGATCATCTCCTGCATGAGCGGCAACCGACCCTCTTCCCTGAACATATGCTCAGTTCGGCAAAGGCCAATGCCCTGGGCGCCGAATCCCCGAGCCGTCGCCGCTTCTTCCGGCGTGTCGGCGTTTGCCCACACTTCAAGCCGCCGGCTGCCGTCGGCGATCTCGAGCAATCTGCCAAGCTCGTCTGTGAAACGCCCTCTCACGAGCGGCACGTCGCCGGCCATTACGGCTCCTGCCGTCCCGTCCACCGTGATCGTTTCGCCCTCGGAAATCGTTTTCCCGTGCGCCTGGAAAGTTTTCGCCTCGAGATCGATCTTGATCTCCTCCGAACCCACGACCGCTGGAAGGCCGAGCTGCCGAGCGACGATCGCCGCATGACTGGTTGCGCCGCCGCGCGAGGTCACGATGGCCTGAGACTGCGACATGCCGTGGAAGTCGTCGGGTGAAGTTTCCGGGCGAACCAGAATCACCCGCTCGCCCGCCCTCCCCATCTCCGCCGCCTCGTCGGCCGTGAACACCACTTTGCCTGCTGCGGCGCCGGGCGAGGCGTTTAGGCCGGTTGCGATGGTCTCCGTCGTGGCAGATTGGTCGATCTGGTCGTGCAGAAGCGCGTCAACCTGGCCTGGCTCAACCCTGCGGAGGGCCTCGATCGAATCGATCGTCTTCTCATCCACCATGTCCAGCGCGATCCTTATCGCCGCCGCGGGACTGCGCTTACCCGCCCGCGTTTGCAACATGAACAGTTCGCCGTTCTCGATCGTGAACTCGAGGTCTTGCATGTCGCCATAGTGCTGTTCCAGCTTGATGGCGTTTTCGTGAAACTCCGCGTAAACGTCCGGAAGAGCCTTTTCCAAGGTCTCGATCCTGGACGGCGTCCTGACCCCGGCGACAACGTCCTC
>PVBE011033519.1_pt1 | contig 11799 bp, 9 predicted proteins | sample 1631181 | NCBI WGS metagenome assembly PVBE01 (sample SAMN08397723, study PRJNA350692) | Marine metagenome, whole genome shotgun sequencing project. | isolation source: water | place: Pacific Ocean | collected 2012-04 | reverse complement strand
GTCTTGGGTGCCAGGCCACTGCGGAGACTCATCCAGGACGAGATCGAAGATCGATTGTCCGACGAAGTCCTAAGCCGACGACTGGTAGCGGGAGACGTTGCCATAATCGATCTGGATAGCGAAGGGGTAATCAAGATCTCTTCCAAAAAGGCCAAGTCCAAGCCCAAGGCTAAGGCCAAATCTGAACCGGAAGCCGAGGCAGTTGCTTCAGCAGACTAACCCCGGCAAATAACCCAGGATTTACTGACAGAAGGCCCCACAAACGTGGGGCCTTCTGTTGTTATAATGGCCACGTATTATCCGGGTGAGGTGGTGCAGTGTGGCTAAGGTAAAGGATAAACGGCGAACGGTTTTCATGTGCCCGTCTTGCGGCAACGAATCTGCCAAATGGATGGGATTCTGTTCTGCCCTGGGTTGCGGCTCTCAATCTCCACTGGTAGAAATGACCGTGGCCCCAGAACAAAAAGGCCGCCCCGGCTGGCTCGCCGCTCAACCAACTGAGGTGGTCGAGCTTTCCTCCATCTCTTCAAATGACCAAACCCGCGACGCGCTGCCGTCTGCAGAATTGAACCGAGTTCTTGGCGGCGGAGTTGTGCCAGGTTCAGTGGTGCTCCTAGCTGGGGAACCCGGCGTCGGCAAATCCACGTTATTGCTTCAAATGGCCCAGTACGTTGCTGCCAAAGGCGAAAAGGTGCTCTACGTCAGCGGCGAAGAATCCCCTCAGCAGATCAAACTTCGCTCAGACCGATTGGGGTTTGTCGGAGATGGGGTTTTGATGCTCCCCGAGACCGATCTGACAACAGTGATCGAAAAGCTGGATGCGGTCCGGCCAGGCCTGGCAATCGTAGATTCCATCCAGACTCTATATAGCGACGACGAAACCTCCGGCCCTGGCAGTGTTGGGCAGGTGCGTGAGGCGGGGTTGCGGCTCCTGCGTTGGGCCAAAGCCAGCGGTATCGCGGTGTTTGTGTCAGGCCACATGACCAAGGACGGCTCTCTGGCTGGTCCCAGAGTCCTGGAGCACATGGTTGATGTTGTCCTCTACCTAGAATCCCAGGAAGATGGCGGCTACCGGGTGTTGCGCGCCGGCAAGAACAGGTTTGGAGCCACCACGGAGGTTGGAGTGTTCGAGATGGCCGAGCAAGGCCTAATGGACGTTTCCGACCCGTCGAAGGCTCTGCTGTCACAACGCGCGGGTGGCGCTATCGGAGCTTCTTTGGCCCCTGTTGTCGAAGGCAGCCGCGCTTTGCTCTTGGAAGTACAGGCTCTCACATCTCCATCCCAGTTACCGGCGCCTCGCCGCGTCGCGAATGGTGTGGATTACAACCGCCTGCTCATGTTGGCCGCGGTTGCTTCTCGCCGTGCTGGCCTGGAAGTCTCAGGGCAGGACATCATCACCAACGTAGCCGGTGGTTTCAAGATCAGTGAGCCAGCGGCAGACCTACCCCTGGTTCTGGCCATGGCCTCCAGTCTTTATAACTGTCCACTGGATCCAGAGTTGTTCGCCTTTGGCGAGATTGGGTTGAGCGCCGAGATTCGGGCCGTCTCCCAAGCCCAACGGAGGGTCACCGAGGCCGGCAGGTTGGGCCTGAAGAAGTGCGTCTTGCCGGAGGCTTGCCTGGAAGGGTTGAAAGTACCCGAGGGAATGAAGGTCATTGGAGTGAGAACGCTGCGGCAGGCCATCAATACCGTGCTGACCAAGGACCGAAACAGGAACAGGTCAGAGAATGCCGACAGGGAACCTGAGACGGTACTGGAAGCGGACTAGATCAGAGCGGAAACGCTCTTCGTTTAATGGGTGTGGCTTTCGGCTGAAGCCTGCGTTGGATCAAATTCATGGTCTTCACAAGCCACCCAGCGGGACCCGTCCTGATAGACCTCTTTCTTCCAGATTGGTACCACTTCTTTGATTCGGTCTACGGCTTTCTGGCAGGCGGCGAAGCCCTCTTTGCGGTGGGGTGAACCAACGGCAACAACCAAGCTGATCTCACCGATACCCACCGTGCCGATGCGGTGGCTGATGGCCACGTCTTTAAGACTGAACTCTACCATCAGTTCCTGTCTGACCTCTTCCAGTTTTTTGACGGCCATCTCGTCGAAGGCCTCGTACTCCAGAGTCAGCACCGTTTTGCCTTCGAAATTATCCCTGGTCGTGCCGAGAAAGGTGATAACCGACCCATTGCTGTCCCGGCATACCTGGGCGGTGATCTTTTCAGGGTCGAGGGTTTCTTCGGTCAGTTCTATCATTTCGTAATCTCCCCGAAATCGGGCTACCCCCCGCTTACCGGTGGGATCAGACAAACATCATCTCCAGCCTGGAGAACCACCTGGGAGCCGGCATAATCTGCGTTCACGGCCACCACGATCTTTACTTCTGGTGGAGCCAGGTTGGGAAATTGCCGCCGTACCTCATCAGTCAGATCGTCGACGGTGGCACCGTCTGGTACGGTCACCGAGACGGTGGTCCTACCGGCCCGTTCCCGATATAAGGCAAATAGCCTGACGTTGAGTTCCATGTCTGGGGCACCTGTCGCAGTGGTTGTTGGATTAAGGACGTGGCAGATGATTGTTGAGACAGGCTGGAGCCTGAGTAAACATTATCCCATAGGGGATAGTCAGGCGCTAGTATGACCCAGGGGGGACCACGGAACCAGGTTCCATCCGTTGAACAGTACCCTAGATGATCCGTTGAGAGGCGTAGTCTGGTCCCTGTTCAATTCGATCCAGTAGACTCGCCCTGCCACCATTTCGGTGATTGAATTGACTTTGGCAAACGCGGGACGGGGATCAAAGAACGTCCAAGCCTTGCTTGCGTTGTCGAATGTCCAGACCCTGACCAGATTCTCGCCAAGGGTCAGAGTCTCCAACGCTTTGACCGGGCCTGACTGGGATTCGGAGGCGGGAAGGGTTTGACCCAACTCCGTGCCCTCCGTGACGGTAAAAGAAACCACAGCGGAAACTCCGCCGGCTCTGGCGGTAATGGTGTGGTCCCCTGCGTCGAGCAAAGGCATGATGAAAGATGACTCGAAGTCGCCGTTCCGATCGGTGCTGGGCGCTGGCGTTTCTGTTACCACGATGTTCCCAACGCGGATGCTGGACACTGAAGACAGTGCTGGGAAGTCTGATGCCGTGACCGTGACGATACTGCCGGACTTCCCGCTGGTTGGTGACGGCGTGATGCTGGCGCTGGGCACGTAGTGGAAGGTTGAGGCGGCCCGGTTATAACCGACCATAGTCGCCTGGACCACATTGGTGGACGGTGTCTCAGCCGTTTCAGGCACCAGATAGATGGCACTTATCTCGCCGAAGTAATTTGGTGAGATCACCCCTAATTCGACCCCTGCATAAGTAACAGAAACGTCTACTTTGGGTGCAGTGGCGGTGTTGGTGGAAGGAAATCCCAGTCCGCTCAATATCAGGTCAGCGCCTCTACTGCTGGTTTCCATGTCCACCCTAATCACAGGCACCACAAACTCCATCGTTGTGCTCTGTGATACTCCCTGGTCGTCCACTGCGGTTATTTCATGCCGGACTCCGGAGAGTGATTCAAGGGTCTGGGGAACGGTGATAGAGGCAGCCCAGCTTCCGCTGGAGTCAAAATTGATCGGGTAGGTTACGTCTGGAGATTGCAGAGGGGTTCCGTTTACTGAGATGACACTTGCGCCTTCTCCGGTGATCTGGTGAACGGAAGTCACAACCCCGTTTTCTTCCTCGGCTGGAGTGAAGCCACGGCCAAAGAGCGTTACCTTTTGGTTCGGGATGACTATCTGGGGATTGACGTCCAGGGTGGGGGTGAGGCTGGCAGACACCGATTGGGCAGGCAGATTGCTCGCAAGCAAAGCGAAAAAAGCCGCGAATACTATGAGGACAATGACTTTGGGTTTGGAGAACACCGCCGCCCCTCCCGACACCTTCTGCGACTATTTTAGCAGTCAGTTGTTGGTAGCCAGAAGGGGGGACACGGGCAACTTGGCACCAAATGTATGTCAATGGTGGTTAGTTCCTAGTGCATCACCAACCCACCGTCCACGTTGAACGCTTGGCCGGTGATGTTTCGTCCTCCAGGACCAGCCAGGAACGCGGCCATAGCGGCAATATCCTCTGGTTCATTCGCTCGTCCGATCGGAATCCTGGCGTCCCTTGCTTGTTCCAGCTCAGCCATCGTCTGCCCAGAACTAGCAGCCCTACCAGCCATGGTCTCTGTCCCCATAGTAGTGATGGTGGCGCCGGGGCAGATGGCATTCACGTTGATGTCATATTTGCCTAGCTGTAATGCAGCTATATGAGTCATGGATATCACCGCCCCTTTGCTGGCGGCGTAGGCTGCGTTGGACGTTCCTGCGTATCCCTTGCCAGCGATGGAGGCTATGTTGATGATTCGGCCTCCCTGCCCTTGGTCGATCAATTCTCTGGCGGCACGCTGCATGCAGAAGAACACGCCCTTGGCATTGATGCTGTGGATGCGGTCCCAGTCCTCTTCTTGCACGTCCATGATGTCCAGGTATTTGGTGACGCCCGCGTTGTTTACCACCACATCCAGGCGGACAAAGGTGTCCTTTGCTTGCTGGAACATGCGGTCAATGTCGGCCAGATTCGCCATGTCTGCCGGCAACACGATGCTCTCGCGGCCCAACTGTTTCACAGCCACTGCAGTGTCTTCGGCGGTGGAAGCGTCGATGTCCGACACGGCGATGTTGGCACCTTCTTCGGCTAGCTGTAGGGATATTGCCCGGCCCATGCCGCGACCAGCGCCGGTGACCAGGGCGAATTTATCTTCCAGTTGCATGTTCTTCCTCAAGACTCCCAGGCCTGCTATCGATTGAAATATGGGTCTGCCGACTGCCCGGTGAGCGGTTGGGGCGAGTGTAATCGCGCTCAAGACGGCCTGTCAACAGATGCTGATTCGTTGACAGGCCAACAGGCCAAGATTACACTCGCGGCAGCCTGGATTCAGACCTGACGAATGGCAGGAGGCAGGGTATGGCAGAAGCGCGAGTGGACACGATCGTTCGAGGCGGAACGGTGGTTACATCATCCCAGGTGATGGATGCTGCGGTGGCCATCAACGGCGAGAAGATTGCGGCAGTGGGGCCAGAGCACCTGCTGCCCAAGGCCGACAAGTACATCGATGCCGAGGGCAAGTTCGTACTGCCAGGGCTGATCGATTCTCATGTTCATCTTGACGGGCATGACGATTACGCCCTGGGAGCGCTGGCAGCGGCCCACGCCGGACTGACGACCCTGATCCCCTTTGGGAATTACGCTCTTGAAGGCGACGAGACCCTGGTGGAGGCGGTGCGCCGCACCCAGGAAGAAGTCACAGCATCGGCCGTGGTGGATTTCGCGTTCCACTTCATATTGCAGAACCGACCCAACATCCTGAACACCCTGCCCCAGGCCATGGAGCTGGGCATCAAGTCGTTCAAGATGTTCATGACCTACAAGAAAAGACCGGGCCGTATGTGCGACGACGACTATATCTGCAACGCCATGGACATGGTGGCCAAGGGAAACGGTCTGCTGCAACTCCACTGCGAGAGCGGCAACATCATCGAGTACCTGGAGAACAAGCTAATCGCAGATGGCCACACCCACCCCGAAGATTTCCCTACCGCCTGCCCCGATTGGGCGGAAGAAGAGGCGATCAACCGGGCCATCAAGATGGGAGCTGCTACCGATTGCCCGACCTACGTGGTCCACCTGAGCACCCAGCTTGGCTTGGAACGGATCAAGCAAGCCCAGGCTCAGGGTCAGAAGATCTGGACCGAGACCTGCCCCCAGTATCTGCTTCTGTCCGATGCTGAAATGGCCAAGTTCGGCCCCATGGCCAAGATTGGCCCGCCCTTACGGCCCGAGGATGGGCCAGACCAAGACGCGCTGTGGGATGGCCTGAGACAGGGGCAAATCTCACTGGTCGGCAGCGACCATTCACCCCATCCTGAAGAACTCAAGAAACCCGGCTGGGACAACATCTTTGTGACCCCAGACGGTGCATCGGTGCCATTCGGTTCCCCGGGAATCGAGACCGTAGCCCCGTTGATGTACAGCGAGGGTGTAGTCAAGCGGGGATTCCCCATCTGGTGGCTGGCCCGAGTAATGTCCGAGAACCCTGCCCGAATCTTTGGTCTGTATCCCAGGAAAGGAATAATCCAGGCCGGCTCAGACGCTGACCTGCTGATCCTTGACCCTGGAGTGGACCGGGTGGTGACGGCTGGGGATCACCTCAGTACCGCTGGTTACAGTCTATTTGAGGGCTGGAAGGTCACCGGCAGGCCCTGGATGACCCTGCTAAGGGGCCAGGTGCTGTTGAAAGACGGTCAGTTGGAGCAAAAACCCGGATACGGTAAATTCCTAACCAGCGAAAGCCCCACCACACCCCTGGGCGGACCCGTGGATTAGTCAATCCCAATTCCGCAGGTACCAATACCGTAGGTGCGGGTTTCCAACCCGCCCTGTTTCATCACCAACCATGGTTCAGAGATGGAGACATGATTGCACAAGATGGTGGCATGGATGTGATTCAGACAAGCAGGGCAGGTTAGAAACCTGCCCCTACGCGAGAGGGTTCAACCACAAAAAAGGGCGCCGCTAATCAGCCGCGCCCTTTTTTGTGGTCGCTCGTTCAAAGCCTGTTCTTAGGCTACCGGAGCTCCTTGGAACTCAGGCATGACCTCTTTGGCGAACATCTCAATGGACCGCAGGACCTTCTCGTGGGGTAGGCCTGGGAACCCGAAGTTGCCGAACACGTGGTTGATACCGGCAGCCTGGGTCGCCTTGAGTCGCTCGATGACCACCTCTGGCGTTCCTACCAGCGGCGGCAGTCCAGCGTGGCCCGGGTCGTCACGGCGGTCCCTGTCGCTCTGCCGGCCGGCCCAGTGCTCATAGCCTGGAGGGACGTTTCCGTCCCGGTCAGTCGGCATTCCGATGGAGCCGTTGGTTCCCTCGGAATTGAGGATGCGGGATGAGAAGTTCTGCAATTCCGCTGCATCGCGCTCTGCTTCTTCCTGGGAGGGCGCAACGTAGATGCCCTTGGACATGGGCGGGTCCAGATGTGCGTGGGGGTTGCCATACTCGTCCATCTTATCGCGCCAGGCTTTGATCACCTGAGGGGCCTGGCCAAGGATGTCGGTGGGGCCACCGGCAATCACCTGGATGTTGTTCTTGGCGGCAAAGTCGATGCTGGCTGGGGATGTGCTCACAGCCTGGAACAGCGGCGGGATGGGCTGCTGCAAAGGCCTGGGCAATACCCAGAGGTCTTCGACGTCGGTGAACTTGCCTTTATAGGTGAGGGTCTCTTCGGTCCAGGCCTTCTTCATGACATCCACAGCCTCGTAGAACCGCTCACGGCTGGTGTTGATGTCGATGCCCAGGCCGTCAAATTCTTGACGCTGGTAACCGGAACCGATGCCGAGATTGAGGCGTCCACCGCTGATCACATCAAGCATCGCAGCTTCTTCGGCGATCAGGATCGGGTTGTGCAGCGGCAGCACGATCACGGCGGTGCCGATACGGACGTTCTTGGTGCGACCGGCGACCATGCCGGCGAAAGACCAGATACCCGACAAGAGCCCGTGTCGGGAGAAACGGTGCTCACCCAGCCAGACTTCGTCGATGCCCAGTTGGTCGGCCAGCTCGATTTGTTCCATGCTCTCGTCAAGAGATTGCTGCTGTCCCTTGCTCTCGTGCCAGGGAACAATGGTGAAGATTCCAAACTTCATCGGTGGATCTCCTTTTTAGGCAATGATTTATTGGGTTGAATCAAGTGGCAGGGCTCGATTCGTTGGGGCAAGGATACACCGGGACAGGCACGGGTACAAGAAAGGGGCTGTGGCTGGTGAATAGAAGGTGGGCTGAGGAGGGAAGGGACCTAGTCGGCGGCTAGCTCAACGTCACCGCGCATCGGCACCTCGGCATCACGAGACCATCCCATCAGCCCGACCACGAAGTGGAACATGGCATAGGTCTCCAGACCAAAGGGCAGGTAGCCACCGTAGCCCAATAGGGGCATGTGGAAGATTCGGGCGAAATCAAAGAAGCCGATATTGTATTCCCAACTGACCGTAGCCTGGTAGTTCCACATCTCCCAAAAGAACCCGCAGACCAGTGCGCCAAGGGCAAAGGCGACGACCAACTGCCAATCGCCATGTCTCACCTTGGCTGTGATGCTGGGCCTTCCAGTAAGGAAGTTGATGGGGTCAAAGATGAAGAACAAGCTGAGCCACGTTACCGGGAACAGGTATTTTGGCCAGAGGAGCAGGGCGGCCAGCGACAACACACCCAATATCCCGATAATCGCGACATGTTGGCGGTCCAAAACCAAAGACGGCAGGCGGGAAAAACGCTTGATGAAACTGAACGATCCGACCAGTTCTGAAACTTCAAACACCGCAGGTATCACCACCGAGAATGCCAGGGAAGTCTGGATCAAAGAGAAGAGACTGGTTTCTGGATTAGATCCGATATAGACCCAGTTTTGCGTTACCTGATTGATCGCTTCGAACATCCACCAATACGGGACGGCAAGGATGAACATCGCAGCCATGATCTTGGGGCTGCGAACGATGAGCGAAGTTCCGGTCCGTCGGAGAACCAGACCGTCTACGGACAGGATGAATCCCAGCCACAGAGGGAAGAAAGTGAATTGAAGACCCGTGCCGCTCTCTGCCCAAGAGATGGGCCAGGCGATGCATATCAGCAACAGACCCAACAACCCACGGTAGGGAAGTAGGTAGCGTTTCAGCGGCTTTTCCCTGAGGGGGATTCTCCGCACGGGCAATCGGTCGTCACTGATGACGACCAAGCCCTGTAACGACGCTTTTACATCAAAGTTATTCAGCACAGAACAAATCTCTCACAATGTCTAAAAAAGGGCAATCCGCTGCCAGAAGAGATATTTATAGATTCTCTAGATGTTGGGTCTGCGGAGATGCCATTCGGTAGCCTGTTCGTAAGCGTGGCCGACACGTAAGACCGTGCTTTCGTCCAAGGGTCTTCCGGCCAATTGCAGACCGATGGGCAGGCCGGTCTCGGTGAATCCGCAAGGAACGCTCATTGCCGGAACATTCGCCAGGCTGAAGGCGGTGGCCAGCAGCCATGGTGTACGACTGACCTTGTCCTTGCCGTCGATAATTGGGTCTGACTCAAGTAACTGGGCGGCAACGCCGTTGCTTGGTGTGAGCAAGATGTCGACCCGGTCCAATGCCTCCAGCACCTGGCTGCGGAGCATCGACCGCAGGCGGAGGGCCTTATATAAGACTTTTGCGGGTATGATCGAGCCCACCAGGTACCCGATGCGGTTGTCGTGGGCGATTGCTTCTGGGCGGTCGCGGAGCAGTTCCTGGTAGGTGGTTGGAGCTTCGATGCGTATGGCCCCGTTTATCGCTCCTGCGCTGGCGGCCAATGGAATCGAAAGTTCCTCCACATCAGCCCCCATGCTCCGCAAAGTGTCCACTGATTCTAGAACCGACTGACGTATCTCGTCTTCGACCACGTTGCTGTAGAGCATCTCTTTGACTATGCCTATGCGCAGACCTTTGACATCCCCGGTCAAAGCGGCCAGGTAATCAGGCACAGGTTCAGTGCTGGTTCTCTTGTCATTTGGGTCGTGGCCTGCGACGGCTCCAAGGGTCATTGCGCAGTCGGCCACCGTCCGTGCCAGAGGACCCACGGTGTCCATGGACCGGACGCCGGGCATCACTCCGTAGCGGCTGACTCGGCCCCAGGTGGGGCGAATGCCCGCCAGGCCGCACCAGGCCGCCGGTAGGCGTACTGAACCGCCGGTGTCCTCTCCGAGTGCGGAAGCGCAGAGAAAGGCCGCTGTGGCCGCTCCTGAGCCGCTGCTGGAGCCGCCGGTTGACCGTTCCAAGTCCCAGGGGTTCCGCGGCGGGTCAAACTGATGAGACAGAGCCGTGGTCGCAAACTCGGTCATGTTCAGCTTGCCCAAAAGCACTGCCCCGGCCGCTTTCAGGTTCTTGATGACCGTTGCGTCTTCGGTTGGGACATTATCGCCGAAGACTGGAGACCCGCCGGTGGTCAGGATTCCCTCAGTCTGTATCTGATCCTTTACCGCCACCGGCACACCGTGCATCGGCCCCCGGTAATCGCCCCTGACTATCTCTTGCTCGGCAATCTTGGCCGCTTCCAGAGCTTTGTCTGCTGTTACCGTGACGTAGGCATGGATTTTGACGTCCAACAACGCGATACGCTCAAGATAGGCCGCGGTTGCCTCCACCGGGGAGACCTCCCTGCTGGCCAAAAGTGCGGATAACTCTGAGATGTTCAAAAAGGGTAGGTCGGATGTGTTCATACATTCTCATCAACATGACTGGATAGTTGCCGGGATTTTCCCTTGGGTGCGCACGGTATAATACCCCATCCTGACGCTCGCGATTGCCCTCGCGATTGCCTAAATAGGGGAAGAGATAATGCCAGACGCCACAGTGAAATTCGAAGGCGCCCGATACATCATCACCATGGACCCCCAGCGCCGGATCATAGCCAACGGATCGGTGGTCGTCCAGGGTCAACGAATCCTCCAGGTTGGCAAGGTCGAGGAACTGGCCCAAGTCCAGGCGGACCGGGTTATAGATGCCACGGATATGGTCATCACTCCGGGGTTCTGCAACGGGCACATGCACATCAGCTACGCCCACGCCACCAGGGGCATATTCCCCGACGATTTGGGCTCGGCCTATCTCCCCAACGTGTTCAAGCTTCAGGCGATCATGACTGAGGAAGAGGAATACCACACCAGCCTTCTGGCCATCACCGAGCTTCTAAAGTACGGGACCACGACCTTCATGGACCCGGGCAGCACCAAGTACATCGACCGCTGCCTGGACGCCTATCGTCAGACCGGTTGCCGGATAATCACCGGCATCCACGTGACCGACAAACCAAATCCGCTGGGACTCCCTGTCTCCACCACCGCTGACGCTGTTGAGATGGTTGAGCAGAGAATCAAGGAGTTCGACGGCCAGCTCAACGGTCGAGTCAGCGCTTGGGCTATGCCCTTCGCCCCCAACATGTGCACCGATGAACTGCTTCAAGGCTGCAAGCGTTTAGCCGACCATCACGGCACGAGCATGACGCTGCATTACAACAACGGCCAAAACTACGTTGAGACCAGCGTCAAAGAAACGGGCATGCGGCCTTCCCAATACCTGGAGAAGATCGGCGTCCTAGGTGAAAACGTAACTCTGGCCCATATGCTGGGGCAGGATGAGAGCGAGGTTGAAGTTCTCGGCCGCACCGGCACACGGGCCGTGGTTGTGCCCACGGCGGCGGTCAAGGGCGGCGCAGGCATGACCCACATCGGACTGCTGCCGGAGATGCTGGACGCTGGCATGGCCGTGGGGCTGGGAACAGATGCAGGAAACAATTCCAACCTGCTGGAGACCAATCGCTCCATGTACCTGATTGCAGTGCTGTACAAAGACGCCCGCCAGGACTCCAAGACCATCCCCGCCGAGACCGCCCTGGAGATGGCGACCATCCAGGGGGCAGAGGCTCTGGGCCTGGCTGATGAGGTGGGTTCGTTAGAAGTGGGTAAGAAGGCCGACCTGGTCTTATATGACACTCGGAGCGCCGAATGGCAGACCCTGTTTAATCCGGTGAACAATCTGGTCTACAATGCCGACGGCAGAAGCGTCCACACCGTGATGGTGGACGGACAGATAGTTGTGGAAGACCACAAACCGTTGTTCGTCAATGAATGGGAACTGATCCAGAAGGTCCAGGGCTTCCTCGGCGCCTCTCGCGCTTCTGACCGGCTGACCTCCGGCGAGGCAGCCTCTTTAT